>Ga0334887_1004536_pt1 | contig 12446 bp, 15 predicted proteins | sample GraSluR1_MG_10_FD_207217 | JGI IMG/M metagenome (GOLD analysis project Ga0334887, IMG submission 207217) | Sludge microbial communities from methane-producing bioreactor in Wageningen University, Netherlands - Granular Sludge_18_07-R1 | ecosystem: Engineered > Bioreactor > Anaerobic >...
AGGACCCCAAGATCATCACCGCCTCCCGGATCAAGCGGATCTCCCGGGGCAGTGGTACTCCGCCGGAGCTGGTGCGGGAGCTTTTGAAGTCCCACAAGGCGATGCAGAAGGCCCTCAAGGGGATGCGCGGCATGAACAAGATGGGGATGAAGCGGATGATGAAGAAGTTCGGCCCCATGATGGGCGGCGGGATGTAGCGGCTCCTCTCCTTTCTTTCATCTTTTTCCCTCTCTCCGGCCTCTCTTCTCCCTCTCCGCCGGAGCTTCTCGGCCCCGCCTTCCTCGGGGGGCGGCCGATCTTCAAATGGCTCCGGGACGGCGGCTCCAAACCTATTTAACCGAGGAGGGGGCTTCTGCCCCCGATATGACCGATCGGGAGTGGGTCTCGGAGTTTACGGGCTCTTTCAGCAGCTACCTCTCCCCAGGCTGCCGGATCTGCCGCCAGGGAGCATCCCTGGTCTTGTTCGTCACCGGGATCTGCGAGAGGGACTGCTTCTACTGCCCCCTTTCAGAGGAGCGGCGAGGGATTGACGTCGCCTACGCCAACGAGCGGCGGGCAGAGTCCGACCTCGACATAATCGAGGAGGCCCACGCCATCGGCGCCCTGGGGACGGGGATCACCGGCGGCGAGCCGCTCCTGAAGATGGAGTTTGTATTGAAGTCGATCCGGGCCCTGAAGGGGGAGTTCGGGGAAGATCACCACATCCACCTCTACACCGGAGCGAGGCCCGGCCCCTCCTCCCTCCGGGAGCTGGCCGAGGCGGGGCTCGACGAGATCAGGTTCCACCCGCCGGCCTCGGAGTGGTCGGAGCCGAGATGGCTCGGCAAAGGGCTGCGGGACGCCAAGTCCGCAGGGCTTCTGGCCGGAGTCGAGATCCCAGCCATCGGCCCCGCCCCTGGGATCGTCGAGGCGGTCATGAAGGCAGACGCCTTCCTGAACTTGAACGAGCTGGAGTTCTCCGAGACGAACCAAGAGGCTCTGAGACGGCTGGGCTTCAGGTCGAAGGACTACGGCTGCGGTGCCGTTGGGAGCGAGCTTGCCGCCGATCAGTTCAAAGTCAAGGGGCTAAAAGTCCACTACTGCTCCTCAGCCTTCAAGGACGCCGTCCAGCTCCGAGAAAGGCTGAAGCGGCGGGCGGAGAGGACGGCCCGCCCCTTCGACCTCGCCACCGAGGACGGGACCCTCATCTACGGCGTCATCGAGGCCGCCAATCGGGCGGGTGGGGCCGGGGCTGGTGCCGGAGCCGCCGGCCTCGCCTCCGCCGTCGAGCGGCTGAAGGGATTGGGGGTCCCGGAGGAGTTGTACTCCATCTCCGAGGGGAGGATCGAGATCGCCGGATGGATCCTGGAGGATATAGTCCAGGAGCTCGAGCCGATGGGGTGGGAGCTCGCCCTGGAGGAGAGGTACCCGATCGAGGGCGGGCCGGTGGTGGAGAGAATACCTTTATAAGTCCAAAGCTGTAAACGTAGAGGCGGTGAGCTTACAGGATGGAGGCTAGCGTTCGAAAACATGAAGATCAGATCCGTGAGCGCCTGAAAAACTACCTCAAGCGCGACGGGATGGGCATCCGGAAGGCTGTCCTGAAGCTGTTCTTGCATGATAGGTCTTTCACCACCGAGGAGGTCTACACTTATCTCGACCAGGAGGGGTTCGAGGTGAGCTATCGGGGCGTATCGGCGATGGTCGGCCTCATGAACACCAGGCTCGGGATCCTCAGCATCGACGTCTCGGGAGATCACAACGTCTACTCCCTCAAGCCCGACCACAAGGTGATCGTCAGCTCGGTCCTCGAAACTTATTGATCCATATCGATTCTTCAGTTGGGGGGCTCCCCCCGCTTCATCCTTCCGAGATATTTCTTGAGGGCGAAGTCCGCGAGGATGTTCATCCCCCGGAGGGCCAGGTGCTGGCCCAACCCCGCCGTCATCCTCTCGCTGTAATAGCTGTGAAGCGACTTCAGGTGGCGGAGGTTGTACTCCAGGCATGTCCCCACCAGCTCCCAGTGCTCTGGGGTGGCCCGGTCCCTCCCGAAGCCCCGGGCCTTCCCGAGGTGGGTCTCCCCGATGGGGGTGAAGAAGAGGGGGAGGATGAGGCCGACGTGGTCCTTCAGCGACTCCACCAGCTCCGTCGTAAGGACCACGTCCGACGCCGTCTCCCCGGGGAGCCCCAGGACGAGGCTCGCCACCGGGAGCCAGGAGTGGTCCTCAAAGAGGGCGTAGCAATCTCGCACCATCTCGGGCCAGGCCTCCAGGGGGGCAGGATGCGTCTTCTTCTTCATGTGCTTTGCGAGGAGCCGGGGGCTGCCGGTCTCGATCCCGATCCAGGCCGACATGTACCTCTGACCGGCCCCGACCCCCACGATCTCGGAGACCTCCGCCAGCAGGCTCTGGCTGTGATAGGCCGAGGCGAGGCTGACGTGGGAGACGTCGACGGTCCGGGGGCCGAGCGCCTTCACCTGCCGGAAGAGGTCGAGGAGCTTCTCGGGGTTGGGCTCCGTGCCGACGGAGCCGTAGGTGAAGGCGTCCTCGGAGTGGAGGATCAGGTCCCTCTGCCCCGCCCCGAGGTTGACCGAGGCGTCCTCGATTATCCTGGAGACGGGGCGGTGGCGGGGCCTGCGCATGGTGGGCGAGCAGAAGGAGCAGCCCCGCCAGCAGCCCCGCCCGATCTCGACGATCCCCCCGACGGTGGCGCCCCGGTTGACGGGGATCTCTTCGCCGGGGACGACCTCCCCCTCGACCTCTTCTGGGACGGCCTCCCCGGCGATGATCCTTCTGCAGATCGATGGGAAGGTCCTCTCCCCCTCGCCGAGGTAGATGTGATCGACCCGTTCATCCTCGCCCCGGAGCTCCCAGGAGCCGTTCCCTCCGATGACGACCTTCGGCCTGTGCTCTCTTATGAGGGGATGGCCCAGAAGCTCCAGAAACTTCGTCCTGTTTAAGGGGGGGCCCCGGTTTATCATCTCCTCGACCTCCCGGATGGCGATCTTCCCCAGGGGGTCGTCGTGGCCGATCCCGACGATCTCGGTATCGGGGCCGATGGCCTTATCGAGGTGGTCGGGGTGGGCCACCATCACCTCGTCCCTGGAGAAGCCCGCCTCCAGCAGGGCTGCCTCCACCTTCCTCATCCCGCAGGGGGCGAGGAGGGCGGAGCCGTCGGGCGCCGCCTCGACGGGCGGGCAGAAGAGCCAACGAAATATCCTCTCCTGGATCATCGCCGCAGGGAGGATCGCCGCAAAGCCGAGCATCACTCCCCCGTTGTAGTTGCTCATCATGGTGGCGTCGCTGGTGAGGACTATCCTTTTGCCTGACATCTTCGTGCCCCTTTCCCGTAATCCCAGATAACGGTGTTGAGCCCGGAGACCCCACAAGCCTTTAATACCTCCCGCCTTCAGAGGTTGGGCTTGTGCAGGAGAAATCGTTGTCGGAGATCAACGAACGCATCCGGGACGGCAGCGTTCGGGTGGTCACTGCGGAGGAGATGCCGGACCTGGTGGACGAGCTCGGCACCGACGGTGCGGTCCGCGAGGTGGACGTCGTCACCACCGGCACCTTCGGGGCCATGTGCTCCTCCGGTCTCTTTCTCAACACCGGCCACAGCGATCCGCCGATAAAGATCTCCAGAGCCTGGCTGAACAACGTGGAGGCGTACGGCGGGGTTGCGGCCGTCGACCTCTTTTTGGGAGCCACCCAGCCGTCCGAGGACCGGGGAGATGAGTACGGCGGAGCCCACGTCATGGAGGACCTCGTCTCCGGACGGGAGGTGGAGCTCCGGGCCCAGGGCGCGGTCACCGACTGCTACCCCCGCTCCGACCTGGAGACGACCCTCCGCCTCGAGGACTTCAACCAGGCGATCATGGTAAACCCCAGGAACTCTTACCAGAGGTACGCGGCAGCCACCAACTCCACCGAGAGGACGCTCCACACCTACATGGGGACCCTCCTCCCCCGCTGCGGGAACGTCAGCTACAGCGGGGCTGGCAGCCTTTCGCCGATACCAAATGACCCCGACTTCGAGTACATAGGGGTCGGGGCGAGGATCTTCCTCGGCGGGGCCCAGGGGCATATCATAGGGTCGGGGACCCAGCACCTCCCCCAGAGCGGGTTTGCCACCCTGATGGTGAAGGGGGACCTGAAGGAGATGAGCGCCGAGTTTCTCAGGGCCGCCACCTTCCAGGACTACGGCCCCAGCCTCTACGTCGGCCTAGGGGTCCCGATACCAGTCCTCAATGAAGGGATCGCCGAGAAGACCGCCGTCAGGGACAGGGATATCGTCACCGAGATCATCGACTACGGCGTCCCGAGGAGGGACCGGCCGACGGTGAGGCGGGTGAACTACGAGCAGCTCTACTCCGGGGCCGTCGAGATCGACGGGGTTGAGGTGAGGGCCTCCGCCCTCTCCAGCCGCCACGTGGCGAGGAAGGTGGCTTCTGCCCTCGGAGATTCCATCCGGAGGGGCGAGTTCCTCCTATCGGCTCCGGTGGAGCCCCTCCCTGCGAAGGGCAGAAACAGCCCCATGAAGCAGACGAAGGAGTTCCTCCTGGTGAGGGACGTCATGAGCACCGAGGTGGCGACGGCTCGGGAGGAGATCAGCATCCAGGAGGCGTCGGCGATGATCGTCGGCGGGCCCTTCGACCACCTCCCGGTCGTCTCGGAAGAGGGGAGGCTGATCGGGATGGTCACCGCCTGGGACGTATCCAAGGCGGTGGCCAGCGGCAAGACCTCTCACATCTCCGAGATGATGACGAGGAAGGTCTTCATCGCCAGCCCCGACGAGCCGATGGAGCTTGCGGCGCGGAAGCTCCACCACCACAAGATCTCGGCCCTCCCGGTGGTGGACAAGGATCACCGGGTGGTGGGGATGGTCACCAGCGACCACTTAAGCAGGCTCTACGGCAGGAGGGGGTCGCTTTGAAGCTGATGCTCCACGTCGCCCCCGGGATCGTCCGAAGGCCGATCGTCTCCTCGGTGATCCTGGAGACTAAGGCGCTGATCAACATAGAGCGGGCGAAGGTGGACGCCGTCTCCGGGGAGATCGTCGTCGACGTCGAGCCCGAGAGGTGCAGTGAGGTGAAGGCCGCCTTCGAAGCCCGGGGGGTCAGGGTCGTCCTCCTGGAGAACCCCATCATAAAGGACGACGAGGAGTGCGTCCACTGCGGCGCTTGCATATCGATCTGCCCCACCGGGACCTTCCATTTCAAGGGGACCGAGGTGGTCGCCGACGCCGGAAAGTGCGTCCAGTGCGGAACCTGCGTCACCGCCTGTCCCCAGAGGGCGCTGAGGCTGATCCTGAAGTAGATCTCAGTCCTTCGAGGCCGGGGGGTTCGAGGCTACAACCCTCGCCCTCGATTCCCCCTCTCAAAGGCAGCGGTGACCTCCAGATCCCCCCTCTTTTCCGCCCTTCTGCCGAGATGTTAAACGCTATCATTGACCTTTCACCCGACATGTTTATGATCACGCTTGCATTTATGCCGCACCATGAACCGCAGAGCTTTATCCCTTTTAGTCGGATCGATCTTGGTGGCGAGCCTGGTCGTCTCGGGGTCCGCCGCCGATGGGTCGCTCCTCGTTTATTGTGGCGCGGGAATGAGTGAGCCGATGGAGGAGATTGCGGACCTCTTCGAGGAGAGGGAGGGGGTCGAGGTCCAGTACACCTTCGGCGGGTCGGCCCAGCTCCTCTCTCAGATCGAGCTATACAAGACCGGCGACCTCTACATGCCGGGCGCCCGATCTGACATCGAGTCGGCGATAGAGAAGGGCTTCGTCGACGAGACCAGAGACGTCGTATACCACGTCCCCTGCATCGTCACCCCGAAAGGTAACCCTGCCGGGATCGATTCCCTCGAGAACCTGGCCGAGCCGGGGGTGAGGGTCGCCCTCGGCGATCCGACGGGTCCCGCCATAGGAAAGGTCTCGAAGAAGATCCTGGAGAGCCTCGGCATCTGGGATGAGGTGGAAGAGAACGTAGTCGTCTTCTCTGGAACTGTAAACGAGCTTCTCGTCTACGTCTCTCTGGGGCAGGCCGACGCCGCCATAGTATGGGAAGACCTCTTCTACCCCGATGGGATGGAGAAGATCGAGATTCACCGGGAGAAGAACGAGATCAAGGTCGTTTCGATCGGAACTCTGATCTTCTCCGAGGATGAGGAGGTCGCCGAGAGGTTCATGAACTTCGTCGTCTCGGAAGAGGGGAAGGCGGTCTTTGTTGATCACGGGTTCGTCGCCTATCCAGATCCGAAGTATGAGGGATGATACTTGTATTGAAGGGGGGAGAGGAGGCTGACCATCCTTGAACGGTTCTGGCTGAAGGCCGCCACCATCGGAACGGGCCTCTTCCTGGCGGCCTTCATATGCATAGTCCTCCTCATGGTGCTGACCCGCTCGCCTCCCGAGACCCTCCTCGCATCTCTCAGCTCCAAGGAGATCCGGTTCGCCATCGGCCTCAGCCTCAAGACGTCGGTCGCCTCGACGATCCTCTGCCTCTTGGTCGCGGTCCCGGCGGCGTACTCCCTTGCTCGCTACGACTTTCCGGGAAAGAACGTTGCGAACACCCTTATCGACATGCCCCTCGCCCTGCCACCGCTGGTGGCGGGGGTCGGCCTTCTCCTCTTCTTCGGGACCAGCCTTCCCGGAAGGCAGCTCGCCGATGCGGGGCTAGTCTTCGTATTTACACCCCTCGGGATCGTGATCGCCCAGTTCTTCGTCAACGTGCCCTTCATGCTGAGGGTGATGAGGTCGACCTTCGAGGGGATCAGCCCGCGATACGAGCACGTAGCCAAGACCCTGGGGTGCACCGACGGCCAGGCCCTCTGGAGGGTGACCCTGCCGATGGCCTCAAACGGCCTGGTTGCGGGGTCTGTGATCACCTGGTCGAAGGGGATAGGCGAGTTTGGAGCCGTCCTGATGATGGCAGGAGCTACGAGGATGAGGACCGAGACCCTACCCACCTCTCTCTTTCTGAACATGTCCTGTGGAAAGCTCGACGAGGCGATCTCGGTGGCGACCATCCTGATACTGATCTCGGTGGTCTGCCTTTACGTCTTCGAACGGCGGGTTGGAGGTCTTCGCCTTTAGAAGGGGGCAAAGGATGCTGAGGATGGAAAAGGTCTCCAAGAATCTCGGCGACTTCGTCTTGAAGGACGTCTCCCTGGAGGTGGGGGACGGCGAGTATCTCGTCATAATCGGCCCCACCGGCTCTGGAAAGACGATCCTCATGGAGACGGTGGCGGGGATCTACGCCCCCGAGGAGGGGAGGATCTTCCTCGACGGACGGGATATCACAAGGGAGGCGCCTCGGAACCGAAGGGTCTGCATGGTCTATCAGGATTACATGCTCTTCCCTCACCTTTCGGTGGAGGAGAACATCGCCTTCGGCCTGAAATCGAGGAAGGTATCCGCCGGCGAGATCGAGGTGAAGGTGGCCGAGGTCTCGGAGCTGTTGGGGATATCGCACCTTCGTCCACGGCGGCCAGGGACGCTGAGCGGAGGTGAAAAGCAGAGGGTTGCGATCGCGAGAGCGATCGTCATGGAGCCCTCAGTGATGCTCCTCGACGAGCCTCTCAGCTCCCTCGACGGTCTGACGAGGGAGAGGCTTCGGCGAGAGCTGAAGAGGATTCACCAGGCCTACAGGACGACGATAATACATGTCACCCACAACTTCGAGGAGGTCTTCTCCCTCGCCGACAGGGTGGCGGTGATGAACAGGGGAGAGATAGTTCAGGTGGGAACTCCGGAGGAGATCTTCAGAAGGCCCAAGTGCGAGATGATCGCAAACTTCGTCGGGGTCGAGAATATCTTCAGGGGCTTCGCATCAAAAAGTCGGGGGATGACGGAGATAGTGGTGGACGGCCTGAAGATAGTCGCGGCGGCAGAAGGGGGCGGTGGCGCTGAAGGAAACGATGGCGATAGAAGTGATGAGATAAACGGCTGGGAGGGCCGAGAGGTCTTCGCATCGGTCCGGCCCGAGGAGATCCTGATCTCCAAGGTGCCGCTCAAATCCAGCGCCAGAAATTCCTTCTCCGGCAGGGTCGAGGAGATCGCCAACGGCGGGATGATGGTGAAGGTCTGGGTGGACGTGGGGATACCTTTCATGACGATGCTGACCCGGCTCGGCTACGAGGAGATGGACCTGAAGGTGGGCGATCCCGTCTATCTGACCTTCAAGGCCACGGCGGTTCACGTCTTTTGAGGGATCGGGGCCGAGGGCCCGCAAAGCCCGCCCGGGCGGCGCGGGGATGCGGGGGGGCGAAAAACAGGCATAGGCGGCTAAAAATATTGGATAATTTCAGGGAATTTCCTCTTCGGGCTCTTTCAAAATCAGATCGATCTGTTGCTTCAGCACAGGCACGTCGTCCTCGACGACGGACCAGATAAGATCAATATCCACCTCGAAGTAGCGGTGGAACAAAATGTGGCGCATCCCCACGATCTGCTGCCATGGCATCTCGTCGTGCTCGTCTTTGAGTTTCTCCGAGATGGCACGAGCAGCCTCTCCGATGACCTGGAGGTGATGAAGAATCCAGTTCTGGATCAGCTCATCGTCTTCAAAGGCCTCGCGCCCTTTCGAGGCGTACTTCTCGATCCGCTCTATCGCCTCGGCGATGTCCAAAAGCCGTCTCCTATCTTCCCTCATAGCGCCACGGCTTCTTTTAAAACCTGGTCTCGGATCCGCTTTCGAAGTCCTCTCTCGGTCACGACGTCCACGGGGCAGCCCAAGAGGTCCTGAAGGTCCATCAGAAGGCCGCCAAGGTCGAGGAGGCTCCGACCAGGTTCCATGTCGACGAGGAAGTCGAAGTCGCTTGATTCGTCCGCCTCGCCCCGAGCCACCGATCCGAAGATCCTGACGTTGTAAGCCCCGTGCTCGGCCGCCGCCTGGAGGATCTCGGTCCTCTTCTTCCTGAGGAGGTCGCTTTTGTCCATGACCAAACCACCTGATCTATAACTATACACCATTTCTTTTGGTATGTCCACCTTTCGGCCTAGGAAGATCGATGCCGAACAGGTCTCATGCCGGGATCGTGGGGCCATTCGCCCCCGGCGGCGCTGGGGTGCGGGGCGGCAGCTGCGAGGGGGCGCGGGACTTCCGCTGGATGGGGTGGACGGGCGGCGAAAATTGGGGGCGGAGGGAGACTGAGCTCTGAGCTGGGGACGATAACGGTTCGATGCCGTTGATAGCTCCCCGGTACCCGGATTCGGACCCAAAGCATATTCTTAAATCTTTGAAAACAAATCCACATACGGAGGTCAAGATGCAAGTAAGGGCCATCTACGAGGACGAAGTTTTAAAACCTCTAAAAAAGCTGGACCTGCCCGATAAGGCTGAGGTCAAAATAATCATAAGGGAGAGCTTCAGCAAGCTTTTGGATGAGGTGGGGGAGGAGGAAGCAAAAGAAGACGTCGACCTCGTCCTCAAGGAGATGAGGGCTCGGAATTACTATGAATAAGGCTGTCCTCGATACCACCGTAATAGTGAAAGGGGCGTTGACCCCTTACAAATCTCTTCCAGAAGAGATCTATTCTCGCGAGCTCGGGACACACCAAAAGTGTCGCCTCCTTCTCAATATTCTGGATGAAAGCTCCGTTGAGGTTTTCATCCCCAAAGTATGTGTGATCGAAACGGCTGCCGTTTTGAAGCGGTTGGCCAATAGAGACCTGGCCGCTAAGCTTTCGAGGGGCCTAATGAGGGCCTACGATTTGGTCGGTGAACCAGACATCTTCGAATCTGCCTGGAGGGTGGCTTTGGATCGGGGAAGCACCGGGTTCGATACGTACTTCCTTGCTCTGGCCAGGATGAAGGATGCCCTCTTGTTCACAGATGACAATGGTATGAGCCATCATTCCAGAGAGTACGGCGTCAATTCAATCTTGATAAGAGAGCTTCAAATCGATGAGCTGAAAGCCCTTGTCGAATGACGGCCGCCGGGTGGAGGTGGCACAGCTCAGAGAAGGGTAATTCTGATGCCGCGTGATCTTTTTGAAGAGGGGCAGATTCATGCTCTTGAGAGATGCTGAGCTTTTGGTCCAAACGCGATCGCCTCCGGCGGCGCTGGGGTGCGGGGCGGCCGCGCCGAGGGGGGGGGGTGCGGAACCCCCGCCGGGGCGGAGATGGCGGGCGGCGAAGAACAGGCGGGATGGCTGAACGCGCCGAGGAGGGTCAAAAGTTAGATAACCCCAAAGCCTAAAAAATAAGCCGAAAAGAGCTTTTTGGAGGCGACAGTCGGATGGAGGCGTTGAAGCTCCTGATAGAGCACGAGAATGAGATTAAGAGGCGGTTCGGCGTAAAACGGATCGGAATCTTCGGCTCTCATGCTCGGGGCGAGGAGAAGGCGACGAGCGACGTCGACGTCCTCGTGGAGTTCGAGGTTCCCTCCTTCGACAACTTCATGGACCTCGCCTTCTTCCTCGAAGACCTCTTCGGAAGGGATGTGGACCTTGTAACTATCGGAGGTCTGAGCCCTTACATCGCCCCTTTTGTGGAACGGGAGGTGGTCTGGGCTGGATAGAGGTGCTGGCGCCGATCGCCCCCGGCGGCGCGGGGATGCGAGGCGGCCGCTGCGTGAGGTGATGGTGCGCCAGGGCGGGCGAGAGGGCGGGGAAATGGGGCGTGGCAAGAAGGGCGGGGTGATCGCGCGAACGCGAAGTTGCTGTTGATGGAGTGGCATTCAAGATGAGTAGAATGGCATGTGGTATTTTAGGCCTTGGGAATATTCCCCCTTATACATCATAGGGCACTTTAAAATACCGTTATTCGATGTGGAACCAAAAGAGCTAAAAACAAAAAATGTGTTGCGACTTACAATAGAGATCTGATACACGGCTTGAAAAGGGAGGTCCCGATAAATTTGACGCAAAAAAACCCGCCTGTGCGCCTGCAACCAACGATTTATGAAGATTGGTTATTGGAGAATCCCAAGCGCGTTGACGGCGGTCCAATCGAATTAAAGCCCAATTTGGATTTCGAAGAAGAAGATGCGGTTATTCTAAATTCACATCACATAAATTCAACTATTTTGCCTGACCATTATGCAAACAATCTTATAATACTTGGTGAGTATAATGAATTTACTGGATTTAGAATATGGGTAACGCCCAAAGGCTTTGATTATTTGCTTATGGCACATCAAACACACTATGGGGCAAATTTCGTAACCGTGGATGGAAGTACATTTGGCAATTATCCTCATTTTCATGAGTTAGATTTATATCGATCGCGCGATGGAATTAATCCTGGAACACGTAGAATAGTGACAGAATCCATTTATAGTGGAATCGATTCTGCAAGCTTACTCGAAGCTTTTATGTGCCACTACAATATAGAGGATGGCCGTGAAAAATCGATTGAATTACCTTCAAGATCAGGGAGACAATGGGGGCTAGATGAATTTTGACTAACGAAACCCAATTAAAGTTATTCAATAAAATAAAACTTGCCATTTGTGACACGGTTCAATATCACGAAGTTGGGAAAAATGCTATTGAAGTAGTTACACCTTTTATTGATTGGAAAGGCGCCAGTGTATCGGTATTTATCACGGAGGATGGTCGTTTGACAGATGGTGGCCAGATATTAAGCCAATTGAAGTCGCTTCGAGTAATCGAAGATTTTAATAATTGGGATTTTAAATTTGATTTCTTTCAAAGATCGCGAATTCAACAGTTAAGAGGGAATCTAGAGCCACTTGATATCGATTCAGTCTCTGATATCTTAAGCTATATTCAGGGAATAACCCGATTGCCAAATTTTTTCGAACCGAAACCAATTTACGCGACATCTGACAAGTTCCCAATTATTGCCCGTGATGTTGCCCTTGATGCACTTATCAATATAGCCCCCTACGATGAATTCGACAAACGCGAAAAATGGGCTACAAAATTTATTAAAGCAAGGAATATCCCGCTAAATGGTTTTCACATTGAAAGTGACATGTCTCCCAGTAAATATTATAGGTTAATTAAAATAATCAGCCATGCTACATCTAGCATGTCCGATAGAAAGCAACACGTTTCAGCTAAAGTATTGGACTCCTTATTGTGGAAACGAGACGAACCTGATGTAGAGTTGTATGTGATTGTTGATGACGTTGATGCATATCCGAAGGAGTCAAAAAGCTTATTGAGAGAAGAATCTGAAGAGATAATACAAATAAAATCCGATCGGTCTGGTGCAAGGTTAGCGGAAATATTGACTGAATAAATATATAGAAATATATGTCGGCAGTGCGACGAGTTTCTTCGAATCTACCGTTAAAGTATATGGCATTTTAATATATAACAACAGAGTTAATTCGTTGACTTAAATCCATTATTGTCTGACCTAAATCCCGTTCCTTCACCCCGTCGTCGGGCATAGTATGCTGAGAACCTTGCACAGATCCTCATCAAGAGCCTTCAGGTCCTTCCGGATCTTCTCGGACTTCATCATATCGCAGAGGTAGTTGAGCCGGCCGATGA
>Ga0334887_1004539_pt1 | contig 12445 bp, 8 predicted proteins | sample GraSluR1_MG_10_FD_207217 | JGI IMG/M metagenome (GOLD analysis project Ga0334887, IMG submission 207217) | Sludge microbial communities from methane-producing bioreactor in Wageningen University, Netherlands - Granular Sludge_18_07-R1 | ecosystem: Engineered > Bioreactor > Anaerobic >...
ACTCGTCTTTCAACCATGACATGCTCCTATTCTCTGACCTTGACCTTGCTCCTTTCTGGGATATCCTGTGTTATTCAACCTAATTCGTACAAAGTCGAGTCAGGGTGACAGCAGCGCGCCCCAAAGATGAAATGCACCCAACCGGCATGGCGATGCGCCGAATTCCGGCGCACGCGCTGCTGCTTTATCGTTGTCATCGTTGTTCAAAACGCCTGTTTGGGGGCAGGCCCGTTTTCGGCTATACGCTTTGACACCCCTATTGGGTGCAGTTATAATGCAGGCGCCTGGGGCGCGACCCATGTGGGCCGGCGCAGCGACGGCAGGAGAGCAGTCACGTGAGCGTCTCGGACGAGGTGAAACAGCGGATCGATATTGTCGAGTTCATCTCGCGCTATACGCCGCTGAAAAAAGCCGGCAGCACCTACAAGGGTCTTTGTCCTTTCCATACGGAACGCACGCCCAGCTTCGTCGTATTTCCCACTACCGGCACCTGGCATTGTTTTGGCGCCTGCGGCACAGGCGGCGATCTGTTCTCCTTCCTCATGCGCAAGGAGAACCTGGAGTTTCGCGAGGCGCTGCAACTCCTGGCGCGCGAAGCCGGCGTCCAGTTGGACGAGCCGAGTGGGGAGGCCTCGCAGCGCGAGTCACTCTACGCCGTGAACGAACTGGCGGCGAGTTACTTTGCCGACATTCTGCGCAGCCATCCCGCGGCCGGTCCCGCGCGGGAATACGTGGCCCGGCGCGGCATCGACGCTGCGACCGTCGAGAAGTTTCGTGTTGGCTTCGCACTGGACGGCTGGAACGGGCTGCGCGACTTTTTGAGCGAGAAGGGGTACGATGTCGAAGCGCAGTTGCGCGCCGGGTTGGTCAAACGCCACGAAGAACGCGGTACGATCTACGATGCCTTCCGCAACCGGGTGATCACGCCGATTCGGGACCGCATGGGGCGCGTGATCGGCTTTGGCGGGCGCGTATTGGACGATAGCCAGCCGAAATATCTGAACACCGCGGAAACGCCTGTCTTTCATAAATCGAGCGTGATCTACGGCATCGACCTGGCGCACGAAGCCATACGCGCCGCCGACCGCGTGGTGATCGTCGAAGGCTATATGGACGTGATTGCGGCGCACCAGTTCGGTTTCGCCAATGTTGTCGCGTGCATGGGCACGGCGTTGACCACGGAGCAATTGCGGCAACTCCAGCGTTATACGAGCAACTTCGTCTTAGCGCTGGACGCAGATAGCGCCGGACAGCAGGCGACCATCCGCGGGCTGAACCAGGCGCGCCAGTCATTGGATCGGGTGAGCCGTCCCGCGGTCCGTCCGGGCGGCGGTCTGCGCTTTGAAGAGCGGCTGGGCGCCAATCTGCTCGTCTGTTCAATGCCGGAAGGCCAGGACCCCGACGATGTGATCCGCCGCGACCCGGCGCTGTGGGAGTCGTTGGTCGGTCAGGCGAAACCGCTGGTTGAATACTACCTGGGTGTGGCGGCCAAGCAGCTCGACCTGTCCAGCGCGGCGGGAAAGGGCGCGCTGGTGAGCGAACTGGCGCCGTTGATCGCCGAGTTGGACGACGAGATCGAACGCCAGCATTATGTGCAGGAACTGAGCCGGCTTGTCCAGATCGACGAATTGACTGTGGCGGGCAGGGTGCAAGCCGCAGCGCGGACCAGCCGCGTGCCGGTGCGCCCGCGATCGACGTCGCCCGGAGGGCGCCCGCGCCCGCCGCAGCGACGGCTTGCGCCGCCGGATAAAGCCGGTCTCTCGCCGGGCGGCTTCCCGCCGCTCTACGACGGCTACGGCCCGCCGCCGGACGACGAGCCTATGCCGCCGGAGTACGGCATGGCGCCCGCTGCCGCGTTCCGCACCGCCATGCCTGCGCGCAGCAGCTTCGGCAAGGAAGACTACATGCTGGCGTGTCTGCTGCACGACCCGGACTTGGTGATCGCGTTGGCCGTTGCGGCGGAGCGAGGCAATATCGAACCGCCGGCAGTCGAGGATTGGCAGCATGTGGAGAATCAGGAGATCTTTCGGGCGCTCAAGCGTTATATTGCCGGAGACGCCCAGTGGGATGTGGAGGCGTTTCAGGAGGGGCTGACGAACCATTTGCATGGGCGGCTGGGGATGTTGCTCGCCGAGGCGGCGCTGCTTCCGCCAACCCCCACGGAGGAATTGCCGACAGAGTTGCTCAAGGTATTGGTGCGGATGCGCATAGATCGGATAAAATCGGATAATACGCAGATCAGATACTTGATCGACGATGCGCAACGCGGCGACGACCTTGAGGCAGTGCGCCGGTTCGATGCCGCTAATAACCGGAACCTGCGCATGTTGTCACATTTACAGGACACCTGGGTCGGGCTGACCCGCGTGCTCGCCGTACAGGGACGAGCCGAAAAAGGCGTCAAGATTCGTTAGTCCGCAGGGTGCGAGTAAGGGAGACAGATGGCAAGGCGACGCCAGACATCAACAGACGGTTCGGAACAAGAGCCGGTTATGCCGTTGCGGCGCACCAGCTCCGAAAGCGAGCTGGATGAATATATCCACCTTGGCGAGGAGCGCGAGGCGGAGGAAGACCTTTTCGACGATATTCCCGATGAGGAGGAAGAGGAAGAAGAGGAAGGGCAGGATGTCCCTATCCCGCGCATCGAGCGGGACACCAAGATGGAAGAAGAAATCGAGCAGGAGAAGTATGTTCCACTCGAGAAATTGGTGGAGGATGTTCCGGAGCTCAGCCAGAGCTTGGACCCGGTGCGCATGTATTTGCGCGACATCGGGCGTCACCCGCTGTTGACAGGCGAAGAGGAACTGGAGTTGGCGCGGCGCATCGCCGAGGGCAAGAAGGCTGAAGCGCTGCTCGACCAAACGACCGACCTGGATGAGCGCGATAAGCTGGAACTGGATATTCACCTGGGCAAGGAAGCGCACGATAAGCTGGCGCGCAGCAATCTGCGTCTGGTGGTCAGCGTCGCCAAGCGCTACATCGGCCGCGGCCTGAACTTCCTCGATTTAATCCAGGAAGGCAACATGGGCCTGCTGCGCGCCGTAGACAAGTTTGACCATACGCTCGGCTATAAATTCAGCACGTATGCCACCTGGTGGATCCGCCAGGCCATCAGCCGGGCTATCGCCGACCAGGCGCGCACGATCCGCATCCCGGTGCATATGGTGGAGACCATCAATCGCCAGGCGCGCATCAAGCGCCGTCTGCAACAGGAGTTAGGCCAGGAGCCGTCTTTCGAACGCATTGCGGTCGAGATGGAGTTCGTCGATCCGGAGGATGCCAAAGCTGCTCTTGCCGCCTGGGAGCAGGACCCGGAGGCCCCGCTAGAGCCGGAATTGAAGCATCGGCTGGAGCGGGCGGCGGCTAAGGTGCGCAAGATACAGCGTCTGAGCCAGGAGCCGCTGAGTCTCAACACGCCTGTGGGCAATGAGGACAACAGCTATCTGGGCGATTTTATCGAGGATGACAGTTTGCCGGGGCCGGTCGATTCGGCCAGCCGCCGGCTTCTGAAGGAACACATGCATGAGATCCTGGACGGGCTGAACGAGCGCGAGCGCAAGGTGTTGATCATGCGCTTCGGCTTGGAAGACGGCGTGACGCGCACGCTGGAAGATGTGGGGCGCGAGTTTGAGGTGACGCGCGAGCGGGTGCGCCAGATCGAGGCGAAGGCGCTGCGCAAATTGCGCCATCCGCTGCGCAGCCGCAAGCTGCGCGATTACCTGGGGTAAATGAGGGCTTAGGGTGCGGGCCGAATTTGACAGATCGCCCGCACCCTGGCTATAATGCCGGAATTGCAGACGATAGCGGTCCTCGGTAGCTCAATCGGCAGAGCATCCGGCTGTTAACCGGAGTGTTGTTGGTTCGAGTCCAACCCGAGGAGCTAAAACGCAATATACAGCGCGGAGGAGTCTCCTGGACTACTGTATGTAGTGGCCAGGAGGCTTTTTCGTTATGGGCGCGGCGGGTGCGGCTGAGTATGGGACTATGGGATAGCGCCAACCGACGGAGGCGTCCCGCCTGACCTTGTAGTCAGGGGAGGCGCCTCCGCCGGTGAATCGTTAACCCTTATCGGGTGTTTGTTCCTTACTCGTCCAACACGCGCAGCGCGTCGCGCAGGGCTATGTTGACCTTGTTGCGGGCGCGCACAAGCTGCGTCTGCAGGTAGCGGTAATCATCGCTGTCGGCCGGCAGCGCGGCAAGCCGGCGCGCGTCCTGCAGAGCCGGCAAGTGCGGCATTCCCCATGCCGGGTCATGCTCGAACTGCCCGGCAGCCGTGTAGGTAAGCGGGATCAGGATGCGCGACAGGGCCATCATTTGGTCATTGAGCCGCTTCGCGGTCGCGTCGAGCGACTCCGCATCCGCGGCCGCAGCACATCTCTCGGCCAATTGCGCGGTTGCTTCCGCCAGCGCCGCCGCACGCTGATGCGTCAGGCTTAGGTCCAGGTGATCGCCGGCTGCGCTTTGCAACTCCGTCAGCGTATCCGCGATGTCGGCTGCCACGCGGCGAAAATCCATCGGCAGCAGCGGCCGCGCGCACAGATTCCACAGCACGCCGACATAGATCTGCGTGTCCAGGGCCAGCACGTCCGGGTCGACCTTGTCGATTGTGTCTTCGCTGGTGTGCCACCACCACGGCATCTTGCCGCCGATCAGCGAGCCAAAGGCCAGCGACACATAGTCGGTGTCGGCCTCGCTGGCGGGGACCTGGCTGAGGCCCATGAAGAGCGAGGGCAGGCCGACGCCGTTGAAGCTCATGTCGCCTGCCCGGCTCATGCGGTGGGCGTGGGGCTCTTGGCCCGTGTACCGTTTGACGATCTCCTCGCCAAAGCCTGCAATCTCCATGTGGGCCGGGAACGCGCCGTAAAAGGTCGCGCCGCGTGCGCCGGTGGAGTCGACGTTGACATGGGCGACGCAACGGTCGTACAACTCCTCCCAGTGGTTGTCCACATACCACGTCGAGCCGGAATAGCGCCCGTGGCTGTGGCCGCTCCAGAAGGCGATGCGCAGACCGCGACGCAGGTCTTGCCGGTTGGCGCTCAGGATCCTCGCCACTTCGGCCATGGTGGCGTTGGCGCTGCCGTTGTCCATCGCGCCCACCTCCCATGAATCGAGATGGCCGCTGAAGAGCACGAATTCGTCGCTTTCCGCGCCCGGCAGTTCGGCCAAAAGGATCGGCGTCTGCGTCCATTCGCGGTAGATTTTGGTCTGGAAGCGCACCCGCACCGGCCCGGCGGCAATGCGGCGGCGCAGGTCGTGTCCGTCATTCTCCACAACAGAGACGGAGGGGGTTGACGGCAGGCGTTTTGCCGACTCCGGCGTGGGCGTTCCCCACACGCTGCTGACGATCATGTAATGCAGATGGTCGTCGTTGATGAAGATCTGCCCGATGCTGCCCGCCTTTTCCGCGGCGTAGACGGCCGTGGGCGTAGCCAGCCCGTTCAGCAGCACGATCTTGCCCGCAACCTCTGGGCCGGCCTGGGCATAGTCCTCCGCCGTGCCGAAGCCGAGATCGATCACCTCTGCTTCCAGCCCGTCGACGGAGACGCTCATGGCCGTGCCAAGACAGGCAACGGCGACGTCCGGCTCGACGGCCCCGCCTACAATCGTCAGGCTCGCCTCCAGCGGGTAGCTGATCAGGGCGGGGTGCTCCAGCAGCGTGGTCTCCAGCCCGTAGCCGTCCAGCAACTGCTGCATGTAGTCGAAGGCGTGGCGTTCTTCCGGCGTGCCCGAATTGCGCACCCATTGGGCCAACGTTGTGTTGACCTCCATCAATGTGTCGCGCGAGACCTGCGCGGCCAGAGCCGCCTCGCGATTGCGCTGTGCGTTGTCTGCGTTCATTATCTGTATCCTCATTCTAGTGGCCGAAAGGCGGAAGGCGCTGTCAATGCGGTGAGCGCCGTTTCGTGTATGGGTCATATATATTGTCGCCCATGACCGCATTGCGCGCCATTTTTGCCGGTGCACAACATTGGCCGGCAAGCTGCGCGCCGGTAGAGCTTGCCCGCGTCCGCTGCGACGGCTTGTTTAGATTCTGCCGCGCAGGGTAGGGTCTAGAGCGTCGCGCAGGCCGTCGCCCATGAGGTTGAAGCCGAGTACAGCGATCATGATGGCGATGCCGGGGAAGGTGGCGATGTGCGGCGCCACACGCAGGTAATCTCGCCCGTTGGCCACCATCAGCCCCCAAGAGGGCTGCGGCGGTTGCACGCCTAGCCCCAGAAAGCTGAGCGCCGCTTCGAGCAAGATGGCATTGGCCATGTAGAGCGTGGCAAAGACGATGATCGGCGGGATCGAGTTGGGCAATACGTAGCGCAACACCAGGCGCAGCGTAGGCACGCCCGTTGCGCGTGCAGCCGTGACGAACTCCCGGTGTTTGATGCCAAGCACTTGGCTGCGCGTCACGCGCACGAACGAGGGCGTGGCCCATATGCCCACAGCCAGCGTCGTGTTCTGGATGCCGGCGCCCAGCGCGGCGACCAAGGCGATGGCTAACAGCAGGTAGGGAAACGCCAGCATGATATCCGCAATGCGCATGATCACGCCGTCCAGCCATCCGCCGGCAAAACCGGCCACAAGCCCAATGGAGACGCCCAACGCCATGGCGATAGCTACCGCCACGAGCGCGACGAATAGCGCTACCCTGCTGCCATAGATGATGCGGCTCAAGATGTCGCGGCCGAACTCGTCGGCGCCCAATAGGTAGTCGCTGTTGGGCGCCAACCGTTTGTCTTCCAGGTGCTGGCGCGTTGGGTCGGCGGGCGCCAGGTATGGGGCAAAGGCAGCGGTAAAGGCCACAAGCAGAACGATGACAAGACCGGCGACGGCCATTCGATTGCGGCTGAACTGGCGAACGACGTCCCCCATCGGGGAGCGAAAGCGACGCGTCTCACCGGGCGAAGACGGGGAGGAAGAAACGGCTTGAGCCAGACGCTCAACATTCCGGCTGCTCATACGCGCACCCGCGGGTCAATGTAGGCATAGGAGACATCCACAAGTAGATTGATCAGGACGTAGCTGGTTGCGAAGATGAGGACGCAACCCTGGAGCAGCACGTAATCACGCGCAAAGATGGCGAGCACGGTCAAGCGACCGAGACCGGGCCAGGCGAAGACGGTCTCGGTAAGAACCGCGCCTCCCATCATCTGGCCGAATTGCAGGCCGATGACGGTGATGATGGGGATCAAAGAGGTGCGCAGAACATGGCGCAGGATCACGCGGCCGTAGTTGAGTCCCTTGGCGCGTGCGGTGCGCACGTAGTCTTCGTGCATCACTTCCATCATGGACGAACGAGTCATGCGCGAGACGATGCCTATGCTCGGCGCAGATAGGGCGACTGCCGGCAGCACCAGATGACGCCATGACCCTGTGCCGCCCACCGGGAAAAGCCGCAGGTAGTAGGCGAACACATAGATCAGCACGAGGCCCAGCCAGAAGATGGGCATGGACAGACCGATCAGCGACAACAGGCGAACGCCTGCATCTACCCAGCCGCCGGGGCGCATGGCGGAAATGACGCCGCTGGCGATGCCCAGCACGACGGCCAGCAGCATGGCCGCAAGCGTCAATCGCAGCGTACCCGGAAAGACGTCGCCGATTTCCGCGATCACGGGTCGGTTGGAGAGGATCGAGCGCCCTAAGTCGCCGCGAGCTATGTCGGCGATGTAGCGCGCATAACGCACCAGGAGCGGGCTATCCAGCCCCAGTTTGGCGCGCAGCGCCGCCACCTCTTCGGGGCGCGCGTTTTCGCCTAACATCAGGGCTACAGGGTCGCCGGGGATCAGGTCCATCACGAGCATGGTGACAAAGATGATGCCCAGAATCACCGGGATCAGCGCAAGCAGGCGGTTTGCAATAAAGCGGGGCATAGTGTCGTCGAATCTTGCTGGAAGCAAACGCCGGCTTCACACCGGCAGAGAACCCGGCTGAATGACGGATGCGGGATCCGGCGCAAAGCGCAGAGGGGCCGGACCGTCGCAGCGTTGTCGAGGGTTTCGGCTGCGACAGTCCGGTCTTTAGGCGTCGGCTGTCGTTACTGAGCCAACTGAGCCTTGCCTAACCAGAGGTAATAGTCGATGGGGTGCTGAACGAAGCCCGTCAACTTAGAGCTGGTCAGGATGGTCTCTTTGGAATTGTACACGGGCACGATCACGGCATCGCGCGCCAAGATATCCAGCGCTTGGGCGTAGAGCTCGGCGCGTTCTTCTTGGTCCGTGCTCTTGCCCGCGGCCTCGACTATCTCGTCGAACTCAGGATTCTGGTACTCGTGTGAGTTCCAGCCCGCCGGCGGAATGCTGTTCGAGCCGAAGATCGGGCCGAGGGTGTAGTCGGCGTCGCCGGTCGCGGTGGACCAGCCCAGTGTGAAGAAGTCGGCCGGGAAGTTCGGTTGGCGCAATTGCTCGAAGAGCGTCGCCCATTCGAGGATTTCCAGCTTGACGTCTACGCCCAATTCGCGCATGGCCGCCTGGAAGGCTTCGCCGATTTCGGCATCTTTCAGGTAGCGCCCGCGCGAGCTGTAGTGAAGCAGCGAAAGCGGCTCGCCGTCCTTGTCGCGGATGCCGTCTCCGTCACTGTCCGTCCAGCCGGCTTCATCCAGCAGCGCCGCGGCTCTCTCGGGGTCATAGACGAAGTACTCGCTGACATCGGCGAAGCCGAAGACCGGCGGCGAGATGTAGGCCTGCGGCAGATAGCCGACGCCTTCGAGTACGTTGTCGAGGATCGACTGGCGGTCGAAGCCGTAATTGATGGCCTGGCGCACGAGCACGTCGTCTAGCGGCGCGCGAGAGGTCATCATGCCGAAGTAGACAACGCGCACCCCTGGCGTTTCGTGGATGACGAAATCGGGGTTGTCGCGATAGCTGTCCAACTGTGACGGCGCCGGCTCCATCACCATCTGCACCTCGCCGGTGTCCAATGCCAACATGCGGGCGCTTTCCTCGGGGATGACGCGGTAGACGACGCGGTCGAGCTTGGCCTTTTCGCCCCAGTAATCGTCGAAGCGTTCGATCACGATCTGGTCATTGGTTCTCCACTCGACGAAGCGGAAGGGGCCGGTGCCCACCGGGTTGCGGGTGAAATCCTCGCCATATTGCTCGACGGCCGCCGGGCTGACGACGCCCGTGGCGTAGACGAGGGACATGATGTTGAGCAGCGGGCCGTATGGGCCGTCCGTGACAATATCCACGGTGTAATCGTCGACTACTTCGACCGCGATGATGGGGCGCAGATTGCTGGCGCTGCGTCCCGGGTCATCCGGGTTCTTGATGCGCTCGATGCTGAATTTCACGGCGTCGGCGGTGAAGTCAGTCCCGTCATGGAACTTGACGCCTTGGCGCAGATAGAAGCGCCAGCGGTCCGGCTCGATCTGTTCCCAGCTTTCCGCTAACGCCGGCTGGAAGGTGAGGTCTGTGTCGAGTTTGACCAGGTTCTCATAGACATTGGTCGTGACCCAGTTGCCGGGCGAGGTCGTCTCAACTTTGGGGTCAAGGCCGACGGCATCGGTTGGCCGGGCGATCACCAGCGTGCCGCCCTCTGCGGCTTCGGCGGGGGCCGCGCCGCTATCTGCCGGCGAGGCCGGCGCTGCACAGGATGCCATTAGCAGAACGACAAGAAGCCCCTGCACCAACGATGCAAGGATTGATCGATACCTTTTTGCACCATGTTTCATGTTCGCGTCTCTCCTTTTGCGGCGTGGTCTGGCGGATAAACTGGGGACAGGCAAGCAACAAACCTGCTGTAGAAAGCGGCCAAATCAATTTGGGAGGAAATTATGTGACGTTTTGCCCGGATTGTCAAGCATGCGCGTTCGGCCAAAATGCATCGGCGCGATGGCGGGGTGAACGAGTATTCCCAGTCGCGCCACCGCGGCTGATGATGCTATGATGGTCGCAGCGCCGTATACCGGTGAAGGTTCCCGTACAAGAGAAACTAGAGAGAATCAGGTGCTATGAGTGAGCATGATGCGTCTTTGGTCGTTTCTGGCGACATTGTTTTGGGACTGCGCCGTCTAGGCATGGGCCCAGGCGACAGGGTGTTGGTGCACAGTTCGCTGAGCAGTTTCGGCTATGTGGAGGGCGGCGCGCCGACCGTGATCGACGCCCTGCTGAATGCAGTCGGGCCGGAGGGGACCGTCCTCGTCCCCACGCTGACCGGCGATGAGGCGCTGTCTCCCGCCAACCCGCCGCGCTTCGACCCGCGTTCGTCGTCGTGCTGGACCGGCCGCATACCGGAAACGTTCCGTATGCGACCCGACGCCATCCGCAGCCTCCACCCGACGCATTCGGTCGCCGCCATCGGACGAGACGCGGAAAGCCTGACGCGCGAGCATATCCATTCCATCACGCCTTGCGATGAACGGTCTCCCTACGGCAAGCTGGCCGAGTTGTCGAACAGCTACGTACTGCTGTTAGGCGTGAGCTACCAGTCGCTGACGCTCCTTCATCATGTAGAGGAGATCGCCGGGGCCGATTACCACATGCAAGGCGAACTCGTCCGCGCCGAACTGATCATGGAAGGAGCGCCGGTGTATAGACATTATTTCCTGCATAGATATGGGACGCCGCGCAATTTCGGCGTTCTGGAGCCTCTGCTCGAAGAAAGAGGGCTGCAAACCGAGACGATAGTAGGCCAGGCGAGGCTGCGATTAATCAGCGCGCCGGGACTCGTCGACGCGGCGCTGCGCTGCCTGCACGCCAACCCGCGATTTTTCTGCGCCGCGGCGTGAGCTGTGCGCGCGTGGAATGTGCCAAACTACGGGAAGCGCTTCTGGGATCGCCGGCATCTTTTCCGGCATTCTTGCATGCCCTTTGCCGCTAGGGATGGCGGCGTTTCCTGCGCCATCCGTGCCCAGGAAGCGCATTTGACGGGTGCCCCGCTTCGGCTCTATGATGTGCCGTAGCGGGCAGACCATTCTGCCTTCATCGCTCCTACATCTCAGCTTGCTTTGACATCCCTGCGTTCAGCCTGACCCGTCCTGTCGGCGGGTTTGCCGATCGTTATCTTCTGCGTATCTACCAAATCCAAAGGAGAGTATGATGTTCACGCAAGTAAGCAAGCCGATCTCTCGTCGCAGTTTTCTGCATATGATGGGGCTGGGCGGGGCTGCCGCAGCGTTGGCGGCCTGCGCTGCACCTGCGCCGCCAACCGCCGGGACGGAGGCGGGACCTGCAGCGCCTGCCGCTCCGGAGCAGGCTTTTCTGAACTACTGGACGGGCTGGAGCGGATTCGAGTTCGATGAACTCCAGAAAATGGTTGACAAGTTCAACGAAGAGAACGACGACATCTTCGTCAACATGACGACCGTTTTCGGCCAGTACGAAAAGGTGTTGACGGCGATCGCCGGCGGCAATCCGCCCGACGTCGTCTCCGCGGTCTGGCTGCACCAGCTTGTGTCGATCGCGGCGCGCGATGGGCTGATTCCCATCACTGCGCTGGCCGAGCGTGACAATATCGACTCCTCCGAGTACTTCCCGCAGTTTTGGGAAGCCTGGAATTGGAACAACGAGCTGTGGGGCATGATGATAACGGCCAACAGCAATGTCATCGCCTGGCGCCCCGACCTATGGGTGGAAGCGGGGCTGGACCCCAACAGCCCGCCCACGACCGTAGACGAGCTAGACCAGCAGGCCCAAGCGCTGGAGATGGTGGACGCCGACGGCAACATCGAGCGCGTCGGCATCCTGCCCAGCGGCATGTTGTGGTGGGGGCGCATCTTCGGCGGCGACTTCTACGACGAAGCGAACGCCGCGGTGACGGCCAATGACCCGGCCAACGTCGACGCCCTCGACTGGATGGCGAGCTATCACAGCCGGCTCGGGCCTGAAAAGGTGGCGGCCTTCCAGAGCGGTTTCGGCGACTACATGAGCACGCAGAATTCCTTCTTCGCCGGCAAGGAGGCCATGACCCAGGTCGGCGAGTGGTTCATTCAATTCCAGAAGCAGTTTGCGCCGGACCTGGAGATGAACTTCATCCCTGCGCCGCCGCCGGACGGCGGTCGCGAGAACTGCACCATATTCGACGGCAGCGTCTTCACCATTCCCGCCGGCGTTCGCACCCCTGACGCCTCTTGGGAGTTCATCAAGTTCCTGAGCAAGCCGGAGAATATAGGCGACTTCTGCTTTGCCATCCAGAACGTGCCGCCCAAGCTTGCGCCTGCCAGCGAAGAGCGCTTCGTCGCTGACCCGCGCTTCCAGCTGGCGGTCGATCTGCTCAATGGGCAGAACGCCTTCGGCCCGCCCAAGATGGCCGTCAACGATCTGCTCTTCAACCGCTTGGCGGAGGCCGAAAGCGCGGTCAAACAGGGGCAGTTGACTGCACAGGAGGCGCTCGACCGGGTGAACGAGGAAGTTCAGCAAGAGCTGAACCGCACGCTCGAACGATTAGGCTAGGCGCGCTCAACCTGCGCAACTCGGATCTGTGACGCTGAGACCGGTGCGCGGCGCGAATCGCTGCG
>Ga0334887_1004549_pt1 | contig 12417 bp, 8 predicted proteins | sample GraSluR1_MG_10_FD_207217 | JGI IMG/M metagenome (GOLD analysis project Ga0334887, IMG submission 207217) | Sludge microbial communities from methane-producing bioreactor in Wageningen University, Netherlands - Granular Sludge_18_07-R1 | ecosystem: Engineered > Bioreactor > Anaerobic >...
GTCCAGATTCAGGGCAAGGCTGGAGAGATCGGGCATAGGTCAGCGCTCGACTTTCATGACAATGGCTGGATTCTGGACCAGGGACTCGACGGACGGGTTGATCTTGTCGAGGAAGAGGTTCGGGAAGAGGCCGATGATGAAGAAGAGCAGCACCAACGGCAGCAGCATCGCGATCTCGCCTCGTCGGAGGTCCGGCAGATGGGCTTTGTCGTTTTGCGGGTTGGTCAGCGGGCCCTGGGCGATGTGGCGGAAGGCGGTGAGCAGGTACCAGGCGGCGAGGATGACGCCCAGCGCGCCGAGCACGGCCAAGACCGGCCATGCGGCATAGGCGCCGAGCAGGATCGAGAACTCGCCGACGAAGCCGTTGAGTCCCGGAAGAGCGGCGCTGCTCATGATGACGACAAGGAAGAAGCCGCAGAAGACGGGCACGCTCTGCCACAGGCCGCCGAAGTCATCCAGCATGCGCGTGTGGCGGCGCTCGTAGAGCAGGCCGACCATGAGGAAGAGGGCGCCGGTGCTGAGGCCGTGGTTGACCATCTGCAAGACCGCGCCGCTCACCCCTTGCTGGTTGAGCGCGACGACGCCGAGCATGACGTAGCCCAGGTGCGCCACCGAACTGTAGGCGACGAGCGACTTCACGTCTTTTTGCACGAGGGCGACGAGAGCGCCATAGAGAATGCCGATAACGGCCAGGCCGGCGATCCACGGGCCGAAGCGCGCTGCGGCCTCGGGGAATAGCGGGATGGCGAAGCGCAGGTAGCCGTAGGTCCCCATCTTCAGGAGGACGCCTGCCAGGATGATGGAGCCGGCGGTGGGCGCTTGCACGTGCGCGTCGGGCAGCCAGGTGTGGAACGGGAAGATCGGCACCTTGATGGCGAAGGCCAGCGCAAACGCCAGGAACGCCCAGGTCTGGATCGCCGGGGCGATGCGGCTTCCGTCCATCTCCAGCAGGTTGAAGGCGCCGGTGTTGAAGTAGACGACGAGAATGGCGACCAGCATCAGCGCCGAGCCGGCGAAGGTGTAGACGAAGAACTTGAGCGCGGCATAGACGCGGTTGGCCCCGCCCCATTTGCCGATCAGCAGGTACATGGGGATGAGGCTGAACTCGAAGAAGACGAAGAAAAGCACCAAATCCAAGGCGAGAAAGACGCCGATCATGGCGGTCTCCAGCAGCAGCATCAGGCCCAGGTACAGCCCGGCCTGCTCGTGCACGTAGAGGTTGCTGAAGTAGATGGCGATCGGCATGAGCAGGGTGGTGAGCAGCACCAGGAACAGGCTGATGCCGTCGACGCCCATGAGATAGGTCATACCGTATTCCGGGAACCACGCCGCTTCTTCGAGGAACTGCATGCCGGGGACGCCATCCTGCCAATTCACCAGTAGCAGCAGGCTGACTGCGAACGTGACCAGCGAGAAGATCAGCGCAGTCTGTTTCTTGGCGGCGTCGTCGCCCCATACGGCCACGACGATGGCGCCGAGCAGGGGCAAGAACGTGATGATCGATAGCAGGTACGGTATGGAGAAAGACATGGCAGGCTTACCCTGATCTTGGTTTGGCTAGGCGCCGCCGCGCCGGATATTCGGGCGGGATGCGGCTAGGCCCGCTTGCGTGCGTTTCCGGTCAGATGCTGAATACGAAATAGGCCGCTAGGACGACGACGCCTAGGACAATGGCGAGCGCGTAGGACGGGATTACGCCGTTTTCGAGCTTGCGCACCCGGTCGCCCGCGCTCACGGTGATGCGGCCAATGCCGTTGACTGTGCCGTCGATGAGCTTCTGGTCGACGGCGGTCGCCAGCCAGCCGGCGAAGCGCCGCAGCGGCAAGACGATGCGCTCGAAGTAGAAGTCGTCGACATACCACTTGTTCTGCAGCGCGGGCTGCAGCGACTCGACGCTGCTCGCCAGGCGGCGCGGCCATTGCTCGTTGGCGATGTGCCAGGCATAGGCGATGACGAAGCCGAAGCCGGCGATCAGGATGCCCAGCGTCAGGGCGATCAACTCGATGACCAGCCCTGGGGCATCGTGCGCGCCGAGGGCGGGTTGCAGCCACTTCTCCAGGCTGAGGACGAAGGGCAGGTTGAGCAGCCCGCCGAATATGGTGAGCGCGGCCAGAATCCACAGCGGGACGGTCATCAGCGACGGGCTTTCGTGCGCGTGGTCGTAGAGATGCCGGTCGCGCGGCTGGCCGAAGAAGGGCACGAACACGGCGCGGAAGCTGTAGATGGCGGTGAGCAGGGCAGTGAAAAGGCCGACGACGTAGACGAGCGGCTGGTGCGCCAGCGCGCCGAGCAGCACCGCGTCCTTGGCGAAGAAGCCTGCCAGGGGCGGGATGCCGGCTAGAGAGACGGCGCCGATCAGGAATGTGCGGAAGGTGGCGGGCATCTTGTGGCGCAGCCCGCCCATCTTGCGAATGTCGAGTTCGCCGTCCAGGGCGTGCATGACGCTGCCCGCGGCCAGGAAGAGCAGCGCCTTATAAAAGGCATGGGCGACGAGCATGAATATGGCCGCGCCATAGGCGCCGACGCCGACGCCCAGCATCATATAGCCCAACTGTGAAATGGTGGAGTAGGCCAGAATCTTCTTGAGGTCGGTCTGGACGAGGGCGAGGCTGGCGGCGAAGAGCGCTGTCAGCGCGCCGATCCAGGCGGCGGTCAGGGCGGCATTCTCGGCGATATGCCAGAGGACGTGCGTGCGCGCGATCATGTAGATGCCGGCTGTGACCATGGTGGCGGCGTGAATGAGGGCGGAGACCGGCGTGGGGCCGGCCATCGCGTCCGGCAGCCAGACGAACAGCGGTATCTGGGCGCTTTTGCCCGCGGCGGCGAGCAGCAACAGCAGGCAGACGAAGGTCGCCGCGCCTGCGGTGAATGCGCCGTGTTCGGCGGCCTCGAATACGTCGGTGAAGGCGAGGCTGCCAGCCGCGGACCAGATGGCGATCATGGCGACGATCATGCCGAAGTCGCCGATGCGGTTGACGAGGAACGCCTTTTTGCCGGCGTCGGCGTAGTAACCGTAGCTGTCGTCGCGGCGGTCAAACCAGAATCCGATGAGTAAGAAGGAGGCCAGGCCGACGCCTTCCCAGCCCACGAACATGCCCAGGAAGCTGTCGCTGAGCACGAGGATGAGCATGGCGAAGATGAAGAAGTTGAGGTAGAGGAAGAAGCGCTGGTAGTGTTCGTCGTGCTCCATGTAGGCGACGGAGTAGACGTGGATCAGCGCGCCGACGCCGGTCACCACGAGAGCCATGGTCAGGCTGAGCGGGTCGATGAGCAGGGCCGCGGCGACGCGGAACGAGCCGACGGTGATCCACTCCCACAGGGTGACGGTGTGGACCTGCTCATCGGCGGGCAGGCCCCATAGGCGCAGGGCGAGCCAGGCTGCGACCAAGAAGGAAAGCGCGACGGCGGCAGAGGCCATGTAGCCGACGCGACGGTCGCCCAACTTGGGGCCGAAGAACAGGTTGATCAGCACGCCTGCCGCGGGCAGCAGGATGATGAGCCAGGCAAGATCAAACATAAGAGCGTCCTTTGTGCACGCTGTTGGTGGGGCGAAGCGCTCGCTGGGGCCTGTGGTCTGCTACCATTTGAGCAGCCGGAATTCGTCGATGTTGGCCGTGTCGGTGTGGCGCATGTGCGAGATCAGGATCGCCAGGCCGACGGCGACTTCGGCTGCGGCCGCGGCCATGATCATAAAGACGAAAACCTGCCCGCCCAGGTTGTTCCACTGGCGGCTCAGCGCGATCAAGGATAGGTTGACGCTGTTGAGCATCAACTCGACGCACATCAGGATGATCAGGGCGTTGCGTCGAGTCAACACGCCGACCGCTCCGATGGCGAAGATGGCGCCGCTGATGATGAGATAATGGCTGGTTGGAACCACGGTCAACCCCTCTGCATGTGGCTTTGATGCCGTGTATGACGACGTAGCGGAATGATTACGAGCCGGCCTTAGGTTGACGGGCGAGCAGCAGCGCGCCGATCAGAGCGACGAGCAGCAACACGGCCGCCATCTCGATGGGCAGGATATATTGCGTAAAGAGCGCCATGCCTACGGCTTTTGGGTGTCCCGCCTCAATGGCGTCGGCTGTGCCCGGCTCGCCCAAGAGGCTGGAGGCAAAGGTGTAGAGCATGGTCGCCAGCATGAGCACGCCCAGGGCGACGCCGGCATAGGGCGTCCATAGGCGATGGCCGGATGGGCCGCCGATCTTCTCGCTGCCGATGAGCATGACCACGAAAAGGATGAGGATGACGATGCCGCCGGCGTAGATGATGACTTGGGCCGCGGCAAGGAACTGTGCGCCCAGCGTGACATAAAACACGGCGAGGGTGATGAAGTTGACGAGCATGAACAAGGCGCTGTGTATTGGCCAACGGCTCGTCACGACGCCCAGGGCCGATGTCAGGCTGACGGCGGCTACCACGATGAAAAAGACGAGAGAGGCGGACATCGGTCTTTACTCCGGGCGGATAATGACGTTTGGCTCCGGCGGGTTGAGAAGCTCTTCCTTGGTCAGGATGAAGTCGCGGCGTTCGTAGTCCGCCAAGGCGAATTCATGCCCCAGGACGATAGCCTCGGTTGGGCAAGCTTCTTCGCAGTCGCCGCAAAAGATGCAGCGCAGCAGGTTGACTTCGTAGACCTTGGCGTGGCGCTCGCCGGGCGAAAGCGGGTTGTGCGGGTCGTTCTCTTCGGCCTCGACATAGATGGCGCCGGTGGGGCAGGCGGCTTCGCACAACATGCAGCCGATGCAGCGTTCCATGCCGTTTTCGTAGCGGCGCAATTCATGCCGTCCGCGAAAGCGCGGGTAGAGCGGGACCGAATCGCGCGGGTACTCGACCGTGACGGGACGTTCGCGCAGGTGTCTGAGCGTCACGCCCATCGCTTTGCCGAGTTCGACCGCGTCCTTCAAGATATCCGTCAGCGCCATTTACCTATTCCTTTACTCGAATGGTCCATGCTCGAATGGCCTGGAGCAGTGGACTTTGCCATTCCGGGCATCCGCTTACTTCAAGAACACCGTCAACAATGTGGTGATGATCATATAGCCGAGCGCTACGGGCAGCAGAAACTTCCAATTGAACTGCATCAGTTGGTCGTAGCGCGGGCGCCCGACGCTGGCGCGCACCCAGATAAAAAGGAAGAGCAGGATGATCACCTTGGCGGCGAGGACAAACGGCCCAAGCCAGATCACGTCTTCCAGCAAGCCGAAGGGCAGGCGGTAGCCGCCGAAAAAGAGCGTTGCCATGATGGCGCTGGTGGTGATCATGTTGATGTATTCGGCCATGAAGAAGAGGGCGAACTTGATGCCGCCATACTCGGTCTGGAAGCCGGCGACCAGTTCATTTTCCGTTTCGGGCAGGTCGAACGGGCTGCGGTTTGTCTCCGCCAGGATGCAGATGAAGAAGAGCGGGAACATGAGCCACAGCCAGATCCACTCCCACCAGGCGCGCGGGGTTTCTACCAGCGAAACGAGGCTGAAGCCGCCCGCCAGCATGAGGATGCTGACCAGGAAGATGCCCAGGGGCAGTTCGTAGGAGATCATCTGTGCGGAAGAGCGCAGCGCGCCGAGCAGTGAGTAGTTGTTGTTGCTGCTCCACCCGGCCAAGATGATGCCGTAGCTTTCGATGCCGGCGATGGCGAGGATCCACAGGAAGCCGATGTTGACGTCGGCGATGGCCGGCACGCCTTTGGCCACCGGGATCACGGCCCAGATGATCAGGGCCGGGATGAGGGCGAGTGCCGGCGCCAGCATATAGACCGTTCTGTCGGTCATGTTGGGGACGATCTCTTCCTTAAAGACCGCCTTGACCGCATCGGCGATGGGTTGCAACAGCCCGTAGGGGCCGGCGCGGTTCGGGCCGATGCGCACCTGGAAGCGCGCCAATAGCTTGCGCTCGTACCAGGTGAGGTAGGCGAACCCCGTCAACAGGACTACGATCAGCGCCACGGATCGTAGGACCGGCAGCAGGAGCAGGTTGATCCAATCCATTCTCAGTTCCCCATCATGCCTGGGTGACGATAGTCGTCACGACTGGCTGAGTGAAGCGGCGGCACATTCGTGCGCACAGGCGCGAACCCTTTACGCATCACTGTGCCGCCTTCTGTGCGACTTCATGTACAGTTTTCTGCGCCACGATCTCGACCGTCTCGGCGCCGCTGCCGTCGAGCAGATCGCCGACCGGCGGATTGCCGCTTTCCGGGATCCAGACCGTGCCGGGCTGAACGGTGTCGTTGAGCCTGGCGGTGAGCGCCAACTCGCCGCGGTCATTTCGCACGGTCAAGTTTGCACCGTCGCTCACGGCAAGGGCCGCGGCGTCGTCCGGGTGGAGCAGCGCCACGCCGTTGTAGGCCATGTTGCGCATTTGCTCGGTGCGGTAGAACATGCCGCCGCCGTCGTAGAGCGCAGTGCCGGTGACAAGCGCAAAGGCGCGCCGCTCGCCGGGCGAGGCGGGCTGCGTCACCGGGCGATAGTCGGGTTGCTGTTGCACGGCGGCCGCATTCCACTGAATGCCCTGGTCGCCCAGCGCCGACCAGGTGAGACCTGCGTAGGATGGGATCGCCTGCGCGATTTCGTTGGTGATGCCCCGTTCGTCGGCATAGGGCCAGTTGACGCCCAGGCGGCTGGCGAGGTGATCGAGGATCATCCAGTCAGGCGCGGCCTTGGTGTCCGGGTTGCGCAAGGCGCGCGGCGCACGCTGCACGCGGCGTTCTAAGTTGGTGAAGGTGCCGTCCGCCTCGGCCCAGCTTAGGGCCGGCAGCACGACGTCGGCCTGGGCGGCGGTCTCGGTCAGGAACAATTCCTGGACGACGAGCAGGTCGAGCTTGCCCAGGTTCTCGGCCCAGGCGCTGCGCTCTGTGGCGGGATTGGCGCCCATGACGAACAGGGCTTTGATGCCGTCGCCGGCGGCGTCGAGCATCTGCGAGTAGGTCTTGCCCGGCGCGTCGGGCAGATCGCCGCCCCACAGCCGGTGCAGGCGCTGTTTGGCCTCTGGGTCGTCGAGCGCGGCATGGCCCGGCAGCCGGTCAGGCAGGATGCCCATGTCGCGGCAGCCCTGGCTGTTGGCGTCGAGGCCGGCATAGGCCAGACGCTGGGCGTTGCCGGTGACCAGGGCGAGGTTGCCCAACCCGTCGCGTATAGCGGCGCCATGTGCGCCGCGTGCCGCCATCGGCCCATAGAGGATCAGGGTGCGTTCGCTGCCGGCGATCAGCTCGGCGGCGGCCTTCACGTCTGCCGGGTCCACGCCGCAGATCTGCGCCAGGTCCTCGTCGGTGACCTTCGGCGCGGGATATTTGGCGTTGGCCTTGTTGCCGGCGGTGAGGGCGGCCTTGACGAGGCCGTTGAGCAGCGTGGCTTCGGAGCCGGGCCGGTAGCCGAGGTGCGGGCCGCCGTAGCGGGTCAACTCGACCTTGCGCGGGTGGGCGATGACCAGTTTGACGCCGCCGCGGCGCACGGCGCGCTTGAGATGAAGGTCGAGGATGGGCAGTTCTTCACTGGGGTCCACGCCGAAGAGCAGCACGGTGTCGACCTGCGGGTTCGGGCCGTACTGGGGCTTCATGATGTCCGCCAGGGCAGGCAGGCCGGTGGGCAGCGCGGCCACGTCGCCGCCGTCGCGGTGATCGATGTTGTTCGTGCCGACGATCTGGCGCATAAAGCGTTGGAGCAAATAGTTGCTCTCGTTGGAGAGCTTGGCGCTGCCGATGCCGCCGACGGCATCCGGACCGTGCTGCCGCTTGATGCTGCGCAGCCGGTCGGCTACGTGTTGCAGCGCTTCGTGCCAGGAGACGGGGACGAACTGCTCGCCTTTGCGCAAAAGGGGCATGGTCAAGCGATCTTCGCTGTTGACCCAGGCGTTGGCAAAGCGACCTTTGTCGCAGATCCACTGGTCGTTGACCTGCATGTTCTCGCGGCCGACGACGCGGCGCAGCGTGTGCGTGCGCGTGTCGAGGCGCAGGTTGCAGCCGATAGAGCAGTGGTTGCAGATGCTGGGCGTGCGTTCGATCTCCCAGGGGCGGAAGGCGAAGCGGGCGACGCGGTTGGTCAGCGCGCCGACCGGGCAGATGTCGATGATGTTGCCGCCGGTCTTGGCGTCGACCGGCTTGCCATCCTGGACGTCGATGATGGTCTCGCCGCCGCGCTCAAAGAGAGCGAGTTGCGGCTTGTCTTCCCACTCTTGCAGATAGCGGATGCAGCGCCAGCAGATGACGCAGCGCTCTTGGTCGAGTACGATTGTGTCGGAGATGAGGTAGTGCTTCTTCTTGCGGCGTTTCGGCTCGACCAACTGGCTGATGCCGGGGCCGAAGCGCATGGTCTGGTCTTGCAACGGGCATTCGCCGCCCTTGTCGCAGATGGGGCAGTCGAGCGGGTGGTTGAGCAGCAGAAAGGCCAGGTTCGCTTCCTGCGTGGCCTTGACCTGCTCGGTGTCGGTGCGCACGACCATGCCGTTGGCGGCGGGGACCGAGCAAGCCGTCTGCAACATGGGGCCGCGCGGGCCTTCGATCTCGACGAGGCACATGCGGCAGCAGGCCACCGGGTCGAGCTTAGGGTGGCTGCAGAAAACCGGGATCTCGATGTTGAGCGCGGCGGCTGCATCCACGACCAGCGTACCGGCCGGTACGGTGACCTCACGGCCGTCTATCGTAAGAGTGACTGGTTCAGGCATGGTCATAGCGAAAAAACCCTTGGCGGTATGGCGATTCTTCTGGCTGACCTTCCAGGGTGCGCTCGGCAAGCTGGAAGGAGAACGGTTCTTGGCGCGTCAGTCGCCGACGACCTTGTCGTGCAGGAGCGGCGTTTCGCCCGACGGCTGCAGCGTGCTGTCGCGCAGTTGGCTGAGCTTGCCTTCGTCGGGCCGGTAGATCGGCCGGATCGGGATCGGCGGGCCGAGTTCCTCCGGATTGGTCAGCTCGATGTGGGTCAGGAATTCGTTGCGGAACTTGGCGAGATTGCTCTGCAAGCCCCAGACCGCGGCATCGCCGAAGGGGCAGAAGCTCTTGCCGGTGATAAAACTGGCGATGTACTCCATGAGCTCGATGTCCCGATCGCGGCCGCCGCCCGCCTCCAGGCGCAGGAGAATGGTTTCGAGCCAGCCGGTGCCCTCGCGGCAGGGGGTGCATTTGCCGCAGCTTTCTTCGCGATAGAAGCTGAGCGTGCGCCGCGCCACCTCTACCATCGACTGGCTTTCGTCGATGACGATGATGCCGGCGGAGCCGAGGCTGGAGCCGGCGGCCTGCACGCTCTCGTAGTCGAGCGGCGTATCGAGTTGGTCGGCGGTCAGGATCTTCATGGATAGACCGCCGGGCACGACGGCCTTGATGGGCGCGTCGTCGTCCTGCGGGCCGCCGCCGTAGTCGTAGATCACCTCGCGCAGGGTCACGGCGTGCGGCAGCTCATAGAGGCCCGGTCGCTTGACGTTGCCGCTGAGGCAGAAGATGCGCATGCCGGGGCTTTTTTCCGTGCCGAAGCCGCGATACCAGTCTACGCCGTGGCGCATGACGTGGGTCACGTTGGCGATGGACTCGACATTGTTGACGATGGTCGGCTTGCTGTAGAGACCCTCGACGGCGGGGAAGGGCGGCTTCATGCGCGGGTGACCGCGGTAGCCTTCCAGGCTGGAGAGCAGCGCGGTTTCTTCGCCGCATTCATAGGCGCCGGCCCCGCGATGCACGACCAGTTCAAGATTCTTGTCCGTGCCGAAGATGCCCTTGCCGAGATAGCCTTTGGCCTTGGCCTCTTTGACGGCCTCGACCAGCCGCGTATAGGCGAAGTAGTATTCGCCGCGTATATAGATGTAAGCCTGCTCGGCCTGGATGGCGAAGGAACTGAGGATGATGCCTTCGATCAACTGGTGCGGGTCATACTCCATGATCATGCGATCTTTGAAGGTGCCCGGCTCGGATTCATCGGCGTTGACCACCAGGTAGCGGGGGAAGGCGGGGGCGAGAAAGCCCCACTTGACGCCGGTCGGGAAGCCGGCGCCGCCGCGTCCGCGGATGCCGCTGGCCTTGACCTCTTCGATCACCGCGTCCGGCTCCATCTCCGTGAGCACGCGCCGCGCCGTGGCATAGCCGCCGTCGGCCTCGTAGGCGGCGAGGGTGTGGCTTTCGGACGTGTCGACGCGGGCGAGCAGGTAGCGCGGCTCCATGCCGCCATGCCGGTAGGGGCCGGCGGCCTGGCCTTTGCCCTCCGGGTCGCCGTCAGGCGTCCAGCGTTCGAGGGTGTCGAAGGCGTGGCCGCTCTTGAGCACGGCGATCATGCGCTCCACGTCTTCAGCGGAGTCGAGTTCTTCGAAGTAGCGGATCTTGCCGGTTGTCTGTTCGGTGACCATCGCCATCGGCCCAGTGCCGCACGAACCGAGGCATTCCATGTGGTCAAGCGCAAACTGGCCATCTTCGGTCTTTTCGCCGAAACCGATGCCCAGCCGCTCCTCCAGGAGATTGACGCATTGGCCGGACCCGCGCAACATACAGGGCACGTTGGTGCAGACCTCGATGTGGTACTCGGCCTTGGGTTCCTCGTGGAACATATTGTAGAAGCCGACGACCGCGCCCACTTCCGCCGGAGCCAGACCGAGCATTTCGGCCAGTTCGTTCTGGGCCTCTACCGGGCAATAGCCGTACTCCCGCTGGATGATGTGCAGAGCGGGAAGCGTAACGGAGCGCTGGCGTCCGGGCGGATAGAGGTCCATCCAGCGGCGAATCTCTGCGCGGATTGATTCCGAAAGGGCCATAACAGTTCCTCTACTGTATTAAGTCAGACCAGCTTGCCGGAAGGCGCGGCGAACCGGCTAGCGGTCTACCTCTCCCAGAACGATGTCGATGGAGCCGATGTTGGCGACGATATCCGATAGCATGTGACCTCTGCACATCTTGCTGATGGCGAAGAGGTTGTTGAAACTCGGCCCGCGCACATGCAGGCGATAGGGTACGGCCGAGCCGTCGCTGTAGATGTAGAAGCCAAGTTCGCCCTTGCTGGCCTCGATGCCGTGGTAGGCCATGCCGGGGGGAACCTGGAAGCCTTCGGTCATGAGCTTGAAATGGTGGATCAGCGCCTCCATGCTCACGTCCAGTTCGGCGCGCGGGGGCAGGCTGACCTTGCGGTTGTCGGTGCGAAAGAGACCGTCGGGCAGGTTCGCCATCGCCTGCTTGATGATGCGCACGCTTTGGCGCATCTCCTCCATGCGGATGAGATAACGCCCGTAGCAGTCTCCGTCTGTGCTGACCGGCACGTCGAAGTCGTAGTTTTCGTAGCCGCTGTAGGGCATGTCGCGGCGCAGGTCCCAGTCGACGCCGCTGCCGCGCAGCATGGGGCCGGTGAGGCCCATGTTGATGGCTTCCTCGCGGCTGAGCCGGCCAATGCCCTCGAGCCGTTCCTGCCACAGGGGGCCGGCGGTGAGCATGGCTTCGTATTCGTCGAACTTGGCGGGAAGGAGTTCGATCAACTCCTGCAAATTGCTCAGGAAGGCGGGCGGCAGGTCTTTCCACACGCCGCCGATGCGGATGTAGCTGATGGTGAGGCGTGCGCCGGCGACCATCTCGAAGAGGTCGAGGATGCGCTCGCGCTCGCGGGTGGCATACATGAGCAGGCTCATACCCGTGCCGGAGATGTCGAGCACATGGGTCGAGAGCCAGAAAAGGTGCGAGGCGATGCGCTGCAACTCGCTCATGATGACGCGGATGACCTGGGCGCGCTCGGGGATTTCCACGCCGAGCAGCTTCTCGACGGCGAGGGCATAGCCCAAGTTGTTGTTCATCGCCGACAAGTAATCCATGCGGTCGGTGTAGTAGACGAAATCCTTGTAGCGCTTATTTTCGCCGGTCTTCTCGAAGCCGCTGTGGAGGTAGCCGAGGTCGGGGTCGATGCTGATAACGTCTTCGCCGTCCAGTTCGACGACGAGACGCAGCACGCCGTGAGTGCTGGGGTGATGCGGCCCCATGTTGACGATCATGCGTTCGCGGTTCATGCCGGGCGGCAAGACGGGCGCCACGCTTTCTGCAGGCAGCACCTGTTTGCCGAGCGTCTCGAATTCGGGGTCTTCCCACGTGAGCGTGAAGGGAACCGGCTCGCCGCCGACTGGCATGTCTTTGCGCAGCGGGTGGTTGGGCCAGTTCTCCGGCATGAGAATGCGGCGGTGGTCGGGGTGACCGGTGAAGCGAACGCCCATGAGGTCATAGACTTCGCGTTCGGGCCAGACGGCGCCTTCGAAGACGGGGGCGAGGCTGGGCGCCACCGGCTGTGCGCCGCCATCCGCCGGACAGACGATGGTGAGATGGCGTTTGTGCGTGTAGGAGCGCAGTTGGTAGACCGTGTGGAAGCGTGCGTCGAGGGTCTCGTCGGCGGGCAGCTTAGAGCAGTCTACCGAGCTGACGTCGACGAGGGCCTCGTAGGCGAGCTTTTCCTCAGTTTTGAGGAAGTTCGCCAG
>Ga0334887_1004550_pt1 | contig 12414 bp, 10 predicted proteins | sample GraSluR1_MG_10_FD_207217 | JGI IMG/M metagenome (GOLD analysis project Ga0334887, IMG submission 207217) | Sludge microbial communities from methane-producing bioreactor in Wageningen University, Netherlands - Granular Sludge_18_07-R1 | ecosystem: Engineered > Bioreactor > Anaerobic >...
CGAAAACCGCCAGAACTTCCTCAATTAGAGCAGGAAATACTTAATTTTTGGCGAGAAAATAAAATATTTGAGAAATCGGTTGAGAACCGTTCAAAAGATAACTCTTTTATATTTTATGATGGCCCCCCTTTTGCCACAGGTATGCCTCACTATGGCCACTTGCTAGCCTCAACCACTAAGGATGTAATTCCTCGTTTTCAAACAATGTCCGGCAAAAGAGTGGAGCGAGTTTGGGGTTGGGATTGCCATGGTTTACCTATAGAAAACATAATTGAGGAGAAATTAAATATTACTCAAGGAAAAAAAGAAATTGAAGCTTTAGGCATTGATAAATTCAACCAAGCTTGTCGTGATGAGGTTTTGAGATTAGACCAAGAATGGGAGGAAATTATTGGACGCATCGGTCGTTGGGTTGACTTTAAAAACAACTATAAAACTATGGATTTGACCTATATGGAATCTGTTTGGTGGGGGTTTGAGCAGCTGTTTAATAAGAATTTAATTTATGAGGGTAAAAAGGTGATATTATACTGTCCTCGCTGTGGCACTCCTTTATCAAATTTCGAAATTGCCATGGATAACAGCTATCAGCAGATAACTGAAAGCTCTACAGTTTACAAGTATCCCTTACAAGATGAGGAAAATACATATTTGTTAGCTTGGTCAACTACCCCGTGGAATAAACTTGCCACTACTGCTTTAGCTGTTAATCCTGATTTAGTTTATATAAAAATTAAGCAAGACGATGAGTTTTATATTTTAGCTAAAAAGAGACTTGACTTACTTAAGAGTCAAGAATTTGACTTAATTGAAGAATATAAAGGCTCCGACCTTCATGGTTTAGGGTTTGAGATGCATTATGATTTTTATCCAGAGAGAGAAGCAAAAGAACGAGCTGGAGTCGTTGTTGCTGATGATTTTGTGACTGCTGATGAGGGTTCTGGAGTGGTGACTCTGGCTGCTTATGGTGAAGAAGATTATCGAGTTATGGAAGAAAACAATGTTCAAATTGTGCTTCATGTAGATGATGAGGGTAATTTAAATCCAGAAATCAAACCTTGGGCAGGTATGAATATCATTCAAGTTAATGCATTGGTTAACAAAGACCTTCGAGAAAGGAATTTGGTTTATAAAGAAGAACAGTACACTCATAGCGTTCCTGTTTGCTATCGGTGTGAAACAAGACTTTATTACGCTCCGGTTCCTGCTTGGTTTATTGACATTCAAGCCATTAAGGATGAGTTGATTAAAAAGAACGAAAATATAAATTGGGTACCCCAACATCTAAAACATGGCCGATTTCTTAAAGGTTTACAAAATGCTCCGGACTGGAATATATCTAGGTCACGCTATTGGGGAACACCCATTCCGATTTGGAGGGGTAAAGATAATGATGGCAATATTGTTACAAGGATAATTGGCTCGTTATCTGAGTTAAAAAAATGGGCCGTGAATCCAGATCAAGTTGCAGAGCTAAATGACATTCATAGAGAAAATGTTGACAATATTAAAATTTATGTAGATGATCAGCGCTCAATTATTGGAGAAAGAATAGAGGAGGTTTTTGATTGCTGGGTAGAATCGGGATCAATGCCTTTTGCCTCAGTTCATTATCCTTTTAAAAATCAAGAATTTTTTGAGAACAACTATTCAGCTCAGTTCGTAAGTGAATATATTGCTCAAACAAGGGCTTGGTTTTATACCATGCATGTCATTTCTGTAGGAATATTTGATCAACATCCTTTTGAAAATGTTCTGACAACAGGCACTATTTTAGCTGAGGATGGTTCAAAAATGAGTAAATCCAAGAAAAATTTCCCTGACCCAATGGAACTTATTAACAAATATGGAGCTGACAGCCTGCGCCTTTACTTGATGAGTTCTACATTAATGAAGTCTGAAAACTTGAATTTTAGTGAAAAGGAAGTTTCTGATCTTCGTAGAAAGGTTTTTTTAATTTGGTGGAATATGATATCTTTTTATAAGTTGTTTGCTGATCAAGATCATAATGTTTCTAATTTTCCTAAAAAAGCTAGCCATATTATGGACCAGTGGCTGTTGAGCCAAATGACAAATCTTACAACTGAAGTTAAACAGAACCTTGAAGATTACGAGATAGTTAAAGCCAGTAGGTTGCTGATTGAGTTTATTAATGATTTCTCTACCTGGTACTTAAGGCTTTCTCGAGAAAGAGTTAAGGCTGAGGATAATCAGGAAGTAAGTTATGTATTTGGGGCTTGTTTGTATCGACTAGCCCAGTTATTTGCTCCAATTTGCCCCTTTTTTAGTGAGTTGGTGCATCATAATATGATCGATGAAAAAACTTCAATTCATTTAACTGATTGGCCTAACTCTTTTACTGAGCTAGTGAACCCAGAGCTTGAGACTGAAATGAATTTAGTAATGAAAATAGTAGAAATGGGTCGCAGCATAAGGCGTGATAAAGGAATTAAGTTACGACACCCCCTTTCTAAGCTAACGGTTAAAGGTAGTGTTTCTTTAACCTATAAGGATTTATCCAAAATAATTACTGAAGAACTTAATGTTAAGCAATTATGTTGGAAGAGTGGCCACGATGATGAATTACAGGTCAGGTATGATTTAACTTTAAGCGCAGACTTGAAGCAGGAAGCCTTGGCTAGGGATTTAATTAGAGAAATTCAGGACTTGAGACGCAAGGCGCAATTAGCTGTTGACGAGAAGGTAATTTTTGAGCTACCTAGTTGGCCTGAAAAGTGGCAAAGAGAAATTGAGAGCAAGACTAACACATTGCTTAAAAAGGGTGATAAGATGAGGTTAGTTTTAGAAAAAGACTGATGTTTGTCAGGCTTTTTAGCTTTATGTCATGAATATGAAATGGCTCATTCCCGTAATTTGCTTTATCTTGGCATGCTTGAGTTTATTAACTTTGCGTAGCATTGCCCCTGAACTGGTCGTCAGGCAATTTGTATACTTTCTATTGGGTTCGGGCTTTTTTTATTTTTTATCAACTTACCGATTCAAATCTTTTCATAAACCCGCTGTTATTGCTTATTGGTTATTAATTTTTGTTTTATTATTGCTGTTGATCGTCGGGAGGGAAACCAGGCAAACAGTGAGGTGGATTGATTTATTTGCAGGCTTTAAAATACAGCCCTCACAATTTGCTGTGGTGATTACCAGCTTATTTCTTGCTTTTGAATTACCCCAAATAAAAGTAGATAAATGGTCCGGTCTGTTGAAACTGATTGGAATTATTATATTCCCAGCCTTGTTAATTTTTTTACAACCTGACTTGAGCAGCAGTTTGGTATTCCTTATGAGTTTTGGAGTTATTTTATTTTTAATTCCAATTAAATTTAAACAAATTGTTATTATGGGCTTAGGTTTTTTAATGGTGCTATCAATACTTTGGGCTACAGTGCTTCGGCCTTATCAAAAAGCTAGAATGACAAGTTTTTTTAGTGCTTCTGAAACACAGGATGTGGATGCTGGCTACAATGCTAGACAGGCTTTAATAGCAGTGGGTTCAGGACAATTTTATGGCAGAGGTCTAGGTTTTGGAATTCAGTCTCACCTAAGATTTTTACCAGAAAGACAAACTGATTTTGTTTTTGCCTCAATAGCTGAAGAATGGGGATTTGTTGGTTCTTTTATTTTGGTAAGCTTATATTTTACTCTTATTTTGGTGATATTATATTTTTCATTTAAGGTTGAGATCCTTTCTCAACAACTATATTTATTGATTTTGGTCGTTGCTTTATTTCTTCAAGTTTTTGTTAATATAGGGATGAATCTAGGTCTATTACCGATCACTGGAATCACTTTACCTTTAATTTCTTACGGAGGCAGTTCGGTAATCTCTTTTTTAATTGCTTTTGGTATTGCTTTTAATATCATAAACAATCAAAAGACCAAGTATAAACTTTGGATCAAATAATTATAAAAGACTGCGCTTGTTTTTTATTGGTTTTTGTATGATAATATCTCTCTTATTATGAGAAAATACGCCATCATTAAACTAGCGGGTAAACAGTTCGTAGTTCAAGAGAACGATGAGTTTGTTGTGGATCGTTTAAAGACAGAACCTGGGAAAACCCTAACAGTGAAAGATGTTCTACTAGTTAAGGATGGTGAAAAAGTCACCGTTGGCTCTCCCCTTCTCTCAAAAGTCACGGTAAAACTTAAAGTCATAGAGGATTTTAAGGATAAAAAAATTAGAGTTGCTAAATTTAAAGCTAAAAGTCGCTATCGAAGAGTTATGGGCCATCGTCAGCAAAAATCCAAAGTCCAAGTTATCTCCATTAATTAATCACAGTTATGTCAACACATCTTTTTGTGCTAGGTCACACACCTCAGCTTTCACTTGCTGAATTAAGATCTCTTTTACCTAAACAAGAATTGGAAACTTGGTCAAATCACTTAGTGGCGACTTCTTTGCTAAAAGACCAGCAAGCTGATCAACTCCAGGAAATATTGGGAGGAGTATTTAAAATTCTTAAAATAGTAATGCCCTTACCGTCTGCAAAAGATGAGATGCTGTCAGAAATAACTCAACATTTAAAAAATTTTAAAGGTAAGATTTTATTTGGTTTAACCTTTTTCCCCAAAAGCAATCAATTGTTGTCTGCAGCCGACATTAAAAATAGCCTTAAGGTAATAGGTAAAAAATCTAGATATCAACAAACAGACGATTGGGGATTATCAACTGCAATTTTAAGTCATGAACCTGATGCTCTTGATTTGTTTGTTATTGAAAACTCTGGTCAACATTATTTGGCGCAGACTTGCGCTTATCAAAATTTGGAAGCTTGGGTTAAGCGTGACAGAAAAAAACCATATAGTTCTGGCAAGAGAGGTATGCTGCCTCCGAAACTGGCTAGAGTTTTAGTTAACCTGGGATTGGGACAGCTGGACATGAGCCCAGAGCATCAATCAGTTTTATATGATCCTTTTTGCGGAACAGGAACTGTGCTTATTGAAGGTTTATTGCGTGGATGTGAAGTAATTGGTTCTGATTCAGATAGTGAGGCTGTTGCAGGCACTATTAAAAACTTATATTGGCTGGAAGATCAGTTAGAGCAAAAAGTAAAATATCAGGTTTTTCAAGGTGATGTAGCCCATGTAACCAAGCATTTATGGGAAGTTAAACCAAACTTAATTGTCACAGAACCATTTATGGGTAAACCTAATCCTAAACCATCAGAATTAAAAAATATATTTACAGGGTTGCGGTCATTATACCTGGGAGCTTTTAAAGCCTGGGCTCAGATTTTGGATAGTCAGGCTGTTGTAGTAATAGTTTTTCCTCAAGTTAGGGCACAAAATAAAGAATATAATTTATTGGAATTAATTGACAAAATTGCTGGTTATGGATATACTCTTCAAGTTGAGCCTATTGACTATGGCTATCAAAAGTCAGTGGTAAAAAGGCAAATATTAGTTTTTAAATATCAAAAGTAATTTACTATGGCACACGTTAAAGGTTCTGGCACAGTTAAGCAACAATCTCAGAGAAAACGCAGTGGTAAAAGACTAGGCGTGAAGCTTCATGATGGTCAGGTTGTCAAAGTGGGGCAAATAATCCTTAAACAAAAGGGCATGGTTTACAAAGCCCAAGATGGCGTAGGTGTTGGTAGAGATCATACTCTTTTTGCTATGCGAAATGGCTATGTAAGTTTTGGTCACAGGCATGGAAATACTACCGTAAGTGTGGTAGAAAAGACCTAGTAGTAGTTTGCTTAAACAAGATTTTCGTTTTTCTTTTTTCTCAATTTATGGCATACTGTTGTTATGACAAATGATTTAATTATTCTCAACATTGACCAACTTCAACCCAACCCCTTCCAGCCAAGGGATAAAATAAAAAAAGAGTCTCTTTCTGAGCTAATAGAATCAATAAAAACTCATGGCGTGATTGAGCCGTTAATCGTTGCCAATACTCCAGCTGGTTATCAAATCATTGCAGGTGAAAGGCGCTGGAGAGCAGCAAAGGAAGCCGGCTTAAAAGAAATTCCTGTTTTAGTTAAAAAAACAAGTCCCAAGCAAATGCTTGAAATAGCTTTGGTAGAAAATGTTCAAAGAAGTAATCTCAATGCTATTGAAAGAGCAACAGGGTTTCAGCAACTGATTCGTGACTTTGGTTTTTCTATTGAAGAATTAACCCAACAAATTTCTAAGTCGCAATCTTATATTAGCAACAGTTTGAGGCTTTTAAGACTTCCTGATGCTATTAAAGATGGAGTGATCGAGGGCGTTATCTCAGAAGGACACGCTAGGGCTTTGGCTGGTTTAGATAATGAGTCACAGCAAATTAAGTGTTATCGAAAAATTGTAAATGAAAATGCTTCTGTTAGAAGAACCGAACAGATTGTCAGGCAATTGAAACAAAAAATTAATAGCCAAAATGAGAGTAAAACCATTGATGAAAAGAATAAGGAAATAGAAGTTTTAGTAAAAACTCTGAAAAGAGAATTGGAATCTCCTCCAGAAATAAACCTTACTAGGACTAGAAACCTTACACGACTTGTTATTACTTTAAAGGGAGATAGAAAAAAGACTGATAAAGATTTACAGAGGGTGTTAAAAAAGCTTAAAAAATAATTTTTTGAATCATTTTGCTCGCTTACTTACAAAACTAACATAATTTTATCAGCCACATCATACCAAATTGGGACAGCTGTTACTTCAGCCCAGGGGCTAAGCAATGGTTCGGTAAGTTTAACAATCATTACAAATTTTGGATCATCTGCTGGGGCAAAGCCTAGGAAGCTGGCAATGGTGCCAGTCTCACGATATCCCCCTTCTGAACTAGCTATTTGAGCTGTTCCTGTTTTACCTGCTATTAGGAAATGTTGATCTACCCAATTGCCTCTTGTTGGTGCAGAGTTAATCATCATTTTAGTAACTGTGTTTGCAGATTCTTTCTCTAGAACTTTTTTTAATATTTGGGGTTCGTGTATTATTTTACCTTGGGTTTGAGAGTCACTCACTTCTTGAACGATATATGGCCTCATCATTATTCCTTGGTTGGCTATGGCTCCTGCAGCCCTCACTAATTGCAAGCTATTTGTTAAAAAACCCTGACCAAAGCTGGCATTGGCTAGCTCAACTGGTCTTAATTTATCGCGCAAAGGTGTTGATCTATCTTCCTGTAAATCAATTTCTAGCGCATCACCAATGCCAAATTTTTTTAAATAGTTTATAAAGTTTTCTCCTCCGATTTTTTCGACAGCATAGACTAGAGCAACATTGTCTGATTTCTTAAGAGCATCTGTCATAGAAATATTTGGGTTGTATTCATTGTTCCAAGTTCTGATAGCAAAATCACCAAAAACCCTGGGTCCTGAGCAGTTATCGCAGATTGTTTCAGGCGTTATTGCTTGGGTGTCAATGCCTGTCGCTATAGTGAATATTTTGAATATCGAACCAGGCTCATAAAGATCAGTTAGAATTGGATTTTTTAGTACTTCGGTTGGTGTTAAATGATACTCTTGAGGATCATAGTGAGGCCAAGTAGCCATTGCTAAAATTGCTCCTGTTTTAGGATCCATAATAACAATTTCTCCCTTTTTACTTTGAGTTTGTGCAACGCCTTTTTTTAATTCTTCAGTAGCAATAAACTGGATGTCTCTACGAATAGTAAGAGTGACATCACGACCATCTAGGCTGGAAAAGTCAAGTTTTTGATCTGCTAACTGTTGGCCCTGAGCATCTTGTTTATAGCGGATAATTTTTTCTTGCCCTTTAAGTTCCTTGTTAAGGGCTCCCTCAATACCGTAAAAACCAACATTTAGTCCATCCTCATCACTTCCAACAAACCCAGTAATGTGAGCAGCCATCGATCCTTCTGGATAATGCCTAACTGATTGTTCAATAAAATGTAGTCCTGTAATTCTACTAGATTCAACTAATGTTTTTAGTTCTTCACAAAGAGAAGAGCTGAGTAAAATCCAAGAGCTGGTACGATCAAGGGCGTTTTTTAGTTTTTGCCGAAATTCGTCTGAAGAAAATTCTTTGAAATTTTGACTTACTTCTTCATTGCCGTTTTTTTCGTCTTGAATTTGCTGTAAGTGAAATGTTTCAAACAGATTTATCAATTGCTCAATCAAATTATCTTGTTCAATCTTAAGCTCATTTTTATTGACGTAAAGGTCATAGACAGTTGTATTACCCACAAGCAACTTATTGTCAGCTGTAAAAATTTTCCCCCTCTGCCCCTTAATTGTATTTTGAGCACTTAGTTGCTTGCTGGCCGCTGATTTTAGAGTTTGAGACCTAATCACTTGCCAATAAAATAATCTCAAGGAAATTAAAAACAGTGTTCCAAGAATGATCAAAAAAGCAGTTTTGATTCTGTGGTTAACTGCAGAAACTTGAGACATTATATAAAAAAATTATTGTAGTTTAAGAGCTAGAGGCTGATCAGCGCTAATGATGATTATATTAGAAATCGGGATATATTCCTCAATTGCTTTTTCTCTTAGTGAACTGAGAGAGGTAGTTTCTCCAAGTTCGACTTCCAGCCTTTCCTGTTCCCTGACAAGCTCCTGCTTGCGAGCTTGTAGAGCACCAATTCTGTCTTGATAAGCAATAGTTTGACTAAGTTTGAAGATAGTAGAGATAGTTTGGTGCACTAAAAATAAAATCAGTACTAAATAATAAAGCTTGATAAGTTTATTAATTTTTGTTTTTTTCATAATTGTTTTTCAAAAACTCTCAGTTTTGCGCTGCGAGCTGCAGGATTGTTAGTAGTTTCCTTTTTCGTTGGTGTTTCTGGTTTTTTGGTTAAAATTTTTCCTTGATTACTTTTTTCCCATTCTTTGAACTGCTGTTTAACAACCGCATCTTCTCCTTGATGAAAAGCTACAGTGATTATTCTGCCTTTGGGGGCTAGAATATTTATTGCTTGAGGCAATGCTATTCGAATACTAACTAGCTCATCATTCACGGCTATTCTTAGAGCCTGAAAAATTTTAGTCGCTGGGTGCAGATGTGAAGTTCTGGCTTTATTTTGAAATATAATTTCAACTAATTGACCTACAGTTTCGATTTTATTTTCCCTATTCTTACCACGAAATTGATCTATTGCTTGGGCAATTTTTCTCGCCTGAGCCTCACCTCCATATTCTCTGAACAATTCTGTAAGCTGTTTTACAGAGAGAACTGTTAACAAATCAGAGGCAGTGATACCTAGGGCTTGGTCCATTCTCATATCCAATGGTTGGTTGGGTTGATCAAAGCTGAAACCACGGTGAGAAGCCCGAATCTGATCGAGGCTGGTGCCAAAATCAAATAAGATTCCATCAACTTGAATGGTTTCAGCTTGATCTGTCTGAAATTTATGAACTTCAGCTTCTAAATGAGAAAAATTAGCTTTGACTAATTTTAAATTACCAGTTGCAATATCTGAGGCAAAGATTTCTTGTCCATATTCAATAGCTTCTTCGTCTACATCAAAAGCAATTACCTTTGCTCCTTTTTTTAATATTGCCTGAGTATGACCCCCTCTGCCAAAAGTAGCGTCTACATACCAACGATCAGGTTTAATATGCAAGTACTTAATAACCTCTTTGAGCATTACTGGTTTGTGTAAAGCGGTTTCAGTCATTGATTTGTTCTGCAATTACCTCAGCCTGGTTTTCGAGTTGGTCAATGTATTGGTGATATTTTTTTTGATCCCAAATCTCAATCCGACTGAAGCTGCCCACAATCACAATTTCTTGATGTAGGTTGGCATACTCAATCAAGTACTTGGGCAGATGTACTCGACCGTTATTATCAGCTTTAATTAATTTGGCTTCATTAGTCATGATTCTGGTAAAATCACGATGAGCTTTTTTTGTGAAAGAGCGTTTGGCTAATTGGCCAAGTTCTTGTTTAAATGTGTTTGCTTTTAGCAAAAACAAACAGCCATCTAAGCCACGAGTTACTATCCATTCTTTGTTTTTAACTCTAAAATTTTTTGGTATTGAGACCCGTCCATTTTGTTGTAGTTTGTAATAATACTTGCCGATAAACATGTATTTTTTGTTTTGTTTACCTATTATTTATATTGTTGTTAACCAATATTTTATACTTTTTATTTTTTTATAGGATCTTTTACCAATTTATACCAATTTATAATTGATATTATAATGACCTAAATAAAATAGTCTGTAAAGACGAAACTTATTTCGGGTTTAAAAACAAAAAATACTTAAATTGAAAAAAACTAACCGCTATAATAAGCGGTTAGAAAAAGTATCCTAGAAGAATTTTCTTTTAACGGATAACTGTATAAAGTTCCATTAATTGAACTTCAGCCTTAACTTCCTTCCCCTCTATGGTTGTGTCAAATTCGTGCCAACTTTCACCATCATAGCCTACAACGATAGCTGTTTCGCTTTCTTCATTGGTGCGAATAGACAAAGAGCCCAAACCTGAAGAGGTTTGTAGGTTAGCAGAGCTTCTTAAAGCAAAATGATCTGCAATCACATCTCCTTGTAAACCTTCTGGAAGACCATAACTGTTAAAAACAACTAAGTAGCGTTGGCTTGCTAGAGCAGCTGCTTCTAGTTGGAATTTAGCATCTCTTGATGCAACAGAATTTTCCCGTGAGACATTGTCAAAATAACGCCAGTCAGTTTTAACTGCGTATGATTCTCCGTCTCCAGAAAATCTTAATAATAAATTTCCACCTGTTATGTTTTCATGATAAGTACAAGCACCACCAGCACTGCAGCTGCCTAAAAATATTTCTTCACTTGCTGGCAGTGAGCTTAGTTGAATGAGTCCCATCGCCCCTTGAAGCATGCTGCCTGATTGATATTCAAGCTCGTAATCAACCTCAGTAGCTGGTTTGTTAAGTTGGATAATGTTAATATCAAGATGTCTTCCATCAGCTCTGGGAGTGATAGCGACATAAGGTCTTTGAGCAATAGGAATAACGTTAACAGGATCTGTGATACGCCTTCTTTCTTGTTCTTCTATTGGTTGTGATTCGTCCTGATCGCGTCTGCCTAGAACAACTGCCCCTATTCCACCAATCAAAACAAGCACGATAAGTAAAATAATAACTTTTTTATTTTTTAACAATTTCATAATATTAATTTAATTTCTATGTAGTTTTTATTTTTTTAGTAAGTTTTTTAATTTTTAAAGTATTTAGTCAACCTTAAGAGTTTACCATTTTTTGTAAATATGGCACCAGTTCACTAACAGCTATTCTTTTTTGTTGAGTGGTATTACGTTCTCTGACTGTTAGAGTATCATTTTCTAATGTTTCAAAGTCGATAGTGATGCAAAAAGGTGTGCCTATTTCGTCTTGATATAAGTAGCGCTTACCAATATTACCTCGATCGTCGTAGGTAGTATGAACTTTTTTGAGCAACTGTCGATATATTTCTGTAGCTTTATTGGTTAAATTTGGTTTGTTTTTGAGTAATGGAAAAACCGCCGCCTGGTAAGGAGCAAGCTTTGGTTTTAAATCTAAATAAACTCTACCTTCCTTATCTTGTTGATATGAGTCTGCTAAAACCATTAAGAAAAACCTATCAATACCTGCAGCTGGTTCTATCACATGGGGAATAATTTTTTCATGAGTTTCGGGGTCAATATATTCTAAAGACTCTCCTGAGTGTTGAATGTGTTGTTTGAGGTCAAAATCGGTTCGGTAGGCAATGCCCCATAACTCATCCCAGCCAAAAGGAAACTGATAATCAAGGTCATATGTCTCTTGGCTGTAATGGCTTCGTTCTTGATCGCTATGGCGCCTCCAGCGCAGGTTGTCAGAGTTAACACCCAAGGTTTGTGTGACAAAATTCATCATTTGAGTTTGCCACTTCTTAAACAATTCTTGCCAGTCGTTTTTGTTAGGATCAAAAAAGTACTCTATTTCAGCTTGTTCAAACTCTAGTTGTCTAAATAGAAATTGGCCACTGGTGATTTCGTTTCTAAAGCTTTTCCCAATTTGTCCGATACCAAAAGGCAAACGGGCACGAGTACTATTTAAAACCTGCTTAAAGTTGGTAAAAATACCTTGAGCGGTTTCTCCTCTTAGATACACTAAGGATTTTTCTCCCGCAACAGCACCAACTGCTGTTTCAAACAAAATATTAAAATCTTTTGGAGGAGTTACAGGATTACCATCAGGACTGGTGATGTTGTATTGTTCAATAAGCTGGGCCATTTCCGCTGTAGAAAGATCACTTACTACAATTTTTTCTAATTCTGGATCAGTTTGTTTTTTTAGCCAGTTTTTTATTAAGTGGTCTGCCCGATATCTTAAATGTGTTGTTTTGTCTTCCACTAAAGGATCAGTAAAAGAACTGACATGACCTGAAGCTACCCAGGTTTCTGGGTTAAGCAGAATTTGACTATCAATCCCATACATATCATCGCGATTAATAATAAATTCTTGCCACCACAAGTCTTTAATATTTTTTAACAATAAGG
>Ga0334887_1004553_pt1 | contig 12413 bp, 8 predicted proteins | sample GraSluR1_MG_10_FD_207217 | JGI IMG/M metagenome (GOLD analysis project Ga0334887, IMG submission 207217) | Sludge microbial communities from methane-producing bioreactor in Wageningen University, Netherlands - Granular Sludge_18_07-R1 | ecosystem: Engineered > Bioreactor > Anaerobic >...
CGGTCGTCCGGCCGCTGAGCACCTCACTCAGGGTCACCGCGCGACGGGCGGTGAGGTCGGCGATCTGGGTCCGGCAGGAGAATCCGTCGGCCAGCAGCAGCGCGTCGGGCCCGGCCTCCTCGATGGCCGGCAGCAGGTCGTGGCCGGCGACCGCGACCGACACCTCGTAGTGGCCGCGAACCGTCCCGAAGTTGCCCGCCAGGCCGCAACAGCCGCCGAGCCGGCGGACATCGGCCCCGGTCCGGCGGAGCAGCGCCAGGTCCGCCTCGAACCCGATCACTGACGCCTGATGGCAGTGGGGCTGCACCACCAGGGTCGTACCGGTCAGGTCGGGCACCCGATAGTCCGGCGTCCGGGCGAGCAACTCGCCCAGGGTGAGCACCCCGGCCATTTCGGCCGAGCGCGGATCGTCGGGCAACAGATCGAGGACGTCGCTGCGCCACACCGAGGTGCACGACGGCTCGATGCCCACCACCGGCGTGCCGGCGGCGATGATCGGGTGCAGGACGTCCATTGCCGCGCGCATCCGGCGTCGGGCGCCGTCGAGTTGGCCCGTGGAGATCCAGCTCAGGCCGCAGCACGCGTCCCGGCCCAGCAGACGGGGCCGGTAGCCCGCGTCGGCCAGCACCTTGAGCACCGACGGCAGCGTGCCGGCGGCGAAGACGTCGGTGAACGAGTCCGTCCACACCACCACCTCACCGTGCGGGGCCCCCGCCGCGGCATCGCCGTAGGTCCCGGCCGCCTCCGCGCCACGGCGGTCGGCCCGGCTCGCCCGGCGGTTCGCGAACGCCGGGATCGTCCGCCGCCGGTCGGCGCCGGCGGCCCACTTGGCGATCCGGCCGATGGCCGGCACGCCCAGCAGCGCGTTCACCAGCCGTGGCAGGCCGGGCACCGACGTCACCAGCCGGCCCCACATCGGCAGCAGCCCGATGAAGTAGTGGTCGCGCGGGCGGATCCGCCCGCGCCAGAACCGGTCGAGGAACTCCGCCTTGTACGCGGCCATGTCGATGCCGGTGGGGCAGTCGCGCCGGCACCCCTTGCAGGACAGGCACAGGTCCAGGGCCTCCAGCACGTCCGCGGATCGCCAGCCATCGGCGATCAGCGAGCCGTTGACCATCTCCTGCAGCGCCCGGGACCGGCCTCGGGTGGAATCCTTCTCGGTGCGGGTGGCCTGGTAGGAGGGGCACATGACGGCGCCGCCGGAGGTGTCGCCGGCGAGGCACTTGCCGACGCCGGTGCACTGGTGCACCGCCGTCGCGAAGGCGGGATGGGCGCGGCGCAACGGCGTGGTGGCCATCGCCACCGGCCGGATGTCGGCATCGATCGGGGCAGGGTCGACCAGGACCCCCGGATTGAGCCGGTCATCCGGGTCGAAGATCTGCTTGATCTGTGCGAACAGGGCGATGGCGGCCGGGGAGTACATCTCGGGAAGCAACGCCGAGCGGGCCCGGCCGTCGCCGTGCTCACCCGACATCGAGCCGCCGTGGCGGGCGACCAGTCGGGCCGCGTCCTCGATGAAGGCCCGGTACGCCTGCCGGCCCCCCGGCTCGGTCAGCGGGAAGTCGATCCGGCAGTGCACACACCCGTCTCCGAAGTGTCCGTACGGCAGGCCCCGGACGCCGTGCCGGGCCATCAGTTCATCCAGTTCACGCAGATAGGCGCCGAGCGCGGCCGGCGGCACGGCGGAGTCCTCCCACCCGGCGTACGCCGGACGGTCGAACGCCACCCCGGCCAGTCCGGCACCGTCGGCGCGGATCCGCCACAGGGCGGCGGCCTGAGCGGAGTCCTCGACGATTCCGCCGGCGGCCGCCGGGTTGGCGGCGAGGGCCTCGGTGACCAGGGCGCCTGCCCGGTCGCGAACCTCGGCGGGGTCGGCGCCGACCATCTCGACGAACACCCAACCGTCGCCGGTGGGCAGAGCGGGCACGGCGGACGGGCCACGCTGCGCGGCGACCACGTCGACGATGCGCCGGTCCAGCCCCTCGATCGCGGTCGGGTGGTGGCCCAGCAGCAACGTTGTCGCATCGGCCGCCTCCGGCATCGACGGATACCCCAGGGCGATGGTCACCTTGTGCGGGGCGTCGGCGACGAGACGGACCCGGGCCCGGGTGACCGTGCCGAGCGTCCCCTCCGTACCGGCGAAGAACGACGCGACGTCGAAGCCGCGCTCGGGCAGGAGATGCTCCAGCGAGTATCCCGACACCTGACGGGAAAAGGTGCCGAACTCGGTGCGGATGGTGGCCAGATGGGCCGCCACCAGCTCGCGCAGCGCGCTCAGCGCCGGGGAGTCCTCGACCCGGGTGGTGGCCGGGTCGTCCGCCGGCCCGAGGATCAGCCGCTCACCGGTGCCGGTGACCACCTCCAGGGAGACGATGTTGTCGGCGGTTCGTCCGTAGCCCAGCGCCCGGGGCCCGCAGGCGTTGTTGCCGATCATCCCGCCGATGGTGCACCGGCTGCTGGTCGAGGGATCCGGGCCGAACCGCAGTCCGTACGGGGCGGCTTCCCGCTGCAGCCGGGCCTGCACGACCCCGGGCTCGACGAGGGCCGTACGTGAGGCCGGGTCGACCTCGAGGACGGCGGTGAGGTGCTTGAGGGTGTCCACCACGAGTCCCTCGCCGACGGCATTGCCGGCGCAGGAGGTGCCCGCGCCCCGCGCGGTCACGATCAGGCCGGTCCGGCGGGCCAGATCCAGCACCCGGACGAGCTCATCGACGTTGCGCGGTTGGACCACCCCGCGCGGCACGACCCGGTAAATCGACGCGTCTGTGGAGTAGAGACCACGGGTCAGCGTGGAGGTGTCGAGGATCGGCTCCCGACCCTCCGCACGGAGGGCGGCGGCGAAGGCCTCCAGCGGACCCGGTTCGTCGGCGGGTCCCTGCCCGGTGGACGTCTCGTGGTGACGGGTTCGGACGGACAGGGATCGCATGTGCCCAGTGTGCCGGATCGGCCCGGAGACCGGTCAGGGGGCCACCGGCTGCGGGCCGACGGGCCCGCGCGGGTCAGGCCTGCGGCGTGGAGGCGGCCGCGACCTCGGGCACCGCCTGGACGGCCGCGAAGACCCGGCCCAGGGCCTCGTAGTCGGCCGGCTCGACGGCATCGACCAGGGCGTGGCGCACCGACCAGACGTGGGCCGGGGCGGCCGCCTCCAGCCGCCGCATGCCGTACTCGGTCAGCTCGGCCCACACGCCGCGGCGGTCGTCCGGACAGGCGGTCCGGTCGACGATGCCTGCCTTCTCCATCCGGGTGATGGTGTGGGTGAGCCGGGAACGCGACTGGTGCACGCCGTCGGCAAGCTCCGACATCCGCAGCTTGCGTCGGGGCGCCTCGGACAGGGCCACCAGGATCTCGTACTCGGCCAGGCTCAGACCGTGCGGTCGCAGCGCCCGGTCCAGGTAGTCGTCCAGTTGATGCACGCCGCGCAGATAGATCCGCCAGACCTGCTGCTGGGCCTGGGTCAGCCACAGGGACTCGTCGGGAACGGCCTGGCCCGCCGGGATCTGCGCCTCGGCACGGTCCTCGGGCACGACGAGCCGCGGGAAGGCGGGTCCGCCGGCCAGGGCGGGTTCGTCGGGCGTGGCAGGCGCGGGCCGGGGCTCGGTGGTCATGCGTTCCATTCTACACAATAGATTGATCGTTCAATAGTTTTCGGTCGACTCGTCCGGACCGGGGCCGGCCGGTCGACCCCGAACCGGCCAACGAAATCCGGCCTGCGTTGTGACCCTGCGACAAAACTGCCGCACAGGCGCCGATGCCGCTGGCAGGGCAGCCCGGACCACGGTAGCCGGGGCGTAGTCTGCTGGCGGCAGCCAGCCCTCCGCGGCCGTTCGGGGCCCGACTCGGCCGATCGAGGAATGAGCTGTGCCCATTGCCCGATGGGCCCGTCATTCGATGGGGATCCGGTCTGCGCAGGCGGCCCGCCCCGGCCCAAGGAGAAAGATGACCGACCTCGCCGATTCGGTGCTGGACCAGCTGACCCCACTCTCGGAGGCCTTCCGGGCCCGGCGTGAGGAGACCGTGGGCCGGATGTTCCGGGCGGCCGTGGAGGAGTTCGGCGATCGACCCGCGTACCTCTACCGGGGACCGGACGACGCCTGGACCACCCTGTCATGGCACGAGACCCGGGAGCGGGTCGACATCCTGGCCGCCGGCCTGCTGGCGCTCGGCCTGGGGTACGAGGACCGGGTCGCCATCGCGTCGGCGACCCGACTGGAATGGATCCTGGTCGACCTGGCCATCATGTGCGCCGGCGGGGCGACGACGACGATCTATCCCAACACCAAGGACCACGATGTCTGGCACATCCTGGCCGACTCCGGGGCGCGGATCGTCTTTGCCGAGAACGCCGGCCAGTTGGAGAAGATCCGCCGGCACAAGGACAGCCTCGAGGCGGTCACGGCCGTGGTCGTCTTCGACCCCGAGGGAGTGGATCTCATCGACGACCCGGCCACCAAGGCGATCTCGTGGGAGGTCTTCCGCCGCCGCGGCGCAGAGTGGCTCGCCGACCATCCCGACTGTGTGGACGAGGCGATCGGGCGGACCCGGGCCGAGACGCTGTCCACCCTGATCTACACCTCCGGCACCACCGGTGCCCCCAAAGGCGTCCGGCTCGATCACCGGGCCTGGACCTTCGAGGGTTACACCGTCGGCCAGGACATGGGGATCCTGGAGCCCGCCGAGATCCACTTCCTGTGGCTGCCGCTGTCGCATGTCTTCGGCAAGTGCCTGATCGCGATCCAACTGGGCAGCGGCCTGGTGCACGCCGTCGAGGGCGACATCCCGCGGATCGTCGAGGGCCTGGGCCAGGTCCGGCCGACCCTGATGGCCGGTGCGCCACGGATCTTCGAGAAGGTCCGCAACGCCGTGATGCTGAAGAACCACAGCGGGCCCGCCTCGCGGATCGCCCGCTGGGCCTTCAAGCAGGGCCAGCAGATGATCCCGTACATGGTCGACGGCCACCGCGCCCCGCGCGGGCTGACGATCCGGTGGGCGATTGCCGACGCGCTGGTGTTCTCGCGGCTGAAGAAGACGATGGGCGGGCGGATCCGCTGGTTCGTGTCCGGGTCGGCGAAGCTCAACCCGCAGGTGCAGAACTGGTTCTGGGCCGCCGGGATCCCTCTGATCGAGGGATACGGACTGACCGAGACCTCCGCGATCACCTTCCTCGACATCCCGCGGCATCCCGATCTGGGTACGGTCGGCGCGCCGATCCCGGGCAACGAGGTGCGGATCGCCGACGACGGGGAGATCCTCGTCAAGGGCCCGGCCGTCTCGCGCGGCTACCACGACCTGCCGGAGTTGACCGCCGAGGCGTTCACCGACGGGTGGTTCCACACCGGTGACATCGGGGAGCTGAACGAGCGGGGCAGCCTGCGGATCACCGACCGCAAGAAGGACCTGATCAAGACCTCCGGCGGCAAGTACGTGGCGCCGCAGAAGGTCGAGGGCGCCATCGCCAACAACTGCCCGTACGTCTCCCAGGTGTTCGTCCAGGGCGAGGGCCGCAAGTACATCTCGGCGCTGATCACCCTCGACGAACCGGCCCTGATGACCTGGGCCAAGGCACACGGGCACGGCGACCTGACGTACGCCCAGCTCACCCAGCACGAGGACGTCCGGCGGATGATGGACGGCTACATGGCCAAGGCCAACGGCCGGCTGGAACGCTGGGAGACCGTCAAGCGCTACGAGATCCTCGACCGGGAGCTGTCGGTCAACGCGGGGGAGGTGACGCCGAGCCTGAAGGTCCGCCGCTCCGCGGTGGCAGAGGCCTTCGCCGACAAGCTGGCCCGGCTCTACGACGTGGAGCCGTGAGCGGTGCGATGACCGAGTACGTCTACCAGGCACGGGTGCGGTGGTCCGACCAGGACCCGCAGGGCCACGTGAACAACGTGGTCTACCTCGACTACATGCAGGAGGCCCGGGTCGACTGGATCCTGTCCGGCCCGCATGCCGGCATGCTGGCCGACGGGGTGATCGTCGTCTCGCACCGGATCGAGTACCTGGCGCCGTCGCTGTTCGGCGGTGACCCGGTGATCGTCCGGATGTGGGTGGCGTCGGTCGGTGCGGCCCGGTTCGAGGTCCAGTACGACATCGAGCAGGGTGCCGCGCTGGTCGCCCGGGCCGGCAGTGTCTGCGCCACCTACGACCCGCAGACCCGGTCCGTCCGTCGGCTCACCCCCGACGAGCGGGCCTGGTTGCGTGGCTTCCGGGGGCCGGCACGGGAGTTCCGGGAGCTGCCGCGGGCCGCCGGCAACCCGGCCGGCGGATTCCGCGGGCCCCTGCGGGTCCGCTACTCGGAGATCGACCCGTACGGCCACGTCAACAACGTCAGCTACCTGACGTACCTGCAGGAAGCCCACATCGCGGCCTTGGCCGAGCCGCGCCGCGACATGCCGTGGGGCGGGCCGGGCGACCCGACCCGCTGGATCGTGGCGGCGCAGGACATCCACTACCGGGCGCCGATGCGCTATCAACTGGAGCCGTACGCGTGCCAGGTCGTCATCGTGCGGGTCGGGCGAACCTCGCTGAGCTTCGAGGTCCGCATCACCGACCCGCACGTGGACGTCACGTACGCGATCGGCCACCAGGTGCTCGTGCACGCCGACGCCCACGGCCGTCCACGGGAGATTCCCGAGCTGCTGCGGGACCGCCTCACCCCGCTGCTCGCGGCGGACCAGGGCGAGGGCACCGCCCACCCCGCCGGGTCCGGGCCCCTCCCTCGCTAGGCGCCGCACCTGTTGCAGGATGGTGCCGATCCGCGCGGCGTCGCGGAGCGCGCGGGCCGTTCGGGCACCCAGGGGCGCGTGGGTCAGCGGGCCAGCCAGACCGTCTGGTCGGGGCCGAGTTTCCCGCCCGTCAGCGGAGTGGAGGCGAGCAGGACCCTCGCCCCGACCGGCAGGTCGATCGGACCGGTGTCGAAGGCCGTCCAGCAGGCGAATCCCGGGTCGCGCCGGAACCCGAGCACCCCGTCCGGGGCGTCCGGATCCCAGCGCAACCTCCCGTCCCCGAGGGCGGCATGCTGGCGGCGGATCCGCAGCGCAGTCCGCCACAGGGTGAGGAAGGAATCCGGGTCGTCCTCCTGGGCGGTGACAGTCAGGCCGGCCCAGTCGCCGGGCTGGGGCAGCCAGGGGGAGTCGGTCGCATCCTCGGGGCTGAACCCGTACGGAGGTCGGGTCCCCGACCACGGCAGTGGGACCCGACACCCGTCACGGCCCTTGCGGGTGTGGCCGGACCGCTCCCAGATCGGGTCCTGCAGAACCTCCGGGGGCAGGTCGACCTCGGGCAGGCCGAGTTCGTCGCCCTGGTAGAGGTAGACCCCGCCGGGCAGCGCGAGCTCCAGCAACGTTGCGGCGCGGGCCCGCCGGCGGCCGAGTGCCAGGTCGGCCCCGGGTCCGGCGGGGGAGGGCCGGCCCAGGCCGGCGGAGGTGTACGGGGAGCCGGTGACCCGGCGGCCGTAGCGGGTGACGACGCGGGGCTGGTCGTGATTGCCGAGTACCCACGTGCACGGGGCACCGACGGCGCCGTAGCCGGCCAGGGTCGCCTCTATCATGGCCCGCTGGGAGGAGTACGTCCACTCGGTCAGCAGCGCGTCGAAGTTGAAGGTGGCGTGCAGCCGGCCCGGCGCGGTGAACGCGGCCAGCCGCGGGGTCGGCCCCAGGTAGGCCTCGGAGACGAAGATCCGCGGTCCCTGTGGCGTGTCGGCATAGCTGTCGCCGATCGCCCGCCAACGGCGCTGGATCCGTTCCAGCTCGGGGCGATCGAAGTACGGATGGCCGGGGAACTTGTCCAGGCCCGACATCCCCGAGCCGGCGTCGTCGGGCAGGTCCGGCAGGGTCATGTCCTTGGCGCACGCGTCGGCCACGTCGATGCGGAAGCCGTCCACCCCGCGGTCGAACCAGAACCGCAGGATGTCGTCGAACATCTCCGCGACCGCCGGACTGGACCAGTTCCAGTCGGGCTGTTCGGGGGTGAACAGGTGCAGATACCACTGCTCGGGCACTCCGTCGGGGCCGACCACCCGCTCCCACGCCGATCCGCCGAAGTGGGCCGGCCAGTTGTTGGGCGGCTCGGCGCCGTCCGCGCCCCGACCGTCGCGGAAGACGAACAGGTCGCGTTCGGACGAGCCCGGCCCGGCGGCCAGCGCCCGCCGGAACAACGGGTGTTCGATGGAGCAGTGGTTGGGCACGAGGTCGATGATCACCCGCAGACCCAGGTCGTGGGCCAGGCCGATGAGATCGTCGGCCTGGTGCAGGGTTCCGAAGCGCGGATCGATCGCGCAGTAGTCGGCGACGTCGTACCCGCCGTCGTGCAGCGGCGAGGGATACCACGGGGAGATCCACACCGCGTCCACGCCGAGCCGGGCGAGGTGATCCAGGTGTCCGATGATCCCGGTCAGGTCACCCTCCCCGTCGCCGTTGCCGTCGGCGAAGGACCGTGGGTAGACCTGGTAGACGACGGCATGGCGCCACCAGTCCGCGGAGTGGGTAGGGCCGTCGTCGGGCCGGGAGAGTAGAGGTCGGGTCACACATCCGACTCTAGGCGGGCGTGGAGCCTCACAGCAACCCGCGTCGGTCCGCGGGGTCGGTCGCCGCGTCCAGGGAGTTCACCATCGAATCCGCGGCCCGCACGCAGTAGGTCCACAGCACCTCGCGCATCTCGTCATCGAGGTCGACGGTGCCGATGGCCTCGCGCATGCAGTCCAGCCAGCGATCCCGCTGGGCCGGGGTGACCCGGAAGCCCGCGTGGCGCATCCGCAACCGCGGGTGGCCGCGGCGGGCCGAGTACTCACCCGGGCCGCCCCAGTACTGCTCGAAGAACATCCGCAGCCGCTCCTCGGCGGGGCCGAGGTCGGCCTCGGGATAGAGGGCACGCAACTCGGGGGTGCGGGCGACATTCTCGTAGAACCGGTGGATGAGGGCGGCGAACATCTCGTGGCCGCCCATCCGGTCGTACGCGGACGGTTGCCCGGCGGGCCCGGTCGGGCCCTGGGGATTCGGTGGGCCCTGGGGGTTCAGCGGGCCCTGGGGGTTCAGCGGGCCCCGGGGGTTCAGCGGAATCGACATGGCATCCTCCACTCAGCCCCGACGGTAGGTCACGTGGCCGCCGCAGACGGTCAGCCTGACCGGGTCGGGCAGGTCCCGGCCCGCATACGGATTGTTGCGCGCCAGGGAAGCGGTGTCGGCCGGGTCGACGACCCGCCGGGCCCGAGGGTCGACCAGGACGAGATTCGCCGGTTCGCCAGGGGCCACCGGGCGGCCCTGGTCGTCCAGGCCCAACAGGGCCGCGGGGGCGTACGACATCCGGTCGGCCACCCCGGCCCAGTCGAGCAGCCCGGGGGCCACCATGGTCTCGATCACGACGGCCAACGCCTGCTCCAGCCCGGTCATCCCGGGCCGGGCGTCGACGAAGGGATGGTCCTTGTCCTGCGCGGCGTGCGGGGCGTGGTCGGTGCCGACCATGTCGATCGTGCCGTCGGCCAGCGCCCTCCGCAGTGCCTCGAGGTGTTCGGCGGGGCGCAGCGGCGGGTTGACCTTGTAGGTCGTGTCGTAGCCCGTCAGCAGGTCGGTGGTCAGCAGCAGGTGGTGCGGGGTGACCTCGGCGCTGACCCGTACGCCACGGGCCTTGGCGGCGCGGATGACGTCGAGGGTGTCGGCCGCCGACACGTGGCAGACGTGGTAGCGGGAGCCGGTCAGGGCAGCGAGTTCGACGTCGCGGGCGACCACCGAGGATTCGGCGGCGATCGGCCAGCCGCCCAGCCCGAGCCGGCCGGACAGGTCGCCCTCGTGGCAGCAGGCGTCCGGCCCGGCCAACGAAGGATCCTGGGCGTGCTGGGCGATCACTCCGTCGAAGGGGCGGACGTACTCCAGTGCCCGGCGCATCACCTGGGGATCGGCCACGCACGCCCCGTCGTCGGAGAAACATCGGGTGCCGGTGGCGCGGTGGATCAGCCCGAGCTCGGCGAGCTGTTCGCCGGCCAGGCCCTTGGTCACGGCGCCGCACGGGATCACCCGACAGGCACCCTCGGCCGCCGCGATCCGGACCACCTCGGCGGCGATCTCGGCGGTGTCGGTGACCGGGGTGGTGTTGGCCATCGCCTGTACGGCGGTGAATCCGCCGCGGGCCGCCGCGGCGGTGCCGGTGCGGATCGTCTCCGCGTCCTCCCGGCCGGGCTGGCGCAGGTGCACGTGCGGGTCCACGAGCCCGGGCAGGACGACCAGCCCGGTGCCGTCGACGCGGTCCACATCGGCCGGGGCGCCGGCCGGGTCGGCCAGGACCGGCCCGTCGACGTACACGTCCCCGACGCTGCCGTCGGGCCGCGCCACGCCGGTGATCAACAGACGGGCGGGGACGGACGCGCCCAGCGGGGTGACGGTCATGCGAGCTGTCCTTTCGGGTCGGTGGGCCGCAGATCCGCCGGGCGGGTGCCCGGATCGCCGGCCAACAGGTGGTAGAGGACACTCATCCGCACCGCGACGCCGGCCGCGACCTGGTCGAGCACCCGGGAGGACGCCGCGTCGGCGGCGTCGGCGGAGATCTCCAGCCCGCGGTTCATCGGTCCGGGGTGGAAGATCGCCGTGCCCGGCCGCAGTGCGGCCAGCCGCTCCCGGGTGAGGCCCCACCCGACGGTGTATTCGCGCGGGGTGGGGAAGTAGGCACCGTGCATCCGCTCGCGCTGCACCCGCAGCATCATCACCACGTCGGCCTCGGGCAGGACCGCGTCGAGGTCCCACGAGGTCTCCACCGGCCAGTCGTCGACGCCGGGCGGCATCAGGGTCGGCGGGGCGACGAGGATGACCCGGGCGCCGAGCCTGGGCAGCAGCCGTACGTCGGAGCGGGCCACCCGGGAGTGGCTGATGTCGCCGACGATGACGACGGTGCGGCCCTGCCAGTCGGCCTCCGGGTCGCCGGTGACGGCGCGGACGTGGCGGCGCATGGTGAACGCGTCGAGCAGCGCCTGGGTGGGATGGGCGTGGGTGCCGTCCCCGGCGTTGACCACCCGCGCTGTGGTCCACCGGGCGGCCTGCATCGGCGCACCGGAGGCCGGGTGGCGGATCACCAGCGCGTCGACGCCCATCGCGCTCAGGGTGCGCACCGTGTCGCGCAGCGTCTCCCCCTTCGACACCGACGAGCCCTTTGCCGACACGTTGATGACGTCGGCGGACAGCCACTTCCCGGCAAGTTCGAAGGAGGATCGGGTCCGGGTGGAGTCCTCGAAGAACAGGTTGACCACCGTGCGTCCGCGCAGCACAGGCAGCTTCTTGATCTCCCGCTCGCGGATCATGCTCATCTCCTCGGCGAGGTCGAGGATCGACAGCGCATCCTCGCGGCTCAACTCACCGGTGGACAGCAGGTGACGCATCATGCTTCCTCGGACATGCGCTGGATGATGACCTCGCTGGTGCCGTCGATCTCGGCCAGATGCACCCGGACCCGCTCGTCGGCGGCGGTCGGCAGCTCCCGCCCGACGACGTCGGCCCGGATCGGCAGTTCGCGGTGACCGCGGTCGACAAGGACGGCGAGGCGGACCGCCCGGGGACGGCCGATGTCCTTCAGCGCCTCCAGCGCGGCGGACACCGTACGTCCCGAGTAGAGGACGTCGTCGACGAGCACCACGACGACATCGTCGATGGGGCCGGGCATCCGGGTGGGACCCACCGGCCGGGTCGGCTGGCGGCGCAGATCGTCCCGGTAGAAGGTGACGTCGAGTTCGCCGAGCGGCACCGGTCGGTTCTCGATGTCCTCCATGGCGTGCGCGAGCCGGCGGGCCAGCGGGATTCCGCGGGTGGGGATGCCGACGACTGTCAGGTGGGTGGCGCCGTGGTTGTCCTCCAGGACCTGGTGGGCCATCCGGACCACCGCGCGGGAGATCTCCTCGGCGTCCATGACCACCCGGGTCGCGGACCCGGAGATCGTCGTCCCCGTGGGTCCCGGGGGCACAACTGCCCGCTTCTCGTCTGCCACTGGTATCCTTCCTCGACGTGCCTGGGTCGGTGCCCCGGGATACCCCTCACATGGCCGGAGATGCTGCCGTCGACCCGGGCGGAGCGGCCCCGGCTGCACTACCGTAGGTTACGTGACTGAGTATGTGAGCGTGTTCGCGCCCTTGGTGGCGGGTCTGGTGCCACTGGACAACCTGCCCGGCTGGCCTGCTGCGCCCGACGTGCCGCTGGTCCACGAACTGGTCTGGATCCTCTTCATCCCGGCGGCGGTGGCGTTCGTCGTCGCCCTCATCGGCCTGGTACGCGCGATGGGCAAGGAGGACGCATCGCTGCACCCACCGACGGAGCCGGTCGTGGTGACCGACGGTGAGGGGTCCCCGACCCCCGCGGTGACGGCCGGCGGGGAGCAGACCGCCGGGCCGACCCAGGACGGGTCGGCTGCCGCCCCGACCGGTGGGGCGAGCGCGCGATGGT
>Ga0334887_1004556_pt1 | contig 12408 bp, 10 predicted proteins | sample GraSluR1_MG_10_FD_207217 | JGI IMG/M metagenome (GOLD analysis project Ga0334887, IMG submission 207217) | Sludge microbial communities from methane-producing bioreactor in Wageningen University, Netherlands - Granular Sludge_18_07-R1 | ecosystem: Engineered > Bioreactor > Anaerobic >...
AGGTCCTCGGCGATCAGGTTGGGGTCAGTGGATTCGTAGTATAGGGGGGCGTCATAAGGAGAGCCTTCAGCGTAGCCTGCAAAGTGCTCCTCCCCGAGGAAGCCTATCGTCCAATAGCTTCCCCAAGTTTCGAAGTCGAAATCCTTCGACTGGGCCGACGTCGTGTAGACGACGCCATCGGGCTCCTCAAGGGAGTTCCCGTGGATTGTCGTGGTCAGTGCCTCGGTCCCGAGGTTGTTGTCGACGTCGTAGTAGAACCCGGCGAAGTTGGAGCTCTCCCATGTGGTCACCCCTCCGTCGATGACCTCGGAGACGCTTCCTCTGATCTCGTACCTTCCAGGGCGGGTGATCTCTTTGAAGACGTAGAATCTCATGGGCTCTTCAGCTGTGATATCGTACTGGTCAGCGGTCCTGATCCAGAGCTCCTCCATCAGAGGGATCTCCTTGTTCTTGCTGAGGACTATCCGATTGTCCTCGTTATCCATGGAGATCCGCATGGATTCTGCATCCACCGAGCTTATTCTCATCTTGCCGAAGGATGAGCCCTCTCCGATGCTGACGGCTTCGTCGGAGATCTGCCATATGCCGTTTACTATGGCGGCGTCCTGGAGGCCGCCCTCTGTCCCGTGGAAGACCGGCCCCTTGAAGTGGACGGCGATCACCACAACCCCTCGCGAAATTCCGAGATCTCTGGTGTAGATATAGGTCTTATCGGCGATGGTGGCGCCGTCCTTCGACGGGGCTACCAGATTGGAGTCGACGACCTCGCCGTCTTTGCTCAGCTCAAGCCAGATGGACCCGTAGGCGTCGATCCCCTTGATCCCCAGCTCATAGCCCTCAGCTAGCCGGAGGGGAGCTTCTTTTGTGATGGTCCTCTCCTGGTCGTCGTCGATGAGGATCTTCGATAGCTCCTCTCCGGCCATCAGGTTGTCGTCCCTTGATCTGTCGTAGAGGTAAGGCTGGCGCCAGTCATCGTACCTCTCCCAGGCGTATCCTGCGAACTGCTCCTCTCCCAAAAAGGAGATTTTATAGTACATACCCCAATCCTCGAACTCGAAGTTGGAGAGCTGGGCCGTCGTTTCGTAGACGACCCCCATCGGCTCGTCGAGGGAGCTGCCGGTGATCATCAGGGTCAGCCTCTCATTGCCGATGTTATCGTCGGCGTCGTAGCTGAAACCTGGAAAGTTCTGGGGGTCCCAAGTATAAGTCGCGCCGTCGTAGGCCACTGCCACGGAGCCTCGAAGCTCGATCCTTTCGGCGGCGGTTGCGGAGGTCGTCACGAAAAGAAGGATCATGACGAAGGTGAAGAATGCCGGGGTTCTCATAGTATCGTAATTTATTTGCCAGCTATAAAGCAGATTCGTCCTTCATTAATTCTGCTATCAAGCATCCTCACCGATCTTACAGCAACAAAACCCCTTAAATCCCAGAAGAACGATATAACCCCAAAGATCAAGCTTCTCTCAGGGTGTAAATGGACCATGAAACGAAAATGGCAGCACGACAGGGGGCTGGAGGCGAGGATGCTCTTCACCATGCTACTCCTCTTCCTGGTCTACATGGCCTTCCTGGCCATCTTGGCATACCAGGGGGCGGGGATGGTGACGATGCTCGCCTTCGTCATCATTTTTATGCTCGTCCAGTACCTCTTCTCCGACAGGATCGTCCTCAAGAGCATGGGCGCAAAGATAGTCTCCGAGACGGAGGAGCCCCAGCTCCACCAGATGATCACGAGGCTCTGCGCCCTGGCGGACCTGCCGAAGCCCCGGATCGCCGTCGTCAAAACCTCGATGCCGAACGCCTTCGCCACCGGCAGAAGCCCGAATAACTCCGTGGTGGCGGTGACCACCGGGATCATGCGGCAGCTCACCCCGGCGGAGCTGGAGGCGGTCCTGGCCCACGAGCTGACCCACGTCAAGAACCGGGACGTGATGGTGATGACGATCGCAAGCTTCCTCTCCACAGTGGCCTTCTTCATCGTCAGGTACTCCCTCTACTTCGGCGGCGGCGGCTCCAGCAGGAACAAGGGGGGGATCTGGGTCGCCTTCGTCGCCTCCGCCGTCGTCTGGATCATAAGCAGCCTCCTGATAAGGTCCCTCTCCCGGTACCGGGAGTTCGCCGCCGACCGGGGTGCCGCCGTCATCACCGGCCAGCCCTCGAACCTCGCCTCGGCGCTGATGAAGATCAGCGGGGTGATGCCCCGGATACCGAAGGAAGACCTCCGGAGGGCGGAGGGTATGAACGCCTTCTTCATCATCCCGGCGATATCGGGATCCTCGATCATGAACCTCCTCTCGACCCACCCACCGGTGGAGAAGAGGATAGCAGCCCTCCAGGGGATCGAGCGAGAGATGGGGGCGGCATGAGCCGGACGGGGGCCGAGGCGGAGAGGATCTCTATCGAGGGTTCTGATCGAGCCGGCACGAGGGGGATGGAGAAGGCATGAGGCTCAAGATCCTCGACGCAATCCTCGGAAAGAGCACGCTGCCGAAGTCGAAGCTCGATCGGCTCTTCGCCATGGCCACCGCCAGGATCACCCTGGAGGCGAACCTCGGCCTATCCCCGTCGGGGTCTGCGGGGATCTGCCTCAAGCCGATCGACTCCTCAAGGTACGAGGCGGCCCGGTCCGAGATCGAGGCTCTCCTCCATTACAGCGGCCAGGAGACGGGGACGACCTCCAGGATCGAGATGGACGAGTACCGGTACCTCTGGGTCGTCCTGGAGGACCGGGACTTCGACGACCTGGTGGCGACCGTCCACCTGGTGAGCACGACGATGACCGACCACGGCCTCGGCGAGCAGCTCCTATGCGCCCTCTACAGCTTTATTGGGAAAAACGGTCCCGTCTACTGGATATACAGCTTCAAGGGCGGGGCCTACTATCCCTTCGCCCCCAAAAAGGGGCATGATAGGGACAACGCCCTGGAGTTCCGGCTCAGGTCGGTGATGGAGCCGGAGCTGCCGATAGAGAAGGACCTGGAGAAGTGGTATCCCCTCTGGGGGATACCCATATAGAGTGGTACAACTTTAAGAGATAAACAGATTTGTCGCTCCACCTAAGGTCAAATTTTGGAGGCTTCAAGGAGTAATAGTTAAAAATTGTAGGGCAAGTTTCCTATGAATAAGAACCGGTCATTTGCAGAATTTACATCCGATGTAGTCCCTTACCAGAGATGCTCTGACCGATGCCATTGTAATACCCATCATCTCGACCAGATCCGCGTGCTGGATCGGCCATTCTGACGGATCCCCTGGTTGACGTCGTTATGGTCTTCCACGACTACCGCAGCGTTGGCGGCGCTCTGGGTTATGTGGTCTCCCTGGGGAGCCAGCTAATTTTAGAAGGGAGTGGCCAGGAGAGAGCAATGAAGGGGGATATTTGTTGTGACCTCTCCCGACCGCAGGACAGATCATCGGTGATGAATGGTTTACTGCCCTACGGACAATAGACTGTACGACCTCCCAGAAAAGCCAGAACCTCGCAGCGCGAAAGTAATCCGAGAGGCGCCTCCAGCCGAACCCTCCTTGGATGGACTTGAAGACGAAGAAGGCTTCATCCAAACCATTGCGATGAGAGCCCCGCATAGTTCGAGATCGAAACGAGAGGCTTCGCCAATAGCTGAAATTGGAGCATGCTTAGAAAAAATGATGGCCGCCTGGGAGGGGCGGGGGGCGCCCCTATCACCCCGCCGGCTCAATCCTCGATCAGGCCAGAGCCCCTGAAGACCCTCGCCGCCTCCGCCAGGGTGAGGTCTCCGGGGGGGACGATCACCTCCGACTCGACGATCTCCTTGGGGTCCAGAGGCTCCCCCTTTGCCTTGATCGTCGCAATCAGCCTCGATAGCTCTTCCTTAAGACCCGCTTCGTCCTCCTTCGCGACGCGATCGACGATGTTGTTGTCGATGACGTTGAGGTCGTCGAGGAGGGCGGATGATACCCGGTACTGCCCCTCCCCCATGATCCTGATGATCATCTCCCTTCCTCCTCTTTCAGCCTTGCGAGGTCCGCCTCGACGCTTCCGCGGGCCCGGACCCGGGCGAGCTCCCTCTCGACGTCGTCTTTGCCCCCGAACTCCTCCAGGGTCCCCCGCTCCACCAGCTCGTCGAGGGCTGCGGACCTCGCCCTCATCGTCTCGATCTTATCCTCGGACCTCTCGACCGCGAGGCCTACGTCCGCCATCTCCTCGCTGATCCCGGTGAGGGACTCGGTCACCTTCACCTGGGCCTCGGCGGCGGAGTACTGGGCCTTTATCGTCTCTTTCTTCACTCTGAAGGCCTCGACCTTGGACGAGAGCCTACTCTCGGTCGCCTCGAGCTTCTCCTGCTCGTGCTCGAGGTCGGCGATCTGCTGGTCGAGGCTCGCCGTCTCGACGGCCAGGGCCGCCTTCCTCTCCAGGGCCTGCCGGGCCAGGTCCTCCCGGTCAGCCTTCACCGCCTCCCGAGCCTGGTCATCCAGCTGGTCCATCTTCGAGGCGAGCCTAGCCCTCTGCAGCTCCAGCCTCTTCTTGGAGGTGGCGACCTCCGCCACCCCCCGCTTAACGTTCTGGAGGAGCTCGAGCTGCTTCTGGTAAGAGTAGTCGAGGGTCTCGTTAGGATCCTCCACCCGATCCATCAGGGTGGTCATCTTGGCCCTGACCACGGTGCTCATCCGGTTCAACAATCCCATGATAATCTCCCCTTCTCAGCCGGCATATCCTTTCTTCGGTCCCAGGTCCGGGGCTGAGGACGGGCCTGGCACCCTCAAGGTGATGGGACCTTGAAGGTCAGCTCTTTATTCACCTCGAACTTCCCGTCGAGGACCGTCTTGGTATCGATCTTCCGATGGACGTCGTTTTTGAAGGCCTGCAGATCCCACATCCCGGTGAACTCGCTTTTTACGTCGAAGGTGGTGCAGTTGGGGGATATGACCATCCTGTCGATCCCCGAATAGGAGGATGCTACGTTTATGTTGGATATGTCCAGGCCCGTACCGTGGAAGACCCGGGAGGAATCGAAATGCTGGACGTTGACGAGAAGCCCGTCCGGAAACTCGATCTTCCGGTCGGTTTGAGAGAACCCGCTCGACTGGTTGAGGCTGCCGGTGGAGAAATATTCTATCGACCCCTTCCCGAACAAGACCTCGGTGTTGGTGAATCCCTTCCATCGATCCTGATTTGAGCTTACGATCTCGGTCTGCCCTTCTCCGCTGACGGTGAGGTAGCCGGTGACGAAACCGTCCTGGAACGCTGGCGAGGCTGAGGCTGTCGCCGCCAGGAGGAGGATCGGGACCAGCAGGATGGATAGAAGGGCGATACCACTCTTCATGTTACTCCCACAATATCATAATACGCTATTACATTTAAACCTTTTTGGTAGATCGCCCCCTGGCTGGGGTAGTATATCATCCGGGCGAAGGGTTTGGAGGATTATGGATAGCATTTATCACCTTTAACCTCAATAGGGCGGCCGTGTATCTGGACTACTTCCCTTACGAGTCCCTGAGGCCCTACCAGGATGCCATGCTCGACGACGTTTACGGGACGGTGAGGGCCGGAGATCACGGGGTCTTGATGATCGACGCCCCCACCGGGAGCGGCAAGACCAGCTGCATCGCCGCGGCCCTGGCGGCAGCCCCCGGCAAGATCGCGGTGACGGTGAGGACGGTGAGCCAGATTGACGTATACCTCGACGAGATGGAGAAGATCTGGTCTAAGACCAGCCACCGTCCCACCATAACCTACATGGTCGGCAAGCAGAAGATCTGCCCCATAGCCGACGAGTTCTCCGGGGAGTCTGTCTATGCCGGCTGCGCCAGGCTCCGGGAATGGACGAAGAGGAGGATGATCGCGCGGCTCGGGGAGGTGGGGGGGAAGTTCTACGACCCCTCCCAGGACAGGAACGCGCCCCAGAGCGTCCCCGGATACAGGACCTTCTGCCCCTACTACATGATGACGAGGGAGGTCTTCGAGCTATCGGGGAAGCCCCACTTCAGGCACTCGGGAAAGGTCCTCGACCTCGTGGACGAGCTCCGGGAGGGGATCAGGTCCCCAGACCGGTTCCAGAAGGAGTGTCGGGAGGTCTGCCCCTACGAGGTGATGAGCCTCTCCGCCAAGGGTAGCGACGTAGTCATCCTCAACTACTCCCACCTCTTCAGCCCCGAGTTCCAGGAGATCATCTTCGACTGGCTGGAGCTGGAGCGAGAGTCGTTGACCCTCTTCGTCGACGAGGCCCACAACCTCGGGGACGCCGTGAGGGCCCTCAATACGAGGCTCCTCACTCCGAGGATGATCGACCTGGCCGAGAAGGAGGTGGAGAAGTACCGGGAGTCGATGGGGCAGGCGAGGCTCCCGGAGTCGTCCCTGGACGCCTCATCGAGGCTCCGGGGGGTGGAGGTGATCCGGACCCTCCTCCCGAGGCTCCGGCAGTACATCCAGAGCCGCCAGTCCAGGATGCAGGAGGGGGAGGAGCTTTTGGACGGAGACCTCTTCCGGGGCTTCCTCTATCAGGGGTTCGACGACGTCGAGGAGGCCCTCTCCGCCGCCACGGAGGTGGCCCTGATGGTCTCGGAGCTGGAGCTGGCGGAGGGGGACCGGGAGAACCTCCAGGGGGAGATCGAGCCGAGCCTCGCCCAGATCCTCCTCTTCCTGAACGACGTCGAGATGGCGGAGAAGGACGACTCCTACCAGAGGAAGATCACCGTCGCCGGCAACGGCGAGAAGAGGAGGGCCTGGCTCGAGGTCAACAACGTCGACCCCGCCCCTCTGGTCCGGAGGATCACCGACAACATAAACGCCACGGTGATGCTCAGCGGCACCCTATCTCCTCTGGAGGCGTACGAGCTGTACATTCTGGGGGAGAGGGGGAGGGCTAAGAAGATCAGCCTACCCAACCCCTTCCCCCAGGAGAACCGTCTCCTGATGGTGGCCAAGGCCGCGACGACCCAGCTGGAGAAGAGGGAGGAGGCCGGGAACCGGCGGGAGATTGAGGAACACGTCAGGGCCGTAATAGAGGAGGTTAGCGGGAACGTCGCCGTCTTCTTCACCTCGTACTCGATGATGAGCCAGTACGAGCCCTTCTGCAAGGCGGCGGCCCGGGGGGTGGGAAAGCTCCTCTTCACCGAGCCGAGGAACTCCGAGGATCTCCCCGCCATCCTCGATGACTTCTTCAAGGCGGGGAAGAGGCGGGGGGCGGTCCTCCTCGGCGTCTCCGGAGGGAAGCTGGCGGAGGGGATCGACTACAAGGGCGAGGCTCTCAACGGAGTTGCCGTCGTCGGCCTACCCCTCGGCTTCTACAACGAGATCCAGAGGGAAGTGAACCAGTACTACGTAAGGAAGTACGGCCAGAAGAACGGGATCCTGATCGCCTACACCCTTCCTGCGATAAACCGGGGTCTGCAGGCTGCGGGAAGGGTGATCAGGGACGCATCGGAGCGGGGGGTGATCCTCTTCTGCGATCGGAGGTTCCGGGAGGAGGGGCGGGGCGGGGTATTCTCCTTCCTTCCGAAGTGGATCCAGGATGAGCTTTTGGTCACCGACGCCAGGACGAGCAGGGCGATCATCAGGGCGAAGGTGGCGGAGTGGGAGCGGGTTCGATCCTGACCCGCCTAGATCGAACGATCGGTCTTCTTGGATCTAGCCGCCTTACCTCCCTCCATCTCCTCGGCCTCCACGAGCCTGAGGGGGACAGCCCCCAGGGCCTTTCCTATCGTCGACTTTGCTATCCGGAAGGCGTGCTCCTCCCCCTCGGCGTCGTAGACCCGGATCTCGAAGAGGAGGCCGACGAGGGCGGTCCCCGCCACCATGAAGACGCCGTCGAGGGACTCGCCGCAGGCGGGGCAGACCGTCTGGCCCACCTCCACCTCCACGTAGTCCAGCTTCTTGCTGTTCAGCCTCTTTCCCGCCTCCGATATGGCGACCCCTATGGCGTCGTCGGCGGATTTGACGTCCCTGACCAGCCAGGCGCCCTCCAGAAGGACCTTGAAGTTCGTCATCGCTATCTTTAGTGGGGAGATGGGGGATATGTAGGTTTTCTATTGGGATCCCGATTGGAGCCGGACCCCAGGGCCGATCTCTGGATTTATCTAGTTTGGAGACGACTGGAACCCGGTGGCTTGAGGGATGAGAGATGTCTGCTCGCGTAAGTAAGTTCGAACGGGGCGTCGTCGACGCCTTCGAGGGATCGGTGCAGGACCGCAGGAGCGGTAAGATCGAGACGGAGGAAGACTTTTTGGCCTCCCTTTATCACCACCTCCGGGCCCACACAGATAAAAATAAATTAATCACTATGTTGATCAACCGCCCCGTGGGGGGGTGCCGCCCCGATATCTCGATCTTCAAGGGGGAAGAGTGCCTGGTGGTGATAGAGCTTCTGATGGATTCGAAGGAAGGGGGGAAGACTACCCCCTACCACCGATCCCGGCTCAAGGAGAGCATTGAGAAGCTGAAACTCTGCTCAGCCATCTCGGAGAGGGGGTACCTCATCCACATAGACGAGGGGGAGCCGGGGTTTGAAGACGGCTTCGCGGAGTGGAAGGAGGATTACTACCGGAACCTCTGGCACGAGGTCGATGGGGAGAAGACCTACCTCTTCGAGGTGAAGAAGGGGAGGCCCAACAAGCGGAGGGTTTAGTCTTTGAACTCTGGCAACCGGTCGGGGGCTATCATCAATGAGCTGCCCATCGCCCTCATCGGAAGAGAGCTCGGCCTCCGGGAGAAGCAGGTCCATGCCGCCCTCGTCCTCCTGGAGGACGGAAAGACGATCCCCTTCATCGCCAGGTACAGGAAGGAGGCGACGGGGGGGCTCGACGAGGTCGCCCTAGCGGCGGTGCGGGATCGGGCAGAACTGATCCGCGAGCTGGACCGGAGGCGCTCCTCCATCCTGAGGTCTCTCCGAGAGAGGGAGGTCCTCACCGAGGAGCTCGAGAAGAGGATTCTGGAGGCACCGACGGTCGCCGCCCTCGAGGACCTCTACCTTCCCTTCAGGCCGAAGCGGAGGACCCGGGCCTCCGTCGCCCGGGAGAGGGGTCTTCTGCCCTTGGCAGATCAGATCTTCGACCAGGGGGAGATCGACCCTGGGGCTGAGGCGGCGAAGTTTGTAGATCCCGAGAGGGAGGTCGGGTCGGTGGACGAGGCCCTGGCGGGGGCTCGCGACATCATAGCGGAGAGGATCAGCGAGGACCCGGGGGCGAGGTCGACGATCCGCGAGCTCTTCCTGAGGGAGGGTATTCTGCGGTCGAAGGTCTCCCGCCCCCTGGAGGGGGAGGGGTCCAAGTACCGGGATTACGCTGACTGTTCTGAGATCCTATCCAAGGCGCCGTCTCATCGGGTCATGGCGATATTGAGGGGTAAAAAAGAGGGTTTTCTAACCCTCCACGTCGAGGCGCCTCAGGAGAAGGCAACGGCGATTCTGGAGTTGCTCTTTCTGCGAAGGAGGAGGAGAGGCCCCGCCTCTCCCGCCACCGATGAGGTCAGGAGTGCATTGGAGGACGGCTACAAGAGGCTTCTTGCGCCGTCCATGGAGAGGGAGAGCCTCTCGGCGGCGAGGGAGAGGGCTATGGAGAGGGCGATCGGGGTCTTCGCCGAGAACCTCCGCCACCTCCTCCTGGAGCCCCCCCTGGGGGAGAGGACGGTCATGGCCATCGATCCTGGGTTTCGGACCGGATGCAAGGTCGTCATCCTCGACCGTTCCGGATCCCTCCTCGCCAAGGAGGTGATCTTCCCCCACCCTCCCCCAAGGGCGGTCCAGGAGGCGGAGAGGAAGATCCTCGATCTGTGCGAGAGGTTTGGTGTGGAGTTCATAGCCGTCGGGAACGGTACCGCCGGACGGGAGACCGAGGAGTTCCTTCGGGGGCTCGGGATCCCGGGGGACGTCCCCATCGTCATGGTGGATGAGGCGGGAGCCTCCGTCTACTCCACCTCCAGGGCCGCGAGGGAGGAGTTTCCCGAGGAGGACGCAACCATTAGAAGCGCCGTCTCCATCGGGAGAAGGCTCCAGGACCCCCTGGCGGAGCTGGTGAAGATCGATCCGAAATCCATCGGCGTCGGCCAGTACCAGCACGACGTCGACGAGAAGGCCCTCAAGAGGAAGCTCGACGAGGTCGTCGAAATTTCCGTCAACGCCGTGGGGGTGGACCTGAACACGGCGAGCATAGAGCTCCTGTCCCGGGTCGCGGGGCTGGGGCCGAAGCTTGCCAGGTCGATAGTCCTCTATCGGGAAGAGAACGGCCCCTTCCGGACGAGGGAGGAGCTCAAAAAGGTCCCCGGCCTGGGCCCTCGGGCCTTCGAGCAGGCGGCGGGCTTCCTCCGAATTAGAGGTGGCGACGACCCCCTGGACGGATCCGCCGTCCACCCCGAGAGCCGCGGGATCGTCGAGGCTATGGCGGAAGACCTCGGCGCCACCGTCGAGGATCTGATCAGAGACCCCCACCTCCAGGAGCGGATCGAGGCCGAGAGGTACGTCACCGAGAAGGCGGGGCTTCCGACGATCCGGGACATCCTCGCGGAGCTCGCGAAGCCCGGGAGAGATCCCCGTCGGGAGTTTGAGCTCTTCAGCTTCGCTCCAGGGGTGACGAAGATCGAGGACCTGCGGCCGGGGATGAGCCTTCCGGGGACGGTGACGAACGTCGCCGCCTTCGGCGCCTTCGTCGACGTCGGGGTCCATCAGGACGGCCTCGTCCACAAGAGCGAGCTCGCCGACCGGTTCGTCCGGGACCCGGCGGAGGTGGTGAGGGTCCACCAGAAGGTGGAGGTCACCGTCCTGAACGTGGACCTGGACCGAAAGAGGATATCCCTATCGATGAGGAAGAGGCCTGAGGTGGCGGATGGCGAGGCTCGACCCTGAAGGGCGGAGGGGCGATACCCCGGCGGATGGATCTAAAGAGTGCGATATCATCGAGGCCGATCTGATCAAGGAGATAGGAGCCCTCTACGAAGGCAAAGACCCCGCCCACGACCTCACCCACGCCCTCCGGGTCTCCAGGACCGCCACGGCGATAGCGGAGGAGGAGGGGGCAGACCCGATGATCGTCGCCCTTGCCGCCCTCCTCCACGACGCCGCCTCGGGGTCTAAGCTCCGGGAAAGGTCAGAGGAGGCGGAGGAGAGGGGGCTTGAGATCATCCAGGATATCATGAAGAGGTGGGGATATTCTGATCAGGTGATCGGGGAGGTCCTCCGCGCCGTGGAGGTCCACAGCTACTCGAGGGGGATCGAGCCCGCCACCCTGGAGGCGATGGTCCTCCAGGACGCCGACCGGCTCGACGCCCTGGGGGCGATCGGGATCGCCAGGGTCTTTCTGACCGGCGGCGCCCTCGGCCGTCCCCTCTACGACCCCCAGGACCCCTTCTGCCGGGGGCGGGAGCCGGACGATCTGAGGTGGAACCTGGACCACTTCTATAAAAAGATCCTGAGGCTGGAGGGAGGGATGCACACCGGGGCGGCGAAGAGGCTCGCGAGGAGGAGGGGTGAAGTCGTGAGGAGATACCTTGCGGATCTGGAAGAGGAGATCTCGAAAGGGATATAGGGACGGAAGGCCGAACCCGTCGGGAGGAAGGGCGGATTGGGCCAAGGAGGATAGAGATGGCGGGAGATATGGAGTTTGTTCTGCACCCCAAGGCGGAGATCGAGGAGAGAGTAGAGAGGCTACAGAGCCGGATGGAGGGGCTCACGGGAGCGATCATCTTCCAGGCGGTGGACATGCTCTACTTCTCGGGGACCGCCCAGGAGGGGCTCGTCTACGTCCCGGCGGATCCGGAGGCTGAGGCCGTAGTCATGGTGAGAAAGAGCCTGGATAGGGCGAGGGAGGAGTCGCCCCTGGACGTCTCCCCCCTCAAGAGCATGAAGAGCCTAAAGGCCGACCTCGCCATCCCCCAGGGGGCGAAGATCGGCCTGGAGCTGGACGTCCTCCCCTTCAACAACTACGCTCGGGTGAAGGCCGCCCTTCCCGATGCTGAATTCAAAGACGTCTCCGAGTCCATAAGGATGGTCAGGTCCGTCAAGTCGAAGTTCGAGATCCGCCTCATCAGGGCCGCGGCCCGGATCCTCGACGCAGGGATAGGATCGGTCCCCGACCATCTGAAAGAGGGGATGGCCGAGATCGAGCTTGCGGCAAAGCTAGAGGCTGAGATGAGGTCCCTCGGCCATTCGGGGTCGATCCGGTTCCGGAGGTTCAACCACGAGCTTCCCATGGGCCACCTGATGGCGGGGCCGAACGCCGCCCATCCGAGCTTCGTCGCCTCGCCCACTGGTGGCATCGGCCCCTCCCTCCTCCAGCCCCAGGGGCCGGGGTTCCGGAAGATAAGAAGGAATGAGCCGATCCTCGTAGACTACGGCGGGGTCTACAACGGCTACATCGCCGACGAGACGAGGATCTTCTCCCTCGGCCCTCTTTCAAAGGAGCTGGAGGAGGCCCACGCCGCGGCCCTGGAGGTGGAGA
>Ga0334887_1004563_pt1 | contig 12393 bp, 12 predicted proteins | sample GraSluR1_MG_10_FD_207217 | JGI IMG/M metagenome (GOLD analysis project Ga0334887, IMG submission 207217) | Sludge microbial communities from methane-producing bioreactor in Wageningen University, Netherlands - Granular Sludge_18_07-R1 | ecosystem: Engineered > Bioreactor > Anaerobic >...
GGGCCGCTATACCCTGTATGAACCCTGGTATCTCGACTATCTGGAGTTGATCCGCCGCTGGAAGGATGCCTACCTGCCGCTGAAGGAGATCCGCGCCCGCATCCGCGCCCTCAGCCACGAGGATGTGCGCAATATCCTCTCCATTGACATACTGCCGCAAGAAGCCGTGGTGGAGAGCATCAACCAGATCACGCAGGAATTGAGCACGGATTCGTCCGGCCAGACCGCAAAAGAGGAAGATCAGCAGGACGCACTGGCATACATCCAGGGACTGCGCGGCACCTCGCCCCAGGCGGTCAATGAATCGGTCAGCGACTACATCAAGCGCGCGCGGCGTGAATCACGCCGATCGGCTGCCCCCGCGCCCCAGCCCAAAACACCCACTCCACGCCCCAGCAGCCGCGGCACAGAGTGGCGCCGCATCGAAGTCTTCCCCGGCTTTGAGCTGCACCTGACCGAAGACCTGTCGCGCCGTTACTGGCGTGAACTGGAGGAACTGATCGACTGGGTTCTCCAGCATATCTCCCCCAAACAATACTGACGAAAAGGAAGGAACAAACATGACGAAACAACAAATGGGCCTGCATCTCAAGGTCGAAAAGAACCTGATCGCGCGTGAAAGCGCAACCCGGCGCGTGATTGAAATCAAACTGCGCGCCCCCAAACTGATGACGGCACGCGATGAGCGTATGCCGCTTAACCTCGCGCTGGTCATCGACCGCAGCGGGTCGATGGGCGGGGACAAGATCGACTATGTGCGCCGCGCGGCAGGGCATGTGATCGGATTATTGAACGAAAAAGACCGCGCCGCGGTGTATATCTACGACAACGTGGTCGAATGTATCATGCACTCGGCGCCGATGACAGAGGACAACCGCCGCCATTGTGTGAGCGCGATCAACGAGGTCACGGCGCGCGGCATGACCAACCTGTCAGACGGCTGGCTGGCGGGTTGTGAGGCGGTGGCGCAGCACCTGAGCGCTGAAACCATCAACCGTGTGCTGCTGCTGTCCGATGGCCTTGCCAACCAGGGCATCACCTCAACCACGCAACTGGGACAGCATGCCGCCGAGATCAACCAGCGCGGCATCGCCACCAGCACCTTTGGCGTGGGCTTTGATTTCAACGAACACCTGCTGGAGCGTATCTCAAACCAGGGCGGCGGCAACTTCTATTACATCGAACAGCCCGGCCAGATCCAGGAGATTTTCTTGCAGGAACTGGAAGAACTGCTCAATGTCAGCGTGAAAGAAGTGACGGTCAGCCTGCCTTTGGTGAACGGGACCATCTCCTATGAAGTCCTCGGCGGATGGAAACACACCATTATTGACGATGCCCTGCAGATTCACATCGGCGCGCTGGCGGAGGGGCAGGAACGCAGCCTGTACCTGGTCGCCACCTTGCCTGCCACGCAGAACGACCAGGAAATTTCACTGCCCATCGTTTTGCACGCGCTGGATGAAAACGCACAGCCGTTTGAGCAGAAGCAGGAGATCACCTTGCGCTACGCCTCTTTGGCCGAGTGTGAAGCAGCGCCCTTTGACAAAGAACTGATGGAGCATTTCGGCCGTGTGTATCTGTCAGATACCACCCGCGAAGCGCTTATTTTGGAGCGCAAGGGTCATCACCGGGAGGCTTCGCAGTTGATGCAGGATGCCATTTTGATGAACCGGCCCTACATGTCGACCGAGGAACTGCGCCAGTTTGAACGGCGCAATGAGCAGATCAAAGACGGCCTGACGGAAATGAAGCGCAAACGCATGCACTACAACACCTTCCGCGACAGCCGCACGCGTGGCTATGACAAAGCCATGGACGAGGAAGAATAAACCGCTGATTTCGGCTGATTTGTGAGGATTTGCCGCCTATAAGGGGACGCAGAACGGCACGCACGTGCCGTTTTGTCGTTTCACCTGCCAATCAGGTGCGCCAGTGTGGGTATAATTAGCCCATCACAACCAAGCGAGGAAATGCCTGATGACCAGCTACTTTGATACCTGCCCCCCACGCCGCGGCACCGATTGTTTCAAATGGGATTTATTTGATAAAGAATGCCTGCCGATGTGGGTGGCGGACATGGATTTCCGTTCACCCGAACCGGTGATAGCCGCGCTGCAGGAACGCGTGGCCCACGGCGTGTTCGGCTATACCATTACCCCGCCCGACCTCAAAGGGGTGCTGGTGGAGCGCATGCAGCGATTGTATGGCTGGACGGTCACAGAAGACGATATCTTGATATTGCCGGGCGTGGTGCTGGGCTTCAACCTCGCCATCCAGGGACTCACCCAACCGGGTGAGGGCGTATTGATCCAGCCGCCGGTGTATGGGCCGTTCATGAGCGCTGCCGGGCATGCCGGCTGTGACACGCAGGAAGCGCCGCTCAGCATCGGGACGGATCAACAGCATTTCATTGATTTTGATGCCTTCCGCGCTGCCATCCAGCCAGATCATACGCGCGTTTTTCTGCTATGCAGCCCGCACAACCCGGGCGGCCGTGTCTGGCGGCGGGATGAACTGGCGCAGCTGGCGGAGATCTGCGAGGAGAATGATCTTTTCATTGTTTCCGATGAGATTCATTGCGACCTGCTGTTTGATGGCCATCAGCAAATCCCCATCGCCTCGCTCTCACCGGAGATCGCGCGGCGCTCGGTGACCATCATGGCGCCCAGTAAAACCTTCAACATCGCCGGGCTGGGGGCGTCCTTTATGATCGTGCAGGATGAGGAGTTGCGCAAACGCATCCATGCCGCCCAGAAAGGCATCGTGGCGCATCTTGACCTGCTGGCCTACACCGCCATGCAGGCCTGCTACACACAGGGGCAGCCCTGGCTGGAGGAATTGCTGGCCTATCTGCAGACCAACCGCGACCTGTGTACGCAGTTCGTCAACAGCCAGCTGCCGGGTTGCCAGACCAACTTGAACGAAGCCACCTATCTGGCATGGATCGACTGCCGCGAGAGCGGCGCCTGGATCCCGCGCGAACAGGATCATGACGCCGGACCGCAGGATGACGCCCTGATGCGCTTCTTCCGCGACCAGGCGAAAGTGATCGTCAACCCCGGCAAGTTCTTTGGCAGCGGTGGTGACGGGTTTGTGCGCTTCAACTTCGGCTGTCCGCGCTCGCAGGTGACAGAAGCGCTGGAACGTATGCAAGCCGCGCTAAATAAACTTGTTTAACCTTTTCTGCTATACCTTTCTTAGGGTATAATAAAATCGAAAAAATATTCTAATATAATATCAAACCAAAGATGAATAAAATACAACTGTCAGATCATTTTGAACCAACATCAGATTTTGTGCTGTTTAATGGGGATGTCATTGAACTGTTGCCTCAAATTCCTGATGGGTTAATTAAGTTAATTGTTACATCGCCTCCTTATAATATTGGAAAATCATATGAAACGAACCTTGATCTAGAAACTTATATTAATCAACAAAAACAAATTATTGAGGAGTGTTATCGAGTGTTGCATCCTCAAGGAAGTATTTGTTGGCAGGTTGGAAACTATGTAAAAAACAGTGAAATTATTCCTCTAGATATCCTTCTGTATCCAATTTTTGCTGATTTAAATCTCCATCTTAGGAATAGAATCGTATGGCATTTTGGACATGGTTTGCATGCAAAAAAGCGATTCTCTGGACGGTATGAAACTGTATTATGGTTTACCAAAACTGACCAATACACTTTTAATTTAGATGCAGTACGAATACCTCAGAAATACCCTAATAAACGATACTTTAAAGGGCCTAACAAGGGGCAAAAATCAGGAAACCCTCTTGGTAAGAATCCTTCTGATATCTGGGAAATCCCAAATGTGAAGGCTAACCATGTAGAAAAAACTGATCATCCGTGCCAATTCCCCGTAGAATTAATCGAACGTTTGGTTTTATCAATGACAAATGATGGCGATTGGGTCTTTGACCCTTTTTTAGGTTCAGGAACTACTGCAATTGCATCATTGATGCATAACCGAAAAGCGATTGGTGCAGAGATCATGGAAGAGTATATTCAGATCACTAAAGATAGGATCATAGACGCGGAAAAAGGCACTTTAAGGATTCGTCCAATGGAGCGAGAAGTGTATGATCCAAATGGTAATGGGAAGAATATCCCCCCTAAAACAATTAAGTTAGAAAAAAGATATAGAACTGAAATACAGCAGCAACAATTGTTTGAAAAACCCGAAAATTACCAACAAGAGGAAGAACAATGAGAGTTGTTTATGAGTATTCGCATTTAGGCGGTTCGGAAATATTACAGGTGCGGTATCCTGAAATTAATCATGAAATATATGCTGTTATCAATCAAATTACTGCAAATAGAACAAAAATTAGTAAAGAGAAAACGATGAGAGGAAAACGGCTGTTTGCTCCGACCGACATGAATAAACAATTTAAGCAGCAGTTTAATCAACTTGGATTTAAGGAGATAAGGGATCATTACACAATCACGATTCCCAACAGCGAAAAGCAGATAAAGGGTTCATTTAAGCAAATTGATTTTGTGAAAAACCGTGTCTTGGTAGAGGTTCAATTTGGGAAATATGCATTTATGTTCTATGATATGGCAAAGTTCCAGTACTTCTTTAATGAAGAAAAAGCCGATGTAGGTGTTGAAATAGTTCCTTGCCACGATCTTCAGAAGGAAATGTCAAGTGGTGTTTCTTATGGAGAACAACTTGTTTATGATATTGAGCGTTTGAAAAGGCACTTTCCAGCTGTTCCCGTAAAAATCATCCTTATAGATGCCGATTTAGCAGTTTGATTTTGAAATAGTTGTTAGGGTTATGTTAAACGCCACCGATATCTACAAGGATTATGAAGGCAAACCGCTGCTGTGCGGGGTGTCTTTCGAGGTGGCTGGACACGAAATTGTGTCGCTGCTGGGGGCTTCGGGCAGCGGCAAAAGCACCCTGCTGCGCATCATCGCCGGGCTGGAACCCGCCGCCAGCGGGCAGGTTAGCTGGCAGGGACAGGATTTAGAACAGACACCGGTGCACAAACGCCGGTTCGGGCTGATGTTCCAGGATTATGCCCTCTTTCCGCACCGCAATGTGGCGCAAAATGTAGCGTTCGGGCTGCGCATGCAGAACCTGCCCAAAGAAGAGGTCGAACAACGCACACAGGAAGCGCTTGTCATGGTGCATATGCAGGATTTCGCCGACCGCCGCGTCAGTGACCTGTCTGGCGGAGAGCAGCAGCGCGTGGCATTGGCACGCTCGCTTGCCCCGCGCCCGCGCCTGCTCATGCTGGATGAACCGCTGGGCGCGCTGGATCATGAACTGCGCGAACGCTTGATCGTGGAGCTGCGCCAGATCCTGACGCAGGCCGGCATCCCCGCCATCTACGTGACCCATGACCATGAAGAAGCCTATGCCATCGCCGACCGCCTGCTCCTGCTGCATGACGGGGTCATCAAGCAGCAAGGCGCGCCGCAGGAGGTCTTTCAACAGCCGGCGGATGTGTGGGTGGTGAATTTCTTCGGTATGGGCAACCTGATTGCGGGTACCGTTATCAGCACCGATCCTTTGAAGGTGGAAACCGTGCTGGGTGTGTTTGAGGCGGCGGCACCCGCCCAGCCTGACTTCAACAAGGGTGACCAGGTGCAGGTGTTGCTGCGGCCGGCGGCCGCCCAACTCGGTGATGGGGTGAATCAGCTCCACTTACGCGTTGTGGATGTCCGTTTTCGCGGTGACCATTTTGATGTGCGCGGCGAAGCCGATAATGGCGAGAACATCCGCCTTGCTACCACCCGGGCGGTACAGGAAGGCGAGATGGTAACCATTCATTTTCCGCCTGACACGGTGCGTGTGCTTAAGTAGTCAAAATCTAAATAGGTTTTACCATATCATGCAAAAACTGGGCTGTGGTCTTCATAATGGAACCGCTTCCTCTTGAATCCTGTGGGCAAAATCCTGATCATCCACCTGTGCCAGCACGCAGCGGGGGATGGCATCCACTTTGATTCCTAACAATTTGGAGGAGTCGTGAATAAAACCGCCCACACCAAACAAGGAAGCATCCCGGTTCATGTCCAACAGAAAATCCACATCGCTGGCAGGCGTGCTCTCACCGCGTGCCACGGAACCAAACACATAGATGTTGGTGATGCCATGCCGCAGGGCTATTTGTCGCAAAAGGGCGCGATGTTTGCGGATATCGTCGATATTCATTGTTTCCATTATACAATTTTCTGACTGGTTTGCGGTGTTTCACCGATAAACTCCCCCACCATCTTCAACGCCTGCAGGGATGAGGCCTCTTTGTTCCCCGTCCGGTCATACGGCCAGCAGTGTTCTTCCACGCGGGTGCCGTGCGGGGTGCTGATGCCGATATAAACCAACCCCACTGGTTTTTCGGGCGTGCCGCCGCCCGGCCCGGCAATGCCGGTGGTGGAAACCGCGATCAGGCGCGCCGGGTCAAACTGCCCAGACAGGCGGTCGCGCAGTCCTTGCGCCATCTCCGCCGCGACCGGGGCGCTGACCGCACCATATTGCAGGATAGTCTCTGCCTGCACCCCCAGCATTAATTCTTTGACCTGGTTGGCATAGGCCGCCACGCCGCCGGCAAAACAGGCGGAGGAGCCGGGGATGTCCGTCATCCAGTGCGCGATCAACCCGCCGGTACAGGACTCAGCCGTGCACAGCCACCAACCGCCAGCGATCAACTGCTGCTGCAATGCGGTCATAAAGCGGGTGCGTTCCTGGCTGTCCATCGTTCAGGGGATGGTGTATTCGGCGCGCAAATTACCCAGCGGGTCATACACGCGCGCGGTCTCGCCGATCTGCCACACGGCGCGGTCAGCGCCCCAAAACAGCGCAAGCGCGCCAGATTCGCCCACGCGCGAGTTCAGATACAGGGTGGCATCGGGTTTCAGGGTCAAATTGGCAGGGAAATCGAAGCGGTTGCCCTGGCCATCTTCCAGCCACCAGCCTTGCAGCGACAGGTCGCCGCTGCCGACACGCTCCAGCACCACCTGTTCTTCCTGGTAATAGCCGGCGCCGAAGATGTTGTCGATGCGCAGCACCTCTTCTTCCAATGGAGGGATGGCAGCCACGAAAGGTTCTACTGTGCCCTCACTGGCGGCCTCATCGGATGGCGCGAGGGTGGGCATGACGCACGGGGTCTGGTTTTGCTGGATGCGCTGTTCCCAAAACAACAGCACCGCCAGCATGGTGGCTGCTGACACCAGGATGTTGACGAAGATATAGGCGACCAGCTGGGTCAGGCCGGGGGCAGAACGCCGCCGACGTGATCGCGCGGGCCGTTCTGCGGGCTTGTCAACGGGGGTGGGTTCGTTTTCGCTCACCGGTATTCCTCTGTGCCGAGGATATGCACGATCTCGCCCAGGTAGAAGCGGTGGTAATCGTTGTTCTCGTAACTGCTCTCGATGGTTGGGTCGAGAAACTTGGTCGGATCCATGTCCTGCCAGTAGATCTTCCGGCACTCAATGCTGAGTTTGGCTTCCGTGAAGGTGGGCGCTGCCACCACTTTGGCGGCTTGCGGGGTCAGACCTGATTCGGCGATCTTGTCGCCGTCGCGGCCCGATTTGGTGCCCAGCAGCCCCAACGCCTTCTTGTATTGATTGTCATAAGCGGTCAGGGTGAAGGTGGGGTAGTCATTGGTGAAGCCATAGGTATGGCGGGTAGGACGCACCACCACCTGTGCCACCGGCTTGCCCCACATGATGCCCAGTCCGCCCCATGCCACGGTCATGGCGTTATACTGGCCGCTGGCGAAGTCACCGGCGGTCAGCAGGAACCAGGTCTTTTCCCATAATTCAAAGGGCTTTGCCGTAAAAACGAATGGTTGGATGGTTTGTAATGTCATGAGATCCTCCGTGTTTGCTCTGTTGCTGTGATTATATCAGCACCCGCCAGCACCGGGGTGCTGGTTTCGCCGAGGGCTTTTAGCACCGCGTTGGCTTCAGCGAAGCTCTTGCGCTGTCCGTCGGTGGGAGAGGTTGACTTCTCGTTGAAGAACGGCGCCACATATGCACGGCCAGCGGGACGAAAGCCTGGAATGCTATGACTGATGGTTCTGCCACAAACCGTTGAAGAAGTAAGATTTTTCATCGTAAGTATGAAAGACTCCGCATTTGCGGGGGTTTTTTTTATTTAAGTATTTCTATTTTTTGTGAGGATTAGAAGAGAATAAAAAACGTGTATTTTGGATCACTTTATTTGCACAGGGAACAAATTGAGCTTATTATCAAATAAGGAGATTTGCCAATAATTTTATATCAAGCGAGATTCTAAATTAGACTGGGGTGAGTTGTGTAGAATCATTTCTGTAAATTGAAGGACCTTAACAAAAAAAGGTAGATCAAGGTATCCTAAACGGTAACCAAACCTGAAAGGAAAAGCCATGACCTACCAAGATAATTTTACTGTACCCAGCGAAATAATGGAACAGATTACCAGAGATGGGATCGATTACTTTCCAGAACTGCTCGCCATGCTGATCAATGCTGCCATGAAACTAGAACGGGAACAATACCTGAAAGCCAAACCGTATGAACGCAGCGAAGAACGACAGGGTTATGCCAATGGATACAAACCAAAGAGTGTACAAACCCGGATCGGGAAACTGGAGTTGGAGATTCCCCAGGTACGAGAAGGCGGTTTCATCCTCTCCCCGGCGCACGCTGTCGAGGGCGACGTGCCGCTGGAAAATATGCTGGCCTTCATCAAAGAAGCGCAAGGGCAGTTGAACGAATAAGTTGGTTCGTGACAAATTCTTAATCCATTCGCAACTTAATTTGTTATACAATAGCTTAAGGATACTTACTTTCGCCAACCAAAAGGGATGTTGCTATGGCAGATATGATTAAAAGCATCAGACAGGTCTTTGCTGACCGGATTTTTTATGTTCCTGATTACCAGCGCGGTTATGCCTGGGAAGAAAAGCACTGTCAGGATTTATTGGATGACCTCGAATTACTGCGGACAGGTAATGGTGAACACTATACCGGAACTGTGGTTGTCAGACCATTGACAGATGATGGTCGCTGTCCTTTTCTTGATAGCAAGATGCAGCAGTATAAATCTTTCGATATCATCGATGGCCAACAGCGGCTCACCACCATTGTGATCTTGTTGAAGGTACTTAAAAATGAAATGGAAGTCTTCCCGGCAACACAACATATCGCGCAGAGCATTCAAGAGACTTTTTTGTTTGTGAATGATCCTTCACAACAACCATTTTCTAAATTGAAACTCGGCGCAGATAGTCGTGCTTACTTTAACGAACACATTTTGGGGCTTCCTTCAGGCAGTGTTGGCCCATTAATTCGCTCCCATCAGCGGTTGCTTGAGGCACAAAATAGATTCACAAAATACGTGCAAAACAAGAAGCAAATTGAACAAGATAATTATCCGCAATGGTTGCAGGATTTTTACAGGAAAATTACCAACCAGTTGATGGTTATCCTTTATGAGGTCAGTGATGAACTGAATGCCGGCGTGATTTTTGAAACCATGAATGATCGCGGCAAGGAATTGACAGAAATGGAGAAGGTCAAGAATCACCTGCTCTATCTGGCAGCCAAATTGGAACTGCCTGAGAAGAATCAAGAGCTTGCCCAACGAGTTAATCAAACATGGAAATTTATATATGAAAAATTGATGTTTTCGGGTTTGGCAGATCGCCGGGAAGAAGATCAATTGATGCGTGCACATTGGTTGATGGCTTATGATTCCGATACAAGAAACTGGGACAGAGCTCGATCCATTAAAAATCATTTTCACCTTAAAAAGTATGCTGATAGACATGATGTTCTGCTCAATGACTTATTTGTTTATTTGGATACATTAAAAAAGTGCGCGGTTGTCTATTGTGATGTTTTTGCCCCGCACATATCTTCTGCTTTTAGCCATATCCAAGACAGGCAAAATAGAGAGCCCATTATCCTATGGAGCAAAAAGCTTGCACGGCAAGGAGTTCGCGCTGCCTATCTGCCAATCCTATTTGCATTACACCTGTACGATAAGGATGGTAAAGATTATCTTGAAGTAATTCAACTGTTGGAAAAGTTCACTTTCCGGGTTTATTTGTTGAGGGGTTCCCGTTCTAATACAGGGTCATCGAGTTTCTATTCCCGTGGAAACCAATTTTTCCGTAATAAGAACACAAAATGGTTATTAGAAGAGATTAGAAACTTGATCGCTTATTATTCACCACAAACCGAGTTTGAAGCCATCTTTGATAACGAAAACGCCAATTGGTACAACAGAGGTGGAATCAGTTATATGCTTTATGAGTATGAATATCATCTTGCAGGTCGTGATCCTTCGGAATTGCAATCGGGAACTACTCCGGAGAATACCAAAAAAATATCTATTGAACACATTCTGCCGCAAAATCCTGACTCGAGTTGGACAGGAGATTTTCCCCCTGACGTACACAAGCGTTGGTTAAATGACTATGCAAACCTTACACTAACCTTCAATAATCCCAGCCTGAGCAACAAGAGTTTCGATGATAAGAAGGGTGTTCCGTGGGAAAGAACAAAATATGCAAATTCGCCTCTTTTTATCGAAAAAGATATCGCCAGGTATGAGCAATGGACTGTTGAAAGCCTTGAAGACCGTAGAGAGAAGATGAAAGCGTGGGCGTTGGAACGCTGGCATGTAGACATTCCCGAACGAACGATTGCGCCAACAAATACTTTAGAAGTGAAATTTCAAGAAGCTAAACAGTATGGATATGGGGATAATTTGGTGCAAATTCACCATCGTCTGGAGAAATTGACATACTGGACAACTGTTAAGGTAGGAGTCAAGTACCATAAACTGGGGGATGGTGTAAAAAGTCTAATAACTTATTATGTAGAGAAAGATGGTTTATGGCTCAAATTCTATCCGCACAATTTCCTACATTTTCATCCAGAATTAACTGAGGAAAAAGTTTGTGAATTGACTGGTCTCAAGGCAGGTGGAAATTGGCTTTTGCCAGACAGATTACCGGATGTGGTTGCAGGCCTTGATCGCTTTTTACGGTTTGTTGGTAGGGATAAGTAATTCGATGAAATAAGCCATATTGAAGCCCCTCCAATTTGCTACAATGGAATCATACCTGAGGAGGAAACATCCGCCGGCACACTGCTGGATTACACCGCCCGGTTTCGCAAGTAGCACCTAAGCCTGAGAGCATAGGGCTGTCGGGAATTTTCTTATTTTCGATTGGCGCTTGTCCGTTATAATCAAGGTGCTATGTTTGGAGCTGTATCACATGCTCATTCATCAGAGGAAGCGAGAGAGAAGATGACTGAAACGGTGTATGAACAACTGGCAGCCGCGCTGAACCGAATGCCGCAGGGTTTTCCGCCTGCCGGTGACGGCAGCCACCTGCGCATTTTGGAATATCTGTATACCCCCGCTGAGGCAGCGCTGACCGCCCAACTCAATCCTCAACCCGAACCGATGAAAGACTTGCTGGCGCGTCTGGGCGGTGAGCAGAAGGAAACTGCCGCCATGCTGAAAGACCTGTCACAGCGTGGTTTGATCCGTTTTGCGCGCACCGAACAGGGCAGCGGTTTCGGGTTGGAGCCGTTCGTGGTCGGCATCTATGAGAATCAGGTGCCACACCTGAGCAAAGAACTGGCGGAATTGTTTGAACAATATTTCCGCAATGGTTTCGGCCGCCTGCTTGAGGCAGAGCCCAAGGTGATGCGAATTGTGCCGGTGCAGGAAGCCATTGTCAGTTCGGTAGAGATCCGCCCGTATGAGAGCCTGGTGGATATTGTCAGCCGAGCCAAGTCGATCGGGATTCAACAATGTATCTGCCGCAAGCAGAAGGAATTGGTGGGCGAACCGTGCCAGCACACCCAGGAAACCTGCATGGTGTTGGTGCCGGTGGCAGGCGCGTTTGACAACAGCGAGTGGTTCCATTCAGTCACCAGCGAGGAGGCACTCACCATGCTGCGCTCGTTCTCCGAAGAAGGGTTGGTGCACCAGGTCAGTAACACGCAGGAAGGCAACTATTACATTTGCAATTGCTGTTCGTGCTGCTGCGGCCTGCTGCGCGGGATGAAAGACCTGGGGATCGCCAACGTGGTGGCGAGTTCGGCCTTTGTCAACACCGTCGATGAGGAAGCCTGCATTGCCTGCGGTTCGTGTGAGGAGGTGTGTCCTTTCGGCGCACTTACGCTGGAGGATGTCATCGTGGTGGATGACCGGCGCTGCACAGGCTGCGGGGTGTGCGTGATCACCTGCCCGACCGAAGCACTGTCACTGGTACGCCGTCCTGAAGAAGAGATCAAGCCCGTGCCGCCCACCCATGCCCATTGGGCGCAGGAACGCCTCCAGAAGGCAGGGTAACAGACAGCAATTGTCTGAACAACGGCAAACTCGTTGTTCCAAACCGCACTTTTTTCTATATAATCTTAATAAT
>Ga0334887_1004566_pt1 | contig 12391 bp, 12 predicted proteins | sample GraSluR1_MG_10_FD_207217 | JGI IMG/M metagenome (GOLD analysis project Ga0334887, IMG submission 207217) | Sludge microbial communities from methane-producing bioreactor in Wageningen University, Netherlands - Granular Sludge_18_07-R1 | ecosystem: Engineered > Bioreactor > Anaerobic >...
GGATGCTGTTCTTGCGACTGACATCATTATTGGTTACCCTACAGAAACAGAAGAAGATTTTCAAAAAAGTATGGATTTGATAAGAAAAATGAAGTTTGATGTTACAAACATATCAATGTTTTCTCCAAGACCTTTCACTGATGCTGCAAAGCTTGAAAAACTGAAAACTCAAACTATTAAAAAACGAACAATTGAGATGAGCGAATTAATAGAGAATATTTTATTGGAGAAAAACAAAAACTTAATTGGAAAAGAGTTTACTGTTTTAACTACCGAAAAAGGAAAAAAGAAAAATCAGGTTAAAGCAAGAACTAATTCTTACAAACAAGTTCTGATAAATAAAAATATAAAATTGGGTTCTTTTGTTAAAGTAAAAATAATTGATGTGACGCAAACCAGTTTGGTTGGGGAAGTTATTAATTCGGAATAAAACAAAGATTTATATAATAAAAAGAGGAAATTTAGTTATGAAAATACAATCTATCAATCCGTCAACTGGAGAATTAATCAATGAGTTTGAAGAAACAGAATTTGAAGATATAGAAAAAACAATAGTTAAAGCCAGATTGGCACAGAAAAAATGGTCTTCCAAAACTAAAAATCAAAGAATAAATATCTTAAAAAATATGAAAGAAAAATTTATAATCAACAAAAAAAAATTAATAGAAACAATCAATAAAGAATGTGGGTTTGATAAAGAAGAAGTGGAAGCAACTTTTTATGATGTTATAGATGGATTTGATCATTATATCAAAAACTATAATGAAAAACAAAACATTGATTTTACAATAAATCAAGAAGTTTTCCCAGATACAACTTCAAATATTAAATTTTATCCACATGGGGTAATAGCACAGATGGGTGCTTGGAACTATCCCTTATGGCAAACTATGATAACTGCCATACCTGCTTTATTAACAGGGAATTCAATTATCTACAAACCCTCTGAAAAATCAACAAAAACAGGAATATTGATAAATGAAATAATCAATTCTACTGAAGATTTGCCTGAATGTGTATTTAATCTGGTTATCGGTAAACCAAAAGTGGGGGAATACATAATCAAAAACAAAGTTGATGCGGTAGTTTACACAGGAAATATTGAAACAGGTAAAAAAATAATTAAAATAGCAGAAACCAAACCAACTATATTAGAATTGTCAGGTAACGATGCTGCAATTGTGTGTTCTGATTGTGACATTAATCAAACTATCGATGGTTTAGTTGCGGGTGCTTTTATTCACTCAGGTGAAGTGTGTGACAGAATAAAAAGAATTTATGTTGTAGAAGAAGTTTCAGATAAAATAATTGAAGGTATTGTCAAAAAAACAGAGAGTATTAAAGATAAGATTACACCTTTGATCAGAAAAGAGGCTTTGGAAAAAGTAGATTTACAGGTTAAAAAAACAGTTCAGGATGGGGGAAAAATCTTAATCGGTGGCGGAAAAATGAAAAGAAAAGGATTTTTCTATGAACCAACATTAATTAAATTGAAAAACAATAAAGCAGAATCTGTTAAAAATGAAATATTCGGACCTGTAGTTTCAGTTTTGGTTGTGAACTCTGAAGAAGAAGCAATAAATCTTGCAAACGAAGGAAAGTTTGGTTTGGGAACAAGTATTTGGACGCAGAATTTTGACAAAGCTTCCGAAATTGCAAATAAGTGTGAGTCAGGAATAGTTTGGATAAATGATTCAAATATACCATTAGTTTGTGGTGAATATTTCAAAGGATGGAAATCTACAAGCATACCAAATTCTATGGACAGATTAAATATGTTTATGAAATCAAAAACAATAATTTCTTTTAATTCAAATAAAAAAAGAGATTGGTGGTTTTAAAAAAGATTAAAAATCATTAGTTAAATCCAACCTTGTAAAATCAACCAAAGCATTTTCATATTCTGGCATCAACTTTTTGATAACATCAAGAACTTTGTTTTCGTCATATTTTCCAAACTTAAAATAAACATAAAAAAATCTTTCTTTGTAAGGAGTATCTTCAACTCTTTCAAAATGTTCAACTGCTGAATTTGCCTTCAAAACGTTGAATTTTATAGTTCTGGGTTGGTCAGGAACCCCAATAACTAATGATAAATCCTCTTCGTCCACCCCCAATTCTTTTCTAATAAGTTTTTCCATTTCACCAGATTTGATCTTTTCAATGTTTTCCTCAGATAATTCACCAATTAAATATGTATGCTTAACATTATAGGTTTCTATTAAACCATGGCTATGTATCAAAATACATTTTTCAGGCCAATCATCAGGAATTTTATCTTTGAGCGTGTATTCATCACTTTCATAAAATAAATCATCAAATGTAATAAATCCTTGTTCAACTCCTTTAATTAACATTGAACTAATAATCTTTTGAGTTGCCTGCATACCTGGATGGAGATAAACATATCTGTACATACCTCTTCTAAGAGTATGGAAATCTTCAAAATAATTCAATTTTTCTTGTTTGAAAAGAACTGTTCCATCTTTAGATAATGTCAAGCATTCTGGAATAAGATCAATCATCAAATCAGCAAGTTGATGATACTGTGAAAGTTTAACATCAGAGGTTCTAGAATCTCTCCATAAATAATCTAACCTATCTGCCCACTCAGTTATTACGCTCCCACAACCCTCCCCCCGAATAAATGACAAGATTAGCTCAATATCATAACCTTCTTTTTCCAATACCTCACCAAAATCTTTTCTTATTAATTCTTCTCCGATTTCTTCATGGTTTTTGCTTGTTAACAGTTTAACTGCAATTTCTCCTGCATGAGAGTAAGGAACATGTCCTCTATCATGGAACAAAGCTGCCATTCTAAGATGTTTGATTATATATTCCATTTCTTTTGTATCTTTAATGTAATCTTTATTTAATGCTTCAGTCAAAAGTTTGCGAGCTATTTTTTCGGTCATTAACATTGTACCTACAGAATGCGCCAACCGTGTTGATGATAAAAACAAAAATACTCCAGACCTTTCACCATAAAATTGAGAAATATCGTCCATTCTTTTCATCACATCACTGTTCAATATTTCATTTTCAAAATCTGAGGGCCATAAACTCAATCTCTTTACCATTAAATCTAAATCGGAATGATAAGAGTTACAACCTTTAATAGGTCCTTTAGAATGATGAAAATCGTTGTATGTGTGATGAGGAAGGTTTGTTTCAATTTTTGGATCGAACATCTTTTCATAATCCACTATATTCACTTGGTTTGAAAGTTTTTGTAAACCATATTTTTTCTTTAACCACTCATTAACCTGCGATCGTTTGTTCTCACAATCATCTTTCAAAAATATATAAAAAAATCTTTGGGAGTATCTATTAGAAATGTCAACAACATATGGTTTAATTTTTTCTTCAGAATCAACAAGATTAAAATGAACTTTTTTAGTAATGCTAGGTGTTGTTCCAATCAATAATTCACTTTCTTCCAGTCCGCAAGATTGAATAATCTCCTCTTTGATTTTTCCTGTTTCAATATCTTTCATATCTGTTTCACTGAATTCAGATAATCTGAGTATTGAAACATTTGAAAACCTTATGTTAAGACCGTGGCTTAAATCTTCTGCAGTTTGACTCCCACTGGCAACCAATTTATTGATTATAAAATCATCTTTTCCAGTAATCAATTCATCTAAATCAATAATTCCTTTATCTAATCCTTCTTTTAAAGCTAAAAGCAATAAATCGCGAGTGGCCATAGCAAATGGATGGAAATAAAACTTAACAAATAATTCTGTCCTCAAATTTGTATATTCATCCAACAAACGCTTATTGTTTTCGGGAATACATACTTCTCCATCAATTAACCTAACATTATCAAGAAGTTCATAGGCCACTCTTTTTATTCTCCCGTGCAACTCATGAAAACCATAAAAATAACTATCACGAATTAAGTAATCAAACCTATCTGCCCAATCATTGACAATCTTTCCTAGAGGACCCTCGCCTTTTGCAATAGAAACTATTTCTTTGATTTCTTTTTCATCAAAACCATGTTTTTTTAAAACATCATGAATTTCACTGTTGATTATTCTATCTTCAATTAAATCTTCATGATCAATACCTTTGGATTTTTCAATAAGTTTTTCAGTTGAATGTGAGAAAACAAAATGAGATATATCATGAAATAATCCAGCAAACCTAACTTTTTGAATATCTCTTTCTCCATAACCCAGATGTTCAGTAAATCTTCCTGCTAATTCCATAACGCCAATGCTATGTTGATGGCGTGTTGTTTTGTACAGCCAAAATCCAGTCATATCTGTTTCTGATTGTCTAATTTCCCTAAGTCGAGTATAGGCGGGGCAACGAAACAATACTTCTTCTTCAACTGGCGACATTTTTACAAAACCGTGAACATCCCTGAGCATATTGTTATCTGGTCCGTTTAGAAACTCATCCCATTCTTCGGGCGAATCACCATCTAATTTTGTTAATATTTGATTAAGCAATTCAACATTTGAAACTTCTTTTCCCGCAAGTTCATTTGCCATACTATAAATAATGGCAGAGATATGCTGTTTTTCTTCTGGTAAAACATCAGGATTTGATTTATTTGGATCCGCATCATTAGATTTAGGCTCGATTAATTTAGTTTGGGGAGTTTTAGGTTCGGGACTAGACATAAATATAAATATGTTGAAAAGTGTTTAAAAATGTAGCGATTAAAGGTCTAAAATATGATAACCTATCTTTAGATCAGGTTTTGGAATTTCATTTAAATCTTCTGGTTTGCCGGGAAACCTTACTGCCATTGCCTTGCTGTTACACAGAGCAGGTATGTTGATCACATGAGTGTTTTGAAATATTTTGACCCTGCCTTCTGAGTGCGTATGACCGCAAAATACTGCAAATGGGTTATACTCTTCAATAAAATTTAATAGAGGGTGAGAACCTATACTCGCATCCATGTTGTTTTTATCTAAAACCCCATAAGGTGGAGAGTGGCTCAGAATTATTGTATTTGAATCAATATTAAACTTGCCAAGTTTGGCTGTTGCAACTTCATCTGTAAATTCATTTATTGTATTAAAAGGACCTATTGGGGAACCACCGAGGCCAACTACCCTCCAGCCTCGGTATGTCATTTCTTTTTCTTCAAGATTGCAATTTTTTTTGCTGATTAAATCATATATATAATTAGGATCGTTATTCCCAGTAACAGCATAAACTGGAAGATTCTTTGAAAATAAATAATCTAAAAATTCATTAGCGATTGTTTGATTGGAACCAAAATCCCCTGCAAAAAAAACCGCATCAAAATCTTCCCATTCTAAATTATTCAATTTATCTATAATGTTTGTGTTATGGAGATCTGATAGGCATAAAAGCATCAAATTTCACCGTCTTCTTTTCCTAAAATTTTTATCTCTTGAAGTTTTCCCTTTGCGTTTGGAAACTACATTATCCTTAAAGGAACTTTGTTTGGGTTTGCCCGTGGATTCTTTTGGTTTGTATTTTGTTTTTCCGTATTTGTTTGAAACTTTTTTTTCCGATTCAAATTTTTGATGAGATATATTCTTTGGTTTGTATTCATCGCGTTTATCTCTGGGTCCTGATGTATCCTTGGGTTTGTAGGATTTCTCAGATTTGTATTTATCCTTACTATCTGGTTTTTGGAATTTTTGAGATCTGTCTGGTTTTTGGAATCTTTGGGTTTTAAAAGAATCTTTTTCATAGCTTGGTTTGGCCGCAGGCAAGTGTTTTTTCTTTTTCGGATTTTTTGCATGTTCTTCTATCTCTTTAAGTCTCTTTTTTATTTCATATTTTAATTTTTCAGATATGTCATTTCCAGTGAAAACATCCGCTTTTGCCGCTATTGAAAGTTGATTAGCATAAAGTCTGCTAACTTTCCCCCTAGTTTCTTTAGATGCCTTTGAAATATCTGGTATTTGATAGATAACTCCATGTTTTGGAGAATCAGCACCTGTTTTAAGATGTTTAAAAAGAGCCTTTTCAGAACCAAAAACTTGTATGGTGCTCGAAGGTTCCATTGCAAGTTTTCTTAGCCCGTTTGCATGTTTGATTAATCTTGCAACAACAAGAGCAGGAGCAATAGAACACATGTTTGGTGCAATATTTTGAGTGTTTTTCTCAATAAAAGTTTCAATTTCATTTTTGGTTTTATACAAAACGAATAAATCATATGCAATAAGTCTTACGATATACAAGCTTTCAGGAGTAGGGTCAGAACCTATTCTGTTTTTGAAGAGAACATTAACCTTTTTTTTCTTACTATCTGACAAATACTCCATTTTAGGGTCAGATACAAAATCATATTCTTTTGCAAAATTTGCATATTCCTGTATTGTTAATTCATTTTTAAGCTCAGGGAAATAAAAATCATACCACGTAAATAAACGTTCATAAACTCGGTTGATTATATCATTATATTCGTCTAAAGAACTTACTGCTTGTACTATTGAGTTATCAATAGAAGATAGGCCTTCTCTGGTTTTATCTTTAGCCTCTTTAATTCTGCCCAATATAAACTTTTTAATGTCACTCATAGAAAGAAGTTGCTTAGCAACATTTTTATATTTAACGTTTGGTATATAAGTATGGACGGATTAATAATGACTGCCGCAAGCAGGGAAATGATGGGACAGCTATTCTTAGCATTTGTGGTTATTAAATTAGTAATAGGCATACTCGCATTAGGATATATGTTAAATTTTTATTTATCATGGGTTAAACGTAAAAAACAGCTTTCAGTAATATCTTTCTATGCAATGAAAAAGCTGGTTAAGAAAACAAAACCTTTGACTTTAGGATTGGGATTTTTAATTTTGTCATTTTTATTGGAATTTTTCCTAATATTCGCAGTTGAAACAAATGAAGAATATTTTCTATTTCATTCGTTCATAGGTTTGGCACAGATAATCTCAATCAGTTTTATAGCATATATATTCTACGAGATGATGCGTCATGATCTCCCAAGCACTTTGATCGCTGAAAACAAAGCATCTATTGTTCCCACATCCTCACTGCCTTCCCCTTTGCTCAGAGAAATAAACAAAAAACAAGGATTTTATGATGATGAGTATATAAAAAAGAGGTTATCTGAGGTTCCAGTGCCTGAAAAAATACTCAAGAATCTGAAAAAAAGCATAGCAAAGAAGAAAACTGTTGCAAAGAAAAAACCTGTAAAAAAAGCAGCAGTTAAAAAGAAAGTAGTAAAGAAGAAAGCCGTTTCAAAGAAAAAAGCAATTAAAACTGCCAAACCAAAAAATAAAACATCAAAGAAAAGGATTAAAAACAGAAAAAGCAATAAAAAGTAATGGTGAAACCATGGTTTGGGATAAAATAAAAAAAATGCTCGGGGGAGAAAAAAAACAGTATGGCACTCCTTACATTGTAAAAGCCAATCTACATCCAATAAGAATCAAGTCAAAAAGCAATGATAGTGTGATTTTAGAAGTATATATAAAAAATGTAACTAATGATGATCAGTTAACTTCTGTTAAATTAGTAACGACAAAGTGGTTGGGCGTCGACCCGACGACATTAAAAAAAGAACAAACCCTTAAATTAGGAAATTTAAGCCCCGGGGAAGATAAAACAGTTGAATTTAAAATTCATAGCAATTCCGGAACTCCTCAGGGAAGTCATAAATTAGGACTTGTTGTTTGTTCGCATTTCAAAGACTATGAACAATCGCTCAACAAAGTAAAGAAAATTATTGAACTTCGAGCAGCCTAAATCTTAAAAATGTGCAGATCATGGTTTTTGATAGTTTATTTTCATGGAAAAATGGAAAAAATTTGATATATTTGTACTGTTTTCCACCGAAAAAATTTTATTTTATACTTGCTTTTATAGGATTAACAGCGTTTATGCCATTTGCTCTTGTTATATTTTTAGTTGTAGTATCAAGTATCCTCAAATTTAATATTCTTGGATGGTTTTTAGGAAATACGGCTATTGGTTGTCCCGTGGCATGTGGTAGTTTGATTTTATTTTTTGCATTTGCGATATTTTTAGTTGATATGAAATTTAAATTTAATTCGCAGATTATTCGTGTCTATGAAAATGGGATTTATTCTGGAAAAATAAATAATTTCTTTTTTTACTTTGAAGAAATTCAAGAAATAATGAGCATTGGGGAAAATTTAAAAGTTTTTGAAAACAATGCCCTTCTCTCAAACGCGTTTCAACTTAAATTTGACCTTAATAGAGATATCATTGGATTTTTAGCAAATAAATTATATCACAAAAAAATCTATTTTTATAAAATCGTTTCAAAAAAAACTTGGAATGAGTACAGTATTATTGATTTGAAGAGAAGTTTAACTACCAATTCTGCTATTGATGAAAAAATATTCTCTGTAATTGCAACAACCGAACCTGAGAAATTTGAACACGCAGTAAAAAAAGCAGGATATGGGAAACTATTGAAAGAAGATTAAGTGTCGGACATTGATTCTGTTTTTTCAATTTTTCTAAATATATCCTCAATAGCCATAGCAATAGTTTTGCCTTTATCTGTAAGTTTAACAACTTGGTATTTTTTTTCTTTATTTATCTCAACAACACCTTCTCTTTCAAATTCGTGCAATATTTTTGTTGCGTAGACATAAGTACATCCGCTGGCCCTAGCCAAAGAAGATATATGCAGTTCTTTATCTTTTAAGTTTGTGAGCATCCTAGCAATTTTAATCTTAAATATTATTTTACCTAGTTTGGCCATATTATATCTACCATTAAATTGTTTTTATATGTTTGCTTTAATAGTTTCCACATTCCTGGTAAATGTCCTGCTCCAATAACACATATTATCGTATCATGATTTTCAAGTATTTTCTCAATATTTTTTACCATGTATATATTTCGATCTTCAATCATAATTTTGTGTACGTTTGGAAGAACAAGCCTAAATTTTTCAATTATCATTTCAATTTTTTCTGGAGATAGAGCATACATCACATCTCCTTTCTCAAGTGCTTTTGAAATTTCAAATTCAACTTTCTCTTTTTTGAATAATGCGGTTAACCATTCCGATAAAGGAACATTAGATAAGCCTTTCATAATGTATTGGATGGGCATGTCAATTAACGCAACTTTGATTTTGTTGTTGTATGCAGTTACTGCTGCTGCCTTCATTTCCTCGCCAGGCTCTGCTTTTGCAGCCATACCTATCATTTGTTGGAAATAATAAAGTATCAAATGCAATGGATTTAATGTAGGTATTAGGCGTTTTTTATTTGACATAAGTCCCCTAAACCTAGAATAACACAATTCTACACAAACAACCTGTGGGGAGATTTGAATAATTGATTCATTCACTGTTTTCACAGATATTTTTGATATGTGGGCCACTGGGATAAGATAAATTCTTTTCATTAAAACTAGTTGAAAGATAAAGTATTAAAAAGTTAAGTTTTATTATGAAACCAATCTGAGGTGATATTCTATGTTAGTTAAAAAAATTATTGGTAGAGAAGTTCTTGATTCACGAAGTAATCCAACTGTTGAAGTAGAATTGATTTTAGCAAACGGTTCCAAACAAGTTACTGAGAGAGGAATTGCTCCATCGGGCGCTTCAAGAGGAACTCACGAGGCCTGGGAGCTTAGGGACGGGGGTAAAAGATTTTTAGGAAAAGGAGTTTCAAAAGCTTTAAAAGGTGTTGAAAAATTAGATAAATCCTTTAAAAACAAAAAATTTACTCAAAAAAAGTTTGATGAAAAATTGTGTGGGCTTGCAGGTCCAAACAAAAAATCAATAGGTGGAAATACTACAACAGCAGCTTCTTTTGCATTTTTAAACGCTTCAGCAAAACTCCAAGATAAATGGGTATATGAACTTATGGGAGGAACTGTTCTCCCAGTTCCTTTTTTCAACGTTATTAATGGGGGACAGCATGCAGGGAATAAATTGTCCATACAAGAGTTTATGATAGCCCCCTACGGTGCCAAATCTTTTAAAGAAGCTCTAAGGTGGGGAAGTGAAATTTATCACACATTAGGAAAAAATCTGGTTTTGAAGTATGGTTCTTCAGCTAAAAATGTAGGTGATGAAGGAGGATATGCCCCCCCTATCCAACATTCGGAAGATGCATTACACGCCATCGAGTATTCAATTGAAGAATTGGGATACAAGGGAAAAGTGGGCATAGCGCTTGATGCTGCAGCATCAGAATTTTATGACAATATGTATAATATAGATGGAATGTCTTTGACAGGACCAGAACTTATAGATCATTATGAGAGAATGGCTGCAGAATTTCCTCTTATTAGTATAGAAGACCCATTTGATCAAGAGGATTTCCATATGTTTGCCGAATTAAGAAAATCCTTAAATCATATACAAATTGTTGCAGATGATTTAACTGTTACAAATTTGCAACGAGTTAAAAGGGCTATTGATGGTGAATGTATGGATACTTTGCTTTTGAAAGTCAATCAAATAGGTACAGTTTATGAGGCTTATGAAACTTTTAAATACTGTTTAAGCAAGAATGTTGGGACAATGGTTTCGCATAGGAGTGGAGAAACAGAGGATACTACTATTGCAGATTTAGTGGTTGGGCTTGAAACAAACCAAATCAAAACTGGCGCGCCCGCTAGGGGAGAAAGAACTGCAAAATACAATCAACTTCTAAGAATTGAAGAACGTCTTGGTAAAAAAGCCAAATATGCTGGGAAAAATTTCAAAAAAATAGGAAAGAGAGTAAGTGTATTTGAAAACTAGTGGTTTTACTAAATAAGGGGGCAAAAATATGGGAATTTTTAGTTGGATATCTAATCTTTTCGGAAGTGGAGTGCCGAGAAGATACAATTCGCTCCACAAAATGATACAAGGAAACATAAGAATTGGTTCAGAGTCAAATGTCAAAATGCAGTTAGAAAATTTGGCAAACCAAATAACTGACGAAAAACAAAAAAAAGCTTTTGAAAAGTACATTGAATCTGGAGTATGGAAAAAAGTTTTTGTGAAAAGAGAATAAAATGGAAAACTCAATAACTGATTTAAAATTTAGACATATAAGGTATATAAAATCCAATGGTAATTTTGCAAAGGTTCCCAAAAAATTTTATAATTACAGAGATTTAATTCAATATCTGGAAAAAAAAAGATACAAAGATGCGTATTATTCAATTTCAAAATGGTTAAATCCTCAAAACATAAGCGCCAAATCAAAAGAAAGGGAATATCGGACTATATTTTTAGGAATGGATCTGTTTTTTGATATTGATTTTTCCGAATATGAATTTAACAAAAATATTGAACTAGCCAAGAATGAAACGCTTAAAATTTTAGAATATGGCAAAAAAGAAAAATGGAATCTTAAATATATAGCATTTTCGGGATCAAAGGGTTTCCATATTGCTTATGGGGATTTAATAAAAAATTATCCTGCACATCCTCAAAAAAGGGAAGAGTATGCAAAAAAATTTTATACAAATATTGTTGAAAAAGTTTCGGAAAAAATTAACATTGATAAAGCAATAACTAAAGACACAAGAAGAATAGTGCGCATACCTGGAACTTATAACTCAAAAACGGGATACATGTGCACAATAATAGAACCTTCTGATTTGGAAAAAAGTACAGATATGTTTTTAAAAACAATTCCTTATGATAAAAACAGGGGACCGAGTCCTTTGATAAAAAGGATGATGACCGAGCTTCGCATTGGGGCTGATAATCTTGGCAAATTGTGGCTTCCCCTAAGCTGCAATCATTCTTCTAAATACATTCAAACTATTTCTTCAACAGTTTCCAGAGTAAACAAACATGTTCTCATATTGGATTACAGTACATATTTCAATCTATATCAGGTAAAAAAGTATCTTAATGAAATGAAAATACCGTATGTTGTATTGGAAAATGAAGATTCAATCCAAATTTTTTCACCCATGGCATTTGAAAAACAAGAAATGGAAAAAATACTTAAAATCACAAAATCAAGAAATTATAATGCCATGAAAAAATATAAACATGTTTTATTGAAAATATCTGGTTTAAATAAAGATTTCAAACCTTTGGAGGCATCTATCAAAGACATTCACATTCCTGATGAAAAAATTAAAAGACCTTTAAGTTCTGCACATTATGAATTGTTTAAATCAATTACTGGTAAAAAAGAATTTGAAGGGTGTGAGAAAATCAGTTCAGAACTGATTTTCAGAATGATGGAAATTAATTGATTTCAACACCTTCAAAAACTTCAGGGAATTGTTTGTGCACAGAATAATAATACAGTGCTTGCCCCACAATTGCATTAACTACTTTTTGAACTATTGAAGCTAACACACACACTAAACCTCCCAGTAATATTATTAAAATCCCTGGTATTACCATTCCTGATACTAATAAAAATATGCCAAGTACGATTATTCCGATACCTAACAAAGTTGGAACAAGGAATATTAT
>Ga0334887_1004572_pt1 | contig 12382 bp, 9 predicted proteins | sample GraSluR1_MG_10_FD_207217 | JGI IMG/M metagenome (GOLD analysis project Ga0334887, IMG submission 207217) | Sludge microbial communities from methane-producing bioreactor in Wageningen University, Netherlands - Granular Sludge_18_07-R1 | ecosystem: Engineered > Bioreactor > Anaerobic >...
CACTGCGCGGATTACGGTTGATTTGACGGCGGAAGGCAGCCCGATCAGTCCCTATATCTATGGCTCGAACCAGGAACTGCCTGGCGTTATCAACCTGCCTTCGCGCCGGTTGGGCGGCAATCGTATGACCGGCTACAACTGGGAGAACAACGCTTCCAATGCCGGGGCTGACTGGTTTCATGTCAGCGATGGCTGGATGTGTGATGTGAACGATGTGAGTAAATTGGATTGCATGACCAAACCGGGGGCGCTGATGACGACGTTCCATGAGCAATCGTTGGCAGCCGGCGCAGAATCCCTGATCACCCTGCAAATGGCAGGCTATGTCAGCCGCGATAAGGGCAACGAGGTCAGCGAAGCGGAAACGGCACCATCTGCCCGTTGGGATGAGGTGGTTTATCAAAAAAGCAGTCCTTTCCTGTTGGAACCCGACCTGAATGACGGCGTGGTCTATATGGATGAACTGGTGCATTTCCTGACCGATGCCTATGGCGGTGCGACAGAGCTGCAAGGGGTGTGGGGCTATGCGCTGGATAATGAACCGGGACTGTGGTCTCACACCCATCCCCGCATCCATCCGCAGCCGGTGACCGCCGAGGAACTGGTGGAGCGCAGCACCGCGCTGGCGTCAGCGGTCAAAGCCGTCGACCCGGATGCGCTGATTTTCGCCCCGGCGTTGTATGGGTTCAATGCGTTCAAGTCGCTGCAAGACGCGCCTGACTGGGCAATGCTCTCATCAGGCGGGAAATATCGCTGGTTTATCGACTACTATCTGGATGAGATGGCGCAAGCCAGTGCAGCGGTGGACACGCGTTTGCTGGATGTGCTGGATGTACATTGGTATTCGGAAGCGATGGCGGGCGGTGAACGCGTCGTGATGGGCGGTGCAGATGCCGGGTCACCTGCTTTGCAGATGGCGCGCATGCAAGCGCCGCGTTCGTTTTGGGACACTACCTATAAGGAAGACAGCTGGATCGCCAAGTGGAATCCATCCTACTTGCCTTTGCTGCCCAATTTACAGGCGTCCATAGACCGCTATTATCCCGGCACAAAGCTGGCGGTGACAGAGTGGGGCTTTGGCGGGCAGGGACATGTCTCCGGTGGGATTGCCGTGGCGGATGCGTTGGGGATTTTCGGGCGGGAAGGTGTTTTTGCCGCTATGCACTGGAGCACGGAAGACAGCCTGGCTTATGTGACGGCGGCCTATCAGCTGTACCTGAACTATGACGGTCGGGGCGGCCTGTTCGGTGATATAGGCCTGCCGGTAAACAATTCAGAATGGGGCATGCTTTCGGTATACGCTGCGCTTGATTCAACTGATGGCGGGCGCCTGCACCTGATCGTGTTGAACAAGGACATGCAGGAGAATGCGGATGTCGAACTCAGTCTGGCTGGTGAGCATGGCCATCAATCCGCGCAGGTGTGGCGTTTTAATGAGAACAGCCCCACTATCACAGCCCAACAGGCCATGGGCATTTCTGAAGATGGTGTCTTTCGCTATTCCTTTGCCCCGATGTCTGCCTATCATCTGGTATTCAGCAGTGAGCAGGCAGAAGATGCCTGGCAGCCTGAAGAGCCAGAGGAAGACTTGACTGCCCCAGAAGACGAGGCGTTATCTGAGGATGCTGAGGAAACGGCTGTGGAAGAAGCCACGGCTACCATTGAAATTTTGCCGGCGGCAACCGAAGAAATACCGCTGACGCCCACACCTGAACATGCTACAATCGAAGAGCCACAACCCGGACGGCAAGGTTGGGCGGTTGCGCTGGCTGGTGGGTTGCTGGTTGCGGCGGTCGGCCTCGCAATAATTCTGTTAAGAAAGAAAAAGTAAGAACTTTTACTGGAGGAATCATGAGCGAATCCATTACCATTCATGACATTGCTAAAATGATTGACCATTCCCTGCTGCACCCCGGCATGACTGATCAGGAAATCCTGGCTGGCCTGCATTTGGCGAAGGAATATGATACAGCGACTTGTTGTGTCAAGCCCTATTCTGTAAAGACCGCCGTGGAAGTGCTGGCGGGCAGCGATGTGGGGGTGTGTGCGGTGATCGCCTTTCCGGCGGGTAACAGCACCACTGCTATCAAGGTGGCAGAAACTGAGCAGGTCATCACCGATGGCGCTACCGAGGTGGACATGGTGGTGAATGTGGGTAAGGTGTTGAGCGGTGATTGGGGTTATGTATCGAATGAGATTAAAGCCGTCAATGATGCCTGCCTGGCGAATGGCGCCATACTCAAGGTGATCTTTGAAACCGACTTCCTGCAGGATGAACAAATTATCCGCCTGTGCGAGATTTGCTCACAGCACAAGGTAGGCTTTGTGAAGACCTCCACCGGGTTTGGTTTTGTGAAGCAGCCCAACGGTTTTTATGCGTATGAAGGCGCGACTGAACACAATATCGCCCTGATGCGTCAGCACAGCGACCCGGCGGTGCAGGTGAAGGCTGCCGGCGGTGTGCGTGATCTGGACGCATTGTTGAAAATGCGCGCGCTGGGCGCGACCCGCATCGGCGCTACCGCCACCAAAGCAATCATTGAAGAAGCCAAAAAACGAGGGATTCATTAAAAAAGGGAGTCAGATGAACGATCTTTCTTTAGAACTGGGATTCACCGAGGTTTATCAAGCACACAGCCACGAAGATCGTGCCATCCGTGAGGCGCATGTACTGCGTTACCTGATGCCGCGTATCTTTCAACCAATCGAGGCATTGCACAAGGAGTATCCGCGTCTGGCTGGCATCGAACTGATGCCTTACCACAATCTGGGTGTGGCAAAGAGCGGTCATATCGGTGAAAATGCACCTTTGCCAGCGGTGAAAGCGGCCACCACAGAAATGCAGGAAGCATGGCTGACGCATCTGAGACAGGCAGGCTGCGAGGTAGCGCGCATTTCATAAATTTTTCATACCAAAGGAGGTTGCCCGATGGCAGAACAGAAGGTCATTCAAGGCTTATTGGTATCACAGATCGGCTACGAACTGGACGAACACAAGCGGGCTGTATTCCGCCATACCTTGCGGGATGGGCTGGATGATGGCACGCCGTTCGTGATAAGAGAGCAAGACAGTGGTGATGTCGTTTTCAGCGGCCAGGCTGGCTATTGGGGCGAGACCTGGGGCAGTCATTGGTGGATATTGAATTTCACCACATTGCGGCAGAAAGGCGACTTTATCCTCTTCATGGAGGACTCGGACGGTCGCCAATGGGAAGAAGAACTGCGTATCGGCAGCCATCTATTATGGAATGAGAGCATTGAAAAGGTGGCGTTGACCCAATTTGAGCAGCGCGCGGCGTTGGCACGCAACGGCATCGGTTGGAAGGACTGCGGTGCTGACTGGCGAGAAGTTAACAGCCACGCTGCTTCTATTATCGGCCTTACTGACCTGATGAGTATTGGTTACGAATGGGTGGGGCGTGAGGGCTGTGAGCGGTTGATGGGGCAGATCATGCAGGGCTGCGATTACCTGTGCTTGTGCCAGCAGCGCGCGGCAGATTTGGGCTTGCCGGATGGCGCTCTGGTGCATGAACTGCCCAACCACGCCGTGGTGATCCCGCAGGATCAGGGCCAGGCGGTGGTAGCGCTGGCAAAAGCGTCGCGGCTGGTGTATGAGGTAGACCGCCAGCGTGGGATTTGCTATCTGCAGGCAGCTGTGGATGCCTATGAATATTTGGTGAATCGCTGTGAGCCATCTACGCTAGGCAACTTCTCGGCATTGAGCCATGGCGCGCCGTCGGATTACACACCCTCAGGCTTTATGACCGGCGACCTGCTGATGATGGTGTGGGGCGGGTTGGAATTGTACGCCTCTGGCAAAAAAGAATACCAGATAGTAACGGTGCGCATCCTCGATGAACTGCTGGCACGGCAGGTGCCGAAAGACAAAGCACAAGATGATTTGTACGGCCATTTTTACACGTTTGCTGACCATGCCTTTACTGAAAAAGCCTTTGTCCATCATCATGTGGGTCACGATACCGGCATGAAGTTCAACCATTATCTGGCGCCCTTGCTGATGGCATGCCGCCAATGGGGCGATCATCCTCAGGCGGATCGCTGGCGGAATGCGCTCAAAGATTTCGCCTATGGCTACTTCCTGCCTGCCTGTGAGCGCAACCCGTTTTATTTGCTGCCGATGGGGGTGTTTGGAGAGGAAGGTTTGCTTTCTTTCTGCGGGCCCTGGCATGGCTTCAATGTTTGTTACGGGTTTGCGGCAGCGCTGGCGGCGCAATTGATGGATTTCTTCGGCGATGAGCGCTTCAGGGCAGTGGCGACCGGCAATTTGCAATGGCTGGCGGGCTTGAACGCCGGCATCACGAAGGAGTCATTGGCTGGATGCCAGTTCTGGTGCGAAGATATTCCTGAAGACGAAGCACGCGCTTACAGCCAGATCTTTACGGTGGGGCGCCGTTGGACGGGCTGCTGGAGCGATATCCCTGGCAGTGTTCCGAATGGTTTTGATACCAACCTGCAGTTCCAGCTAACGGTGGAGCCGAAGCAGGAAAATGATACGCCGCGCTACTACACGGATGAAGACTGGATCCCGCATGGCGCCAGTTGGCTGAGCGGGTTGGTATATTTCCGCCAGATCAAGCGCTGGCGCAGTCACGTGGAGGTTTCATGAGCAAGAAGATCGTCGTAATCGGCAGTTCGAACGTTGATTTCATCATGAAGATGCCGCGCCTGCCCAAGGTGGGCGAGAGTGTGCCCAACGGAAAATTTATGCAGACCTATGGCGGCAAAGGCGCCAACCAGGCGGTAGGAGCGGCCAAAGCTGGCGGCGAGGTGTGGCTTATCAACTGCGTGGGTGATGATAATTATGGCCCGCTGGTGGTGGAGAATCTGCGCAAGGGCGGAGTGCATACAGATTTTGTCACGTCCATGCCCGGTTACAATTCCGGCGCGGCGATCGTGTTGGTGGGTGAAGAAGGCCAAAATTACCTGTCCATCGATCCCGGCGCCAATTATGCGCTGACACCGGAGATGTTGATACCACACAAAGAATTCATCAGCGATGCCGCCATGATGGTGCTGCAGTACGAAGTGATCCCGCAGACGCTGTATACCTCCATTGCGATGGCAAAAGAGATGGGTATCCCGGTGATCTTCAATTTCGCACCGGCTGCTGAGATGGATGTTTCTTATCTTGAAGGGTTGGACTATCTGGTGGTGAACGAAACCGAAGCCGAATTTGTGTGCGGGTTTGCGGTTGAGGACGAAGCCGGGGTGATCAAAGCCAGCCAGAAGTTGTTGACGTTGGGTGTCAAGACCGTCATCATCACCCTTGGCGCCAAAGGCGCGTTTGTGGCGGGCAATGGCTGGTCGACCATTGTACCTTCTTTCAAGGTGGACGCCGTGGATACCACTGCCGCAGGCGACACCTTCTGCGGAACACTGGCGACGGCGTTGGTGGAGGGCAAAGCGCTGTTGGAAGCGGTTCGCTTCGCCAATGCTGCCGCGGCGGTGTGCGTCACCAGGCTGGGTGCCCAGCCATCCATTCCTACCCGTGAGGAAATTGAGGCCATGCTGGAGAGGCAGGCATAACACCAATCTTCGTTCTATAGAGGAGTGGATCCATGGAAAAAATTGTTGTGCATCCCGCTCATCGTTATTTAATGAAAGAGAATGGGGAACCGTTCTTTTGGATGGGCGACACCGCCTGGGAATTACTGCATCGCTGCAGCAAGGAGCAGATCGAGATGTATCTGGAGAATCGCCGTGCCAAAGGGTTCAACCTGATACAGACGGTAATTCTGGCGGAACTGGACGGCTTACGTGACCCCAATGTCTATGGCGACCTGCCGCTGGTGGATGATGACCCGACACAGCCCAATGAGGCCTATTTTGATGTGGTAGATTTCACCATTGAAACGGCGCGCCAAAAGGGGTTATACATCGGTTTGCTGCCCACCTGGGGCGACAAAGTGACCAAACTATGGGGGGTGGGCCCGGTGATATTTGATTCTGACAATGCGCGTATGTACGGCCGCTGGCTGGCGCAGCGTTACCAATCGGCTGTCAATCTCATCTGGATTTTAGGTGGTGACCGCCCGCCTTTGCAGGATGGCAGTGACTGGCGTCCGATCTGGCGTGCCATGGCCGCCGGCATACGTGAGGTGTTGGGGTCAAGCGCCTTGATCACCTATCACACCAGCGGCAGCCGCGATCTTGAGCATGGCGCCAAAGCGATTCATGCAGAGGAATGGTCCGATATGGTCATGATCCAGTCCGGGCATGGTGCCGCAGAAATCCCCACCTGGGAGGATATCAGCACCCTCTACCAGCTCGAGCCACCCAAACCTGTCATCGATTCGGAGATCTGTTATGAAGATCACGCCGTTGCTCCGTGGCCGAAATGGGACCCCGCCAACGGTTATTTCCGTGATTACGAAGTGCGCAAGCAGATGTATCGCTCGGTATTTGCTGGTGCCTTTGGCGTGACCTATGGCCATCACCATGTCTGGCAGATGTGGGACCATGGCCGCCAGGTCAATAACAATGGCTTTGAACTGCGTCCATGGTATGATGCGCTTGATCGGCCAGCTGCTTTTCAGGTGAAGCATCTGGTCAATTTAATGTGTTCGCATGCCTTTTTTCCTCGCATCCCTGAACAAAGCATGATCCTGTCAGGGGCAGGTGAGGGCGGCAGTCATATGCGTGCCACACGTGACCGCGAAGGCAGTTTTGCCATGGTGTATGTGCCGCAGGCACAGCAAACGGTTTTATTGGATGTGAGCGGCATCAACAAACCGTATTGCCTCCGCTGGTTCGATCCGCGCACCGGTCATAAGCACGCGATCCAAGAACACTTAACAGGTGACACCATCGAGATGACCACACCAGTAAACGGGCCGGACTGGGTGCTGTTGGTTGAATGTAATCAAGCATAAGGAGATCATATGAGCACAAAAAGAATTCCTGTTATTTTGGATACCGATATCGGCGGCGATATTGATGATACCTGGGCATTGGCGATGCTCCTTGGCTGCCCGGAGTTGGACTTGAAGATGGTGGTTACTGAGGACGGTGACACCACCTACCGCGCGCGCATTGCCGCCAAATACCTGGAACTGTGCGGGCGGACGGATGTGCCGGTGGCAGTCGGCGTTTCCAAGCCGCAAGATGCACATTTTAACCAGCAGCCCTGGGTGGATGGCTACCGGTTGAGCGATTACCCAGGTGTGGTTCACAAGGATGGTGTCCATGCGATGATTGATCTGATCATGGCGTCACCAGAACCGGTCACTATTATCGCCATCGGCGTGGTCACCAACCTTGCCAGGGCGCTGGAAATCGAGCCGCGCATTGCGCAGCGCTGCAAATTCGTCGGCATGCATGGCAGTATTTACCTGGGTTATGGCGGCAGCAGCGAAATTTCTGCCGAAGCCAATGTGATCAACGATGTGTCCTCCTTTCGCAAGGTGATTTCGGCACCGTGGCTGGATACCCTGATTACCCCGCTGGATACCTGCGGTCTGGTGGTGCTGACCGGGGAGCATTATCAGAAAATTTACCAGTCAGACCTGCCCAAATTGCGGGCGGTGATAGAAAATTATGAGATCTGGGCGAAATTGGTCAAGTGGGCGGTGATCGAACACACTGACCGGGAATCTTCCTGCCTGTTTGATACCGTGGCAGTCTATCTGGCGTATGCAGAAGACCTGGTAGAGATCGAGGAGGTCTCTATCAGCACCACGGATGACGGCTTTACAGTCGCCGATCCTGCCGGTACAAAGGTGAGTGCGGCGATGCGCTGGAAGGACTTGAATGGGTTCTATGATCATCTGGTTGAACGTTTGCTGGTTGTTTAAATGGAAAATTTAGGAGAAATAACATGAAAATGAGAGCAAATTTTGTTGTTGGGCCGAAGAAGTCAGAAGTGCGTGAGGTTGAATGTCCTATGCCTGGGATGGGTGAGATCTTGATTGAAGTCAAAGCCTGCGGGGTATGCGCCTCCGATTTTGAACCCTGGCTCAACCCGAACGCCAATGATGACGGCGCAGCGGTCGCTATGGGGCATGAACCGGCGGGCGTGGTGGCGGCAGTTGGCGAGGGGGTGACAGAATTCAAGGTCGGTGACCGCGTGGCTTCTATGGCTGGGCCGGCATATGCTGAGTATTGCTGTGTGCCGGCTAACATGACTGTACACCTGCCGGGTGATGTTTCCTTCGAAGAGGGCGTCCTCGAGCCGCCGGGCTGCCTGGTGGCAGAATTGACACGCGTCCCGCTGCAGCTGGGCGATGATGTAGCCCTGATTGGCTGTGGCTTTATGGGGCTGATGCTGATCCAACTGCTGCGAGCAAAGGGCGTCGGCAAGATTGTGGCGATTGATGTCAGTGCGGAAGCACTGGAAAATGCCCGCCGGTTTGGCGCAGATGAAACCTATACTCCCCAAGGTTTGCCAGAACAGTACCTGTGCACGGAGTGGGACCGCATGTGGGACACTGGCTTTGAGAAGGTAATGGAAGTGACCGGCAAACAGCCCGGCATTGATCTTGCGATCAAGATGACCCGCGCCCATGGTTTTCTGGCGGCGTTCGGCTATCACCAGGACAAACCGCGTGTCATCGACATGAAGATGACCGGTTGGAAGGCAATGACGTTGCATAATGCCCATGAGCGCAGAATCTGGGCGATGGTGCATGCCATGCAGGTATCAGCTGACATGATCCGGCGCGGTACATTGGACATGAAGTCGTTGGTGACCCATCACTATGGACTGGACCAACTGGATGATGCCTTCACCGCCATGATGGAGAAGCCTGCCGGATATATCAAGGCTGTGTTGATCCCCTGATTTCTCGCCTTTTTGAAAAAATTCATCATTCTGTGACGTTCGGCAGGTGACTACCTGCCGAATTTCACTTTCATATTTCGCAAAATGTGAAAAAATATGTAAAGATTATGAAAAAGTCTGTTTAGACCTTTCCTGCATAAGAATTCACACAGGAGTCGAGTTATGTCAATCCAATTAAGGCGGCAGCAATTGATTAAATTGCTTGATGAGAAGGGTGCAATGAACGTCAATGACATCTCGCAGCGCCTGGGGGTCACCGGAGCAACCGTGCGCAGCGATTTGCGCCGGTTGGAAGACCGCGGTATTGTGCAGCGTTTTCATGGCGGTGCGCGCCTCGTTGAAACCGATCTGAACAATGACAACAAGGTCGAGTGTCGGAAAAAGCGGATCGCGCGTTATGCCGCCAGCCTGTTGAATGATGGTGACTCGGTGTTGTTCGATGCCAGTTCCACGGTCAAATACATGGTGAAGTACATGCGGCAGTTGGAAAATATGACGCTGTTCACCAACGCGGTGTCGATGGCGCAGGAGTTGGTAAAGAACCCTTCCAACCAGGTGATCCTGGTAGGGGGACGCTTGCAGGATGACGGCGACCTGGTGAAGGGTATCCGCGGTTTCTCGATCATGGATGGGCTGCATGTCGCCAAGACCTTTATCAGCTGTTCGGGGTTTTCATTGGAGAATGGATTGATCACGTTCGATGTGGATGAAGCCATTGTGATGCGCGAGCGCATCTCGATTGCCCGCGAGGTGATCGCGCTGGTGGATTCGACCAAGTTCGGCAAAGAGGGCGTGGCGCCCTTTGCCTCGCTAAAAGAAGTGTCTATGGTCATCACCGATGACGGCATCAGCACTGATTGGATCAAAGAGATTCGCAGCCGCGGGCCTGAACTGGTTGTGGTTGACAAACAGGGTAACGTCAAGCATTTTCCTGCCAGCCGCGGACAGTTCACGATCGGTTTTGCGAACCTGGACACCACCAGTTCCTTTGCGGCAGATGTACAGAAAGGATTGGAGAGGGCTGCAGAGCAGGCCAATCTGCGGTTGATCGTGAAGAACAACCAGCTGAACAGCGAGGTGGCGCTGGAAAATGTGAACGAACTGATCGAAGATGGCATCGATTTGATGATCGAATACCATATTGATGAGACCATTGGGGCAGTTGTCATGGACAAATTGAACCGCCGTCACATACCGGTAATTGCCGTTGACATCCCCATGATCGGTGCCACCTATTTCGGGGTGGATAACTATAACGCGGGATTGATGGCTGGCGAAGCCATGGGCGAATGGATCATGAATCAATGGCATGGGCACTTTGACCGGGTGTTCATCCTTGAGGAACCGCGCAGCGGCTCCTTCCCGGCGGCGCGCACTTATGGACAGCTGGACGGCATGCAGAAGGTGTTGGGGAAGATTCCCGAACTGAAGCGAATGCGCCTGAACTGCGGCAACCGCAAAGACACCAGCCGGGCAGCGGTGAAAAATGCCCTTGACATCTATCCCGAAGCTCACCGGATCGCGGTGTTGGGTTTCAACGATGATTCCGCCATGGGGGCGTTGGAAGCCGCGGCCGAGGTGGGGCGCGAGCAGGATGTGGTCATTGTCGGCCAGGATGCGGCGGCTGTCATTCGCGATGAAATACGCAATCCGGAATCACGTATCATTGGGTCAACGGCCTACTGGCCAGAGCATTACGGCGCGAGGCTGGTCAAACTGGCGATTAAGATCCTCAACGGCGAGTGGGTGCCGAATGCCATCACGATGGAACACACATTCATCACGCGCACCAACATCAATGAGTTTTATCCGCAAGCTAACCACAAAGAACTTGTTAAAGCCGGCGAGGATAGCTACAGCTAAGGGTCAACCGCCGAATTCTTTACGCATGCGTTCGACGTAGTATTGCACCAATTCAAATTTGCCATCCGGCGCAATGCGGTGATCAGGGCAGGGGATATAGCCGCCCAGATCGACCAGCGGTTTGAGGCGTTCGATTTCGCTGTCAATGGCGGCACGGTCATGAGAGAAAACGACTTTGTTCATGCCGCCCACACCGCGCAATTCAGGTCCGTACTGCGCACGCCAGGGAGCGATGGAAGCCTGCCAGGTGCCGACCTCGATGGGGAACATGATGTTGACGCCGTTTTCCAGCCAGATGGGTACCAGTTTGTCGATGTTGCCGTCGCTGTCGAGGGAGGTGAGGTGGATGTTGTGGGCGTGCAGCAGTTCGGTGTTGCGCTTGTAGTGGGGGCCAATCTTGCAGCGGAAAAAGCGTGGCGAGACCAGCGGTCCATTCTTGAAACTGATGTCTTCCCAGTAATGCGCATAGTCGAAATCATCGTTGGCAGCCAGAATGGTTTGTAAATTCTGGTAGGACAGGTCAGCGACAGTTTGGATGATCTCATCCAGCAGTTTCGGGTCATCCGCCATCATGTAGGAGAGATTGACCACGCCGACCCAGTTGCGGATCTCGCCCAGCAAGCTGCCGACCCACAGGCAGTTGGGCAAGGAACGGTCGGCTTCACTGGCGGGCGGGTGCATGGCCTCGTGCGGAATGCGTTCCAGCGACCATTGCAGTTTTGGCAGATAGAGTTCTTCCCAGGCATGACGGTCTTTGAGCAGGTGATCAATTTCAGAGGGGATCGAGATGGCGTCCGGCTTTTCCAGAATGATGGCACCGTCTTCATTAAGCACTTCGCGGCCGCCGTCTTCATGTTCTTTCAGCACTTTGCGCTCAAACGGCGGCAGCAGGTTGGCATTACCGCCGACCGACCGGCTCCAGTTGAAATCCCAGCCGAAGATGGCATCCAGCACCTGGTCAGCGGCGTTGCCGTCATGCTGTGCGGCAGCCAGTTCATGCGAGATGTGACCTTCATCGGCCCACTTTTCGAGGGTTTGCGACCAGTAGCCAAAGTGTACGATCGGCAGGCGGTCATAAGGCTGGTAATTCATGATAGCGAGCGTGCGTTCACGGTTGTTCATCGTTCTCCTTACGGGGGATTTGCTGAATGATTGCTAATGATTATAAATGATTGCGAGGCTTGCCAGCGGCTTGCGCAAGCAGTATGATGAAGGTGAAAGCAAACACCCTGTGGAGGAAAAAAATGCGGCTGGTGGAATATATGCAGAGTGTGCTCCATCCGGAGCGGTTTCATGGCGATGTACTCACGCCGCCTTTTTTTGAGGGCTGGTATATCAAACTGGTCACCGCTGACCTTAGCGAGGCATACGCTTTCATCCCCGGAATCTCTATCACCAAAGATGGCAAAAGCAGCCATGCTTTTGTGCAGATACTGAATGGCAGCAGCGGTGAGGTGCAGGTGGTGGATTACGCGGTGGATGAGTTCTATTGGAATCCGCGTGCTTTTGAGGTGAATATCGGTGGAAACCACTTCTCGCAGGAAGGCATTAACCTTGACCTGAGCACTGACAACGGCAGTATTCGCGGCAATGTCAGGTTTGGCAAGATGATCCCCTGGCCGGTGGTGTTCCATTCGCCGGGTGTAATGGGGCCGTTCGGCTGGCTGCCGTTCATGGAGTGCAACCATGGTGTGTTGGGATTAGATCATGCTCTTGAAG
>Ga0334887_1004574_pt1 | contig 12371 bp, 8 predicted proteins | sample GraSluR1_MG_10_FD_207217 | JGI IMG/M metagenome (GOLD analysis project Ga0334887, IMG submission 207217) | Sludge microbial communities from methane-producing bioreactor in Wageningen University, Netherlands - Granular Sludge_18_07-R1 | ecosystem: Engineered > Bioreactor > Anaerobic >...
GCCTGATCTGGGAAGGCAACCTGCGGGAGGAGTTCACCAGCCGGGGCTACGAGTTCTGGGATCACGGCTACAACGACGAAGGGCTGGTAGACAACAGCGGCAACTGGCTGGGCATCAACTGGGCGGTACCTGACGACAATACCGACCCCGACGGCTGGTATCGCATCTTCGCCCAGCCAGTCACCGACCTGCCGGGCAACACCCTCAGCCATATGCTCGCCTTTGACGTGATCCTCTTCAAGAGCTGCTTCCCGGCATCGGACATTGACAGCGAGGAGCGTTTTGAGGACTACCGCCGCTACTACCTGTCCATCCGCGACGTGATGGACCGCTACCCCGACAAGCTGTTCATTCCCTTCACCACGCCGCCGCTGGTCCCCAATGCCACGTCACCCGAAAACGCCGCCCGCGCCCAACGCTGGGCGCAGTACCTGACCTCCGATGAGTATCTCGCCGGGCACCCCAATGTCCGCGTCTTCGACTTCTTCCACCACCTGGCCGATGAAAACGGCACCCTCAAGGCCGAGTATCGCGTGGACGAGTGGGATAGCCACCCGAACACCCTGGCCAACCAGACCGTTGCGGCGATCCTCGTGGATTTCGTAGACGAGGCGATCCAGGACTTCACGCCCGGTGAGCCGCTCACGCAGTCTGCTCCGGCGGGTGACGTGGGCCAGGCCGATGCTGCCAGCAGCGACCTCGAAGGCGGCCCGCACGATGACGAAGCAGCCTCCCCTGGCGAGGGCCTGCCGGGCCTCGACCAGATCGGTGACTTTGAAAGCGACCTGACCGGATATTGGTGGGACTGGGCCGAGCAAGCTACCCTGTCCTGGTCAACCGTCCAGCCGGGGCACGACAGTGACCACGCCTTGCAGATGACATTCGACCTAGCCAGCGGTGGCTATGGGGGGATTGGCGTCAACTTCGCAGCGAACCCGGCCTGGGAGAACGCGCAAGGCATCTCCTTCTACTGGCGCGCGGATCAGGCGGGACTGGCTGTGCGCTTCGCGCTGGCCGTCCAGGACCCGGCCCGACCCGACGCCGAACCCAGCGAGGCGACCCCGTTTGAAGTCTCGCTGGTCACCTCCGGCTATGACTGGGAGCAGGTCACCATCCCCTGGACTGACTTCGCCAAAGCTGAGTGGTTTGGCGAGGCCGGCGTGGACGAGTTTGACCCCGCCCATGTCATCTGGCTGGCCTTCGACCTGGGGGGGTGGGAGCGGGCACAGCAGGGCACTATCTGGATAGACGACATCCGCCTGGTGATGGGCGACTGACTCGCCGCGCCCGTTTTCGCCACCCGGCGCAACTGCCAGAGGAAGGCGGGCATCGAGCGCAGCGAGCCAGTCGCGTTGGCGCGCTAGAGCGTGTTATGCACTTTCAACCCCTATCCCCCAGCCCCTTTCCCCGCACGCAGGGAAAGGGGAGCGATTTGCCCCTCCCCGCTGGCGGGGAGGGGCCACAGGGTGGGGTCAATGCGCCGCACATGGCGTTGCGTGCTTCCCGCTGCGCCGGGCGCGTGGAGTTCATAACACGCGCTAGGCAAGCAGCGCTTCTTCGCGCTCGCGGAAGTAGGTCGCGGTCTGCATCACCATTTCGTCAAGCTGGCGCTTGTCCGGCTTGCCGTACATAGCCGGGTAGGGGTCGCCGCCCGGACCGAGCGGCTCCGGCGTGACGAAACGGCCCTGTGTGTTGAAGCCGATCAGATACAGGGCCATGATGATCGTGTCGAGGTCCATCGCTCCCAGGCCCAGTGCGCAGCGGTTGCTATCGGCCATGTGCAGGTTGACAAGCTGATCGCCCGCAGCCAGGATCGCCTCGCCGATGTGCGCCTCTTCCGACTGCATGTGGTAGACATCGCCGTTGATATGGCCCACGCCGGGGTGATTCACCGCGGCGATGTAGCGTTGGGCGTCAGCGATGGTGTGCACCAGACTGACTTCCGCCGAGCGGATCGGCTCGATGGCCGCCTTGACGTTGTGCTGCACGAACAGGTCGGCCACCAATCGTAGCGTCTCGACGCTGCGCTCGAACTCGACGTTATCGTAGGCTTTGGGGCGGCCCACCGCGCCCGGCACAACCAGCAGGTACGACCCACCGACCGCCGCTGTGAAGGGGACTTCGCGCTTGATGTAGTCCACCGCTGCCTGGCGCTGCATCGCGCGGTTGCTGGCCAGGTCGTTGTCGGCGGAGAACATACCGCACACGCCGCCGACCTTGATGCCGTGATCGCCGAGAATCCTGAGCGTCTCATCCACCTTGTAGCCGAGGTCGGGGCCGTAGTGGTTGCCGTGTAGCTCGATCCAGCGGATGCCGGCGCGCTCCAGACGGGCGGCGGAGTCGGCCAGTGACTCGATGCCAAACCCCCAGTTGCTCCACGAGAGGTTCAGGCGCGTCTTGAGCCGCTCCGGGTGCTCATTCTTGAGCGCCGCGAAAGCAGCCCGAATCTTCTCATTCTTCAATTCGTAATTCTGCGGTCTCACTGTCTCGCTCCTTGTGGTGGCATCGTCTGAGGCGTGTCTGGCCAGGCTCGTCCCTCACTGGCGGCACGGGGTAGGCGGGCGGATTTCTGGACACGATGTCCGGCAGACCGGCGAGTCTACCTCGTTTTAGTGGGTCTGCGAACGACCCGATGCGCCAGGGTGCACGAATAACCTGTTGAGAGTTCAGGAATGTTCGCTGAATGCCTCCCCCCTCAATCCCCCCTCCAGCCAAGCTAGAGGGGGGACTTGGCCCGGCCGGTGCGGCACCCTCCCCTTTCCCTGCTTGCGGGGAAAGGGGCCGGGGGATAGGCGTTGAAAAGTGCCTAACACGCTCCAGGGTTCTCCTCAGGTCTTCTCTGTGTCCCCCGCGTCTCTGCTTTTCAGAAAAGCCCGCTCCCATCGGGGACTACAGGCGCATCGGGGGGCTTGACAATCTCCCAAAACGGGCGTATGCTGGTGACAGATTATTTCACTCAGTGATAAAAGTTGCTATGAACAAGCCACGCCGGGGTAATCGCGATCTGATGCGCGCCATGAATCGCAACCTGATTCTGAACATCGTCCGGAGTCAGGGGCCGCTCTCGCGCACGCAACTCACCGAAGTTTCAGGACTGAGCGTTGGCGCAGTGTCGCAGATCGCCAATGAGCTGATCGCCGCCGGCTGGATCAATGAAGCCGGCGAGAGCGACTACACCGGCGGACGCCGCCAGGTGATGCTCCGCCTGAACCCCACCGCGGCCTACGTGGTGGGGCTGAAGCTCATGGAGAACCGCGTAGTGTGTGCCGTCTCTGACCTGGAGACGACCGTCCTTAACTACATAGACCGCCCCCTCACCGGTGCGCACACGCCGGACGCTGTGGCCGAGACGCTGGCGCAGATCGTCATCCAGGCGCTCTACGAAACCGGAATCACCCGCGAGAAGGTGCGCGGCGTGGGCATCGGCCTCGCCGGCGTGATCAACGGCGAAGCCGGCATCGTCCACTACTCGCCGTTCTTCCACTGGCAGCACGTCCCGCTCGCCGACAAGGTGGCGCGTCACCTGGCGCTGCCGGTCTACCTGGAGAACGATGTCAATACCCTGACCATCACCGAGCAGCTTTTCGGCCCTGGGCACGATGTGCCGAGCTTCGTGGTGATGACCATCGGGCGCGGAATCGGCCTGGGCGTGGTGATCAATCACCAGCTTTATCGCGGCCACAAAGGCGGTGTGGGCGAGTTGGGCCATGTCACCCTTGTGCCCGACGGCCCCCTGTGCGACTGCGGCAAACGCGGCTGCCTGGAAGCGCTCGCCGCCGACCCAGCCATCTTCCGCGCGGTGCGGGGCGACCTGGGCGCACCTCCCACTCTGGAGGCTGTTGTTCAGGCGGCAGATCGAGGGGACGACGCAGCGCGCGGGGCGCTTGCCCGCAGCGGCCACTACCTGGGGCTGGGATTGGCGATGGTCGTCAACCTCTTCTGCCCCACCCTGATCATTGTCAGCGGTGAAGGAGTCGCCGCCGGCAAATACCGGCTCGATCCCATGTTCGACACACTGCGCAAACACGCCTTCAATGGGCTGCTCGATGGCGTGGAAATCCTGGTCAAGCCCGCCGATGACCGGGCCTGGGCCAGGGGAGCCGCCGGCCTGGTCGTGGGCAAGCTGTTTGAGTCGCCGCTGGTCGGAACGCAGCCCGAAGGAGTGCGCGCTGACGGCGTTGTTTTTTGATCAACTTTCTTTTCTAAGTGAAGAAAGATGAACGCCATGATAGGCGAACGCGGCATACGCAGGTGGGGATGGGTGCTCTTCTTCTTAATGCCCAGCCTGTTGGGACTCCTGGTATTCATTGTGGGGCCGGTCTTCCTCTCGCTGGGCCTGACGCTCTTTGAATGGAATCTGCTCTCCGATCCGAAGTTCGTCGGCCTGGACAATTTCCGCGAGCTATACCACGACACGCGCTTCTGGACAGCCTTTCAGCACACGCTGATCTACATTGTGCTCTACGTACCCACGGTGTTCGTGACGGCCTTTCTGGTCGCGCTGCTGCTCAACCGTCCGCTGCGCGGGCGTGCGGCCTTCCGCATGGCCTTCTATGTGCCGGTCGTCTCGTCCTGGGTGGCCGTGGCGATGATCTGGCGTTGGATCTTCAACCCACGCTACGGCCTGCTCAATTTTCTGCTGGGCCAGATCGGTGTCGGCGGCCCGGACTGGCTCTTCGACCCCGACACCGCGCTCTACGCCATTGTGATTGCCAGCGTGTGGAAAGATGCGGGCTTCTCGGCGGTGCTGTTTCTGGCGGGCCTGCAGAACATCCCCGACACCTATCACGAAGCGGCCCAGATTGACGGCGCCAACCCGCTGCAGCGCCTGCGCCATATCACCATTCCGCTGATCACGCCCACCGCGTTCTTCGTGCTCATCACCACCTTGATCGGGTCGTTTCAGGTCTTCGACCAGGCGTGGCTGATGCCGGAGCCGTTCGCGCGGCGCGGGGCCACCGTGATCGTCCAGCAGATTGTCAACAACGCCTTTCGCTACCAGCGCATGGGCTACGCCGCCGCCATGTCGTGGGTGCTGTTTCTGATCATCTTTGTCGTCACCCTCATCCAGATTCGTTGGCAGAAGCGATGGGTGCACTACGACCTATGAGCACACGAGAGATGTCGCAGACCAACCAGCACATCCCCAGCGCCACCTCGCTGGCCCTGGACAGGGCCATAGAGTTACTCGCCCAGGGGGTGCAATACCTGCTGCTGATCATCCTGGCCCTGACGATGCTGGTGCCGTTTGCCTGGATGGTCAGCACCTCGCTGAAGACCGAAGAGTACGTGCTGCGCTTCGATCTCATCCCCCAACCGGCCAGCCTGGACAGCTACCGCGAGCTATTCGACATCATGCCGATGGGCCGCGTGTTTCTTAACAGCCTGTTCGTCACGGTGACCGGCACCGTTGGGCAGGTTCTGTTCTCGGCGATGGCGGCCTATGCCTTCGCGCGTATGCAGTGGAAAGGGAGGGGGGTGGTCTTCTCGATCTACCTGGCGACGATGATGGTGCCCTTCCAGGTCGTGGTCATCCCGCAGTTTGTGCTGGTCAGCAAGCTGGGCTGGGTCAACAGCTACCAGGCGCTGATCCTGCCCAGCCTGTTCAGCGCCTTTGCCACGTTTTTGCTCCGCCAGGCCTTTCTGACCATCCCGCGCGATCTCGAAGAGGCCGCCATCATGGATGGCGCCAACCACCTGACGATCTTCTGGCGTGTGATGGTGCCGCTCTCCAAGCCAGTGCTGGCCACGCTGACGGTTTTCAGTTTCATGTCGATGTGGAACTCGTATCTGTGGCCGCTATTTGTGGCTCGCCAAGAGAAATACATGACGCTGCCGGTCGCGCTGGCAACGCTACAGGGCAACAACCAGTCACTGACCCAATGGAATCTGGTGATGGCGGGGGCGGTGATCACGCTGCTCCCGATCCTGATCGTGTACCTTTTCGCTCAAAAGTGGTTCGTGCAGGGTGCCGTCATCAGCGGCATCAAAGGATAAGGAGTGTTCGAAATGTCTCGAAAGCTGCTTGTGCTAGGCCTGGTTTTCGTGCTGCTGGTGGGATTGATGCCCGCTGCCAGCTCCGCCCAGGAGGTGATCACCCTCCGCTACATGAGCTTCACCGGCGGTGGCGACCGCGCCGATGAAGTGGACGCGATCATTGCTGCCTTCGAGGAGGAGAACCCGACCATCAACATCGAGCCAGCCAACGCGCCATTCGGCGACTATTTCACCATGCTGCAGGCCGACTTCGTGGGTGGCGATCCGCCCGATGTGTTCGAACTGAACTACGAGAACTTCGTCGCCTACGCTGCCAACGACGTGCTGCTCGACCTGACGCCGTATGTAGACCCCACCATTCCCTACTACCCCCGCGCATTGGGTGCCTTCCAGTACGAAGGCAAGCAGTTCGCCCTGCCAGAAACCTTCTCTACTGTGCTGCTCTTCTACAACAAAGAGCTATTCGACCAGGCGGGCATTGACTATCCGGCCCCCGACTGGACCTGGGACGACACGCTCGAGGCGGCGCTGAAGATTCGCGCCCTGGGCGACGACATCTGGGGCATCTACTCGCCGATCCAGTTCTGGGAGTTCTACAAGCGCGCCGCACAGAACGGCTGCGCGTTCTTCAACGAGGACCAGACCGAAGCCCTGGTGAACGCGCCGGAATGCGTCGAGGCGCTCGAAGTGATGGTTGGCCTGATGGAAAGCGGCGCGATGCCCACCCCCGCTGAGCAGGCCGGCATCAGCGACAGCGAGCTGTTCCTCAACGGCCAGCTTGGCATGGTCGTCACCGGCATCTGGTGGTTCCCTGCCTACCAGGAAGCCACCTTCGACTGGGATGTTCAGCTTGAGCCGGGAATGAAGCAGAAAGCCTATCACTTCTTCTCCAACGGCATCGCCGTCGCCAAGAATACCGAATATCCCGAAGAAGCAGCCCTCTGGGCGCAGTTCATGACCTCCAGCGAGACCGCCGTCTCCGTCCGCCTGGCCGCGGACTGGGAGCTGCCCACGCTGGACAGGCCAGACCTGTTCGCCAGCTACCTGGAGCAGACGCCGCCGGATAACCGCGAAGCCGTCTTCGCCTCGCTAGAAGAGCCGGTTCCGCCGCCCGTCATCGCGCGCCAAAGCGAAATGCAGGACATCTTCGACGAATTGCTGAACGCGGTGATCGCCGGCGAACTCGATCCTGCAACGGCGCTGGATATGGCCAAAGAAGAGATCGATCTGCTGCTGAAGTAGTGCCGTTTCGATTTCAAGCGGCGGCAGGCTGCCTGCCGCCGCTTGATCTCACCCCAAGAGAATCCGATGAGTCTTCACGACCAGAGCATTTCGATCATCCTCGCCGGGCAAGCGTCCAGCGGCGCTTACGTGGCCTCGCCGACGTTCTCGCAGTATGGCTACTCGTGGCTGCGCGACGGCGCGTGGACCGCCTACGCGATGGACCGCGCCGGAAGGCACGACAGCGCCCGCGCGTTCTATGGCTGGGTCGGGCGTGCGCTGTCCGGGCAGCAATCCCGGCTCGAACGGCTGTGGCAGAAGCTCGAAGGCAACGAAACGCCCGGCGAAGCGGATTACCTGCCCACCCGCTTCACCCTCGATGGTGAGACCGGCTCCGATTTCTGGTGGGATTTCCAGTTGGATGGGTATGGGGCCTGGCTGTGGGGATTGGCGGCGCATGTCGAAATGACAGCAGACCGCGACCTGTGGGCCGCCCTGGAACCCTGGGTGACCATGACCGTGCGCTATATTGCGAGGCTGTGGCAGTCGCCCAACTACGATTGCTGGGAAGAGCACCGCGAGCATATTCACGTCAGCACCCTGGCCGCGCTCTATGGCGGGGTGAGCGCCGTGCAGCGCCACAACCCCGCCCTCGTGCCAGACGATCTGCCAGAGCGCATCCGCGCCTTCACCCTGGAAATGGGCGTCGCGCTGGAGGGCCATCTGGTGAAGTATCTCGGCACCGACGCGGTAGACGCCAGCCTGCTCTGGGCGGCGGTGCCCTACGGCCTGGTGGATGCCCATGACGAACGCTTCAGCCGGACGCTCGCCAGGATCGAGCGCGATCTGCACCGTCCGGGCGGCGGCGTGTACCGCTACCGCGACGATGTGTACTACGGCGGCGGGGAGTGGATTCTGCTGGCGGCGTGGCTGGCCTGGGCGTACATCGAGCGAGGCCGCCTGGCCGAGGCGCGCGACCTGCTGGCGTGGATCGAGGCGCAGGCCACGCCGGACGGCGCGCTGCCAGAGCAGGTCTCCGATCACCTGCTGTACCCCGACCGCTACGCCGAATGGGAACGGCGTTGGGGCAAGGTCGCGTCGCCCCTGTTGTGGTCTCATGCCATGTATCTGATCGTTGCATCCCTGCTGGAAAAGAGATCATGATCGCCATCATCCACACGCCCAAAGGCCAGGAACACCCCTACGAGCAACTGCCGGAAGAACGCTTCCCCCGCGAGCCGCTGGCCGGGGAGCCGTTCACGGTCGGCATCGTCACCCGCCCGCCCGGTGAAGTCCAGTCGGTGAGCGTCCACACGCGGCTGGATGGCATCGCCGGGCCGACCGTCCCTGCGACCAGGATTGCAGACTGGCAGCCGCAACGGGAAGCCGGAGTCGGAGCGGAATTTCTGGAACGGATGGTCCCCATCGAGCAGGATGTCTGGCAGGCACAGCTTATGGCCCCTGAGCCTGGGCATACCCTCAGCTACCGGATCGAGGCCGATGGACAGCCAGGGCCGGAACACACGCTGCGCGGCGAAGCGTGGCAGCCGGACCCGCACGTGCTGTCGCTGGAAGAGATTCAGCCGGGGCAATGGACGATGCACCTCCGTCGCGGGCGGGGCGACGTGGCAGCGTTGCCCGGTTCTGTGCCCCCCATCCACGCCGTCGAATGGCTGACCGATGGGACGCGCGCGCGCCGCGTGCGGATGGTCTTCGCCAGCGCGCCCAACGAGGCGTTCTTCGGCCTGGGTGAGCGTTTCAACGCGCTCGACCAGCGCGGCGAGATTCTCGACGTGCGCTGCTACGAGCAATACAAGAATCAGGGCAAACGCACCTATTTGCCGATCCCGTTCCTGCTCTCTTCCCAGGGGTATGGTCTCTACGTGCGGAGCAATCGCTGGATGCAGTTTGACCTGGCCGCGACCCAGCCGGATCGCTGGGTGCTCGAAGCCGACCTGGGGCCAGACGAGGCGCTCGACCTGACCTGGTTCACCGGCACCTCCCCGCTGGAGATCATCGGCCAGTTCGCTCAACTTACCGGCCCGGTAGTGCTGCCGCCCCTGTGGGCGTTCGGCCTGTGGATGAGCGGCAACGAGTGGAACTCGCAGGCCCGCGTGGAGCGTGAGGTCGAGCAATCGCTCGCGCACGGGATCATCCCCTCTGTGCTGGTCATCGAGGCGTGGAGCGACGAGACCACCTTCTACATCTGGAACGACGCGCAATACGCCCCCGTCCCCGGCAGGCAGGCGCTGTGCCGCGCCGACTTCACCTTCCCGGCAGAGGGCAAATGGCCCGATCCGCAAGGCATGATTGACGATCTGCACCGCAAGAACGTTCGCCTTGTGCTGTGGCAGATTCCGGCGCTCAGGGCACCGCAGGGAGCGCATCCCCAGCACGAAGCCAACCGCGCGTATTTCGAGCAGCAGGGTTTTGGCGTGCGCGAAGCCGACGGCAGCCTGTACAAAATCCGGCCTTCCTGGTTCCGCGACGGCTATCTGTGGGATGTCACCAATCCGGCGGCGCGCGCCTGGTGGCTGGCGAAGCGCGCCTACCTGCTGGAGGAGATGGGCGTTGACGGCTTCAAGACCGACGGCGGCGAGCACTTGTGGGGCGGCGATACCCAGTTCGCCGACGGGCGTCGCGGCGAAGAACTGTGGAATGTCTACCCGCAGCTTTACACGGAGGCTTACCACCAGTTTACCCGCGAAAAACGAGGAGGCGACGCGCTGACCTTCAGCCGGGCGGGGTTTGTCGGCTCGCAGCGTTCGCCCGCGCACTGGGCGGGGGACGAAGGTTCCACCTGGGATGCGTTCCGGCATTCGATTCTGGCGGGGCTGTCGGCGGGCATTTCCGGCATCCCCTTCTGGGGGTGGGACCTCGCAGGCTTCAGCGGCGAAATCCCCTCCGCCGAGCTGTATCTGCGCGCGGCAGCGATGGCGGCCTTTTGCCCGATTATGCAGTACCATTCCGAGTTCAACCAGCACCGCGAGCCTTGCCGCGACCGCACGCCCTGGAATATCCAGGCGCGCACAGGCGATAAGAGGGTTATCCCCACCTTCCGCTTCTTCGTCAACGTGCGGCACAACCTGATGCCCTACATCTGGCAGGAGGCGCAGCACGCCGCCCAGACCGGCCAGCCGATGATGCGCGCGCTGAGACTCTGGCACCGCGAAGCGCCGCCCTACCAGTACTTCTTCGGGCGCGACCTGCTCGTGTGCCCGGTCGTCGAGGAAGGGGCGTCTAGCTGGCCCGTGTTCTTGCCCGACGGCGACTGGATCGATCTGTGGACGCGCGAGCGATTCGCAAGGGAGCAGATCGTGCAGATGCCCGCGCCGCTGGATCGCCTCCCCGTGTTTGTGCGCGCGGGCGCGGCGATCCCGGTGTGCTGGGGGCCGGAGGAGCGTTGGGGGGACGCTGTGCCCTTGAGCGCGTCGCCCACTGACCTTGTGAGCTATCGGTGAATATCGCCAGGGTCATGCACATCAGTTAAGGCTTCCGGGTGCGCGGGTTGGGCAGAATGCCCCTCCCCCTGGCCCCCTCCCCGGCCAAGCCAGGGAGGGGGAAAACGCCCCAACCGGTGGTCAAAGTCCCCCTCTCTAGCTCTGCTGGAGAGGGGGATTGAGGGGGAGAGGCGTGCTCAGCCAGACTTACGTTGACGCATAGGGGATGAATATCGCCAGGGCCAGGCTATAGGAGCGCCGTCACCCATGAACCAGCAGGAATACCAGGCTTTCAGCGATGCACTCCAGCGCACTCTTGAACGCGATAGCCGTGTGCGTGGGCTGATAGCAGCCGGCTCAATGGCCTGCCTTTCACACCAGCCAGATGAGTGGTCAGATCATGATTTCTGGGTGGTTGTAGAGCCGGACACTCTGGAATGGTTCCACACCCATCACGAATGGCTGCCGGACAGCGAACAGATCGTGCTGTGGTTTCGTGAGACGCGCGATGGTTTCAAGGTGATCTACCGAAGCGGGCACCTGCTGGAATTCGCTGTGTCCGACCGCCAGGACCTGCTGCGGTACGCCAAAGTCAACGACTACCGGCTGCTGATCGATCGGGCGGGGTTGGCAGCAGACGTAGCGCGGCTACAGGAGGAGACGAGATCAGACCATTCTTGGGCCTCGGATGACCTGGGTCTGCTGGGGCAGTTCATCACCAACCTGTTGGTGGGGGTGGGACGCTACCGGCGCGGCGAGCACTTAAGCGCCCGGCAGTTGATCACAGTCTCGTCGCTCTATGCGCTGTTACAGTTGATCCCCAGGCACATTCCGCCGGACAAGCCCGATCTGCTCGATAACCTCGATCCATTACGCCGGGTTGAACTGGCCTACCCGGCACTCGGCGCAGCGATCAACAGGCTGCTGCGGCTAGACCTGGATCAGGCAGCGTTGGAGCTGCTCGATCTGGCGGATCATCTGCTGCGGGACCGGCTGGCTGGCTACCCAGTCGAGGCAGTGGGTGTGATTCGCGAGCGCATTGCGGCTTGAGCGCACAAGAGAGGCCGGATTCCGAGGCGAAGCAACCCCAGAACGGGGCTTTCCGAGGTCTGTTAGCGTGGGCCGCTGCCAGCAAGGATCGCAGCGAGCGAGGCGATCCACACGCGGATGGCCTCTCTTCAATCGGGGGCGGCGGCTGGTTCCTCGCGGATGTCCTTGCGCTCGCCGGTCTCGCGGGCGGGCGGGGTGATCACCAGCCGTATCTTGCGGATGCGCTTCTCATCCACGCTCAGCACTTCCATGTGCAGGTTATCTACGTCGAGAGACTCGCCCACGACCGGCACCTTGCCCAGCTTGCTGAAGACGTAGCCGGCCAGGGTGTCGCTGTCTTCGGTCGGCAGGTCGGCGTCGAGCAGGCGGTTGAGGTCGTCCAGATCGATGCCGGCGTCGAAGACGTACTCATGTTCGCCGACTTTCTGGTAGACCTCCTCCTCGTTCACGTCGTACTCATCGCGGATCTCGCCGACGATCTCCTCGATCAGGTCTTCCAGCGTCACCAGGCCCGCCGTGCCGCCGTACTCGTCCACAACAATCGCCTGGTGCACCTTGCGCTGCTGCATGTCTTGCAGCAGGTCGCCCGCTTTCTTTGACTCCGGCACGAAGTACGCCGGGCGCAGCATGTCGCGGATCGGGCGTTCCATCTCGCCATCGCGC
>Ga0334887_1004581_pt1 | contig 12332 bp, 10 predicted proteins | sample GraSluR1_MG_10_FD_207217 | JGI IMG/M metagenome (GOLD analysis project Ga0334887, IMG submission 207217) | Sludge microbial communities from methane-producing bioreactor in Wageningen University, Netherlands - Granular Sludge_18_07-R1 | ecosystem: Engineered > Bioreactor > Anaerobic >...
AGCCATGGGCAGGTTCTGTTTCAGGCGGGAGATATCGACGAATTGTATTACCTGCGTTCTTCCGCCAAACCTTTCCAGACGCTTCCTCTGCTGGAAAATGGGGGGGCGCAACGGTTTGGCTTGACGGTCAAAGAAATCGCTATCACCTGTGCTTCTCACCAGGGCACCGATGACCATGTCGCTGCATTAATGTCGATGCATAAAAAAATCGGCCTTTCGGTCGATCAATTGTTGTGTGGGGTGCATGCCGCAGGAGATCGAGAGACTCAATTTGCGATGCGAGAACGCGGCGAAGAACCCAATGCCTATCGGCACAATTGCTCCGGCAAACACACTGGCATGCTGGCGCAATGTGTGCTGGGCGGTTACTCTACCGAAGCCTACACCGATCCAAAGCATCCTGTGCAGCAGCAGATCCTGTCCACTTTTGCGGAGATGGTGGATGTAACCAAAGAAGATGTGGTGATTGGAATTGATGGTTGTTCAGCGCCTGTTTTTGCCATTCCTCTGAAAAATGCCGCTTACGGCGTTGCACGTTTGTGTGACCCGGTTGGGTTGGCAGCGGACAGACAGGCTGCCTGCCGTGAAGCATCGTCTGCCATGATACAGCATCCTTTTATGGTCAGCGGGCCTAATCACAGCCTCGACACGCTTCTGATTCAGGCTGGCAGCGGTAAGCTTATCTCCAAAGGCGGCGCTGATGGCTATCAGATTGTTGGAGTTCTGCCGGGTGTGATGCCGGACCATCCTGAAGGCATTGGCATTGCCTTCAAAGTACTGGATGGTGATGCGCAAGGCAGGGCCAGGGGTGTGATCGTGACTACGCTTCTACAATCAATGGGGGTTCTGAACGAGGAAGAGTTGCAGCCTATGAAAGATTTTTTGGCAGGTCCGATATTCAATGTTGCCGGACTTGAAGTGGGCTCGATACGGTCATCGTTTCGGTGGTGAGTATTTCCATGGAGAAATTTGAACGCGCACAGGCAGTCCATCAGCGATTGCTGGGTCATTTCGGCAAACCGCAATGGGATAAGCGTGATGCGCTTGATGAATTGATTCTGACGGTTTTATCACAGAATACCAATGACCGCAACCGGGACCTTGCCTATGAAGCCATGCGCAAGCGGTATCCATCCTGGGATGATGTCATGGTGGCAGATGAGGCGGAATTGATCGATACGGTGCGGGTTGCAGGTTTGGCAAACCAGAAAGCACCACGAATTCAAGAAATATTACGGATCATTGATAAACAAGAAGGCAGTTTGACCCTGTCATTCTTAGAGATGATGCCCGCTAAGGATGTACAAGACTGGTTGCTTTCTTTGAAGGGGGTCGGATTGAAAACCGCCTCGATTGTGATGGTTTTTTCTTTGGGGATGCCGGCTTTTCCTGTGGATACCCATGTTTATCGTGTCAGCGGCCGGGTTGGATTGCGTGACAAAGAAATCTCCGTGGAAAAAGCGCACAGCGCCTTGCAAGACTGTTACACACCTGAACAATATGGCGATGCGCATTTGCTATTGATTTATTTGGGCCGCGAAATCTGTGCTGCCAGGAAACCCGCCTGTCCGCAATGCCCTGTCAGGGATGTGTGCCTGTTCGATACTAAGACACAAGATGATTAGCGCTCAGGTTCGAAGGAGGTCACGCGGTCAATTCCGCGATTGATTTCCCAGGGGTAAATGATGTAACAATCGGTTACATCTGCATAATGGTCAGGACGTTCATTGCCAAACAAGCTGCGGTAGGGATTGAAATGCAAAACACAGGTGGTAGGAATCCCTCCAGCAATCTCTACCCGGTATTTGACCGCTGTGATGGTGCGTCCAGATCCCCAGACATCATCGACGATCAGGGTTTTTTTTCCACGCAACAACTCATTTTCAGGGAATTGCAGGAATTTTGGCCAGATGACAAAGCGTTCATCTTTTTTGTGTTGTTCACGAAAATCCCACTGGGCGGGGAAATCTACGGAAGCAGTCAGTATTGTGGAGAGGTTGAGGGCTTCCGCCAGCATCCCGCCCGGCACAATCCCGCCTCTGGTGATGACCACCATGGATTCGAATTCAACGTCGAAGGACGGAACCAATCGGTCGATTAACTTCTCGACATCTTCCCAGTTGAGTACTTTTTGTTTGGGCAAATTCATACCAAAATTATAGCAATAAACTTTTCACAATTGGTGAAATTCGAGGACGCCTTTTTTCAAATCAAAGGTGGCAAATGAATGAGAAGGGACTGCCTTGGCGGTTAAGCCACCGGGATTGATCACGCGTGTGCTGCCTATCCAGTATTCTTCGCGCTCATGGGTGTGGCCGGTGAATAACAGGTGGTATTGACCGCTCTCAGCAAGCTGCCTGACCTCGCCCGGGCGATGACCGTGGGCGATAGCTATTGAGGTATGATCAATGGTGAATGTGTTGACTGGCCTGGCTGTACTCTGGGTGCCTAATAATTGCGCCTGTTCTTTGATCTCGCCAGCCAGGTAATCACCATTGCCGAAAGCCAGGTGCAGGCTGAAATCCGCGAACAAATTAATCATGTGCGGACTGGTCAGATCACCGCAGTGCAAAATGATATGGATTTTTCGCTCACGAAACAGCGCCAATGCTCTTTGCAGAGCGGTGACATTGTTGTGACTGTCTGAGATCAAACCGATAAGCATCATATTCTCACTATTACGGGATTCTATGCTACACTTTTATCAATCCATCGGAGAGGCAAAAGGCAGGTTATATGCGCCAGCTAAGACATAATATCACATTTCTGATCCTATATTTTTTCACGCTGTTTGTGCTGCTCTATGGCGGATATGTCTTCGGATTCGAGTTAATTTCTCTTTTCGTTGTACTGCTAATTTCGGTAATGGTAATCATCGATCTGCTGACACCGAAGAATAAATTCTGGACACGCAATGTTTTGTGGCTGCTGGCTTATGGGTTTTATCTGGTGTGGCTGCTGCTACAGACTGGCTTTGCTGTAGCAGACTCGCTCCAATCTGTGTATCGCATATTCACCGAGCTCTTTCTGCTATCGGTTGGTTTGAGTATTTCCCGCCGCATCTCCGAATACATCGATCAAACCCAACTGGTGCTGCAAGAGGTCACATTTGCGCAGGTAAAACCGCCCAAACAACTGGCTGAATTGATGGCCCCATTTGAAGTTGAAATAAATCGCAGCCTGCGCTATGAAAGGCCATTATCGTTGATCATGATTGATGTGATTCCGAAGCTCGAGATAGAAAGCGGTGTCAGTCACCTATCAGTGCTGCAAAATGAGATGGTGGAGAATTATTTCAATGCGCGTGTAGGCCATGAGATTCATAAGTTGACGCGAAACACCGACCTGGTGGCCGCGACCGAAGCGGTCGGAAAATTCTACATTCTCTGCCCCGAAACCGCCAAGCGCTCGGGAACGTTTCTGGCAGAGCGCATACAAATGATGGTGGAAGAACAATTCGAGGCTGTCATGCGCTGGGGCATTGCTGAGATTGACAACGGGTGCACCTCATTCCAGAGTCTTTGTGAGCAGGCTGCATTGGATTTGCAGAATCGTGCCAACAATCCCCAGGTTCGCTTTGATACCTTTACTACTGAAGCAGATTTCTTAGATGACGAAGATGAACTGGATAGCGAAGAACTATAAGATCTGGCTGTAGTGGTAGGTGATCTTGTTTTGGTAGACGCCAATGGCATCCCTGCCAGTGATTTCTTTGCTGCCCGCGTGCGCTCTCCAATAGAGAGAAAAGGTGTGGGTGCTCCCATTCACTGATAGTAGATTAAACCGTGCGCCAGGCATTTCGATTTTGAAAAAAGTCTCGTAGTAGGACTGGATGGCATTTCTGCCCTGGATGGTCTTTTTGGATGTAATGTGGACAGCATTGTCGGCATACAGGCTGGCTGCCTTTCTGGCATCCAGGCCGTTAAGGGTGTCAATGAATTGCCTGCCGATGTTTTGTTCCACCCGCTGCTGTGACCAATCATAAGCAGAGATGATGTTCCATTGGTCCTGCAGAAACTTTCGATGATCCCACACATAGAAATTGGCAGCTTTCAAGCCCAGCGAGGTAGCCGTTTTTAAGAAATGCAGCATGTCGTTGGGGGTAGGAACCCAGCCATTGGTCTTATAGAGAGAGCCGGTAGGCACGTAATTGCTGTTAGGAGCAATCGCTCGAAATTGGTCATAGGATCGTTCTAATTGCGAGGCAGGTGTGTGTGCCTGTTCCCAATACACCTGAGGCATGTTATAGTCGCAGTAGGTTAGGAATTGCTTCCAGGGGAATTCATGATGGATTTTGGGGTAGCGGAAAGAAGAGAGAGCAATGGGGACATTGGCCAGCGGATGGCGTATCAGTTTCATGAATTGCTCTGCTTTGGTGTGCATGCCGGGGCTTTTGTATTCGATCTCAGCGTTTATGACATATCCATCCAGTTGCAGTTGTTTGACGCGTTGGATGGCGATACGAGATTCGCCCTGAACATTCTGTCCGTAGACATAATGCCAGCCCCACACCTGAATGCCGCGGGCGCGCAAGGCTTGTATGACCGGTGGCAAGTAATCACGGTTGTTCTGACGATCAACATTATAGGCCCATAAACCATCGGCTACTTTGATGAGGACATGGGTGAATCCTGCCTTTTGGGCTTCGATTGCGATTCGTTCAGGGCTGCCATCTTCAATGCGCGGCAGCATCCAGATCATCATTCCTTTACCTGTCAACGACATACCACAAAACCTCCACGTGTTGGGTCTGGTCTTGCAGGCATTGGGTGAATTATTCGATGTGGCCTGCCAGACCGATTTCTTCTGCTATATTGCTCATAGATGCAATAATGTTGCCAACATGGGTCCACAGCTCCACATCAAATTCTTCGGCAGCCTGGGCGATCTCTTCGCGGTTGGCGCCGGCGGCAAAGCGCAGGCTTTTCCATTTCTTTTTGACAGAGGAAACTTCCAGATCGTAAATGCTTTTTGAGGGCCGCACCAGCACACAGGCAGTGATCAGGCCGGTAACCTCATCACAGGCATACAGTCCTTTGGAGAGCAGTGTGTCGCGCGCGACGCCGGTGTAATCAGCATGACCCAGAATGGCATGGATGATCTCTTCGGGCACGTCTCGTTCACGTAAGATGGGCACACCCTCGATGGGATGAGCGGGGGCAGAAGGATGTATCTCCCAATCAAAGTCATGCAATAAGCCTGTGACGCCCCATAGTTCTACATCCTGATTCAATCGTTCAGCATACCAGCGCATGGCAGCTTCAACCGATAGCATGTGGTTGATCAACTGCGGGTTTTGCACATATTCTTCGACGATGGAAATGGCATCAAAACGGTTCAAGGGGGCTCCTTGCTCTTTTGGCATTATTCAGTGAAAATAGGTTCGGGATCGCCCAAAACAGGTACAGGCTGGGTGATCCAGGCATCTGAGAGGGCTACAAGAGTGGCGGGCAGTTCGCGGATATTCCAGATCAACCGCGAAATTTTGCGGTAATAGCTCATGTTAGACGAATAACCGGTGGTTTCAATGCCGAAATGGTCGCACAAAAAAATAGCGCGCGGCAGGTGAAAACGCTGAGTAACAACGACAGCCTCGGAGACGCCGAATATCTCTTTGGCGCGGTAGCAGGTGTCGTAGGTGCGACGGCCGGCAAAATCCATCACGATATCTTCGGAAGGCACGCCCAAAGAGACCGCATGGCGATACATGGCGCCGGGTTCGTTGTACTCGATGTAGCGGTTATCGCCGCTCATCAACAATTTCTCCACCTTGCCAGCATTGTAGAGCTCCACTGCGGCCTCAACACGGTCACGCAAAATGCGTGTGACAGTGCCGTCAGAACGCAAACCCGCTCCGAAAACAATGGCAACCCGTGTGGGCGGTACATCTTCCACCTGGCTGGCCATGTGGGGGAGGGCGATAATCTCCGTGATCAGGCGTGGCAGCATTAAAAATACAACACCGCCCACGCAAACGATGATGAATATCCCTTTTGTCATTCGCCAAAGAAAACGTATGAAGCCCGGTTTCTTTTTTGGTTCGAGAGCGGTGTTACTTGTGGTGGTTCCAGGTTTTCGTGCCATATTTCTCTTTGTGTAATAATTCTGCCTGACTTAATTCTTCTTCGGTGGCTTGGCAGGCAATAAATTGGATGTTCAATATTTCTGAGAAAGCCTGTGCGAAAGCATTCGCTGCCGTTTGCCAGGAAATGTCTCGCTGTAGGACGGCAGAAACATTGACCGCATGCTCTTGTAAACGGGCACGCACTTTTTCACGTTTTTCTTCATCAGGAAATGTCATCACATCCACAATGCGGGTGATATCACCATACAGTGGCAGTGATCCATGCTGGAGGACTGCGCGATGGCGGCGTGCCTGTGCGCTGCCGATGATCTTTTTCTCATCGACAACAATTTCGTAATTGGAAGGGACCTCAAAGCATACTGGCGCGTTTTTTTGTGTGCCTTGGGGCAAGACATACTCATTGTCCGCTTTGGCGTTGATACCCAAGAGGTGAAGGGCATGCAGCAGGGCGCCAGACAGGCGGCGGTAGCTTTCGATGATACTGCCTTGGACACGCGGCTCTTCATCTGGTGCGATGATCGAGTAGGTTAGTTCGTCGATATGAAGCACAGCTCTACCGCCGGTGGGACGGCGAACGATCCCGTATCCATAGGTATTGAGGGCGTTCAGATCAATGTCGGAGATAGGCTGCGCATAGCCAAGGGATACGCAGGGTGGTTCCCAGGCAAACAGCCTTAACGCCGGTTTCTGCTCATGCCGGCCGATGCTGATCTGCAGGGCTTCATCTAACGCCATATTCCAACCTCCTTCGGCGGGGGGGGTGATGATCAGGCGCCAGGTGGCTTTTTCCAGGGTAGATAAATCGTTCATGACTACCCATTATACCTGTTTCCTTAGCCCACAAAAGTGGCGTGTTGGATTTGTAGAGAAGTTGCGCTGGAATTGATATAATCATGCATGCGGCATAAGGTGGATGCCCGTGAAAGGAACACCATGAAAAACATTAGCATGTCAACGAAACCATCTGACACTGTGCAGATATTTCTCGATTCAGGGGAAATTATCGTAGGCCCACGAGGTGCTTCGATAGAAATATTCCTGAAAAATTCCCCCTTATGGAGTGAAGAAGACCCAATTGTTGGGGCGGTTATCAATGACCGTCTGAGGGAATTGACCTTTCGTATCGAACTGGAAGCAAAGGTGCGACCAGTGCATATGTCAGATTCTGACGGAGCCTTAATTTACCGGCGTTCGTTGACCTTTTTGATGGGGGCTGCTTTTGAAGCACTCTATCCAGATGATCATCTGGTGATTGATCATTCGGTGGTTTCCGGCGGCTACTATTGTCGGGTTCAAAATCGTGAAGATATCTCCCCTGAAGAAGTACGTTCGTTGGAGGAGAAGATGCGGGCCTATGTCGCGGCCGACCTGCCCTTTGAGAAACGGCAGGTGCCGTTGGCGGAGGCGATTGCCCATTTTGAGAACCGCGGTCAAAGTGAGAAGGTACGGCTATTAAACTACCGGCAGAAGTCCCACCTGATCCTGTATAAGATGGCTGAGCACCAGGATTATCATCATGGTTACATGCTGCCGTCGAGTGGATACCTGAAGACTTTTGGGTTGGTGAAGGTGAGGAACGGCTTCATTCTGCGTTATCCGCGCCGCAGTTCCCCGATAAGTTTGCAGGAAATGACCACTTCATTGGTGTTGTTGGATACCTTTGTGCAATACCGCCAATGGCTGACTCGCGTGAAAGTTGAGGATGTTGGCGCTTTGAATACCGCCATCGTCAACAAACGCATCCGTGAACTGGTGTTGGTGGCAGAGGCATTGCATGAACAGCGCATTGCTTCGATTGCGCAACGAATCGTGGAAAATAAAGATAAAATTGACCTGGTGTTGATCGCAGGGCCTTCCAGTTCGGGAAAAACAACCACCTCCAAGCGTTTGACCGTGCAGATGATCGCGCAGGGTCTGACACCCTACACCATGGAATTGGACAACTACTTCGTTAACCGCGCAGATACACCTGTCGATGAAAACGGCGAGTATGATTTTGAATCTTTGTATGCCGTGGACATCCCGCGTCTGAATGAGGATTTACAGAAAATGGTCCGGGGTGAGCGCGTGCAACTGCCCAAGTATAATTTCTTGACGGGACAGAGCGAAGATGGCGAGATCGTTCAGCTTCGTGAAGGGCAGGTCATCATCATGGAGGGCATTCATGGGCTTAATCCCAAATTGTTGCCCGGGTTTTCCGCCGAAAAAGCTTTTCGTATCTATGTCAGCTGCCTGACACAACTAAATCTCGACCGCTACAATCGCATCTCCACTACCGACACACGTTTGATTCGGCGCATCGTGCGTGATGCGCGTGAACGCGGTTACAGCGCCACCGATACCATTCGCCGCTGGGATTTGGTGCGTAAGGGCGAGAAAAAACATATCTTCCCTTACCAGGATAATGCGGATGAGATGTTAAACAGCGCTCTGGTGTATGAGCTGTCTGCTGTAAAGAACCTGGCAGAGCCATTGCTCCGCCAGGTCAGCACGAAGTCAGTTGAATATATTGAAGCGAACCGTCTGTTAAGTATGTTGGAATGGTTCCTACCGTTGGATAGTGCCATGATTCCCGACAATTCTATCCTGCGGGAGTTCATCGGCGGTTCCATCTTGCACAACTTCGACCCGCGTCATTTGTAATTGAGTTAGACGACAGCCGATATCTCTACCAGGTATTTTTCGTACGAACGAAGCAAACGCTGGATGCCCTCAACAATTTTATCGGGGTTGGCGTTTGAAAAATTCAAACGCATGGCGTTTTTGGCTTTCACTTCGCCGGGGTAAAACTGTTCACCCGGGACAAACGCCACTTTTTCCGCTATAGCGTATTCGAGCAATGCCGTTGTGTCGACATCATCTGGGAAGAATGCCCAAATGAACAATCCGCCGTAGGGATGGGTCCAGGTGATGCCTTTGGGCATGTATTCTTCGAGAGCTTCGAGCATGATATCGCGGCGATGTCTGTATACGGTTCGGATTTCCCTTACGTGTTCGTCGATAAATCCGTCTTTGATGGTCTCATACACGACCACCTGGTTGAAGGTGGCGGTGTGAAGGTCGGCTCCCTGCTTGCTCAGGTTAATTTTGCCGATCACACTCAGGGGTGCGATCACATAGGCAATGCGCATGCCCGGCGCCAATACTTTCGAGAAAGTGCCCAGATACATGATGTCGCCGCAATATTCACCGGAACAACTGCGGTATTCGCTATCTAATTTCAGGAATGACTTGATAGGCTCCACATCGAAGCAGAGCTGTCCGTAAGGATCATCTTCAATGATGGGGAGACCATGCTTGTCGGCGATGCGGATGATCTTTTCGCGTCTTTCCAACGAGATGCTGACGCCGGTAGGATTGTGGAAGTTAGGCTGCAGATAGGCGAATTTTGCCCCTTGCTGGATGTTTTTCTCGAATTCTTCCGGAATGATGCCGTCGTGGTCAATTTGGGTGGGCAGATATTGTACGCCATAGGCATTCCAGGCTTGCAGCGCGCCAAGGTAGGTGGGTGATTCGACCAAAATCTTATCACCTTCGTTGATGTAGGAGCGACCAACCAGGTCGAGTGCCTGCTGGGCACCGCTGGTGATGATGATATTATCAGGCGAAACCTTCAAGCCAAGATGATTGTGCTCAGCAATGTATTCACGCAGGGGCGTGTAACCGCCGGTGGTGCCATATTGCAGAGCGACTGCGCATTTTTCTTGTAAGACTTTGGTGCAGGCGGCATTGAATTCGTTGTGCGGGAAGATCTCCGGTGCTGGCAATCCACCGGCAAATGAGATCACATCCGGCATTTCGGTCAGTTTTAGCAGACCTCTTATCGTAGAAGCCTTAATATTATTCATTCGGTTAGCTGTTCGCGAATCCCATCTTGAGTCCATACATTTCTCCTTCGATTGATGAATTTATTTGTATGCAACGCTATTACGATTGTACCAATAAGGAATGACCAGGAGGGGTAATCCTCCTGGTCATTAGTAATGCATCATTTTGACCGGCCAAACACCATGTAGCGGCTTAGAATGACCGCTGGTGAGGGGAGGATGACCTGGTCTCCGGTCGTCAGCTCAGCTGGAGCTTTGCTGATGTTTTGGGGTGATCCCTGGTAAATGTAGATGGTGCTGTCTTTTTTATCAAATTTGCTGTCGATCACTGCCTGGCCTGTGAAATACCCGTCCGTAGCCACGGCACAGGAAGTCACCTGGCCGATCACTTTGCCGCGTTCGTTCATCACCGGGTCGCCCAAATGGGCTTTGCGGGTGCGCTGTTCGACGAACCGGAACCGCACCAGGCTGCGTTTTTGCGCGGCTTCTTGTTCCATGAATGCCTCTCTGCCTATGAACCATGGTTTGTAGGTCTTGACAAAGTAGGCAAAGCCTGCTTCGCCCACCGTTACTCCCAGCGGACCGTCCAATTCATGTCCATACAAAGGCAGGCCATATTCGGTTCTCAACGAATCACGCGCGCCCAGGCCACAAGGCTTCAGTCCAAGCGGCTGGCCTGCATTGATCAGATCCTGCCAGAAAGCCACAGCTTGCGCCGGGTGGATGAAAATCTCATAGCCCATGTTCTCGCCGGTATATCCGGTGCGGGATATGACGAGAGGATAGCCTTTAATGGTGATTTCGAGTAAGGTCGATCGTTTCTGGCTGCGGATTTGTTTTTCAGCATCAGGTGATACTCCCAGACACAGGAGAACCTCCATGGATTTGGCACCCTGCAGGGCAATGTCGACCAGCATCTCATCCCCATGCTGCGGGTCGTGCAGATTTTTAAGGATGACATCGCGGCCGTACACCCGGGCAGAAGGGCGGACTTTGTCAACCAGAACGGAGCCATTTTTCACAGCTTTCAGCCACTGCCAATCGATGTCGGTATTGGCGGCGTTGACAACCACCAGGAATTTGTTGGCAGCGCGGCGATAGACGATCAGGTCATCAATAATGTGTCCATCAGGATCGAGAAAATGGGTATAGCAGGAGTGCCCAACATCCAATCCGCTGATGTCGTTGCCACAGACACAGTCAAGAAATGTGGCGGCGGAAGGTCCTTCAGCCTGGAAAACACCCATGTGCGACACATCGAAAAGACCGGCTGCCTGGCGGACAGCCAGGTGTTCATCTAAAATCGAAGAATATTGCACCGGCATTTCCCAACCTGCAAATACCACCATATTAGCGCCGACATCATGGTGCCATTGGTTCAATATGGTTTTTTTCGGGGTTTCATTCTCCTGCGGTTGATAGGTGAAGGCGGGCACTTCGGTTTCGGTCAATGTGTCAGGCATACCGATATACCATGGTTTATAAGGTGAATGGATTTCGCTCTGCGCTGAAGTGATGGGCGCAAGCATAGAATCCTCGATTATTACCGGTCCGGGGATACGCCGTTGCAGGTCTTCATCGAAAATGGTGTAGGAATCAGACAGATCGCGCAGCCAGGCGGCCGCATAAGCTGCCTGGTCAACGGGCAGGCTGAACATATAATGGCGGTCATCTACCGCTGACAATACGCCCTCAATCTCACCGGAAGGGGTGACAATGCTTGTTTTTTGGCTTTTTCCGGTGCCAAGGTCTTCTGTATCGCTGGTGAAGGTAAAATTGGCAAATTCGGCTGCTTTTTCGCCTTTGATCTCATAACATGTCCATCCTTCGACAATGTTCGAAGGACTGTCTTCGATGGTGTAGTTGTAGGGATAACCCAGGGTTGCATTGGGCTCATAGGTATCAAATTTCTGGCAAAGTTCTCGAACTTTCAACCTTACCTGCTGCAAGGTAGTGAAGGCTACTTTGGCGCGGACTGTGAAGCCAGTGCGGGACTGGATTTTGTATGGCGTGATGGCGAGAAGAAGATCAGCTATCAGATCTGCCAGGATTTTTGCATCCTCTGTCTTGAAGCCGCGTTGGGTGATCCATGGGCTACCGAAGCGAATGCCGGATGCTCGCAATGCAGAACGGTCGCCGGGGATGGTGTTACGGTTTACGACAATACCGGCCACATCCAGAATTCGCGCAGCCAGGTCGCCATTCAGTTGGGCTCCATCAGGACCGGTGATGCTGCTGCAATTGATATTGGCAAGGTGTGAATCAGTACCGCCATAAGAGATGGACAATCCATATTCAGTCAGACGGTCCACCATGGCTTGGCAGTTGTCGAGTATCTGCTGCTGTAGCTGTTTGAATTGTTCAGTGGCAGCCAGTTTGAAAGCCACCGCCATACCTGCGATGGTGTTGAGATGCGGGCC
>Ga0334887_1004585_pt1 | contig 12324 bp, 7 predicted proteins | sample GraSluR1_MG_10_FD_207217 | JGI IMG/M metagenome (GOLD analysis project Ga0334887, IMG submission 207217) | Sludge microbial communities from methane-producing bioreactor in Wageningen University, Netherlands - Granular Sludge_18_07-R1 | ecosystem: Engineered > Bioreactor > Anaerobic >...
ATAAACTAAGTTTCGAACTCTTCACATCACATCCATCTTCGTGCGGTAGTTTAACGCCTCCGCCAGGTGCGGCGGTTCGATGTCGGGCGCGCCTGACAGGTCGGCGATGGTGCGCGCCAGTTTCAATACGCGGTGGTAGGCGCGCGCCGTCAACTGCATCTGGCGCATGGCGTGACGCATCAACTGTTCTGCCTGGCCGCTGAGTGTACAGAATTCCGCCACCTGCGCCGGGCGCATGTCGGCGTTGGCATGCATATCGAGGTCCTTGAAGCGTTCTAACTGCACCTGGCGCGCGGCTTCCACCCGGGCGCGGATGTCAGCCGATGATTCGCCCTCGCGCTCGCCGGTCAGCTTGTCATATTCCACCCGCGGCACATGGATCTGGATGTCGATGCGGTCCAGCAGCGGCCCGCTGATGCGGTGCTGGTAGCGGGTGATGGTGGAGGGCGCGCAGCTGCAGGGCTTGACCGGGTCGCCATAGTAGCCGCAAGGACAGGGATTCATGGCGGCGATCAACTGGAAATTGGCAGGGAAGGTCAGCGAACCCGAGGCGCGGCTGATGGTGACCTGCTTGTCTTCGATCGGCTGGCGCATCACCTCCAGCACGCGCGTGGAAAATTCGGTGAATTCATCCAGAAACAGCACCCCGCGGTGCGCCAATGACACCTCGCCCGGACGCGGCCAGTTACCGCCGCCCACCAGCCCGGCATGTGAGATGGTGTGATGCGGTGCGCGGAACGGACGCTGACGGATGAGGGGTTCATCCGCCGGCAGTTGATCGGCGATGGAGTAGATGCGCGTCACTTCTAAAATCTCGTCAAAACTCATTGACGGCAGAATGGAGGGCATGGCGCGCGCCATGAGGGTCTTGCCGGCGCCCGGTGCGCCCACCATCAACATGTTATGGAATCCAGCCGCCGCCACCTCCAGCGCCCGTTTGACATGTTCCTGGCCGCGTATGTCGCGGAAATCGGTCTGGAAGACAAAATCGGGGGTCAGTTCAGTCTGCAGGGTGAAGGATGGGATGGTTTCCTGCCCGGTCAGTTGAGCCACCAACTGCAGCAGCGATTCGATCGGATAGACTTCGATATCGGGGATCAGCGCGGCTTCGGGCGCGTCCACCGCCGGTACATACACACGTTGGAAACCTTCTTCGCGCGCCAGGGCTGCCATGGGCAGCACACCCGCCACATGGCGCACACCGCCATCCAGCGACAATTCGCCGATCACCATGGCTCCATCCAGCACACCCGGTGGCAGCTGGCGCGTTGCTTCCAGTACCCCCAGCGCGATCGGCAGGTCATACACCGGGCCTTCTTTGCGCACCGAAGCAGGCGCCAGGTTGACAGTGACGGAGGTGCGCGCGTTGCTCATCCCGCTGTTGCGGATGGCGGAACGCACACGCTCACGGCTCTCCTGCACGGCGGCGTCTGGAAGCCCGACGATGATGGTCTTGGGCAGTCCCTGCCCCACATCGACTTCAACTTCAACGACCACGCCGTCTAACCCGACGACTGCACAGGAAGTGATTTTTGCCAGCATGGATGCATCCTTTGTCGCAGCAATAAAAGGCCCCGTAACAATTGTCTTAAGTGTAGGGAAGGAGGCTCAAATTGTCAATTGTTTTCAGGGTTGATACGCCCCACTTCCGCAACCGCGAAATCGACAAATGCCAGGGTGCGGGGGAACAAGGCGGCGGGATCATTCCGCCCAAAAAAGTTGGCGCTGACCTGACCGAACGCGAACGCGAGGTGCTGGCTTGCATAGTGGAAGGCCTCAGCAACCAGCAGATCGCTGAAAAACTGGTCATCAGCCTCTCCACGGTCAAATTCCATGTCAGCAGTATCCTCTCCAAATTACACGTCAACAGCCGCACCGAGGCAGTTTCGTATGTGTTAAAGAACGACCTGAACTCATGATCAGGTCATAGTTCGGGCTTTCGACCAGTCCAAAGACCCTTCCATCAGGCGTCACGGTGGCGGGGGTTTTTGATTAAACTGAACCTAACTTGAAGCAATGGAGATTGACCGCAGGGAGCGGAGAAATCGAAACGGCTGAGCCAGTCGCCCATCGGGTACATTGGTACTTCCAGATGGTTTCGATCCCTCCGCGCAAACTTACTGCGCCCGTTCACGTTCAGGATGACGAGGATACGGGCGAAAAACACCCTGTATCTCTTGCGTGTTCGTGTCTTTCCGACTGAAAGATGGCGCAGCCATCTGCAACGAAGGAACCAAAACGGCTGAACATCTTCAGTCGTAGATGGTTGTGCTATTTCAGGTCTGATGAGATCTTTCGCTCAGCCATAACCCAGACACAGAGTCTATTCTCGTAAACTCCGTGTCGATGGGTTCTATTTTCGGACTTCCGCCGCCTGATGGTGATTACAGGGTGAGGTAAGCCTCTACGCGCTCGCCGATCAGGGCAAGCGATCCCGCCCAGAATTCCTTGCTGCGGATGTCGATGCCGAATCGCGCGGCCAGGTCGGCGGCGCTGGCTTCACCGGTGGAGGCCAGCAGGGCCTTGTAATCGGGAATGAAGGCTTCACCGCGTTCTTGATAGATGGCATATAACCCCAGCCCGAACAGCAGGCCGAAGGTATAGGGGAAGTTGTAGAATGACAGCCCGGGGTAATAGTAGTGCGGTTTCCATGTCCACATGTAACTATGCAGGCTGTCTGCGCTGACACCGTCTCCATAGGTGGCGAGTTGGGCACGGCGCATGGCATCGCAGATATCGTCGGCGGACAGTTCTGCCTGTTCGCGGCGTTCGAAGATCTCTTTCTCGAACAGGAAGCGGGAATAAATATCCACCACCACCTGCGAAGCGCCGATCAGGGTGGTTTCGAGGATGGCGAGTTTCTCTTCTTCGCTTTGCGCCTGCGCCAGGGCGGCGTTGGTCACAATGGTTTCGCACATGATCGAGGCGGTTTCCGCCATGGTCATGGGGGTTTGCTTTTGCAGCATGGTCTTATCGGCCTGGTAGGCGCAGTAATTATGGAAACCGTGGCCCAGTTCATGGGCGATGGTGAAAACCTGGTCGAGAGAGCCATCGAAGTTGCACAGGATGCGCGATTCTCTCACGCCCGGCACACCCATGCAGAATGCCCCCCCGCGTTTTCCACTGCGTGATTCGGCATCGATCCAGTTATTGTCGAAAGCTTGTTGGGCGAAATCCGCCATCTCTTGTGAAAATTTGGCGTAATTATCGAGGATGAAGATGCGTGCTTCGGCGAATGTGTAGTGTTTGGTTACCGCACCCACCGGAGCGAACAGGTCCCACCAGTCGAGTTGTTCTTTGCCGATGCGCTGTGCTTTGGCGCGGAAATACTTGCGGAACATGGGGAACGAATCTTCCATGGCAGACATCATCGCGGTCAGTGTGTCGCGGTCGATGCGCGCACCATCAACAGCACTGTGCAGGGCGTCTTCGCGGCCGCGGCGTTTGTTGAGGGTGTTGACGGTGCCTTTAATGCTGTTGAGGCAGGCTGCCAGCGGTTCTTTGACGCTTTCCCAGGCTTTGATCTCGGCGGCGTGTGCGCGGCGGCGCACATCTTCGTTGGGGTGGCCGTGCAGGTTGATCAATGCCGGCATCGGCAGGGTTTTAACCTCACCATCCAGTTCAAAATCAACGGTGAGCTGCGAGGTGATGGTGCCCTGCAATTTGTTCCAGGCGTTGGAACCGCTGGTAGAAAGCTCCGCGGCAAGGTTCTCTTCAGCGGTTGACATCATGTACTTGGCTTGTTCGGCAGTTTCCAACAGAGCAAAGGCATGCTGGCGGGCGGTGCCTTCAATCTCGAGTACCTGCGGCAGGACATCTTTCAGGCTGCCGACCCAGGTGTCGAATTGCACGCCGATCTGGCGCAGTGCCACCATGGGCTTGTCCAGTTCTGACATCAGGCGCAGGGCGGTCTTGTTGAATGAGTCAGTAGAAACGAAGGATGAAACATAGGCGCGGTAGGTCATGCCGAACTCGTAGATGTCATTCAGACGTGCAACTGCTTCGCTCAGTACAGTTTCGATCTCAGCGGGGGTGTTGGCGGCGGTAATGGGCGTCACTTTTTCCTTGAAAAAGTTTTGCAGTTCCTGCACCTGCGTGCGCAGTTTTTCGCCGTCGGCGATGAATTCAGGTGATTCCAGCGATGGATATACATTGGAAAGGTCCCAATGCGGGATGTGGTCGCTCATTTCTTCTCCTTAGGTTAATATTCTATGCGGAAAAAATTATACACCCGATTGCGGCAGGGGCAGTTGGGCACGAATGATGTTTTTCGTTTGCAGATTTGCTATAATCATGGCAGACAAGGAGCGTTTGCATGAAACGAGTCAGAAATATTATCCAGCCCTTGATCCGCCCTTACCTGTGGCTGCTGGCTGTCGGTTTGCTGCTGATGTTGGCTGCCTGCGCCCAGGAAACCGCCGAAATACCAACAAAAATCACCCGCCAGACGCGCGAAATTGACGATATGGAGATGGTGCTGATCCCCGCGGGCGAATTCACCATGGGCAGCGATGATGGCGAGGACAACGAGCGCCCGCCGCACAAGGTCGGGCTGGACGCCTTTTGGATTGATATCCACCCGGTGACCAACCAACAATACCAGCGTTGTGTGGCGGAGGAGGCGTGTACACCACCGGGACGCGCTTACTCCTTCACCCGCGGCGACTACTATGGCAGCCCTGATTATGCCGATTATCCGGTGATCTATGTGAATTGGCAGCAGGCGCAGGATTATTGCCTGTGGGCGGGTGTCCGGTTGCCTGATGAAGCTGAATGGGAAAAAGCGGCGCGCGGCACTGACGGCCGCACCTATCCATGGGGAGAAGAAGAGCCGACCTGCGTACTCGCCAATTATGGTGCTGTGGGCGGTGAAGGCGGATGCGTGGGCGATACCAGTGCGGTGGGCAGTTACCCGGAAGGCGCCAGCCCGTATGGCGTGCTCGATATGGCAGGCAATGTCTGGGAATGGACAGGCGAACTCTACCGCGAAGGAAACGCGCAGAGCGGTTCGGTTGATAGCGCCGATGCTGGAGGCGGGGCCCATCCCCTGCTGCGCGGTGGCGCCTGGAACGGCAATGATAGTTTCTTGCGCACGTCATACCGCTTCTTTTTCTTCGCAGATTACGCCATTGACTTTTTCGGTTTTCGTTGCGCCTCTCATGTGGATTAATTTCCTTAACTTTGCGCTATAATCAAAATTGAATGAAACCAGAGCGAAGCGTTAATCCTTCACTCATCCCTTATATCTCAACTAACAATCGGCAGGAGGTATCTTATGCATTGTCCTTTTTGCGGGCAGGAACACCCTGACCGGGCACAGTTTTGTCCGGTGACCGGGCAGCATCTGCCTGTGCAAACCGAAGCCCCCACGATGCTCGAAGCGCCCACCATGACCGAGTCGCATACCATGAACGAAGCGCCCAGGAAAAAATCATCGCTTCTTCTGTGGATCGCTTTGGCGCTGGTGGTATTATGCGGATTGATCGTTGTACTGGGCGGCGGTGGTTTTCTCGCCTACCGCGGTATGCAGGGTATCGGCCCGCTGGCGATGCTGGCAACCGCTACCAATACTGCCACCTTCACCCCCACCATGACCTTTACCCCTGAATTTACCCCGACCCCCAGCCACACCCCCACGCCACTACCGACTGATACCCCTGAACCGACCCCCACCTCGCAATACCAGGTAGGGTCATCGATGACCCGCGAGCAGGATGGCATGGAAATGATGTATGTGCCGGCAGGTGAATTCATGATGGGTGCCAATGACGATGATTCGTATGATGATGAAGAGCCTTTCCATGCGGTCTATCTTAGTTCCTTCTGGATGGATAAGTATGAAGTGACCAACGAGCAATATGCCCGCTGTGTCAGCGCCGGCGCCTGCAGCGTGCCGAACGCCACCAATTCGGTTATGAAAACCTCGTACTATGGCAATTCACTCTACAACCGCTACCCGGTGCTGCAGGTGGATTGGTACCAGGCGGGCGATTACTGCAGTTGGGCGGGCGGCAGGCTGGCTACCGAGGCCGAGTGGGAGAAGGCAGCCCGCGGTGATGATGGGCGTGTGTATCCCTGGGGCAACCAGTCACCGACCTGTCAGCTGGCCAATATGGATGTGGATGGTGAGTGTGTCGGCGACACCGTGGCGGTGGGCAGTTATCCAGGCGGCGCCAGCCCCTATGGCATCATGGACCTGGCCGGTAATGTCGAAGAATGGGTGTCTGACTGGATTGATGTTGAGTATTACCAGTACAGCCCGTATGAAAACCCGCAAGGCGCTGAAAGCGCTGAAGAGCGCGGTGTGCGCGGCGGTTCGTGGTTTGATTTCGGTCGCTATGTACGCACTTCAATGCGCTGGTGGCAGCAACCTTTCGCCAGCAGTGACAAGATCGGTTTCCGGTGTGTGATGGATATGCCTTAAACCAACCTGAGCTTGATAACAGGGCTGCCGTTTATCCGGCAGCCTCTGTTTTTTTCATTCAAACACTTGCTGTATATACTATAATGGAAGGTAGGCAGTAAGATAACCGTTCAACCAGCACAGGAGTTGGCAGCATGGGGCAGATGATTGACAACCGTTATGAAATTCTTGAACAAATCGGCAAAGGCAGTATGGGGGGCGTGTTTCTGGCAAAGGATACGCGTTTAAAGCGCAAGGTAGCTATCAAACGCCTGGTGGTGGCCGACAAGCAAACCGATATAGAGGTCTTTTTACAGCGTTTTCAACGTGAAGCGCTGGAAATGGCTGGTTTTCAACATCCCAACATCGTCAGTGTCTATGATTATGGCAGCGACGATGAGGGTGTGTATCTGGTGCTGGAATATATGCCCGGCGGTGTCCTAACGGAGCGTATTCGCAAGGGCGCGATGGCCCCGGCGGAAGCGGCTGAGATCATCCTGCCGCTGGCTGAGGCTCTGCAAGCCATCCATGACCGCGGGCGTGTGCACCGTGACGTGAAACCCTCCAATATCATGTTCGACAGCTACGGCAACCCCAAACTGGCGGATTTCGGCGTGGTCAAACTGGTCGAGAGCGATGGCTCCGACGGCCTGACGGTGGCGGGTACCACCCTGGGCACCCCGGCTTACATGGCGCCCGAACTGGTCAGTGGTCAGCCGCTGGCGCAATCTGATCAATACGCACTGGCACTGGTTTGTTTTGAACTGGTGACTGGCAAAAAGCCCTTTAGCGCTGACAGCCCGCTGGATATGCTCTACCACCAGCGCAACACACCGCTGCCCGCTCCGAGCAGTTTCCGATCGGACCTGCCAGCCTGGCTGGATGACCTGCTGCAAAAAGCACTGGCAAAACAGCCATCCCAGCGTTTTGCTGATATGCGTTCTTTTATCGATGCTTTCCACTCAGGATTACAAAGTGACACTGGAAGCACCGAGCAACCACCAACGATGATGCCAGAAGAACCACCCACCCAGCTTGAAATCGAACCGATAGAGATGCCGGAAACATCGCCTGCGCCAAATCCTGCCGGCGGCTTTGAAGAGTCTGCCACGGTGCTGGCGCCGCGCGACCAACCCGCCCCGCAGGTGCCACAGACTGCACCTGCCGCCCCGCCTTCGATCGACTCTGCGACTGTATTTACGCCGCGGGGAGAACACAACCCCGACATTCCCACCCCATCGCCTTCTTCCGCACAACCGCAAGATTCTGCCACCATCCTGGTGCCTGACCGCAATCCGTTGGACGGCTATGCATGGGGTGAAACACCATCTGACGCATCGGCACAGCCAGCAGGCCATCCGGTCAGTTATGCCCAGCCATTGCCGCCGCAGTCTGCCAAACCGCACGCAAAAAAGAAACTCCCCCTGTGGTTAATCATTCTTGCAGGGTTGGGTGCCTTGCTGCTGTGTATTGGGGCTGGTTTGCTGGTGAGTCGATTGTTCATTAACCCGCAGGAAGGCGGGCTGTCGCTGGGTTTGGGCGCGAAGACCGCTACCCCGACGCTAACTGCTACCCTGCCGCCCAGTCCGACCGCGACCGAAGAGCCGCTGCCGACTGCTACCGCCACCCTGGAACCCACCCCGACAGAGACCCCCGAACCGACCAGGGTGCCCAACACCGTGCGCGATATCGACGGCATGGAGATGGTGCACATCTCCGCGGGAGAGTTCACCATGGGCAGCACGCGCGCAGAACATGAACAACCGGTGCGCCAGGTGTCGTTGGATGCCTTTTGGATCGATAGGTACGAGGTGACCAACCAGCAATATTCGTTGTGTGTGGAGGCAGGTGCCTGCACAGGCCCTGCGTTTAATTACTCCAGCACGCGCGACAGTTATTACAACAACCCAGAATATGCCAATTATCCTGTGATTTACGTCACCTGGCCGCAAGCGCAATCGTATTGCGAGTGGACTGGCGGCAGGCTGCCGAGTGAAGCCGAATGGGAAAAAGCCGCGCGCGGTGCAACCGATGAGCGCAGTTACCCATGGGGTAACCAGGCGCCCGACTGCAATCTGGTCAACTTCGGTGGTGATGAGGGCTGTGTGGCTGACACCAGTGCGGCGGGGGCTTATCCTGATGGCGCCAGTCCGTACGGTGTCATGGACATGTCCGGCAACGTGTGGGAGTGGGTGGCAGATTGGTATGATGAGGCTTATTACGCCAACAGCCCCCTGCAAAACCCGCCCGGCCCCGAAGACGGTTTGCAGCGTGTGCTGCGCGGCGGTTCGTGGTACAAATTTGCCAATGCCATTCGCGTGTCATACCGCGAGGTGAATGTGCCGGAAGGCCGCTGGAATCACCTCGGTTTCCGCTGTGTGATGGATGCTGAATAATTTACCGGTCCCTAAAACAAAACCGACAGGAGCAAATTGTTGCTCCTGTCGGTTTTGTTAAGGTTCATTTTCTGTGAATTCCTTCAGCCAGGCATGCTTAATAATTTTGCCTGCGGTATAATGTTGGTATCGTTTCCTGCCAGGTTGGCGGACGTTATGCTGAATCCTTCCCGCGAACTGTTATATAATAGGTATTAGTGAAAATATGTGTCTTTTCAATTGTTCACGAATTCCTTGGATGCTATAAAATGATAATGTTGACCTGCAACCGCGTGTGACAAAGGGGTCCCCTTATGGAAAAACCAACGCTACTGATTGTTGAAGATGATGCTGATATCTCGAACATGCTCAAGATGTTCTTTGAGCGAGATTACGATGTGGAGACCGCCATGGGCGGACGGGAGGCGCTCGATAAGACCCGCAGCCTCATGCCCAGTTTAATCATTCTGGACATTATGTTGCCAGATATCAATGGATATGAAGTCTGCCGAGATTTGCGCACCCACCCGCGCACCAGCTACATTCCCATCATTTTTCTGACCCAGAAAGATGACCTGAGCGACAAGTTGCAGGGGTTGGAACTCGGTGCGGATGATTACATCACCAAGCCTTTCGATTTCAGTGAACTGCGGCTGCGCATCAAGAACGCCATCGCGCACGCTGAACGCGAGATCTACGTGGATCCCAACTCCGGCCTGCCCTCCGGGCGGCAGATCGAGGAACATCTGCGCACAGTGGTCATGGATAATGACTGGGCGTTGATTGACATCGAGGTGCGCAACCTGAAGGCATTGAATGACGCTTATGGCTTCTTGCAGGGCAACGAGGTGCTGCGCCTGATGGGCATGACATTGGTCGACACGCTCAACAAGGTGGGTACTTTGGACGACTTTGCGGGACATGCTGGCAGCGCGATTTTTATCGTGATTACCAAGGAACATCTGGCGCCAGTCATCGCAGAACATTTGCGCACGGCCTTCATTAAAAAGGCGCATACTTTTTACAATTTCATTGACCGTGACCAGGGCTTTGTGCAGTTGAGCGGCGGCGAAAAAGCCCCGCTGATTGACCTGGCGATTGGCATTGTGTCGCCGAATACCCATGAATTCTCTGATATCCGCGAGATTATTGAATTGGCCGCAGAAGAAAGACGCAAAAATATAGCTTAAGCATGGCTGAGGCATGATCTCGTTTTCCTCAAAATTACCGGCATAACCATACTGTTTGCATAATCGCCGGATAACCGACTGAAACTGAAAGAATCTTCAATGGATGTCATTCAACTTGGCTTACTGTTCATAGCAATCGGGGGACTTATCTGGCTGGCCATTCGCCTGTGCGCGATTTGGCTGCCAGAACTGCGTGTCCGCCGTTTGCTAAACACACAGGAACGCCGCGAGGAGCGTGAAGCGCTGCTCATCATTGAAAAAGGCGGTCGGGTTTATCGCATCAACCAACCAGCCTGCGATCTTTTGGGCATTACCGGGCGTGAACCGATGCTGCTGCAGTTGATCGTGTCACGCTTTACCGAACAGGACCAACTGTTGAATTTGTTTGTCAACGACGGCGATGATCAATTGTCTTTGCAGGGCGTGGGCATGGTGGAAGTGCGCTCACAAAAAGTGTTTTTAGAGGGGCGTGACTTTCAACTCATCCATCTGGCGCGGGTGGAATTGATCGAAGAATTCGGTTTGAAACCCGGCGCAGGGGCCGGCAGTGAGATCTCGCACGGGGTGATGGAGAGTGTGCTGGAAATTTCAGAATCTATCCATCGAACCTTTGAACTGCAGGCCACGGTGCGCAATATCCTTGACCAGTTCAATCGCTTTATCCCGTCTGAATTCACCGAAATGACCTTGCTGGACATCAACAGCAATCATCTGCGTGCCTACCGTTTGATTGGCCGACCGGGCGAAGCCAAACAATTCCAGATCGTGGATGATGTCTATCAATTGGATGGTTCTGACACGGGTTTTGCCGTGCATATCTTTGAAACACGCGCCTCTATCCTGGTGAACAACATCCCCATTCATCAGGAATTGCAGGCGTATCGTGAACGCATCTTCTATCCTTTCAACTCGGTGGTTGGGGTGCCGTTGTTCAACGGCGACGCCCTGGTGGGCACGCTGGCTTTTGGCATGCTGCGTACCTATGCCTTCACCGAGAGCAACCGCCGCTTGTTGCAGGCATTCAGCCACCAGATCGGCGTGGCGCTTGCTAACGCCCAGTCGTTTGAATGGCAGAATCAGCTGGCGAGCGAACAGAACATTGCCTCACGCTTCAACGAGGTCATGCAGGACGAATCACAGGGCGGCAACCTGTTTGAGCGTCTGGTTAATGGCATCGTTAACCTGGTGCAGGTGGATATGCTTGGTTTTCTGGTGTATGACCATGACTGGAACACCTTGAATGCCCAGCTGCCTTTCTTCGGGCTGTCAGAACAACTGGTTGAGTTGTATCAGGTGCAGATCGCCCCGCAGGGGCAGGTGGCGCGCCTTGTGCAGGAGCGCAAACCGCTGGTGTTCCATCAGGCGCCGCTGGACAGTAACTGCCGCGCGTTGGGCATGGATCACCTGGCGCGTGCTGCCGGTTTGCAGGATATGGTGCTGATGCCATTGCTTGCCAGCGGACGTTTTTTGGGCTACTTGCAAGCCGCCTGGCACCGTGAATTGAATGATATCGAATTAGACCGCGTTATGCGGGTGCTGCAGATGATCGTGCAGCAAGCCACACCGGCGCTGGAAAACCGACTGCTGCTGGAGAGCAGCCGTGAGCGTGCCAACCGCGCAGAAAGTTTGCAAAGGATCGCTGCCCTGGCCAATGAAGCCACGGATGTGGCACAGTTCCAACAGGCGACCCTCGACAACATGCTGCAATTGTTGAATGGCAACCTGATCTTGCTGCTCACATTTGACAAAGAATACAGCACTCTGCGCCTGGATATCTGCCGCAAACGGTTATTTGAAGGCGTGATCAACGAGAACAGCATCGGCCTGCCCATCCAGGACCCACAATTTCCGATGACGGTCACCGCACGCATGCAGGCGACCTATACCAACGACCTGCATGAGCAGTTGTTCTATGAACAGGTGGAAGGCCCACAGTTGCTGCCGTTCTACCTGGAATTGTTCGAACAACTGGACATGCGTTCTGCCATCGGTGTGCCGATCGCCATCCGTGGCAACGGTGTCGGCGAGATCTGGGTACTTTCCACCCAGCCGCGTCATTTTCGCCCGGCAGACAGTGACGCGCTGGAAACCGCTGCCAGCCACATGGCGGGTTTCCTCGACCGCATGAGCCTCTACGCTGAAACCGATTTCACCCTGCGCAGGCAGGTGGAACATCTGACCATCCTGCGGCGTATAACCAATGAATTGAGCACCACCCTGGATGTGGACGTGTTGATGCAGATGCTGCATGGACAGGCCATGCGCATCACCAATGTCAACCGCGGTACCATCCTGTTGTATGACCTGAAGTATTTCTTCGCTGAACATCCGCGTGTGCAAAAGTTCTTCGGAGAAA
>Ga0334887_1004596_pt1 | contig 12302 bp, 5 predicted proteins | sample GraSluR1_MG_10_FD_207217 | JGI IMG/M metagenome (GOLD analysis project Ga0334887, IMG submission 207217) | Sludge microbial communities from methane-producing bioreactor in Wageningen University, Netherlands - Granular Sludge_18_07-R1 | ecosystem: Engineered > Bioreactor > Anaerobic >...
AGCTGGAGGCCATCCCCGCCAAAAAAGCCCTGCAAATGGCGCGAGAAGGCCAGTTCAAGGATGCCAAGACCGTCGCCGCCCTCTTGATGGCGGAGAAATATTTGTGAAAGACTAACGATCCCCCCCCCCCACGAATCGTAGTGGCGAGGCATGCCTCGCCAAAAAGGACGGCCCAGCCGTCCTTCCTTAGGAACGCGGAGAGTCTACCGAGGAGAATATATCATGGGATCCGCCTCACCACCCTGTACCGCTCCCTCCGGCTGTACACCAACACCACCCCCAGCGCCAGCAAAAACCCCCCTGTCTCGAAGCCAACACTAATCCAGCCCAGATTCTGCCCATGCGGCCAGAGGCCGCTGTGCGAAGGCGACAAAGCCTGCCTCCGTTCAATCCACCCCAGCCCAATCGCCAGGTTATCCACATCCAGCAGCGCCCCGCCAATCCCGGCAGCCAGTGCGATCAACCTGCTCCGCCCGCGAAGCAGCACCACAACGACCAAGAGGACCAACAAGGCAGCCAGGCCCTCGCGCAGCAGCCACAACGAATCAGGGATCAAAAAATCCCCATAATAAGCCAGATAGTCGCCATGCGGCAGCATATCCAGAAAAATGTGGGAGATCAAGGCACCGGTAAATCCCGCCCCGTACACCGTAGACCACTCAAGGGCATGAGCCAGCTTGCACGAAACGGACGAATCGCGTTCCTCCTCAAGTGCTGGAAAAACCATTTTTGCCGCATTTTTTGTCAAAACCCCAATCGCTGCGCCTGCGGCGACATGCACATAAATATCCATTGCAACCTTTATTATGCAGAAATCAACCACGAATAACTGTACCAGTATAGAAGAAAGCCCGAATTTCGTCAATCAGAGAACACATCCATAAATGAACACGCCCTGATCCCTGATTGATATCCTGCCGTTAGGTAATCCTGTTACATCCATTAGGAAACCCTCGCAATTATGTCACCACCCAAATATGACAAGGCACAGGTTGAATCAAGGAACAATATAACCTTTATAGATACTGCTTTAAGCGATAGAATATAAGATGGTTAAATGTGTGGACAGCAGCGCTGATATACAATCACTGCTTTCAAACTATCCTTATCTATGGAGTGTATAAATGAAGCGACAAAAAGTAACAATTGACGGAAACGAGGCCGTAGCATATACTGCTTATCGGCTGAATGAAGTAATTGCCATCTACCCAATCACCCCTTCTTCCAATATGGGAGAACATGCCGATGCCTGGGCAGCCAAAGGAATCAAAAACATCTGGGGAACCGTCCCCAGCGTTACCGAAATGCAATCTGAAGGCGGCGCGGCCGGCGCAGTGCATGGGGCATTGACTACTGGCGCCCTGACCACCACCTTCACCGCCTCACAGGGTCTTCTCTTGATGATCCCCAATATGTACAAGATCGCCGGCGAATTGACTGCTGCGGTTTTCCACGTCTCCGCCCGCTCGATTGCGGCGCAGGCCCTTTCCATCTTCGGCGACCATTCCGACATCACCGCCGCCCGCGCCACTGGCTTTGCCATGCTCGCCTCCCGCTCCGTGCAGGAAGCCCATGATATAGCCCTTATCGCCCAGGCAGCCACCTTGAAAAGCCGCGTGCCTTTCCTGCATTTCTTCGACGGCTTCCGCACCTCGCACGAAGTCACCAAAATTGAACTGCTCGACGACGAAGACATGCGCGCCATGATCGACGACCAACTGGTCATCGATCACCGCCAGCGCGGCCTGTCCTCTGACCGTCCCGTGATTCGCGGTACCGCCCAGAACCCGGATGTCTTCTTCCAGGCGCGCGAAACCGTCAATCCTTTCTATGACAAAACCCCTGCCATTGTCCAGGAAGCCATGGATAAGTTCGCCAGGCTCGTTGGCCGCCAGTACCACCTGTTTGATTATGCCGGTGCTCCTGACGCCGAACGCGTCATCATCCTGATGGGCTCCGGCGCCGATACGGCCGAAGCCACCGCGCAATACCTTGCCGAACAGGGCGAGAAAGTGGGTGTGATCACCGTCCACCTCTTCCGCCCCTTCTCCGTCAAGCACCTGCTTGCCGCGCTGCCCAAGACGGTCAAGGTCATTGCTGCCCTCGATCGTACCAAGGAGCCTGGTGGCGCTGGCGAACCCCTCTACCAGGATGTGGTTACCGCCATCAACGAAGGCATGGCCGATGAGGCCGCTCCCTTCAGCAAAACCCCGCGCATCATCGGCGGCCGCTACGGCCTCTCCTCCAAAGAATTCACCCCGGCCATGGTCAAGGGCGTCTTTGATGAAATGTCCAAAGCCAGGCCAAAAAACCATTTCACCATCGGGATTAAGGATGACGTCACCTTCACCAGCCTTGATTACGACCCCAGCTTCACCATCGAACCCGAAGAGACCGTGCGCTGTGTGTTCTTCGGTCTGGGTGCGGATGGCACCGTTGGCGCTAACAAGAACTCGATCAAGATCATTGGTGAAGAGACCGATTTCAATGCCCAGGGCTACTTTGTTTACGACTCGAAGAAATCCGGCTCCGTCACTATTTCGCATCTGCGCTTTGGCCCCAAGCCGATCCCTTCTCCTTATTTGATCGTTGAAAACGATGCCAACTTCGTCGCCTGTCACCAGTTCTCTTTCCTCGAACGGCTGGACATCCTCAAGTACGCCAAACCCGGCGGCATCTTCCTGCTCAACAGCATTTTCCCTGCCGACAAGGTGTGGGACGAACTTCCCTACGAAGTGCAAAACGCGATCATTGAAAAGAATCTCAAATTCTACGTGATCGACGCTTACGAAGTCGCCGAAGCCACTGGCATGGGCGGCCGCATTAACACCATCATGCAGACCTGCTTCTTCGCCATCAGCGGCATTCTCCCGCGCGATGAAGCCATTGCGCAAATCAAGAAGAGCATTGAGAAGACCTACGCCAAACGCGGTGACGCGGTTGTGCAGGCCAACTACAAAGCGGTTGACAACTCGCTGGAGAATCTCCACGAAGTGAAAGTCCCCGCCCAAGCCAGCAGCGACATGCACCGCCGCCATATCGTCTCCACAGAAGCGCCGGCTTTTGTCAAAGACGTACTCGGCACCATTATGGAAGCCCGCGGCGACGACCTGCCGGTCAGCGCCATGCCGATCGACGGCACCTATCCCACCGGCACCACCATGTGGGAAAAACGCAACGTCGCCATCAGCATCCCCGTGTGGGAAGAAGACCTGTGTATCCAGTGCGGCAAGTGCGCCTTTGTTTGCCCGCATGCCGCCATTCGCACCAAGGTCTATGATCCCAAATACCTCGAAGAAGCCCCCGCAACCTTTAAATCGATTGACGCCAAGGGTTTCAAGGAATTCCCCGGTTACATGTGGACCGTTCAGGTTGCTCCCGAAGACTGCACCGGCTGCGGCATGTGCGTAGAAGCCTGCCCCGCCAAAGACAAGACCAATCCCGATCGCAAAGCCATCAACATGGCGCCCCAGCTTCCGCTGCGCGACCAGGAACGCGAAAACTTCGCCTTCTTCTTCAACCTGCCCAACCCCGACCGCAATGTTTTCGAACCTTCCACGGTCAAAAAATCTCAGCTTTTGCAGCCGCTGTTTGAGTTCTCCGGCGCCTGTGCTGGCTGCGGTGAAACCCCATATGTGCGCCTGCTGTCCCAACTGTTTGGCGACCGCTCAGTCATCGCCAATGCCACCGGCTGCTCCTCCATTTACGGCGGCAACCTGCCCACCACCCCGTGGACCGTCAATGAAGAAGGACGCGGCCCGGCCTGGTCCAACTCCCTGTTTGAAGATAACGCCGAGTTCGGCATGGGCATGCGTCTGACGCTTGACAAGCAGAGCGAATACGCCCGTGAACTGATCAGCGCCCTGTCCCCCAAAATCGGTGATCCGCTCGTCAATGATATTTTGAACGCCGAGCAGAAAACCGACGCCCAGATCGACGAACAACGCAAGCGTGTTGCCATATTAAAGGAAAAACTGGCTGGCATGCAAAATGACCCGCAAGCCGCTAACCTGGCCAGTGTAGCGGACACCCTCGTCCACAAGGACGTGTGGATTGTCGGCGGCGACGGTTGGGCTTATGACATCGGTTACGGCGGTCTGGACCACGTCCTCGCCTCCGGCAAAAACGTCAATGTGCTGGTGCTCGACACCGAAGTCTACTCCAACACCGGCGGTCAGGCCTCCAAGGCGACCCCGCGTGCTGCTGCTGCCAAATTTGCAGCCAATGGCAAGAACCTGCCCAAGAAAGACCTGGCCCGCATCGCCATGACCTATGGCAACATCTACGTTGCCCGCGTTGCCATGGGCTACAACGACAACCAGACCCTGAAAGCCTTCCGCGAAGCGGCAGCCTACGACGGGCCTTCCCTGATCATCGCCTACACCCATTGCATCGCCCATGGGATCAATGATATGAAGTACGGTCTGCTACAGCAGGAACAGGCTGTCAAATCCGGGGCATGGATATTGTTCCGTTACAACCCGGAACTCGAACAGCCCTTCACCCTCGACAGCAAAGAGCCGACCATCTCGGTTCAGGACTATGCCTACAACGAATCCCGGTACACCCAGGTCGTTCAAACCGATGAGGACCGCGCTGAAATGCTGATGAAGAACGCTGAAGCTGACGCCAAACGCAGTTGGGAATATTACGAATCGCTTAAGAAATCGTAATAAAACCCGATGATAACGAAGCCCACGCCCCTGGCAGCTGCCAGGGGCGTGCTTTTTATTGAAAATATTTGATAAGTAGGCTATGATTATCTTGTATTGAAATCAATTACCCCTCACAGGAGGCCAACAATGAATGACCTGAAAACAACCTATCTTGGATTACCGCTCAAAAATCCCCTGGTTGCCTCATCTTCGCCCCTCTCAAAAAATGTAGACAGTGTGCGCCAGTTAGAAGATGCAGGTGCAGCGGCCGTTGTACTCTACTCCCTCTTTGAAGAGCAAATCCGTCAGGAAAGCTTGATATTAAATAAAGTACTTAACCGCGGTGCAAATTCGTTTCCTGAAGCGCTGACCTATTTCCCCGAAGTTGAGGATTACAACATCGGGCCGGAAAGATATCTGAACCACCTGCAAAAAATAAAAGCCGCCGTAGATATCCCCATCATCGCCAGTTTGAATGGCAGCTCACAAGGCGGCTGGCTGGAATACGCCCAGAAAATACAGGAAGCGGGTGCAGATGCCCTCGAATTGAATCTCTATTATATGGCAACAGATTTGCTGTTGACCAGTGATACCCTGGAACAAACCCAGCTTGACCTGGTGCGCCAGATCAAGGAAAAACTGACCATCCCGCTGGCGGTCAAGCTTAGCCCCTATTACACCGCCTTTGCCAGCTTTGCCCGGCGGATCACCGAAGCAGGCGCAGACGGCCTGGTGCTGTTCAACCGTTTCTATCAACCCGATCTGGACATCGTCGACCTCAAGGTCATCACCAATCTGGAACTCAGTCGATCCGAAGATATGCGCCTGCCCCTGCGCTGGATCGCCATTCTCTCCAGCAAGATCCAGACAGATTTTGCCCTCACCAGCGGCGTTCATACCCGCGAGGATGTCGTAAAAGCCGTCATGGCGGGTGCAAATGTCACCATGATGGCCTCTGTTTTATTGGAGAAGGGCATTCCCCATGTGACCACCTTACTGAAAGGCCTGGAAAATTGGATGGATATGTTCCAATATCCTTCGATTAAACAAATGCACGGCGCAATGAGCCAACAAAAAGTAGAAGACCCCGCGGCCTTTGAAAGAGCCAATTACTTGCGGATTCTCAACAGTATGGATACCGATCAAGGCTGAAATGTGGCCCGGCGCCACAACTTTAAAAACAAGAAGCTGCCCAAACGGGCAGCTTCTTAAGCACACAATATAATATACAAGGACTGTCTAAGTTTCTGTTCTTACAAATATACAGACCGGCGGATTACTTTGTCTGTGGAGGAGCGGAAAATTGTTTCTTCTGGCGGTAAACGATACGTCCCAACGACAGATCGTAGGGCGACATCTCAACCCGAACGTGGTCACCCAACAAAATTCGGATATAATACTTGCGCATTCTGCCAGATAAATAAGCCAGCACTTCGTGGCCATTCTCCAGCTTCACGCGGAACTGTGTGCCGGGCAGTGCCTCGGTCACAACACCTTCCACAACAATTTTTCCATCTTCTTTGGCCATACATTCCTCCTCAGAAACTACATACCTGCAAAAACTTATCCTGAACCCTGTACCAAAACTTCATCATCTAAAAACCCAGACAATTTACCCCCGGGTTCGGGGACTCATCTGGCGGCGTTTCATCCGACGAAGCGCTTTCTTTCGTTCAACACGGCGGTTTTCAGTCCGTGAAACAAACCATCGCTTGCGGCGAATCGTACTTAAGTTTCCTGCTTTTACAACCTTCTTGCGAAAACGCTTCAACAGGGAATCCTGTGATTCGTTAGGGCGCAATGTAACAGTTGGCATATGAGGTCTCACCTCCTCTTCTTTTTCAGAGTTATCTCACCTGGCCCAGGTGCAGATAAGAAAAAACTCGGCTGGCTGATTTGCAGTCGAGTTTACGAGTAAAGATAGTGTAGATCCTTGGTCTCGTTGCAACCAGGCCATAGCCTCCAAAAATGATGATCGACAGAAAATAAACCTCAAAAAACAGGCATCTCAGCCAAATCATTATACACGAGACACACCTTATTGTCAAACAAGCGTGTCCCCAGCAAACCGTCGGGCAAGGCAAACGGTAAAAACCTGCCATGCCAGGCCAGCTGCTGCGGCCTAACCATTCTTTAAAAATAGAAAAAGTCTCTTGGCAATGAACTACTCTCCCAGGGGGCTACCCCCCAAGTACCATCGTCGCTGACAGCCTTAACTACTGGGTTCGGGATGTGACCAGGTGTACCACTGCCGCTTTCGTCACCAAGAGACTTTATTCACATTGTTAATCCTTACCAGAAAAGCTTTCAAAATAGTATTGTAGTTTTGTTTTTTCCTGCACATAGAAGAGAACCCAATTCTCCATATCACACGGGAAGCCCTCGACCATTAGTACAGCTTAGCTCAACGCATTGCTGCGCTTACACACGCTGCCTATCAAGCAGGTAGTCTTCCTGCGGTCTTACTCCCTTACGGGATCACAGGGATCTTATCTTGAGGCGAGTTTCCCACTTAGATGCTTTCAGCGGTTATCTCTGCCAGACGTGGCTACTCAGCGATGCCGTTGGCACGACAACTGACACACCAGAGGTCTGTCCGCCCCGGTCCTCTCGTACTAGGGGTAGCTCCTCTCAAATCCCTTACGCCCACAGCGGATAGAGACCGACCTGTCTCACGACGGTCTGAACCCAGCTCGCGTACCGCTTTAACGGGCGAACAGCCCGACCCTTGGGACCTTATCCAGCCCCAGGATGCGATGAGCCGACATCGAGGTGCCGAGCGAGGTCGTCGATGTGAACTCTTGGACCTCACCAGCCTGTTATCCCCGGGGTAGCTTTTATCCGGTAAGCCACGGCCCTTCCACTCGGTACCGTGGGATCACTAAACCCGACTTTCGTCTCTGCTCGACGCGTTGGTCTTGCAGTCAAGCTCCCTTATGCTTTTGCACTCTTCGACTGGTTTCCATTCAGTCTGAGGGAACCTTTGGGCGCCTCCGTTACTCTTTAGGAGGCGACCGCCCCAGTCAAACTGCCCACCAGACACGGTCCCGTACCCGGTTTACGGCGTACGGTTAGGGTCTAAACATGATTAGGGTGGTATTTCACGGTTGGCTCCACCAAGGCTGGCGCCCTAGCTTCCTAGCCTCCCACCTATGCTACACAAATCATGCCCAAACTCAATGTCAAGCTGCAGTAAAGCTCCACGGGGTCTTTTTGTCCTGCTGCGGGTAGGCCGCATCTTCACAGCCATTTCAATTTCACCGGGTCCTTCGTTGAGACAGTGCTCCAGTTGTTACACCATTCGTGCGGGTCGGAACTTACCCGACAAGGAATTTCGCTACCTTAGGACCGTTATAGTTACGGCCGCCGTTCACCGGGGCTTCAGTTCAGAGCTTCGCTTGCGCTAACCCCTCCCTTTAACCTTCCGGCACCGGGCAGGTGTCAGCCCCTATACATCGTCTTACGACTTTGCAGAGACCTGTGGTTTTGTTAACCAGTCACTAGAGCCTGTTCACTGCAACCCTCTATCGCTACGTATTGCTACTCACGACGAAGGGCACCCCTTCTCCCGAAGTTACGGGGCTAATTTGCCGAGTTCCTTAACGAAGGTTCTCCCGATCGCCTTAGTATTCTCTACTCGTCTACCAGTGTCGGTTTGCGGTACGGGCACCTAAACTTCATCACTTAGAGGCTTTTCTTGGCAGCAAGGCTCAACTCACTTACGCCTCATGGGCTCGCCACACAACCTCAACTCAGTCCGCGGATTTCCCTACGGTCCTCATCGTCTGACGTTGCATGCACCTGAATCCATTCACAGGCTGGCCTACCTCGCTGCGTCCCCCCTTCGCTCCATTTAGGTGGTTCCGGAATGTTGACCGGATGTCCATCGTCTACGCCTCTCGGCCTCGACTTAGGGCCCGACTAACCCGACGCGGAACAACCTGGCGTCGGAAACCTTAGACTTACGGCGAACATGATTCTCACATGTTTTACGCTACTCATGCCTGCATTCTCACTTCTGCCCGCTCCAGTACTCCTCACGGTATACCTTCTCTGCTGACAGAACGCTCCCCTACCGCCACAACTTGCGTTATGGCCCATGGCTTCGGTACTAAACTTAGCCCCGTTAAATTTTCCGCGCAAGATCGCTTGACCAGTGAGCTGTTACGCACTCTTTAAAGGATGGCTGCTTCTAAGCAAACCTCCTGGTTGTTTCAGCAACCTCACATCGTTTCCCACTTAGTTTAGATTTGGGGACCTTAGCCGATGGTCTGGGCTCTTTCCCTTTTGACCACGAAACTCATCTCCCGTAGTCCGACTGCCATGCTCTGGAGTACCGGCATTCGGAGTTTGATTGGGTTTGGTAAGCTCTAAGCCCCCTAGCCCATTCAGTGCTCTACCTCCGGTACTAAACGCATGACGCTAGCCCTAAAGCTATTTCGGGGAGAACAAGCTATCTCCAAGTTCGTTTGGCATATCACCTCTAACCACAGTTCATCCCCTAACTTTGTAACGTTAGTAGGTTCGGGCCTCCGCGAGCGTTTAGACTCGTTTCACCCTGACCATGGTTAGCTCACCTGGTTTCGTGTCTAATCCCTGCAACTAATTCGCCCTATTCAGACTCGCTTTCGCTCCGGCTCCGGATGTCTCTTCCTTAACCTTGCTACAAAGATTAACTCGCAGGCTCATTCTCCAAGAGGCACGCCGTCAGGCTTAGCAGCGCGTAAACGGATCTCTCCGCAACACCGTCCTGCCATTAGCCCTTCGACTGCTTGTAGGTTTACGGTTTCAGGTTCTATTTCACTCCCCTCAACGGGGTACTTTTCACCTTTCCCTCACGGTACTTGTTCACTATCGGTCGCCAAGTGTATTTAGCCTTGGGGAGTGGACTCCCCTGCTTCCCACCGGATTAGCGTGCCCGGCGGTACTCAGGATACCCGACGGAGTTGTCTGTCTTTCACTTACGGGACTCTTACCCTCTCTGGTTGGCTTTCCCACACCATTCTGTTAGACAAACAGTTTGTAACTCCATATGTCAGGTCCTACAACCCCAACACAACTAGTATGCTGGTTTGGGCTTTTCTCCGTTCGCTCGCCACTACTAGGAGAATATTCTCTTTTCCTCTGGGTACTTAGATGTTTCAGTTCCCCAGGTTCCCTTCACTACCCTATATATTCAGATAGTGATACTGTTGGTTCGCAACAGTGGGTTATCCCATTCGGAAATCCCCGACTCAATCGCCTGTTCGCGGCTCATCGAGGCTTATCGCAACGTCCTGCGTCCTTCTTCGGCACTTGGCGCCTAGGCATCCACCGTAAACCCTTAGTAGCTTCCGCATGTGATACAGAGAATTTGATCCTCTTCCATGCTTTCTTCTTCTAATGTTTTTACTGTTTCTTCTTTTGATGCTTTGGCCTACAATACTATTCTGTTGGTAAGGTTCTGGTGCGCTTTCTCTCGCGCTGTCTGCCTCTCACGTTCCCGTCAGTGTCAGACAGCACCAGACAAATCTGCTTCCTTCTCTTCTCTTTTTAATCCAATCAGCGGCCTGAGCTTACCGCCAGGTCGCTGTTTCTCTTCCCGGTCCGGTCTTGCTCTCTTTCCCTACTCCGCTGTTTTTCCCAAATACTGCTCCTCCTCCTGCCTGTTTCCACCACCTTGCTTCTGGTGGAGATGAGGGGACTCGAACCCCTGGCCCCCGCCTTGCAAAGGCGATGCTCTCCCAACTGAGCTACATCCCCATTTGTCTCTGTGTGGGCCTGAAAGGACTCGAACCTTTGACCCCTGCGTTATCAGCACAGTGCTCTAACCAGCTGAGCTACAGGCCCTTTCCCTCAACAACTGAAGAGTGATAAGAAGTTACTTTATGCCAGCGCTTCGCGCACCGCGCGCAAAACTTCTTTGTGTTTCCACAGAGCTTCAAACTCGCACCCTCAGGCGCTCATTCTTGTCTCCCTAGAAAGGAGGTGATCCAGGCGCACCTTCCGGTACACCTACCTTGTTACGACTTCGTCCCAGTTACCGACCCTGCCTTTGACGGCTCCCTCCCTTGCGGGTTAGAATACCGGCTTCAGGCATTGCCAGCTCCCATGACGTGACGGGCGGTGTGTACAAGACCCGGGAACGTATTCACCGCAGTATTGCTGACCTGCGGTTACTAGCAACTCCATCTTTATGCAGGCGAGTTGCAGCCTACAATCTGAACTGGGGCCAGCTTTTACGGATTGGCTCCGCCTCGCGACTTCGCTACCAATTGTACTGGCCATTGTAGCGTGTGTGTAGCCCAGGACATAAAGGCCATGCTGACTTGACGTCATCCCCACCTTCCTCCGGTTTATGACCGGCGGTCTCGCGTGACACTTGTAACACACGACGAGGGTTGCGCTCGTTAGCGGACTTAACCGAACATCTCACGACACGAGCTGACGACAGCCATGCAGCACCTGTGCAAGCTCCCCGAAGGGTCGTTCTGCTTTCGCTTCACTACCACTTGCATGTCAAACCCTGGTAAGGTTCTTCGTGTAACATCGAATTAAACCACACGCTCCGCTGCTTGTGCGGGTCCCCGTCAATTCCTTTGAGTTTTAACCTTGCGGCCGTAGTCCCCAGGCGGTAGACTTAATGCGTTAGCTCCGGCACTGATGGGTTTGACCCCACCAACGCCAAGTCTACATCGTTTACAGCTAGGACTACCGGGGTCTCTAATCCCGTTTGCTCCCCTAGCTTTCGCGTCTGAGCGTCAGTCATGTGCCAGGAAGCCGCCTTCGCCTCTGGTGTTCCTCCGGATATCTACGCATTTCACCACTACACCCGGAATTCCACTTCCCTCTCACATACTCTAGACTGACAGTATTAACCGACGTCTCCCAGTTAAGCCGGGAGCTTTCACAGCTAACTTATCAATCCGCCTACACGCGCTTTACGCCCAGTAAATCCGGATAACGCTCGCCTCCTACGTTTTACCGCGGCTGCTGGCACGTAGTTAGCCGAGGCTTATTCTGCAGGTACTGTCCTTCCTCTTCCCTGCAAAAAGTACTTTACAACCCGAAGGCCTTCATCGTACACGCGGCGTTGCTGCTTCAGGCTTTCGCCCATTAAGCAATATTCCCTACTGCTGCCACCCGTAGGTGTATGGACCGTGTTTCAGTTCCATTGTGGGGGGCCACCCTCTCAGGTCCCCTACCCGTCATCGCCTTGGTAGGCTTTTACCCTGCCAACTAGCTGATGGGACGCAGGCCCCTCCCAAAGCGGATTTCTCCTTTTCTCACCAGTTCTCTAACACTCGTGAGCTCATGAGGTATTAGCGGTTCTTTCGAACTGTTATCCCTCTCTTCGGGGCAGGTCACCAACGCGTTACTCACCCGTTCGCCACTAGAATTTCATAAATCCGAAGATCCAATCGTTCTCGTTCGACTTGCATGTATTAGGCACGCCGCCAGCGTTCATCCTGAGCCAGGATCAAACTCTCCGTATAATTTATCGCTCCCTTGCGGAAGCGTTCATTACGGCTCTTTTTACTGACATGTTTCCCTTCTTACCACTCTTCAATTGTTAAGGTCCCGCCAGCCTGCTCTGTCTCTTCCCGATTAAAAAGCCCCGATGTCTTTTATCCTCTCAGGACCTCCATCGGCGCTCTCTCAGCGATC
>Ga0334887_1004604_pt1 | contig 12273 bp, 3 predicted proteins | sample GraSluR1_MG_10_FD_207217 | JGI IMG/M metagenome (GOLD analysis project Ga0334887, IMG submission 207217) | Sludge microbial communities from methane-producing bioreactor in Wageningen University, Netherlands - Granular Sludge_18_07-R1 | ecosystem: Engineered > Bioreactor > Anaerobic >...
TGATCCCGCCTTCGAAAAAGGACTTTTTCGACTCGAAGAGCGCGCCCATATTTATGTCTTGTACTGGCTGAATCGTATAACCGAACCCGTCAAATGGATCATCACCCCCCATCACAACGATGCCAATCCCGTTGGACTCTTCGCCAGCCGCACCCCGTTGCGTCCCAATCCCATTGGTCTGGCGCTTGTCGAATTGCGCAACGTCGAAGCCAATATCCTCCATATCTCCGGTATTGATGCCCTGGATGGCACCCCCGTCCTTGATATCAAACCCTACTTCCCCGGCCTGGATTCGCCGCCGCTGACATCCTTCAATCCAAAAGGTGACTCTTGATCCCGGAAAAAGACTTTTCAAAACACAAAGTCTTTCCCGGAACCACAGGGAATCCATTCGACGTCGTCCTGCATTGGCTGAAAGACTATGAACACACCCCCCTGATTTGCTTTGTCCTGACGCTCATCGCATTAACCGCCCTCGGTACCGTCTTTTCCCTCATCCAGCACACCCTCACCCGCAGTCTGATTCTCTTTGGCATCATCCTCATCGATTGGAACCTGGTCGCCTGGCTGCCCCGCACTGGCCGTTCTTTTGGCCCTGTCAAACCAGTCGCCCTGCAACTGGCAATCGCCCGTTGCTTCTTCGCCCTCATTCCCTTCCCGCTGTGGCTCTTTGTTTTGATCCAGCTCATCGGAACCGCCGCCGTCATCTACGGGTTCTGGATTGAACCTTTCCAGTTAAAAACCACTCGCATGACCCTTAAAACGCCAAAGCTGCAAAAAGGCGCAGCATTGAAAATCCTGCACCTCGGTGATCTTCATTTTGAACGTCAGACCATCCGCGAAACCGCCCTCCTCCAAAAAATTAACCAACTGCAGCCAGACTTGATCCTCTTCTCTGGCGACATCCTCAACCTCTCCTACCTCCATGATGAACAAGCCTGGCAGGGCGCACGCGCCATTTTTGAGCAGTTGTCCGCTCCCCTCGGTGTCTACCTCGTCACCGGCAGCCCGGCCGTCGACCTGGAAGAGATCCTGCCCGATCTTCTCGCCGATCTGCCTGTGCGCTTGCTCCGAGACGAAGCTGTCACCATTCCTGTCGGCGGCGATCAGCTCACTCTGGTGGGATCATTTTGCTCCCACCATCCCGACCAAGATGGCTCCGCCCTTGAAAAACTCACCCAATCCATCGAAGATAATCACACCTTCCGCATCTTCCTCTACCACACCCCCGACCTGGCTCCCGTCGCCGCCAGACTCGGCTATGACCTGCAGCTCTCCGGTCACACCCACGGCGGACAAGTCCGCCTGCCCTTCTATGGCGCCCTTTTCACCGGCTCCCTCTACGGCAAGCAATTCGAGTCCGGTCTCTACCAGATGAACGAGATGAAACTCTACATCACCCGCGGCATCGGCCTCGAAGGGGCCGGCGCCCCCCGAGTGCGTTTCCTCTGCCCGCCCGAAATCATCCTCTGGGAAATCTCATCCAGCATTGAATAATTCAATCTGCTTTGCCCCCTTGCCAAAGGGAGATGTCGCCAAGCGACAGACGAAGTGTCTGTGAAGCGGGCAGAGATTTCCTCAGGCCAAACAGCATTCATCAATCTAATGGAAAATACTCCCTCACAAACTTTATTTAGCCCCCGCTCCCCGCTCTAAAACCGCAAAAAAACACCGGCTTAAAGCAAGCCGGTGTTTCGCTCATTAATTCAATTGACTCTGCCCTAATCCCCCAGCTTTGCGCTGATCAAACTTCTCACCTGATCCAGCGCTTCGGCTAATTTTTCCGGGTCTTTGCCGCCGGCCTGGGCCATATTCGGCCGTCCGCCGCCGCCACCGCCAACCACTTGTGCCCCGGCTTTCACGATCTCACCGGCATGTAAGCCCTTTGCAATTAACTCATCCGAAACAGAAGCCACAAAGACCGGTTTGCCAGCGACCACGCTGCCCAGAACAACAGCACCATCCGCATACCGTGCGCGGAAACTGTCTGTCATCTGCCGCAAAATATCCGTACTGGCATCCGGCAAACTCGTCACCAGCACTGGCGCACCGCCAATCATCGGCACATCTTCCAATGACCCAATAAAATCCTGCGCTGCCAGCTTTTGACGCAAGGCCAGCACTTCCTTCTTGGTCTTATCCTGTTCAGCAAGCACCGCTTCGATTCTCGCAACCACATCATCAAGGGATGTCCCCAGCAGGGAAGCACTGGTCCGCAATGCACCAAATCTACTGCGCACGATTTCATATGCAGCTTCTCCGGTCACCGCCTCAATTCGCCGAATACCCGCGGCAACGCTGCTTTCGCTGATGATCAGGAACAAGCCAATCATCCCCGTTTCATCCACATGAGTACCGCCGCATAATTCGTACGAGAATGGCGCATCCTCACCGATGCTGATCGTACGCACCGTCTCGCCATATTTCTCACCAAATAAAGCTATCGCGCCTTCAGCAATGGCTTCTTCCCGCGATTTCACCACAATATTGAGCGGATAATTCTTCAACACAGCCCGGTTGACATACTCCTCAATCTTTGCAAGCTCTTCGGTTGTCACCGCCTCAGGGTGGGTAAAGTCAAATCGCAGTCGATCGGGCGCCACCAGCGAACCCGCCTGGCGGGCATGGTCGCCCAGATATTCATGCAGTGCCGCATGCAGCAAATGAGTGGCCGTATGATTGCGCATGATCGCCATCCGGCGCTCCGCTGCCACAGACGCTGCCGCCTGGTCACCGACCCTGACCGCGCCGCGAACCACTTTGCCGACATGGGTGATGATCCTATCTGCAGGCTTGCGCACCGCTTCAATTACAATTTCCCAATCTCCATCATCTGCGGAGCGAATCACGCCGTGATCCACCACTTGCCCGCCGCTCTCGATATAAAAACTCGTTGTCGGCAGCAGCACTTGAACCGTGTCGCCTTCACCAGCTTCTGCAACAACTTCACCATCTCGAACCAAACCCAGGATTTCACCGGTAAATGTCAGCGGCCCATACGGCTGGTAATCCACGCCTTCCTCCAGCAGCTTACCAGCTTCCACAAGCGATTCATACAAATCACGGAACACTTCCACATCATCGCCGCCTGCCCCGCCAAAAGATTGCCCCGCGCCCGAAGCAATCCGGTGAGTTTCCATCGCCTCGTGGAATCCTTTTTCATCAACATCCAACCCCTGCTCACGAGCAATATCACGAGTGATCTCCAGCGGCAAGCCGTGCGTGGCATACAAATCAAAGGCAACCTGCCCACCCAGTGTGAGCTGCCCAATTTGTTTAAGACCATTCAACAGGTCACTTAAATAACTAAGTCCTGTTTCCACTGTGCGCTGGAATCGTTTCTCTTCCCGGGTCAAATTATCGAGAATCGTCTGACGGTTCTTGACCAGCTCAGGATATGCATCCCCATAAATATGAATCACGACATCAGCCACTTGCGCCATGAAAGGCTCGTTCAGGCCGATCTTGGACGCAAACCGCGCCGCCCGCCGCACGATCATCCGGCACACATAATTCCTGCCCGTATTGCCTGGCACAACTCCGTCCGCAATCAGGAAAGATGCCGTCCGGCAATGGTCGGCAATCACGCGGTATGGCGTCAAATGCTCTTCTCGCTCCGCATCGCTGTGTCCGGTCAACTCCTGCACCTTCTGCAGCAAGGGCCAAAGCAAGTCTGTTCGATAATTCGAGGTAACGCCCTGTAAAACAGACACGATCCGCTCAAACCCCATACCTGTGTCGACATGCGTGGCTGGCAGCGGCTCAAATTCGTTCTCACTAACCCGATTGTACTGAATAAAAACCAGATTCCATAACTCCAGGAAACGGCTGCAGTCCCCATTGACTGCACACACATGCCCTGGCTCACCCTGCTTATCACAGGCTTCTGGCCCCATGTCATAATGAATCTCGCTGGATGGCCCGCAGGGGCCTGTCTCCGCCATTTCCCACAGATTATCCTTGCGGCCAAAATAAAGCACGTGATCCCGGTTGATCCCGGGTTGCCTCCGCCAGATATCAGCAGCTTCTTCATCCGTCGGAATTTGACCCTTCTCGTCCTTAAAGCAGGTGGCCCACAGATTGTTCTTATCTAACCCCCACACATCGGTCAACAATTCCCACGCCCAGGTGATCGCTTCTTCTTTGTAATAATCTCCAAAAGACCAGTTTCCCAGCATTTCAAAGAAGGTGTGGTGGGTATCATCACGCCCGACATCATCCAGATCGTTATGCTTACCGGCTACACGCATACATTTCTGCGAATCCACAGCACGTGTATAGGATCGGCGATCTGTCCCCAAAAACACGTCCTTGAACTGCACCATCCCTGCGTTGGTAAACAATAAAGTCTGGTCGCCGCCCGGCACCAGCGAGGAAGACGGGACTACCGTGTGTCCGCGTTCCTCAAAAAAATCAAGAAAAGATTGTCGAACTTCCGCGCCCGTAAACTTTTTCTTCATGCAAACTCCTCTTTTTCAGCAAATAATGACAAAATCAGATAAATTTTGCAAAATTTCCAAATCAACAACATGGATTGAATTATATGCGATGAACGCAACCCTGACAATCAACAACTCAAAAAAGGACACACGCCATCTTCGCCTGTGCCCTTTTTCTTGTCCAGACCGAACTATCGCGAAATAGCCAGCTTCACCAGCTTGCCATTCCGGTCCATCGTCACCCGCGCATAATGTTGATGCGTCCGCGCGTTGCTTTTGGCTTCTTTTTTCAGGGTGATCACCGTCCGCCCGGCATTACCCTTCGCATACGTCCGCGAGGACACTTCGACGCCAAATCCTTTGCGCCTGAAATATGCCTTGTCCACCCGATACTCCTGAGAAACCGAAACCTCAGCATTTTCAACGCCTGGCAAATACTCCTTCAGCAATTGTTTCGCCTCGGCAACGATGCCCCTCTCACAGCACTCTACCTCGCCGTTCTCCTTAATATCACATACCATGCGCACATTCACCGGAACCCGCAGACGGGTAATTGACTTCGCGCTAACCTGCTCGCCATTCCCACGCGCCAGCGGGTCGCCATACAGCACAAACGAGATCATCGTCTTCTGGTCCTCGCCATCCATAAAGCCCTGGCGCTTTTCCATCTGCTGCACAAACTCAACCTTGGCCCGCAGCAGCGCCTCACCGCTCACCATGCCTTCCTGTAAATACTGCCAGAACAAATTTGCCAGCAGATCAGCGCCAATCAGCGGCAAACTCACCGAGCCATAAGCGACGCACGTAGAAGCTACCACAGCCGATGTGCCCGCAGCCAGGAAGCGCAGCGCAACCGAGTCGCTCTCGCACTTCTCAAACACGTGCCCCCCGTAACACGCTTCAGAAAAAACCACCCGTGGCGAACAGCCGTTCTTCACCAAATCCGAAGGCTGCAATGCCACCGGATAATCCGGCCCCACATACGGGTCTGTTATATCCCGTTGACCATACCATTCAGGCGAATCGGCCAAACCGTGCAGGTTAAAATATCCCAGCCCTGCATTCATAATCCGCGAATAATCAAATCCGCTCTGCGGTTCGGGAGGCGTGATTTCCAATGCCTGTCCCTCGCCAATCGGGCGGAACACAGCCAGCGACGCGCGCCGCCAGACTGCCGCCGAATAGCCAAAACCATTCTTGAGCTGCGGCCTTTCCGGCTTGCGCTTGACAAATAGCGCGACAAAAAATGCAATCAACTGTACCAGAAACGCCGTGGAAATAACCGTCTTTTCTTTACTGCTTTTCTTGCCATGCTCGCTGATTACCTTGCGAATTTGCTTCAATAAAAATGCGGGGTCGCTGCCTTTCTCGTCCGGCAGCCGTCCCACCGGCCATTCTGGTACAAAATAATTCCCATCCAGCGCCGCATACGGATTATCCGAGGGCACATCTTCATCCAGATCATCCGTTGGATTCGGCAGCTGATGGAACGGCACAATCTCATCCCCGCCGACGATCAGCAAAGCCCCTATCATCGAACCTTTCTTCGCCAATGCCTCATCCAAATCGGCCAACGCCAGTTTCAAGGACCACGGATCAATTCCTCCCACCGCAGATAATCCAAACCGCTCCATCAATTCAGGAGCATCGGGCATAAATACCATCCCGTCCCAATCTGGATAGCTGGCAATCGTCGCAGCCAGGCGTTGCATCTCGTTTTCAATGATCGTCCGAATTTGTCCGCCATATTTCTTTTCCAGCCCCGTTTTCGTGGACAACACCACATACACCGGGAAACGCCCGTCCGCCTGGCTCAATTTCGGGTCATGATATTTCTCTGCCAGCAGGTCAAACGTTTTTTCCACCTTTGCCAGCTCAGGGTCGCGCGCAATCCTTTTTCGGCGGCGCATCCCTTGTTCCCTGCCAACATTACGATGTGTCTGGCGTCCACCCGCAGACCCCTGTGCTTCAACAGCCTGCAAGCTGGAAATTTGTTCCTTGATAGCCGGCTCTTCGCGTACGATTTCCTCCGCCGGTATCGTCCGGGCAGCCACAGGAAACACATATTTCTCCGGCGCAGGTTTTGGGCTGCCTAACTGGTTCAACCCCAACGCATTCGCCACATCTGCCGGTACTGGCAAATCAAACCGTACCCGCATTTCACCCGGCCACATGGGTTGATAAATATGATCATTGCCCCACAGGCGTTTCGCGACCAGGCCTTCAGGGTCGCTCGCCACGCACTGCTGGAACAACTGCATCGCTTCAGTTTCCTGTCCTGCTTCCAGCATCACTTTCGCTGACAGCAGTGAAAAATGCAGACATCTCGGCCAGCGGGTTCGATACACCCGCGAATAACTCAAAACGCCAGACTGGTCCCCCGCAATACCCAGCAGATCCAAATGCAAAATCGCTCCCAACACCGCATCGGGATACTGACTCAGCACCCCATAGACACCCTGTTCTGCGGACAGGTAGTCTTCTTGTTGAATTAGTTTCCGCGCTGACAACAAAGCTGCCCCCCATGGAAGTAGCTGCCCCGTTTTTCGGACAGAATACCCCAAAGCTTGCAGCATGGACACTGCCTGCACCTGAGCAGCACTTCCCGGCTTATGCAATTCCGCAGTCAGCCGCCAGGCCGCTGCATATTCAGGATCAAGCGCAACCAATTTCTCAATGATCTCCAGCGCCTGTTCCATTCGCCCCTCGCCGATCAACCCTTTTGCCAGCCACAGGTTGAATGATAAGTCCCCGGGGTAAATACTCAGCCATTCTAATGCCGCCTGCCGGATGAACCGATAGGCATTCACCGACTGTGAAGCCCGCAGCACGACCAACAGATTTTCCCGGTTGATGATATTTTTCTTCCGGTCTTCAATGATTGCTGTCACGCTTTCACCCCTTTGGGATTGTGCACCAGATTCAATGCTACGATTGCGCCAAGCTGCCGGCGGATATTAATGTCCCCTGGCGCCAGTTCCGACGCACGCCGCATCATATCCTCTGCGCCTACATAGTCTTTTTGCTCGCGCAGAATAACGCCCGCATGAAAATACAGTCTGTAATCATCTGGCGCAATTTCCATTGCCTGCCCAAAAGTCTTAAACGCTTTCTTGTTTTCCCGGCGCTCTAAATACGTTTTCCCTAACGCCACATATGCTTCCAGGTCATTGGGATACTGCCGGACCGCCTCGCTGAAATAATGCACCGCTTGATCCAGTTGCCCGTCTGCACGTTTCATCATACCAACCAAATAATTCAATCCTTTCAGTGTTGGATTGATTTTCAATGCCCGAAAAGCATGCTGGCTCGCTTCCTGGGGCTTATCCAACTCCAGTTGTACCCCGGCCAGATCACTCAAAACCTCCGCATTCTCAGGATCCGTTTCAACCAGCGCCATCAACAAGGGTTCAGCTTCTTTCGCACCCTGCATGGATTGCACCAGCCTGGCGTGCTCCAGCATCACTGCAGCACATTTTTGCCCGCCATTGATCGCTTCTTCCAGCATCCGCAGCGCATCAGCAGATTTCCCTGCTGCTTTCTGCACCTCACACAAGAACAACAGACTGCCTGCAGTCCCGGGGGCTCGCTTCAAAGCCAGGCTGGCACATTCCATCGCCTTCTTTTGCTTGCCCATCCGCAGCGCAATTTTTCCGCTTTGCAATACCGGTTCAGGCGAATATCGGTCAACCACCGCAGCCCGCTCCGAGGCTTGCAAAGCGCTTGCCCAATCTTCAACCTGCTGATATGCTTTGGAAAGCAGCAGCCAAACCTGCCCCTGATCCGCAGCCTTTTTACTTATATTTTCCAGTAAAACAATCGCCTGCGCAGCTTCTCCATTTTGGATATAGGCATCACCCAGCGCCAGCCTGTATGCAAGCCTCTCCGGCATCAACTCAACCGCCATCTTCCAGTGCGCAACAGCTTTTTCTAACTCAAATTCCAACCCGGCAAGCTCAGCAGCCCAGGCATGCCATTCCGGTTCATCGGGCCACATCTCCAGCGCAGACTCTAGCGCCGCCAGTGCTTCTTCGCGCTCTTCTGCTCTTTGTAAAGCAACGGCTAGGGCAGCATAAGCAAGCGGGTCATTCGACGTCAGCTCCAGCGCCTTTAAAATCACTGTCACCGCCTCTTCTGGCACCGTGCTCTGCAGGCTCAATCCATACTCCACCAGCACTTTTGGTTCATCAATATATTTCTTTCCAATCTGGATCGCCCCGGCGTAATTGTTACTCCGGCGTAAAGCTGCTACCAATGCCCTCTGATCTTCCCCGGATTTAGCGCTCCTGGCGAAATTACGGATCCCTTCCAGCGAAGAACGAAACACCATATTCCCCCGCGCCATCCAGCGCGCCACCTCTTCACAATTTCTGATCCGCTCCAGCCGATTCACCAAGTCGTTGAAACTTTCTTCGCTGGAAATCCCCGGGGCCTTCTCCTCTGGTGCATGGCGGATCACCCGTAATTCCTGCGCAAGCATTGCCTGCTCGCGCAGCCGGACGACCAGACTGATTTGATTCAGCAAAGACCGCCCCTCGTAAGGGCGTTTCGCTACTAAATCACCTCCAATACATACGGCGTCATCCCATTTTCCCAGCGCAAATGCCGCTTCTGAAAGCTGGATGCCAATCGAAGATGAAAATCCATACTGTATCCCCATGCCGGGGTTCCACTGCGGTTGTGGCTGACTTTGTGCTTCCTTCAGTTGGCCATAACGCCGGACAGCCTTCCTGTATTGCTCCAGGGCTGCCCCCGTTTCCCCTTTCCGCACCATATTCCGGCTCTTCAAGGCCAACAATGCAGGATGATCGGCATCAAACTGCATTCCTTGTTCAATGATCGCATCCACCCTGGCTGCCGTCACATCTTGATTCAGTTGTAAAGCAGCCTCCATTGCAAACAACCCTGCTCTGGCATGCTTCCCCATCTCAGGCAATGTATCCAGTTTTTCATTTGCCGAGAGCGCATACTGATCAACGCTTGACAAAATGTCTGCACTCTTTTCTGAATATAGCAAAGCATCTGCAAGCTCAACCGCCATATATCGAATTTGAGCCGAACGCTGGTTTTGCGACAAGGCTTTCTCCAGATATGAAAGAGCCGTCTCGCTGTCACCCACCATCTCATGCAGCACCCCCATCCTCAGATTAATTGCCTCCAGGGCAGTCAGGGAAGCATACCAATCCCTTGGCAGTACTTTGAGCACATCCCCTTCAGCGAACGGGAACAGTCGGTCTGCATCAACCAGTGCCTCAGCATGCTGCAAACTTGCCAATGCGCCCTGCATCCTGTCCAACGAAATGAGCAAGTCCGCCTGAAACAGATGCAGACAGACATTTTCAGGGTACCTTTCAAGCAACACCGACAAATGCTCTTCTGCAGCAGATGTTTCGCCAATCCGCGCTTGTAAACAGGCCAGGTCAAATTCCACAACAGGGTCACCAGCTTCGCACTCCTTCGCGTTTTCAAGGCAGGCAACTGCTTCCTGCAATTCATCCAAACCCACATAAAGATGAGCGGCCTGGCGCAGGGCTGATGCCGGCACGTCACCAAGCGCTGCCAGTTTTCTCAAACTCTGCCGCACAGCCGCTTCTTCTTTCATTTGACTCTGCATCGCAGCCAACCGCACCCACATTTCCGGGGACTGAGCATCGATTTCTGTCGCGCAAGCCAATCCTTCCAACGCATCTGCCACATGCCCCGTCATGCTGGCAATATCCGCATACCAAATCAGCACATCGAGCTGATCCGGCGCCATGCTGCGCACGCTGCGCACCGTCTGAAACGCCTCTTCCGGCAGATCGGCATGCAGATACGCCTTTGCCAATTTTTTCAGCACATCCAGCCGTTCCGGAGCAGCCTGTGCGGCTTCTTTCATCGCCGTCAGGGCAATATCTTTCATTTCCAATGAATCTGCCACTGCCCCCATGCCCGCATACAACCGCCACCGCCATTCCGGCAGGGTGACATGCGCTGACTCGATTAATCCACGGAACAATTTCAAAGCTTCCTGGTTTCGTCCGCGCGCGCCCATCACTTCCGCCAGTGCCAACTGCACCGCAAAGGCATGCGGCTGCTTTTCCAGCATTTCTTCCAACAGCATCTCGGCACGCTGTACCCGCTCTGCCGAAACCATCGGCCCATCCGCCAGCAGCGGATGTTCCCCGTTAAAGATCGCCTTCACATACGCGAGTTTCAACTCAGCCGGGGGATTATCGTCCTGAATAACGATCTCCAATACAGGCACAGCTGACAAATAATTTTCTTCCTGCAAGTATATTTCAGCCAACAGCCTTGCAATGGGGGCCGCTTCAGGCCATTTTTCCAAAGATTTGACCAGCGCTTCTTTTGCCTCACCAAATTTCTCAAGCGCAGCCAGACTCGCCGCCAGTTCATACGCCGACTCCGCCGATTCGGGATCCAACACCGCCGCAGCCTCGAAAAACGGCAGAGCTTGTTCCACGTTTCCCGCAGCCTGGTACTGTTTCCCCAGTGAGAAATTAAGCTCGGCAGACTCAGGGACAATCTTCTGCCCCGCCTGCAAAGTTGCAATCGCATGGTCAATCAATCCCATAGCACAATATGATTCCGAAAGATCCAGCCAATACGCTGCGTTGTGCGGTCCTGCTTTTGTTGCCACAATTAAATACGGAACGGACGCTTCAAAATCCTCCATTTGCTGCAGTGCTTTACCCATCAGCGCATTCGCCTTTTCATGATTTGGCTCTTTTTCAAGCGCACTTTCGCAAGCCTTTGCTGCAATTCTCGGCATATCCGCTTGATACGCACTCATTCCAAATCGCGCCCAGTCATCCGCCTGTGCATCTTCGGTCAGGCGAATCACCTGTGCCCAGGACTCATAAGCATCTTTCCATTGCAGTTGCTTTTCCTGCAGCAAAGCAAGCCGCTGAAAATTCTCCGGCGCAGCGGGGTTGATAATCGCTGCCGCAAAAGCATAATTGCCCGCCGCCGGATAGTCTTCAATCTGTGCCAAATACTTACTAATATAGTGCAACAGCTCCACATCGTTGGGGCGCTCCTGTTGCAGAATATGGGCAAGTTGCACTGCTTCTGCCTGCATGTCAACCGACTCCAGAATTTCGATCAATTCCAGCGGTTTCCACTCTGCCACAAATCGCGGTGCATACAGCGCTTCGTGCTTGCTCACCTTCTTCACAATTTCTTCAACCGCCCCGCGCGCAATCGTCTGGGCTGTTTCTGTTTCGCCGTTCGACTGGGCCTGCTGTGCTTTCCGCAGTTGCAAAAACGGGTGAATTTCGGATAACGATATTTCGTCCAGCGTGTTCACCGCCGCCCTGGAAACAAAACTCGCCTCAGGTTGTCCATAAACGAGATCAGCTTGATCTGTTTTCAAAACCTTGGCAATATATTTCTCCGCTTCCCCCGTCATTTCGGCCGCAGCCAGGCGCTGTAAATGCAATCCCGCCCGCCAGAATCGTTCTGCTTCCTCAATGGATTTCAACAAGAACGCAGCTTTTTTTACATGACCGGACAATTGACATAACCCGGCCAGGGACTGTAATCGATCGGTAGCAGCCAGCAGTTGACTACCATCCAGCTTCTCCCAGGCCTGCCTGGCTTCTTTACAATCATCCAGGCGTGATTCCAGTAAACTTTCCGCCAATTGTTTTGCCAGTTCCGATTCTCCCAATATAACCATACTGCGCAGGCCGGAAAGGACTTTGCCCAGCGGCTTCTTTTCAAGCAAATTCAAAAGAATCTTCTGGCGGTCTTCAGCCAAAATGGGGTTTGCCAGCACCACATGTGAAACCACAGCCAGATATCTGTCATCGGAATCCAGCATGCAGATTTC
>Ga0334887_1004621_pt1 | contig 12247 bp, 7 predicted proteins | sample GraSluR1_MG_10_FD_207217 | JGI IMG/M metagenome (GOLD analysis project Ga0334887, IMG submission 207217) | Sludge microbial communities from methane-producing bioreactor in Wageningen University, Netherlands - Granular Sludge_18_07-R1 | ecosystem: Engineered > Bioreactor > Anaerobic >...
CCATGTTGATCACGCGCCCGCTGCGCCGTTCCTTCATGTGCGGAGCCACGGCGCGGCACATCAGCCACGGGCCGGTCACGTTGAGGGCTTGCACCTGCAGAAACTCGTCGACGCTTAGCTCGTCGATGGCCCCGCGCAGGTTGATGCCTGCGTTGTTGATCAGGATGTCGATCTGCCCGAAGTCGTTAAGGATTTGGGGAATCAACGCGTCGATCTGGTCTGGCTGCGTGACGTCGCAGGCGTAGCCGCGGCACGCTTGCCCCTTGGCCGCGCTGAGTTCGGCTGCGACCGCGCCGGCTTCGTCGCCGTGGCGGCTGATTACCGCGATCTGCGCGCCGGCTGCCGCTAAGCCCTCGGCCATCGCTTTGCCAAGCCCCTTCGTGCCGCCGGTCACCACGGCGACTTTGCCGTCCAGCCGAAAACGATTCAACACGTTCATGCGCGTTCGTCCTATCTGTGTGTAAATTCAATGCGCAAAGTAAGTGCTATGTCGCCAGGCATTCTACCCAAACTCGGGGCTGCCGGAAAGAAGGCCGTCTGCTCCGAATCGTCGGGCCGGTTTGTTTGACGCACTTTGATCGTCGCCCGTATAATGCGGCGGGACGCCGGCTGAAACGGTCCCTGGACGAGATAGAGGAGCGTTGCATGGCTGTATTTGAATCGGAGCGGAAGCTGTATGCGGTTTTGCAGAGCGTCTTCGACCGGCTGAGCGCCGAACCGGCGACTATCGAGGCGTTTACGTACAGCAACCTGGTAATTCGCATGAATTTCAGCGATCCTGCGGCGCAGGCGTTGCTCGACGGCCGCCAGCCGCCGCTGGAGGTTTTCTTTGGCGAAACGCCGGGCAAGGCGAACATGGAGTTCACCATGCCCGCCGACCTGCTGCACCGCATATGGATGGGCGAGGAGAGCGCCAGCGAGGCGTTCTTCAGCGGGCGCATCCAGACCCAGGGCAATTTCATGAAGGCGATGAAACTGCTCGACCTCTTTCGCGAGTGCGAACGGGTCTATCCGGACGTGGCGGCGGAGTACAATTTAGCATAAGGCGCGGCGGCCGCGCCAGAACCATGCGATCCTGCGCCCATGACAAGAGGAGGCGATCTCAATGGATCCGCTGGCCATCTCGGGCAAGAATTTGCGGGTGGATGATGTGGCGGCGGCGGCTGACGGCTGTCCTGTCCGCCTAGACCCTGCCGCGCTGCCGGCGATCGAGCGCTCCCGCGCCGCGGTCGAGCGGCTCGTGGCCGAAGGCCGCATCGCCTATGGCATCACCACGGGATTCGGCCGTTTCAAGGACCGGATCATTTCGCCGGACCAGACCAAGCAGTTGCAACTGAATCTGGTGCGCAGCCATGCGGTCGGCGTCGGGCCGCCGTTGGACGAGCGAACCGTGCGCGCCATGCTGCTCGTGCGCGCCAACACCCTGGCGATGGGCTATTCCGGCGTGCGTCCTCTTGTCGTCCAGGCCCTGATCGACCTGCTCAACGCACGCGTGCATCCGCGCGTCCCGGCGCAGGGATCTCTGGGCGCGAGCGGCGATTTAGCCCCCCTTGCCCACGTGGCGCAAGTGCTGATCGGCGAGGGCCAGGCGATCTATGGCGGCGAACTGCTCGACGGGCGCAGGGCTCTGGAGCAGGCAGGTCTGAGACCGATTGTGCTGGAGGCCAAAGAAGGCCTAGCCTTGCTCAATGGTACATCCTTCATGGTCGGCCTGGGCGCACTGCTGGTGCGTCGCGCCGTCAATCTGGCCTTGACCGCGGATATCGCCGCCGCGCTCAGCTTGGAAGCGCTCTGCGGCACGGACCGCGCCTACGACGAGCGGGTGCACGCCGTGCGGCCCCATCCCCGCCAGATCGACTGCGCGGCGTTTTTGCGCAAACTCGTGTCCGGCAGCGAATTTCTGCGCACCGACGATCCGAATAATGTGCAAGACGCGTATACCCTGCGCTGCGTGCCGCAGGTTCACGGCGCGGTGCGCGACGCCATCGCCTACAGCCAATGGGTAATCAACATCGAGCTGAACTCGGCCAACGACAACCCGCTTATCTTCGTGAGGGACGCATCGGACGAAGCTGCGGGTGATGGCGCCATCGACGTGGTTTCCGCAGGCAATTTCCACGGCGAACCCATCGCCATCGCCATGGACTATATGAAGCTCGCCCTGACCGAGTTGGGCAATATGAGCGAGCGCCGTGTGGCGCGGCTGGTGGACGCCGACAGCAACGGCGGCGTGCTGCCCATGTTCCTGACGGAGCATGGCGGGCTGGACAGCGGCATGATGATGGCGCAATACACCGCTGCTGCGCTCGCCTCGGAGAATAAGGTGCTGGCCCATCCCGCCAGCGCGGACTCTATCCCCAGCAGCGCCAATGTCGAGGATCATGTGAGCATGGGCGCGGCAGCCGTCCGCCACACCGAAGCCGTCCTCGACCATGTGGAGACGATCGTCGCCATTGAACTGCTGGCCGCAGCGCAGGGCGTCGATTTCCGCCGCCGCGAGGCGGGCGTGCAGCGCTTGGGCGAGGGAACGGCCGCGGCCTACGACTTGATCCGTGAGCGCGTGCCCTTCCTGTCCGACGACGCGGCGCTGGCCCCGCATATCGAGAGCGTCCGCCAACTGGTGGCCTCCGCCGCGGTTAAACGGGCGGTCGAGGACGGCCTGGGCGCGGCGTAACACCCCGCGGGGAGGCGAGCCGTCATGCAGCAGATCGACCTGTTGATCCACAGCGCAGCACACGCGGCGACGTGCGCCGCGCCCGACGGGCCGAAACGCGGCGCTGCGTTGGCGGATGTTGGCCTCATCCACAACGCCGCGTTGGCGATCCACGAGGGGCGCATCGTCGAAGTCGGCGATTCGGACGCGCTGCGGGCGCGCTATACAGCCCGGCAGAGCATCGACGCCGGCGGCAAGGCGTTGTGCCCCGGCTTGGTGGACTGCCACACGCATACAGTCTATGGCGGCGACCGCGTGCACGAGTTCGAGTTGCGCATCCAGGGCGCGTCGTACATGGAGATCATGGCGGCGGGCGGCGGCATCGTCAGCACGATGCGCCACACGCGTCTCGCCTCGGAGGAGGCGCTGGTCGCGTCCGCGGCCATACGGCTCGACGCCATGCTGGCGCTCGGCTCTACGACGGCGGAAATCAAGACGGGTTACGGGCTGGACACGGCCGGCGAGTTGAAGATGCTGCGCGTGATCGAGCAACTCGCCCGCACGCATGCCTGCGATATCGTCCCCGCCTTTCTCGGCGCGCATGCCGTGCCGCCCGAATACGCCGGCGACGCGGAGGGCTATTGCCGGCTGGTGATCGAGGAGATGCTGCCCGCAGTCGTGGCGTGGCGGCGGGCTTCCTTCTTCGCGGAGACAGGCGCACCCTGCTTCATCGACGTTTTCTGCGAGGACCACGCCTTCGATGTGGCCCAGTCCGAGCGCATCTTGCAGGCCGGGTTGGACGCGGGGTTGGCGGCCAAGATTCATGTAGACCAGTTCCACGCGCTGGGCGGGCTGAGCATGGCGGCGCGGCTGGGCGTCGTCTCCGCCGACCACCTAGACGTGTCGCGCCCGGATGAGATCGACGCGCTGGCGCGCACGGAAGCGGTCGGCGTGCCGCTGCCCGCGGCGACGTTCAACCTCGGCGGGAACGCGTACGCCAATGCCCGCGGCCTGATCGAACGCGGGGTTCCTCTCGCGCTCGCCACGGACCTCAACCCAGGCTCCGCGCCGTGCCCTTCGCTGCCGCTGGTGATGGCAATTGCCTGCCGCTATCAGCGTCTGCTGCCCGCCGAGGCGCTCAACGCCTGCACGATCAACGCAGCCCACGCGTTGGGTCTGGGCGACTGCATCGGTTCGCTGGAGCCGGGCAAGCAGGCGGATGTGCTCATTCTGAAGGAGGGGGATTACCGCCACCTAGCCTACTTCTTCGGCGGCAATCCGGTGGAAACGGTGATCAAACGCGGGCGTGTGGTGCATGCCAACGGGTAGGGCGGAAGCTCGCTGATACGCCCAGGGCGCAGAGGAAAGCCATCAGGAATAGAAATAAACCGTGAAATCCGCGGCATCTCTGCCGCCGGACGACAAAATCCGCGCGTGCAAGCTGTCAAGTGGCGTGTCCGCCATTTGTTTGTCATTCTGAAGTACGCGTTAGCGGGCTGATGGATCTCGTGGCGCTTCGTGGCGCCAGAGGCAGAGAAGCTTCGCTACGCTTCACATGACAGCGCGCCCCAACGGTCCTTGAGCCATCCGTCTAGCCCCAAAACCCGTTTTGCACGCTGCGCGAGTTGATGTATAAATGAGCGCGGCTTGCCGGCAGCGCGCTTCGTTCCCCCACGCGCCGCAAGCCGTTCGTCTTCGCCCTCGCCCGACTTCGCAGGGTTCTTCACCCATCGCCGCCCCGCCGGGGGAATGTCCGCAATCAGTTGCGCCGGTTTCATTGCCGGCCATTTGGCGTAGCCGCAGTTTGCGCGGTTTTGGCCGCGCCGCTCTGCCATATTCTTTACCGGATGCAGAGCAGGCGCCGTGTGTTCGCAAGGAGATACGCCATGATCAGCCCGTGGGCGACCGCCTTCAACCTGACGGTCAAGAAGTGCGAGGAAAGACCCGACCGCCCCACAGGCGATGTCATCTATCGCCTGATCGACCTGTTCACGACGCATAACGGCTCGTGGGAGCCGGGCGGCACGCTGGGCGCGGTCCCCCAGTGGGCGCGGGAGAGATACCTGCGCCCGCTTGGCGCGCCGGACTACTTTGACGATGCCGGCGGCGATCACCACCTCTTCGCCAGGGTGCTCGACGTGGACGGCAAGCCCATCGTGCGCGACAACTTCATCCGTTACTGGTCGGACGGCTTCGAGAAGTTGGGCGACCCGAACTACCGCGGCTACGCCACGATGACGCCGAAGCATCACTCCGGCTGGGCGAACCAGCCCATCTACAACAGCTTCAGCCCGGAGCGCGGGGAGAGCGGCGCCTGGTGTTGGTGTCCCGAAGGCGCGGCCGACGTAGCCGTCGGCGGCGGGCTGCCCAATAACCAGCACATCTCTTACTTCGCCGTGTGGCAGGCGGAGCCGGCAGCCCCGCGCCAACAGCCGGAGCGGCCGGCGGAGCGCGAAGAGCAGGCGCCCCCTCTCACCAGGCAGGAGGCCATACGTCTCCGGGCGTGGGCGCAGATGAACGTGCGCTTCGAGCGGGATTCGGCCTTCGCCAACTACGCGCGCGTCCACAACCTCGGTGCGCCGCTGACCAGCGAATACGAATTAGCCGGCTACCGCGCCCAGGGCTTTGCCCTCGGCATCGTCTATGCACCACGCGAAGACCTGTCCAAAATCGGCCACATGAGTTGGTAGACGAAAAGGCCGGCAGCGCCGCCGCGTTTTTGATCTGCAGAGCGTCTTTATATGAGGAGGGGCAATGCGCTATCGAACTTGCCGCATCGGCGTACACGGGCGTAACGACCATGGGTTCACCGAAGACGACTTCCGCGTGATCCGCGAGAGCGGCGTGGAGGCGGTTAAGATGATGAGCCAGACTGAGCCCGCGGTCTTCGGGCGCATCAAGCAGATCAGCCCCGACATCGAGATCATCACGCGACTGTACGACGACCGCATCGGCCACGGACACCCGACGCCCGCAGAGTTCGTGGAGAGGATGGCCCCCGTCATGGCCGCGCTGCAGCCCTACTGCGCCAAGTATCAGATCGCCAACGAGCCCAACCATGTGCAGCGCTACGAGGGGTGGGGGCCGGACGACGACGACGCCCGCAACTTCAACCAGTGGTTTCTAGAGACGTACCGGCTGCTCAAGCAGGCGTGCCCCTGGGCCTCGCTGGGCTTTCCGGGGTTGGCAATCCCCGACTTCGCACACCGCGACCGCGCTTGGCTGGAGATCTGCCGGCCCGCCATCGAGCGCGCTGACTGGCTCGGCGTGCACTGCTACTGGCAGACGCCTCCCGACCGGCCCAGCGTCATGCTGGACGAGCATTTCGGCCTTACCTTCAAGCACTACCACCGCCAGTACCCCGACAAGACGCTGGAGATCCTTGAATGCGGCAACTCCAACGTGCATAACCCCCAGTGGCCCATCTCCGAAGACGACATCGCCCGCGAGTACGTGGCCTGGCTGCAAGAGGTGTTTAACCACGCATACATCAACTCGGCGTCGTTCTTTCTGCTCTCCTCGCCGGACCGGGCCAGTTGGGACTTTTTTTCGTGGCGCACGGAGAATAACTTCGTCAAGCCCGTCGTCCACGCGATTGGCCGCATGCACCGGCCCCCGCGCCAGCCGGCGCCAGACGCGCCGCGTCCCGTGCAGCCGCCGCCCGCGCATGCGGCGCCCGCGCTGCCGGACTCCTTCACCAACAACCAAATCATCGACGCCTTCTACGATGCCAGCGTTAAGCTCGGCCTGGGCGACTGGACGTTGCTGGAGAAAGCGGGGCTGTCGCTGGGTGAACTGGTGAAAGACCGTAACGGTCGCTATGCCGGCGCGCCGGTCACGCACATCGCCGCGCTGAGCGAGGACGAGCGTCAGGCCGTGCTGGTGGAGTTGGCGGATTTCGCCGCAGGCGTCAGCTTTGGCCCGCCATCCGAGAAGCCGAAGGGCTGGCTATGGCAGCGGCCTGACCTGACCCTGGTACGGCCTGCCATGCCTCACAGCCGTCGCGCGCGCGTCTCGCCTCGCGCTAACGCCCTGGAGCGCCGCGTCGCCCGCACCTGGAACGAGTACGGCTGGCTGTTGATACGCTTGGCCGAACAGACCGGCGTGCATTTGGGCCTCGCCACGGCCGTGCTGGCCGTGCAGACGTCCGCACGCGCTTATAGCGGCGACCGGCGACCGGCGCTGCGCTTCGAGAACCACGTCTTTTTCCGGCTGTGGGGGGCAGAGAACCAGGCGACGTTTGAGCAGCATTTCCGCTTCAACGCTGCGGCTCCCTGGCAGAAGCACGTTTGGCGGCCTGCTCCGGACCAACCCTGGCAGGACGTCCACAGTTCTCACAGCAACGAATGGGGCGCGTTCGAGCAGGCGTCAGCCCTGGACCGGGAAGCGGCGCAGCGCTCGGCGGCCCTGGGGCCGGCGCAGATCATGGGCTTCAACCATGCGCTGGCCGGCTTCGAGTCTACTGGGCAGATGTTCGACGCCTTCGCTGCGTCGGAGCGCTACCAGGTGTTGGCCCTCTTCGACTTCATCGGCGGCCCGCGCGGCGATTCGCGCGCCATGAACGCGCTGCGCCGCGGCGACGCGGACGCCTTCGCCGCGCTGTACAACGGCAGCGCCCAGGCCGTACGCGCCGCCGCGCTGCTCCACGCCGCGCTCGACGCCTATCGGCGACTGGAGTTGGCGCCTTGAGCCGCCTAGCTTGTCCGTTCAGCGCTGTTCGTCAGCTACAAGGAGAAACGCCATGACGCGCGCAGGCAGCCAAATCGGCATCGACGCCAACCCGCCGCTCGACGCGATGACCGGCGAGCCGTCCCCTCCATTTGCAGACCCCGCCATCCTCGCCGATACGAACGCGGGCTGGGTGCGCCTCAACTTCGCGCTGGCTCCGTGGACCTCTCCGCACGATGAGACGAAGCACGGCGGGCGCACCTGGGCTGAGGCGTACCGGCAGCTCATCGCCGCGCTGCGCGGACAGGGACTGGCGATCTACGGCCTCATCAGCCACGAGGCCGTCGCCCGCGACCTGGGCGATTCATTGCGCAATCCCCCGCCCGAGGGCGCAGCCGAGCATGCGTGGCTGCGCGACTATGTGGACGCCTTCGCCGCGATCGTGGGCCTCTTCCACGACGACGTGCAGGTATTCGAGTCGTTCGATGAGCCGGACGACTGGCACGGCAGCAACCGCAATTGGGTGCATCCCGGCTGGTACGCGGTCATGCTCCAACAGGTCTACGATGCGGTGCGCGCCCAGCCCAGTCCGCAACAGGTGCGCTTGGTCTCCGGGCCGCTGCAGGGTCTGGCGATCAACAACAACGCCGCGACCGCGTATCTGCAAGCCGCCTATGACGAAGGTAAACGCCGCTTCGGCTGGGGTCAGAACGGCACGCCCTTCCCCTTCGACGGCGCCGGCTATCACCTCTACGTGGCCGAAGAACAGCGCGCCGGACTCTCTGCGCAAGAACTCGAGGAGGAGCTGCGCGTGACCTACGAGCGCTATGTGGGCGGGCTGCGCCGCGTGATCCGCGAGCAAGAGGGCCGCAGCAAGCCCATCTACATCTCGGCGATCGGCTGGCACACCAACCGCAACCCGGAGGAATTCCAGGCCAACCGGCTGCGGCAAGCCCTGGACATGGCGCTGGCTGACCCCTCGGTGGCGATGGCCGTGTGGTTCTGCCTACAAGACTTCGGCCCCGCCGACGGCAACCGCTATTACGGCCTCTACCGCCCAGGCCCTCTGACGCCGGAGTCGCGCAAGCCGGCCTACGCCGCGCTCCAGCAGATATGCGCGCGCCAACTGCCCGCCGCGGGCGAAGGCGCATTCGATAACCGCACGCTGATCCGCGCCGTCACCCTAGCCGCGGACGAGCTAGGCGTTGAGCGTTACCAACTCATTGAGCGCAGCGGCCTGTGGGGCGCCTTCTTCGACCGTGCAGCCGCCTATCGCGGCCCGGCGCTCGATGGACTGCATGGCCTGAGCGAAACGGAACGGAGCCTGCTCGCAGCCAAGCTTACCGCGCTGCGCGCCGGCAGCGCGCCCCGCCGCGGCGAGACGACCGCAGCCTCGCTCAACCTGCGCGCCGGTCCGTCAACGGGCGCAGACATCCTTGCACAACTGCCCGAACACACACTATTGCGCGTCCTACAGGAGGACGGCGAATGGCTGCACGTCGAGACGGACGGGAACGAGGGCTTCGTCCACCGCCAGTTCGTGGCCATACCCGGTGAAGAACCGCCGCCGGGCTTTCTGCGCAGCCGTCCGGCGCTGGCGCACGTTCCGCTCGCGCCGCCTGCGGGCAAGCTTTTCGAGGCCGGTACGGTGCGTACTCCTTCCGAGCGGCGGCTGGCCTTCATCTGGAATCGCTGCGGTCGCCTGCTGGCTGCGCTGGCGGACGAACTGCACATCCAACCGGCCATCGCCGCCGCCGTCGCCGCCGTCGAATCCGGCGGCTATGCCTTCGCCGCGGACGGGCGGATGATCATCCGCTTCGAGAACCATCTCTTTTTACATCATTGGGGCCGCGCCAATCGGGCGCGCTTCGACGAGCATTTCGCCTTGGACGAGCAGACCCCGTGGCAAGGTCACCGCTGGCGGCCTTCGCCCGATGCGGCGTGGCGACCGCAGCACCAGGCGCTGGATAGTCTGGACGCCAACCAAGCGGCGGAATGGGAAACGTTCCTGTTCGCCGCCACGCTGGACGCCCACGCCGCGCGGCTGTCGATCAGCATGGGCGCGCCGCAGATCCTCGGCTCTAACCACGCCGTGATCGGCTACGAGTCGGTCGAGCAGATGTTCGACGCCTTCGCTGCGGACGAGCGCGCCCAGTTCGTGGGTCTGTTTGACTTCATCAAGTCCAGCCCGGAACGCGTGGCCGCGCTGCAGCGCGGGGACTACCTGACCTTCGCCTCGCTCTATAACGGGCCAGGTCAGGCCGCGACCTACGCCGGGCTGATCGAGGTGCAAACGGCTGTGTTCAACCAAATCGTCGCGCGCCAGGACGAGGTGTCGTTCGGCGCCGCGGCCGGCTATGACATCGACATGGCCGGCATCCCCTTCCTGCCGCCTTTCTGGCCCGCCCCGCCCTCTGTAGGGGCAGGCCTTGTGCCTGCCCCAGACATTGCGCCTTCCCAGTCCACTACACCTGCCCAACCCGCCGCGCCCAAGGAGACATGGATGACGAACGATCCGCTCTACAAAGCCTGGCAGCAGCACATCATCCAGGGGCTTGCCAACAACAACGTGATGTTCCGGCGCACATTGCGCGCCTATCTGCTGCCCTACTACCTGACCGTGGGCATGTACGCCGCGCTCTTCGTGGCCGGGCTGGGCCTGTTCGTCGCCGCCGCCTGGCTCAGCGCCCAGGGCGAAAGCGGCCTCAGCGCGCCGCTCTTTGCCGGGCTGGGCGCGGCGACCCTTCTTGCCCTGTTCATACGCAACCCGCTGCGCTCGCTGGAGGAGAACCTCCAGTTCATCACCTGGCTGGGCGTCATCTACAACACCTATTGGACGCGGCTGCTCTACATGCAGGATCAGAAAACCGTCCACGCCGAGTTGGAGGATGCCACGGGCGACGCCATCCGCGAGATCGAGCGGCTGATCGACAAAGGCGCCAAGTTGGCGGCGAAACGGCCTGGCGCGACCGGCGCCGGCTGACCATCGCACCGGCCAAACCTTCGTAAGCGTTTCAGAGAGGGAGCCATGTCCGAGGATCTGATCTTCTTCAACGGCCTCAACGGCGCAACCGGCGGCTATGACCTGCCGCCCATGACCGGCCTGGAGTTGGCTGGGTTTATTCGCGGCGAGCGCCCGCCGGAAAACTTGGCCGAACTGCGCTACCGCTACGAACTGAGCGTACAGCGTCACCTCGGCCTGCGCGAAGGCGTCAACCCGCTGCGCATCGAGGAGACCGGCTGGGGCGTGATCTTTGCACACGGCGCCGACCCCGCCATCGCCGAAGCGCTCGCTCCCCTGATCGACTGGCGCCGCGAACAGGCAGGCGACCTCTTCCGCATCTTCACGGACGAAGGCGGGCAGGCCTACCGCCCAGGCGAATCCAAGCAGCAGTTTCTCACACGGCACGGCGTTGGCCCCGGCCCCGCCGACCCGGTTAAGATGCCCTACTACCTGCTGCTCGTGGGCAACCCGCAGGAAATCCCCTACCAGTTCCAATACCAACTGGATGTGCAGTACGCGGTCGGGCGCATTCACTTCGACACGCCGCAGGAATACGCCGACTACGCAGCCGGCGTCGTGGCCGCGGAGAGGGGCGAAGTCAAGCGCGCCCGCCGGGCGACCTTCTTCGCGCCGGCTAACCCCGACGACCGCGCCACCAACCTGAGCGCGGACCTGCTGGCCGGCCCATTGAGCGCGCAATTGGCCGCGGCCTACCCGGACTGGCAGGTTGACCTGATCGCCCGCGACAAGGCCGCCAAGGCGCGCCTTGCTGCGTTGTTGGGCGGTGAGGAGACGCCCGCACTGCTCTTCACCGCCAGCCACGGCATGGCCTACCCGCTGGGGCACAGCCTTCAACTGCCCCATCAAGGCGCGCTGGTCTGCCAGGACTGGCCCGGCCCGCTGCAATGGACTCAAGCGATTCCGCACGAGCACTACTTCGCCGGCGAGGACATCGCTCCGGACGCCTCGCCGGCGGGCCTGATCGCCTTCTTCTTTGCCTGTTACGGTGCAGGCACGCCGCTGCACGACGAGTTCTCTCAGCGCGCCTTCCGCCAGCGTATGCAGATCGCTCCGCACCCTTTTATAGCGCAGTTGCCCGCCAAGCTGCTCAGCCACCCGCGCGGCGGCGCGCTCGCCGTAATCGGCCATGTCGAGCGAGCCTGGGGCTACTCGTTTAGCTGGCCCGGCGCCGGTGCACAGACCACGGTCTTCGAGAGCACGCTCGAACGCCTGCTCAAAGGCTACCCTGTCGGCGCGGCCATCGAGTACTTTAACGAGCGTTACGCCGAACTCGCTTCGGACCTGAGCGTCGAGTTGGAGGAGATCAGCTTCGGCAAGAATGTGGACCCCTACGAGTTGTCGGGTATGTGGACGGCCAACAACGATGCGCGCGGCTACGCCATTCTGGGCGACCCCGCGGTGCGCCTCGCCGCGGCCGCGGCGGACGAGCCGGCCGCGCCGGCGCACGAGCAGCCGGCTATGTAGCCCATGTTGAACTGGCGGAGCGGTTTCGCCTGAAAGGAGCGGAGAATGAGATTTGACATCGTGTTTGAGGGCGGCGGCGCCAAAGGCATGGCCTTTGTCGGCGCGTACAAAGCGCTCGGCGAGCGCGGGCACGGCTATGACCGGCTGCTCGGTACGTCCGCCGGCGCGATTGCGGCCGTGCTGCTGGCCGCGGGCTACAGCGTGCAGGAGATGCAGGACGCGCTCGCCGAACAAGAGAATGGCCGTTCGGTCTTTGCTTCCTTTCTCGGCGCGCCGCAGTCGTTCAGCGAGGAGGACATTGACCGCAGCACCCTCCGCAACCTGTTGCGCGAGGCGGATATTCCCTTCGTGCCCGCCGGCCTAGAAGAGCGCATCGATGACTCGTTGCTGCGCGCCCTGCTGCGCACGTCCCAGTTTCGCCACCTCTTCTCCTTTGT
>Ga0334887_1004630_pt1 | contig 12221 bp, 10 predicted proteins | sample GraSluR1_MG_10_FD_207217 | JGI IMG/M metagenome (GOLD analysis project Ga0334887, IMG submission 207217) | Sludge microbial communities from methane-producing bioreactor in Wageningen University, Netherlands - Granular Sludge_18_07-R1 | ecosystem: Engineered > Bioreactor > Anaerobic >...
AAAGGAGGAATACCTACTAAGGTCACCCTCCCACCTCGCCGGGTGATCATAGGCGCAAGGTTAAAAGTTTCAAAGGTTCCAGCGGTCTCAAAGGTTTTATCAACCCCGCGATTCTTGGTGAGCTTCATAATTTCTTCTCGGACATTGGTTTTTCCTGCATCAATAGTCGTGATCCGATTCTTCGAATATCTTTTTACAAATTCCAATTTCATCGAATTGACATCACTCACAAAAATCTCAGTCGCTCCTCCAACTAATGCCGCTTGGGTACACAATAACCCAATCGTCCCGGCTCCCAAGATGGCAATCGAATCACCGAGCTGGAGGTTTCCAAGCTTCATTGCTTCCACCGCGACTGAAAGCGGTTCCATCAATGCTCCTTCTTCATACGAAACCGTCTGAGGAAGTGGAAACACAAAATCCTCTTCACTCATCACATAATCAGCAAAGGCTCCATGAACTCCTGGAACAGCATAAAAAACCATATCCGGACAGAGATGATACTCCCCTCGCTTGCACCATTCACACTGCCTGCAGGGAATACCTGGTTCAACAGTTACCCGATCCCCAACTTTAAACTTTTTTACTCCTTTTCCAACTTCCACCACATCGCCAGCACTCTCATGGCCTAATATAAGAGGCTCTTCAACAACCCATCCAGCTAATCGACCATCCCAATAAAAATGGGCATCAGATCCACAAATTCCAACACTTCTCACTTTGACTTTGACCTGATTGTCTTTGGTTATTTTTGGATCAGGAGTTTCTCGAATCTCAATGTTTTTTGGACTGGTTAAAAATGCAGCTTTCATAGTTTATGCTCCTCGCTTTTATTATTTTATGGGAAAATTTTATCTCCATTTTTTGGATCAAAAAGCAAAATCCGATCGGGAGGGAATTTAACCCATACCTTGGATCCTTTATTAATTTCCTTAATTTTTTCTATTTTAGCTTTCATTTTAATTTTCATAGACACAAGATGAATAATAATTCGATTTCCGATTGGCTCAATAAAGTCACTTTGAGCTTCAAAAAAATCTTCTTTAGGTTGAGTACTTATTAATATATTTTCAGGACTATTTCCTAAAATCACCTTTCTATGTCCTTTCTGTTCATTATCAGTTAATCAAAATTTCAATCAAAGATGTCCAACTTGAAGAGTTTGCTTTTCTTTTTCCCATATCACTCCTTTAAAAATTCATCCCAGGATTCCCTAAAAACCATCCTACAAAAATGTTTTGAGGATAATCATATACGACTTCAAGTTTATCATATTCACACTTTCCCCTTGCTTAAAAATTACTTAGATTTATATAATAACACCTCACTTCATATTAAAATATCTCTCTTTTTTCTTTAATAATTATTATTAGTATTATTCAATACAATATTTTATATTAGGTTAAATCGTAATATTTCATTATATAAATTAGAGTACAATTTGTAGTTTCTGCCAGATGTTTACCTTCAATTTACGAATTTCATCAAAATAATTATTTTATTTATATAATCTGCCCATAAGTCGCATCTTTCCCGTGCTTTCTCAAGTAACGCTTTTCTAATAAACTTTGTGGTATGCTTTGAATTTCTGGATTGATTTGTATGGTAAACAATGCCATGCGAGCCAACTCTTCAAGAACTACCGCATTAAAAACTGCTTGGTGACAATCTTTCCCCCAAGAGAATGGTCCATGACTGGCCACTAATACTCCGGGAACATCAAGAGGTTTTTTGGTTGCAAAACATTCGGCAATCACTTTTCCGGTTTCTCCTTCAAAAGATTCTTCAACCTCTTGTTCGGTAAGTGGCCTGGTACAAGGGACCTCGCCAAAAAAATAATCGGCATGAGTCCCACCGAAACATGGAATACTCTTTTGGGCCTGCGCCCATGCCGTTGCATAAGTTGAGTGAGTATGAACAATCCCACCCAATTCGGGAAAAGCCTTATATAAGTCCAAATGAATTTTGGTGTCCACTGATGGTCGATAATTTCCTTCAATTATCTGTCCATTAAGATCGACAACCACCATCATTTCTGAAGTCAGTTTTTCGTAAGGAACACCGCTGGGCTTAATAATGACTAATTTTTTTTTCTGATCTATTTCACTGGCATTTCCCCAGGTATAGATAACCAAACCTTTTTTTTGAAGCTCAATATTCGCTTCATACACCTTTTTTTTCAAATCCATTAACATAAGCTCACCCTACTTTCTCGTTGAGAATTCCATTATTTTTCATGGTTGATCAATTGTGAGGCAGTCAGGTCATCGGTTATCAAAGCTTGAATGAATCTTCCCTTGAGTGCTCCCAGAATGGGAAGAAACTTATTCTTCCCCCCAGCTACCCCAATTACCAATGGTATTTCTTGTAAGTCTTGAAGACTTATACTGATTCTTCTTTTATCAGCTAAGGTTTCAATAATAGCTCCAGTTTCATCGTAAAAATTGCCACAAATATTCCCAACGACTTTTTTCTTTCGTAATTCTTCAATTTCATGATCATACAAATCCCCGGTATCAAGAAGGGTTGAAGTCTCCAAAACTCCTCCAATTCCTACCAAAGCTATATCAACTTTTTTTGACATATCGAGAACTTTAAAAACACCTTCATTACTTAAAATCGCATCTCGAGTGGCTTGATCCTTGGCAAATGCCGGAGCCATCAAATAAACAACCTGACCATCAAAATTTTCAGCAATCCGACGGGCCAATTCAACTGCCATGACGTCCCCTTTTAATTTTCCATAACCCCCCATAATTTGAACCACTCTTAAACCGGGTATTTTTTTAGGAGTGAGATAGTGGATTATTTCAAAAATGGTTTTCCCATAAGCCACTCCTAAGGTTGAATAGGGATCTAAGCGATTTCTTAAATAAGAGGCTGCAACTTGGGCAACTCTTTTTAAAAGTATTTTGTCGTTTTCTTGAAAGGATAGTGTAATCTTAACTTCCTTTAAACCAAATTTTTCCTTAAGCTGATTTTCATTTTCCAATTCCTTATCTGAAGGTTCTATAATTTTAATTTGGACAATACCCTCTTCTTTAGCTTTTTTAAGCACTCTCCAAACTTTTTGACGAGAAAGGCCAACAATTTCTCCTATCTGATCTTGAGTTAAATCTTCGTAGTAATATAATTTAGCCACTTCTCGCATTAGATCCTGATGAAAGGTATCGGACTTCATTTCTTATCCTTTCATTAACTTTCTAACCCCATTAACGATATCTTCCACTTGAGGGACTAATTGCTTTTCTAAACGAGGATTATAGGGTGGGGGCATTTCAAGACCCCCCAAGCGCATAACAGGAGAATCAAGGTCATCAAAACATTTCTCTCCAATAAATGCTGCCACCTCAGCACCGAACCCTCCCAATTGAGGAGCTTCATAAACCACCAACGCTCGATGGGTCTTTTGTATAGATTTAGTAATGGCTTCGGTATCCAGTGGACGAAGGGAACGAAGATCCAAAACCTCTACATCAATCCCTTCTTGAGCCAATTTTTCCGCTGCTTGTAAGCTTTTGGGAATGAGATTAGAATAGCCAATAATAGTGAGATCAGCGCCAGTTCTTTTCACATCTGCCTTCCCTAATGGAATTAAATATTCTTCTTCTGGAACCACTCCCTTGGTTTTGTATAACAATTTATGCTCTAAAAAAATAACCGGGTTATCATCTCGTATAGCGCTTTTTAAAAGCCCTTTGGCATCAGCAGGATTTGAAGGTAAAACTACTTTTAATCCTGGCACGTGAGCATACCAGGCTTCCTGGCTTTGAGAATGTTGAGCTGCTGCTCCAGTACCCGAACCAATGGGAGCCCTAACCACCATAGGTACCGACGCTTTCCCGCCAAACATAAAACGGATTTTTGCCGCCTGGTTGACCAATTGATCCATGCCAATGGCAATAAAATCTGAAAATTGGATTTCGGCGACTGTTCGCATTCCCACCAAAGAAGCCCCGGCAGCTGCACCAATTATGGCTGCTTCCGAAATTGGAGTATCAATGACCCGTTCTGGACCAAACTCTTCATATAAACCAAGGGTTACGGCAAAAGCACCACCATAAATACCAATATCTTCCCCCATTAAAAAAACCTGAGGATCATTTTTTAGCTCTTCACGCAATGCTTCCCGGATGGCTTCAGAATAAGTAATCACTCGATCAGGCATAAACCATCCTCCTCACCGCTTCTAAATCTGGTTCTGGACTTTGCTCAGCAAATCGAACCGATTCTTGGATAAGCTTTTCAACTTCGACATCGATGTTTCTCAAAATATCTTCTTTAATACCTTCATCGTTGATGAGGTGCTGACGAAAGGACTGGATAGGACAACGAGCTTTCCAACTTTTTATCTCTTCTTTAGTCCGATAAACATTTTTATCGCTTTTGGAATGACCTTTCCAGCGATAGGTTTTCGCTTCAATAAGAGTTGGACCTTTCCCTTCCCGAGCTCGTTCAACAGCCAGGCTTACTGCTTCATACACCTCAAGAACTTTATTTCCATTTATGGTCACTCCAGGAATCCCGTAAGCTTTGGAACGTTCGGAAATATCATCAATCGCCACAGAATATTTAATCGAAGTTGACATTGCATATTGATTATTTTCACATAAATACACTACTGGAAGTTTGAAAGCCGCTCCCATATTTATCGATTCATGAAAAGTACCAGTATTTGAGGCTCCGTCTCCGAAAAAACAGATAACAACTTTCCCATTTTTTTGCAGCTTACACCCTAATGCCGCACCGGTAGCAATAGGAATACCACCACCTACCACACCGTTGGCACCTAAATTTCCCTTTTCTACATCGGCAATATGCATCGAACCTCCAACTCCATGGCAATATCCAGTATCTTTAGCCATTAATTCTGCCATCATTCGTTTTACATCGGCCCCCTTTGCAATACAATGCCCATGGCCTCGGTGGGTAGAAGTAATAAAATCGTCAGGCTGCAAAGCGGCGCAAGTGCCAACCGCTACCGCCTCTTCACCAACATAAAGATGGAAAGTCCCAAATATCTTTCCTTCAATGTACAACAATTCCGCCTGTTCCTCGAATAAGCGAATCGTAATCATTTGCCGGTAGATATCTAACTTTTTATCAAGAGTAAGCAAATTAGAATTGACCTCCTTTACTATCCTGAAAATATCGAAACGTTTTTAGGTAATTCTTTCAAAGCAACCAACCTTAATCTCATTCTTGGTTTTCACCCTCATCCTCACCTTCTCCCATCAAGGGAGAAGGAACTCTGAATTCTTTTGTTCTTTTTTCCCTCGCCCCTCGGTGGGAGAAGGTCAGGGTGAGGGGGCAACTTATTTTCATATTCATCTGGTGCTGCGAAAGCAGCATGAAGGTCTATCCTGAAAATACCAATATTGGTGAAAAAAGAATAAACAAAAAAAGACTAGGCACACCCCCCTTAAATCCCCCCTCAATGGGGGAATGAATTCAACAATTCCCCTCCTTGGAGGGGTGCCGCTTTCGCGGCGGGGAGGGTGTCTTTATATCTTTATAGAGTATTTTTTAGAAAATAAAAAAAGAAATAGGAATGAAAGATGGGATTCTCACGTCGCATAATACGCTCCTTAGAATGACAAATTAAATATTGCTGTCATCCTGAGCCCTCGCATTTCGAGGGCGTGAGGATCTCATCTTTTCATCATTATAAAAAATTACGAAATGAGATTGCCACGTCGCAGAGCTCATCGTAATGACGGATTGAGATAGCTATTTTCATCTTTATCCAGTGCTGCGAACGTAACAAAAAGTTCTTTTCTTATATTAAGACTTTTTAGGGGAGATATATTCATTACAAATTGAGAAATTTCTCGATATCATTTTCTCAATAACTATAATCAATTTATATCGTATGTTTTTTCATCTGTCAAATTACAAAATGAACATTTTTAAAAAATAAAAATATGAAGAAATAGTGAGAAATGACTTATGATTGGGGAATTATTCATAACAGCATTATAAGGATTGATATTTAATCCTGAATTAGGGCAAATTAAATTGGAAAAAGAGCTGGGATTTTCTCTCCATCAGCTTAATGATTATCTCCAATTTCTTTTTATAACTTTAAGGTAATGAAAATTTCCATCATTTGGATCGTTTCAAAACCGTTCGAGTAGCTATTATATCAACACCTTCTCCTAAACTATTGGTTGCAATAACTTGACCAACATGAACTGGTGCCTCGGCTTCTATAGTCGAAAGAAATTGTATCAATTCTGAGATACGTCGAAGGGGAAAGGGGTTTTTAGTTCGAACTGGAAGCCGTCGGATTTCCCCGTTCATAACAACAACTGTTGTTGTCACTGTTCTTTTTGGATTAAGCATTTCATCTTGTGCGTACTGACTTCCCCGTTTGCATTTTGCACCAGTAACCACTATTTTTTCTCCATCTTTTTCAACTCGAAGAGAACATCCCATAGGACAGGAAGTACAAATAAGTTGTTTAGATTCCTTCGATTGAGCTTCCGACAATTTCAACAATGATTTCTCCTCCTTCTTCAGGCCAATGTATATTTTTAAGGTCATAGCGAACCATCTCACTAGGACGACAGACGGCTACCCTTTTTTGATCAAATACTTTTCCTTGAGTTATAAATTGAACTTTCCCATCACGGAAACTTTGGTCAGGACGAATAAACAACCAACCATCATCAACTTGCCGAACTCGTTGTGGGATAACTAAACCTACACCTGATCCAGGATTCAATTGATACTTTATTGGTTTTTTAACTCTATTTTCAGCCGCCGACTGACCGGCTTTTTGTGACACGAAAGTGACATAATCGACTAAATCGAAAACTGAAGCGACATTCCCACAGGCATATATCCCATCAAGGTCAGTAGAGAAATTTTCATCAACAAAAGGCCCATGGCTAAAATGACACAGCGAAACACCAGCTTTTCGAGATAGTTCATTTTCCGGAAGGAGTCCTACCGAAAGAAGAAGCGTGTCACAGTTTAATAACCTTTCGGTTCTTGGAATTGGTTGCCAAGATTGATCAACCCGACTAATTTCCACTCCCTCGACTCGTTCTTTACCAAAAATGTTGGTTACTGTGTGAGAAAGTAATAGAGGAAGCTCAAAGTCAAGCAAACACTGCACATAATTCCGGATAAGACCGCTTAATGAAGGCCGTACCTCTACCACCGCTTCTACTTTGACACCTTCAAGGGTTAACCTGCGGGCCATAATTAAGCCAATATCTCCTGATCCTAAAATAACCACTTTCTTTCCCGGCAAATAACCTTCAATATTGACCAGATACTGAGCTAAGCCTGCAGTATAGATTCCAGCTGGACGAAATCCAGGAATAAAAATCATCCCTCTGGTTTTTTCCCGACATCCCATACTGAGTATGACTGATTCACTATAGAATTCCCAAACACCTTTTGGGTTAACCGCAGTTATTTTTTTATTTGTGGTAAGGTCAAGAACAGTTGTTTCAGTCATTACCTCTATTGAGGTTTTGGCTAATTGATCAATATATCGGGCAGCATATTCAGGACCAGTCAGTTCTTCTCCAAATACTTGCAAACCAAAGCCGGGATGAATACACTGATTCAATATTCCTCCCAAGTAATCATTTCTTTCTAAGATAAATATTTTCCGGGCACCGTGATTCCAAGCAGATAGCGCTGATGCCATACCTGCTGGTCCTCCCCCAATAACGACGACATCACAATCAATGCGGTGTGGCATGAGCATTAACCACCTTTTTCGTTTCACCAACAAAGAGATTCGAATTTTTATCCGATTTTAATAAGTCTTGAATACCGATATTTAATAGATTCATAACAATGGAAGGAAGATGCATTTGACAAAAACTTCCCTGACAGCGTCCAGCGGTAACCCTGATTCTTCGCTTTAAACCGTCCATGGTTCGAGCCGGAGGGTTCATGTTTAAGGCATACTTAACTTCCGCCAGGGTGACTTCTTCACACCGACAGACAATCTGACCCCAATCGGGATCTTGAGCAATAAGTTCCTCACGTTTTTCCCAATCACAATCATGAAATACAGGAAAAGCTTTTCTAAAAATTATCTGGTCTTTTTCTTTCAATGATAATCCTTGCTGAATCAGTAATTCTCCCACATATTCTGCTATTCCTGGAGAAGCTGTAAGACCTGGTGATTCAATCCCACACAGGTGAATTAAGCCTGGATGCTTTTTTGAAACAAAGATAAGAAAATCTCTTTCGGGTAAGGTAGGCCGTATTCCAGCAAATATCTGAATAGTTTGATTAAAAGGAAATCGTGGAACCAGCTTTTGAGCACCAGCTCTGACTTCATTCAACCCTTGAGGGGTGGTCGAGGTATCATCAACACAACTCGATTCAAAGTTTGGCCCAGCTAAAATATTGCCTTCTGGAGTTGGAGAAACAAGGATACCCTTACTTACTGAGTTGGGAACTGGATAGAGAATTTTTTTTACCAAACCTTGGCTTTCTTTATCAAGCAAAAAATATTCACCTTTAAATGCAGAAAGATCCGGAACCTGGTCTCCTGATTTTTGAGCCATTTTTACCGATGATAGACCAGCAGCATTTACAACATATGAAGCTTCATAATTTTCATTAGGAGTATGTACGATGATCTTTTTACCTTGAAGATCAAAACCCTCTACAGAGCTATCAAAATGAAATTCAACTCCATTTAAAGCCGCCCCTTCAGCAAAGGCTAAGGTAAGACGAAATGGAGACACGACCGCGGCGTGAGGATCATAATAAGTAGCAACTGTTCGATCTGATAGGTTTGGCTCGAGGATTCGAGATTCTTGTGGACTTAGGATATCTGCATCATCATATCTTCCGATTTTTTTTAAAGATTTTAAGTAGTTTAGGTCATCCTGGTTAAACGCAACAGTTAATGCTCCGGTAACTGAAGGATGAAAATCCAGTTCTTTTTCAATTTTAGGAAACCATGATAAAGCTCCTTGATGGAGCTTCCCTTTCACGGTTCCTGGAGTAAGATAGCTACCAGAATGAATAATACCTGTATTAGCCTTACTTACTCCACAACAAACATCGAGCTCTCTCTCGAGAAGAAGTGTTTTTAGGTCAAAGTGAGAAAGAAACCAGGCAATTGCACAACCTACAACTCCTCCTCCAACAATGATTACATCATAAGTCTTTTTCACGTTGATGTTCTCCTTGATTTACTCAATAAAAAAATTTTGAAACAGAAAATAACTGTAAACATTAAGAAAGTGTAATAAAACAAAAAAGCCTTTCGAGACAAATAAAGAATTGTCTCGAAAGGCTTTCTCCCATTCTCCAAGCCTAATGCTCTTTAATTTAATATAACATAATATTCTTTGTTAAACAACAGTCAATACAATATGAATATCAGTTAAAATCAATATCATTAAGGGAAGAAAAGACATAATCCGGTTGCCATGGAGACTCTTTAACATCATCTTTTTGGGTTTCACCGGTCAAAACTAAAATTGTAGTAATACCTGATTTTTTACCCATGGCAATATCAGTGTACAAACGATCGCCAATCATAACGATTTCGTTTTGAGTGGTTTTGGTTCGATACGCTACATATTCAATAACTTCAGGATAAGGTTTCCCAAAAATTTTAGGTGATATCCCGGTTGATTCTTCTAACATTTTGATCATCGAACCAGTGTCTGGTATAGGACCATCCTCAGTTGGACAGTTAATATCTGGGTGAGTAGCAAAGAATGGAATCCCTTGCCGTATAAAATAACAAGCTTTTTCCAGTTTATGATAGGTGAGGGTTTTGTCAAAACCGAGCACAATAAAATCTGGATCATTATTGACGCTAATAAGACCAACCTTGAGCAGATCACGTTCTAATTCTTTGGTTCCCAAAAGATACACTTTCCCATTTGGTTTTATCTTTTGTAGATACCAGGCACAAATTTCACCAGAGGTAATAATCTGGGATTTATGAATAGTTTTCAAACCCATTTTAGAAAGCTTTGAAGCATAAAAATTTGCATCCCGAGAAGAATTGTTGGTAAGAAAATAAAAAGATTTTCCGTTTTTTTCTAATCGATCAATAAAATCTAAAGAACCCGGAATAATCCTATTTCCTAAATAAAACGTTCCATCCATATCCATAAGGAATACTTTTTTTGCTTTCAAATCCATCGATTGCTTTCCTTTCCTATTTAATATTACCAATACCCATTTCTTCTACTATTATGTTTACATATTTTTTGAAGGTTTGGAAGAACTGAATTCCAGAGAGAAATAACGAAGAATCAAAAAATAAGATTCTTAATTTTCATCAATTAAACTTTAAAGAACCATTCTTAGCTATCGCTCACTCAGAAAATGGGTAAAATAAACTTTGGTAATTAATATGAAAGCCTTATCCTGGTTATCCCATAATTCTTTCAGCTTCCTCACGAGCAATTCGGCACCATCGAATAACATTGTCCGGATTACGACCGATAGTATGATTATCTTTCATAATCAGCTCAACATGGCATCCCCGTGCCGCTTCCAGAGTTTCACGCAAACCTTTTCGAATATATTCTTCATCAATTTTGGGATAACTGAGGTCAGAAGGATTTGGTTTTCGTGAAAAAACGTAATTTTTGCCTAATTTTTCAGCAAGATCTCTCACATTCGCCCAGGCTGATACTGACACTCTGCGCAATCGAGGCGTTTGACTTACAATATGCCATCTTTTATCAATCGGCTCACAACAGCCATAGCAATTAAGACCAAAACGTTCTAAAATTGGAAATTGATACGGAAAAATAAACTCGGCAAAAAGGTTGGGTGAAACTAAAACAGTTTCCTGGCTTTCTGAAAATCCCCACATATCCTGTGTTCTTACTTTGGCTCCATTATAATCCTTTTGGGGAAGTTGATGAGTATAGCCAAATCCACCCGAGCCAACATAGGTTCCCTGATTATTTAAACTCAATAAATTATTCATTTCAAGAAAATCTAATAGAGATAATGCTTCATCCCGCAAAAAAGCCATCAACTGATGAAGTTCCTGAGGATGATCATACATATCAAGCATGACTTGTTGGATACCACGTAAATTTACCAATGACCAAGTTAATCCAAAAGACCACCACCAATATCCTTCTAATTCAACTTTTAAAATATCAGCAAAAATTTCTCGAGCTAAATTGTAAAGTCGACCAGTACGTTCGAAGTCAACTTCAATCTTCTGAAAATGAAGTGATTCCAATTCTGAATAATCCTTGAGTGGGGCATCCCAACAATAAGACCCATTATCAGCACCACCAATAATACTTTCCTGCATTCCTCGGTTGATTTCTTGAAAGGCATATTGAACCTTAAAAATTGGTTCAATCACCCGATCATCGTTCATTTTTTCTCCCCAGAAAATCTCCTTCCGAAGCTTAAATTCCCATATCCGCGCTAAATCTCCTTCACAAAGCAGTTGGTCATGAGGAATTATTTCATACCAACCATTTTCTGGGTCACAAAATATCAAAGGTCGAGTATCTTCCAAATCATTGTGCTGATACCATAATTTTCTTTTTTCTGATTCAATTGGCCGATCAGCAATTTCTGCAACTTCCTTTGCCAGAGTCCGAAGGATTTCCTTATCCTGATCGGAAACCACAAATTCAACAGAATTTACCACTTTTGATGCTGAGTAAGTTAAAGATAGTCCCAATGAATCTCCTAATCCTTTTCCCAATCTTTCAACCATTTTTCTTATCCCCCTCAAGGAAATCTAACTTTCAAAAGTTCTTTCTGTTTCTTCAGTTCTGATTAATAATATCGCTATCAACAATAAAAAGGATAGATTGTCTGGCTTCTATAGACTGCGATTAGGCAAAATAACGTTATTTTGAGCGATGCTTCCCCGTGTAAAAATTCTTTTTTTTTAGGTTTTGTTTTTGATAAATATGTAAAATTGACAAGACACTCATCTCGCAAAATACACCCTATTTAACGATAGAATAATGGAACTTTTTTCATCTAAATTTGGTTCCACAAAATGGTATGAAAAGTTTTTAAATTCCTATTAAAAAGTAATTGGTGCGGGGTGAACTGTGATCAGCAATTAATTCATATTTATTTAATCCGATTAGGAAAACCACAGGTTTGATAAATCAGGTTTCTACAAAATTTTTAAAAGATTGTTGGAGAGAAATGAATTGCGCCTGACTGCTAAACTAGTATTCTCAATCTATGCTCGAAAATATCATAGGTGTTTATTAAAAAATTCC
>Ga0334887_1004633_pt1 | contig 12215 bp, 9 predicted proteins | sample GraSluR1_MG_10_FD_207217 | JGI IMG/M metagenome (GOLD analysis project Ga0334887, IMG submission 207217) | Sludge microbial communities from methane-producing bioreactor in Wageningen University, Netherlands - Granular Sludge_18_07-R1 | ecosystem: Engineered > Bioreactor > Anaerobic >...
TGTAGCGCTGGCTCCCCGAGCCATTCCGCCCCGCTTTGACTTGTCGCTCTGTGGATTGGCAATATGGACAGCGTTTCATGTCCCCATTTTACCCATATCCCTAAACTTATCCACTCCCAGAACGGGGGGCGCATACAGAAGTAGTCAGCGACTCGCCTGACACCGAGCGAAGCGAATCCCGTAGGTGCGTATTGCCATATGCCCCATGTGCACCAACTTGAGGCTTCTGGGCGCGGCGGAAAGCCCCTCCCCCTGGCCCCCTCCCCGGCCAAGCCAGGGAGGGGGAAAACGTCCCCTCTGGCGGTCAAAGTCCCCTCTCTAGCTCGGCTGGAGAGGGGGATTGAGGGGGAGAGGCATGTGCAGCCAGGCTTGAGTTGGTGCATGTGGGCAATCGCTTCCAAAGCCTCTACACGCTAGCCGGTCGTCTCACCTCTGTCTCGCTTCGCTCAACTTCCCCCTATCCGCAGCGGGAGGAGGTAGAGGGTGACGCTGCCAACGGAGACAAGAACCGGCGGCCAGGGATATGACTGAAGCGGGGGCTTTGTGCGGCCCCCGCTGCTCATTCACGCCTCACTCGCCCGGTACTTTGCAGACGAAATCGGCCCCGCCCATGCCCACCAGGTAGTCGAAGGCGCTCAGCGCGGCCTTCTCGCCGTCGCCGAGGCCCATGAGCACCTGGAAGGCCATCGCGTTGGTCACGTCTCCGGCGGCGAAGAGACCGGGCATCGTCGTCCGGTTGCGGTGATCCACGATAATGAAGCCGCACTCGTCCAGCGCCACCAGGCCGGCGACAAGCTCGGACTTGGGCACAAGCTGCTTCTCGACGAAAATAGCGTCGGCTGGCAACTCTACCACGCGGCCCTCATGCCGGATCACTACGCTACGCGCGTACTCGTCTCCTTTCACCTCCAGCACTTTGGCGTGGCGCTTGACCATAACGTTTTCCGCGCAGAGCACCTTCTCGCCCACCGGCGTGTCGAGATCGCCGTCCGTCTCGGCGATGAGCGTCACCTGCGTGGCGATGCGGGCCAGCTCCGCCACCGCGCGCAGCGCCAACACCTCGTCGCCGACCACAACCGCGTTGCGGTCTACCATCAAGGGGGCGTAGGTCATGGCGCTGTAGCACAGCCCCTTCATCTCGAACTCGCGCTCGCCGGGCACCTTGAGCAACTCGCCCACCGAGCCGGTGGCGATGATGATTGTCTGCGTGTCGAAGAGCTTGCCATCGGCCACCGTCACGCGGAAGCCGCCGTCAATCTGCACGATGGAGGTCACCGTTGAGCGCACGCGCATGAAGTCCAGGTATTCGAGTTGGGAGCGAAAACGCTGGATCGTCTCCTCCGCAATCGTCACCTGGTAGTCCTCGACCCAGGGCAGCAGCAGGCGACGATTCGTCCGCCCGCCCAGCCCCCTGGAGATGAACAGCGCGTCCATGCGCTTGCGCACGGCGTAAGCCGCCGCTGCCAGACCCGCCGGACCCCCGCCGATAATAATAAGTTCGTGCATAGGTCGCTCCACTCTATCTGCTCTCATCGCCGTCCTCAGGCCCTTCGACGATGAACCCTTCGCGCATCAACAAGTGTGTCATCTCGCGCGCCTGGCGGATCATCTCCGAAGCGCGCTCGTATTCCTCGTCGTAGGTGGTCGTGAGCCGGGCGACGCCCTGCTCAACCGCCTTGACGGCTACCGCCGCCGCCTCGCGCGGGAAGATTTCCCACTCTTCCATGGTCGGCAGCAGGTAGTCGGGCGACAGCCCTTTCTCCTCAGCCATGCGGGCCAGCGTCTCCGAGGCGGCAATGGCCATCTCGTCCGTGATGGTGCGCGCGCGCACGTCCAGCGCCCCCCGGAAGATGCCAGGAAAGCCCAACGAGTTGTTGACCTGGTTGGGGAAGTCCGAGCGCCCGGTGGCCACCACCGCCGCGCCCGCCTCGGCAGCCTCCCAGGGCCATATCTCCGGGATGGGATTCGCGCCGGCCAGCACAATGGCGCCCTTCGCCATCTGCTTGATCCACTCCGGCTTGACGACGCCCGGCCCCGGCGCGGAGAAGGCAATCATCGCGTCGGCACCGCGCAGCGCCACTTCCGCATCGCCCTCAAGCTCCTCGTGATTGGTGATCTGGCATAGGTGCCACTGCAGGACGAACTCAGCCCGGCGCAGGTAGTAGTCGCGGCGGTGCTTACCCAGGATGCCGTTGATGTCCGTCATGATGCAGTTCGACGGGTCAACACCGTAGGCGAACAACAGCCGCGAGCAGGCGGCATTGGCCGCCCCCGCCCCCAGGAACGCGATGCGCATCTCTTCCAGCCGCTTGCCGACGATCTTGGCCGCGTTGATCATCGCCGACAGCACGACGCTGGCTGTGCCTTGCTGGTCATCGTGCCAGACCGGAATCTCGGCGTGCTCGCGCAGCGTATCGAGAATGCGAAAGCACTTGGGTTGGGAGATGTCCTCCAGGTTGACACCGCCGAGCGCCGGTTGGAGCATGAGCACCGTCTCGATGATCTTGTCGGGGTCTTTGGTGTCCAGCATGATCGGGTAGGCATCCACGCCGCCGAGGTACTTGTAGAGCAGCGCCTTGCCTTCCATCACGGGCAGCCCGGCTTTGGGGCCGATGTCACCCAGGCCGAGCACGCGCGTGCCGTCGGAGATCACGGCGACGGTGTTCCACTTGCTGGTTAGCTCGTAGACCAGGTTCGGGTCTTTGGCGATGGCCCGGCAGGGCGCGGCCACGCCGGGCGTGTACCAGATGGCGAAGTCGTGCAGGTCGCGCACCTGGCAACGGAGCGCCGTCTGCATCTTCCCGCGGTAGAAGGCGTGCAGACGCATGGCGTCCTCGGCAGGCTTCTTGGCTTTCTCCAGAAGTTCCTCTTTCGTCACTTGTGCATGAACCATATTTTGCTCCGTATAGAAACTTAAGCCAGTCTAAACGGTGCGGAACGCCAACACAGGCACCGACCCTCTGCCTGGCGTCTCGCCTGGCGCTGGAGGCCGCCCAGCGTCCATACTTCCATTATAGACCAAAACGGGCCAGCCCACTTGCCGCCCGCGCTGGGTGTATTTCAGGAGTTCCTGAACCGCAGAGACGCAGAGGGCACAGAAGAGAGCATTGAGGAGGAATATAGAAGGCTCTTGCCTTTGCTCCGCGCGCTTTGCACCTGCGCGGTGATGCCCTGCCCCGGAACTGAAACGCACCCCTGGCCCCGCCAACGAAAAGGGCGCGCACGCGCGCCCTCCATCATTCGCCGCCGTTGCTGCTGGCAACGGGTGCCGCGTGCTCCACCTGGTCGTATTGCAGCAACAGAGCCTGGTACCGCTCGCGATATAGCTCAGCGCGCGCGCGCTCAAGCTGCCACATCCGGTCAATGCTGTTCTTGAGCGGATCGAGCGCCGCCTGCACGGCCTCAACCGATTTGCGGAACGCCTCAAGCTGCTTGTCGTGGTTGCGCCAGGCTTCGTCATTAGTCAGGGTGAATTGCTTCCAACGCTTCTGGTCGTCGGCGATCCAGTCGTTCCATTCCTGGCGGAAGCGCCCTTCAGACAGGCGCTGCATCTCGGCCACCTCATTGATGCGCCGGCCCAGCCGCTCGGCAATGCGCTCGAAGTCGTCAATGACCTTCTTCATCTGGCGATGCGTCTCCGCCCACGACTCAAAACGCTCAACATAGCGGCGCATGTCTTCGTCGTAAGTGCCGAAGCTCTTGGTTAGCTCGGCCACCTGCTGGTCGCGCTGCTGGAGCAGCAGCGTCTGCTGGTCAATGAACTGTTGCATCTCCTCACGGCGGTCGCGCTCGGCAGCCTGCGCGTCGAGGATGCGCTTCTCGTTGCGCAGCACCATCGTCTCCAGCGATTCCAGCTTAGGCCGCACGGCGTCTATCTGCTTCTGAATCTCCGGCATTTCCGATTGCACGTCGGAGATGCGGCGGGCGTCCTGGCGGCGTTGCTCCTCCAGGAAGGTGATCCGGCGCTCTGGCTCCTCCAGCTTCTTGGCCAGGTCTTCGACACGCTGCTGGACAGCCGCCAATGCTGAGGCCACGCGGTCACGCTCGACGCGCGCGGCAGGCAGCTCCTCCACCGCTTTTTCGAGCGCATCGGTGCGCTCGCCCAGGTCACGGATCATGCGCGCCAGGCTCTCGCGGCCAATGTCCTGGCGGCGCTCTCCTTCACGCTCGGCCATCAGGCGCTTGCTCTCGATCTCTTCGACAAGCTGCTGAAACTCCGTGCGAAGCTGCTCGGCCATTTCGCTGTCGCGCCCCGCCGGGAGGAACGAGGTGCGCATCACCGCCTGCTCACCCTCCAGGCCATTGAGACGGCGTTCTAGCTGGATCATGGCGTCGGCTTGCTGTGCGACGCGCTCTTCCAGCAGCGCGATGGTCGCTTTGTCGCGACGACGTTCTTCATCCAGCCATTCAATCAGGCGCGCGGCCTGCTGCAAGTCCATAGGGCGCTCCTAGCTACTCAACCGTACCAACCACACGATCACCACCGCGCATTATAACATAGACCACGCGCCGGGGCGGAGTCGCAGCGATACCTGACCAGGGTAATTGCACCAAAACCTGCCAGGAGCACTAGGGTGGGAAGCGGCGTGACGATAACAGACTTCCGAAGTCTGCGAGACTTCGGAAGTCTCAGGCAAAACGCGCATTTGATGCGATTGCCCTGCACACCTGACGCTGGCGGATAGCCGCTACCGTTGCCAATGCCAGACTCGCCGATGTCACTCACGGGGGGACGGCTGTTTGGGTGCCGCGCGCCGGAAGATCTCCAGCCATTGCCCGGCGAGTTCGCGGCGGCGGTCGCGCGGCTCGAACAGCCTCAGCGCAACCTCGATGTCCGCAATGGCTTCACGGGGGTTCCCTGCGCGAAAGAACGACACCGCGCGGAAGACATAAATCTCCGGGCGCTGCGGGGCCAGGCGTTGGGCGCGCGAGAAGTGGTCGAGCGCGGCGGTGAAGTCGCCATCCCTGAAAGCGAGCATCCCACGCCCGTAGTGGGCGAGCCACTGCGTCGCGTCCAGTTTGAGCGCCTGGGCGAAGTCCTGTTCCGCGTCGGCTTCCCACTCGTCGCGCAGCAGCGCCAGCCCGCGCGCCGCGTAGTATTCGGCGTTGCGCGGGTCCTGGGCGATAGCCTGGTCAAGATCGGCCAGCGCCTGGCTGAGTCGGTCTTTCGATAGCTCGTCCAGGCCGCGCTCATAGTAGCGTTCGGCGATGGTCAGACGCCGGGGCGCTTGCTTGCGGGGCTGGCGGGGTTCGCGCTCGGTCATGGGTGTGCAAGTCTGGGATGCTGCCGTCTTCCGGCGACGGCGGATCATCTTTCGCGCAGAGTATACACCACCTGCGCGCCGCGCAGAGAGTCCGGGCAGGTGCGTGCAAAACCTGTCAGGCGGCAGAGGCGCTGCTCTGCTGTGCCCTCGTGGGAGCGTATTGCAATACGCCCCTACGGGACCTCACCTCGCTGGGTGTCAAGCGAGTCACTGACAACCTTTGCCCCCCGGCTCCGCCGCTTGTCAGGCGACCGGCTTCGGGTATACTCATCAGAAGTGGTCTGGTTCGGAGCACGAGGTGCTGGGTGGTTACGTGCGCGCAGTGCGGTCATGAGAACGTGGCGGGCAGTACCGTCTGCGCGCAGTGCGGCGCTCCGCTCGAAACGGCGACCGGCAATGCTGACCAGCCCAAGCCAGAGGGGGCGACCACGCGCCGCGTGGACATGACCGCCGCCAGCGCCGTAGTCCGCTGGGGCACGGCCAGCCTGGGCGCGCGCCGACAGGTGCTGCTGCACGTGCACGGGCATGACAAACCGCTGGTGATTGATGTCGGCGAGCGTCTGGAGTTGGGTCGGGTGGATGCCGTCACCGGCCAGACCCCGGCCATTGCGCTGGACGAGTTCCAGGCAGCGGAGTTGGGTGTCTCGCGGCGTCATGCCGCCCTGGTGCCAGAGGAAGACGCGCTGAAGATCGTAGACCTGGGCAGCTCCAACGCGACGTTCCTCAACGGGCAGAAGTTGATTCCGAACCAGTCGCGCATCTTGCGCGACGGCGATGAGTTGCGGCTGGGCAAGCTGATCATCCGCGTGCAGTTCGTGTGAGCGGTGCGCTTGCCCGGCAGGGTGCGTTGGTGGCGAGTAGCCTGTACCCTGACTGCTGGATTGCCGCTCGGCTCGCAACCTCGGCCCCCGGCTCCCTCTTCGCTGGCGGAGAGAGGGAAGTTGAGCGAAGCGAGACAGGGGTAGGGTGAACACCGGTCATCAAGCCTGACCAGTACTTTGCGCGGCCCAGTACGCCTTGTGAGAGCAGACGATGCTCAGTGAGCATGAGCTAACATGGTACAAAGATGCTGTCTTCTATGAGCTTTACGTGCGCGCTTTCAAGGACGGTAACGCAGACGGCCACGGCGACCTGCGGGGCCTGCTGAGCCAGCTCGACTATCTGCAACAACTAGGCGTTGACTGTATCTGGCTGCTGCCGATCTGCCCGTCGCCGCTGGTGGACGACGGGTATGATGTGTCCGACTATCGCGGCATTCACGAGGACTACGGCACGCTGGAGGATTTCAAAGCGCTGGTCGAGGGCATTCACGCGCGCGGGATGCGCGTGATCATTGATATTGTGGTCAACCACACGTCGGATCAGCATCCCTGGTTCCTGCAGGCCCGCGCTTCTAAGGACTCACCCTTCCGCGACTGGTACGTTTGGAGCGATACGCCGGACAAATACCGCGAGGCGCGCATCATCTTCAAAGACACCGAAAGCTCCAACTGGGCCTTCGACACGCTCGCCGGGCAATACTACTGGCACCGTTTCTATTCTCAGCAGCCCGACCTGAACTACGACAATCCTGCCGTGCAGCAGGAAATGCTAGACACCCTCGATTTCTGGCTGAAGCTGGGCGTGGATGGCTTCCGCGTGGATGCGGTGCCGTACCTGTTCGAGCGCGAAGGGACCAACTGCGAGAACCTGCCCGAAACCCACCAGTACGTCAAGCGGATGCGCGCTCACATGGACGCCAACTGGCCGGGGCGGATCATGCTGGCGGAGGCCAACCAGTGGCCGGAGGACGTGCGCGAGTACTTCGGCGACGACGACGAGTTCCACATGGCTTTCCATTTCCCGATCATGCCACGGCTGTTCATGGCGCTCAAGCAGGGCACGCGCCGCTCTATTGTCGAGATTCTGCAGCGCACGCCGGACGTCCCTCCGCTGGCTCAGTGGGCCATCTTCCTGCGCAACCACGATGAGTTGACCCTGGAGATGGTCACCGAAGAGGAACGCCAGTTTATGTGGGAGCAGTACGCGCCGGCGCCGCGTATGCGGTTGAATCTGGGCATACGCCGCCGGCTGGCCCCGCTGCTCGATGACGATCCGCGCCGCATCCGCCTGCTCAATGCGCTGCTGTTCTCGCTGCCCGGCTCGCCCATTCTGTACTACGGCGACGAGATTGGCATGGGCGACAACATCTGGTTGCACGACCGCAACGGAGTGCGCACGCCGATGCAGTGGGACGCCTCGCCGAACGCGGGGTTCTCGCCTGCCGAGCGGCTGTATGTGCCGGTCATCGCCGATGACGTGTACGGCTACCAGGTGCGCAACGTCGCCCAGCAGCGCGCGGACCCTGCGTCGCTGTGGCACAGCACGCGGCACATGCTGGCCGTGCGCAAACAGTACCAGGCGTTCGGGCGCGGGACGTTTGAGCTGGCGCTGCCGGAGAATGAGGCGGTGCTCGGCTTCTGGCGCGTTCTGGAGCCGGAATCTGGCACAGCAAAAGGCGGCGAGCGATTCCTGATCCTGGCGAACCTGACCGACGCGCCGCAGTGGGCCGCGCTTGACCTGGCGGGCTGGGCCGGCGCGCAGCCGCTCGACGTGCTCAGCGGGGAGTCATGGCCGGCGGTGGACGGCTCAGCTTATGAGGTTGAGCTAGCGCCCTATGCCTATCACTGGCTGAAGTTCTGATCCGCGCTTAGTCACGAGAGCGCCGCGTCGTCCACCTGCGTTTTCACCAGATGCACGCCCAGGGCGTTGGCGAAGACGATGCCCACCGCACGGGCAATCGTCTCGGCCTGCTCGTAGGCGGCCTGGTCTTCCTGATGCTGGCGTAGATACTCGATCCCCGCCTTTGAATCTACGGCGAACTTGTCGCCGACCGAAGCTCGTTTGCGCAACAGATCGCTGCTGGTATTATGGCTCGTCTGCACCAGCAGCAGCGACTCGTCGGCCAGGGTCAAGTAGACGCCCCAGGTATAGTGCAGATGCGTGATCTCGGTGGCGAGATTGCCGCTTTCGGGTCTGGTGGCGTGGTCGCGCGTGATGGTGTGGCGCAGTTCCACGTTGCGCACCTGGTTGGTGCGTAGCTCCCGCCCGCGCCGGCTGCCGAAGAAGCCGGTGAGCAGACCAGTCGGGGGCCGGAGCCGGATCATATGGCGCTCCAGGTCAATGGTGCACTGGACGAAGGCGGGCGCTTCCTCTCCCCGTTTGCTGCTCTTCTGATCCCTGGCCACGCGCAGGGTGATGTCATTGCGTCCCGCGCCCAGCCAGACGCCGGGGTATTGGAGGGGCAGCGTCACCGACTGGGCGAAGAGCTTGACGCGCTCGGGGTCAATGTCTTCGCGGGTGTGAGGCCCCAGCGGGCCGGTCGCGCCGCTGCGCGCCTGGCCCGCGGCGGGCGCTTGGGCCAGCTTCTTCGCGCCGAAGATCTTCAGCGGGCACCCGATGTATTCGGCCAGCTCGCGCGCGGCCTGCTGTGCCTCAACCGCATGGACGGTGTTTGCGCCAGGCGGCCAACTGACCAGTTCCAGCCAGCGCGGTTTGTCTTCGGGGCGGCGCGCCAGGTGAAAGCCCAGCAGCCAGCGGTGCGTCTTGCCGTCGTAGCCGAGCACAACAGCCTGCACGAACTCTGCCGAGAGCACAGTGCCCGGCAGGCCGTGCGCCTCGCCGAATCCCGCCTCGTACTCGATCACGCCGCTGCCGCGCGTCGCTTTGAACACGGGAATGCGCGATAGCACCTCCGGCCCGGTGGGATAGAGCCGCCAACTGCCATCGCGGATGTCAATCTCTGTCTGATCGGCCTGGATAATTGTGGTCATTAATCTCCCCATCATGACTCACCCGCTGATACCTCTAGTGTATGAAAATTCAGGCGGCGAGTCTAGCAACCTGCACGGGGGTGTATTCCAGATTGTTATGGCTGGCGAAGTGACTCCGTAGGGGTGTATTGCAATACGCCCCTACGGGGGTGCAGCAGAGCAGCAGCCAGACGCAACCGGCGTTCTGGAAGCGCACCGACGCTATCGGAATGAAACGCACCTGCGCGGAGATTGGGCGGGGAAACGAACAGGCGGCGCAGTCAGCCGACCGCGCCGCCCGGAGCTACCAGTTTAGGTGGCGAGAAGGGCGCTTACTTGATCTCGATGACCGCGCCCGCTTCCTCGAGCTTCTTCTTGGCGTCCTCAGCGGCGTCCTTGCTCACGTCCTCAAGCACGGTGTTGGGAGCGCCCTCAACGAGGTCTTTGGCTTCCTTCAGGCCCAGGTTGGTCAGGCTGCGCACGACCTTGATGACCTCGATCTTCTTGGGGCCAACGTCCTTGAGCACAACCGTGAACTCGGTCTTCTCTTCTTCTTCCTCGACAGCCGTCGGCGCAGCCGCGCCCGCCGCCATCATGGGCATGGCGCCCATGGCCATCGGCGCAACGGCCTCAACGCCCCACGCCTCTTCGAGCATTTTCTTCAGCTCGGCAGCTTCCATCACCGTCAGGCTGCTGAGTTCTTCGACCAGTTTCTGTAGATCCGCCATTGCTAGAGCTTCCTTTCGCTGCTAACGCGGGAGACCCGCGCCTTCTCCAACTCTCGAACGGGTGATACCGGGGCGGCAAGCCACCAGGCTCAGGCCGCTTCCTTCTGGGTGTAGGCTGCCAGGACGTTGACCAGACCATCCGTAGCCGCCTGGATGACCGCCACAACCTGGCGGCCAGGCTCGGTGAGCAGCCCGGCAAGCTGGGTCATGGGCAGGGTGATCATGCCGACCAACTGGCCGCGTAGCTCGTCCAGCGAGGGCAGCTTGGAGATCGCGTCAAGCTGCTGGGCCTGAACAACGCTCTGGCCGATGATGCCGCCCTTGACGACCATGACCTCGTTGGTGCCGGCGTATTCCAGCACAGTCTGGATGGTCTTGGGCAGGTCGCTGTGCGCCACAGCCAGGGCCACCGGGCCTTTGAGCAAGTCGTCCGGCACGGCCATGCCCACTTCGTCCAGCGCGATCTTGAGCAGCGTGTTCTTGGTAACTGCGAACTGCGCGTTGATCTCGCGCAGCCGGGCACGCAGATCGTTAAGCTGCCCCATCGTCATGCCGCGATACTCGGTGATGACGACGCCGTGCGCCTGCTGGAGCATCTCCACGTACTGGGCGACCAGTTCTTGCTTACGCTCTTTGCTGATAGCCAAGTGCGCATTCCTCCTTTCCTCGGAATGGTAGTTCCGCAGAGGAGACCTACAAAAAAACGGCCTCCGCACAAGGGGCGAAGACCGTGCCATGATCCAATCCGTGAAAACACGTGTTGGTGGTCCGGTCGGGGTCTTCACCTCGGCAGGGGGGCGTTCCCATTAAGCCTGACCAGGCCCCTGCTGTCTGCGGTAAGAAGCCAACCTAAACTGGGTGGTATGGTACCGGGCGTCATCATACCAGCGCCAAGCGGCAGCGTCAAGGCTCGGAATCAGGTGCACCATCTGCCGCGTAGGGGCGCTGCTCTGCTGCGCCCTGCTTCACCTCACCCCCGCTCGGCGCTAACGCGCCTCACTTCCCCCTCTCCGTTAACGGAGAGAGGGAAAGGCCAAGCGCAGCGAGGCCAGAGGGTGAGGTAAATCCCCGCTCACTCGCCCTCGCGCCCCACGCCCAGCCACAGCGCAACCTTGCGTCGGACGAAAGCCCAGCGCGCCGTCTTCCACGCTTCGTGGGCGTGGCTGCGGCTCTCCTCCTGCTGGGCAGGCTCCGGCGGCGCGGCATAACGGTCGGCGATGTAGGCGTGGGTGATGGTGTTGATCGGCTGCTCGATCTCCGGCAGGCGGCTGACCAGGTGACGGCGGCGCTCGTCGGGCGTGGCCGATTCAGCGAAGTGCAGCCCAATCCAGCGCGCGTAGATGCCTAGCCGGGCGTAGGCGCGCTGCACCACCGATAGCCCACCCAGGCCGCGATACTCGATGTACCAGATGGCGAAGAGCACAGCCAACACCAGTCCCAGCACGATCAGCGCGAAGATGCCCAACACCAGCAGGAACGTCCGCAGCAGGCCACCCTCTTCGCCGTCGCCGACGCGCGTGGCATCGGGCGGGGGCGGCGCGGTGGCGCTCGGCGCGGGCGTGGGGGAAGGCGTCGGCGTAGGGGTCGAGGGCAGAGCCGACCCCGCCGCGTCGCCAGCCGGCGTGGCGGCGGCCTCGTCGGGAGTGGGCGGCTGCGGTGTGAAGGTCGCGGTGGGAAGCGGCGTGGGCGTTGGTACGGGCGTCACCGTCGGCAGGATCGCCAGCGACGTGGCGTCGTCCTCGCGGTTGATCGGCGCTTCGTCGGCGGTCGGCTCGAACTCGACCCAGCCATGGCCGGGGAAGTAGACCTCCACCCAGGTGTGCGCGTCGCGCTCGCGTACCAGATAGGCCCCGCGCTCGGCGTCCCACGTGCCCTGGGCGAAGCCAGCCGCCAGGCGTGCCGGGATGCCCTGCGAGCGCAGCATGAGCACCATCGCCGTCGCGTAGTAGTTACAGTAGCCCTGGCGCTGCTCGAAGAGGAACCACTCGATCGGGTCGCTGCCGCGCGGCGGCGTGGGGATCGTCTCGCTGTACTGGATATTGGTGCGCAGCCAGAACTCAATGGCTCTGGCCTGGTCATAGGGCGTCACTGCACCCGCCTGGCGGATGATCTGCGCGGCCAATTCGCGGATGCGCGGCGCGACGTTCTCGGCCCCTTGCAGGTACAGGCGCAGCACCCAGTCGGGGTAGGTCTGCCCGGCGCTGCGCAGGGCCGAGGCCGTCGCCGTGCTGACCAGCGACGTGACCGTGTACTGGTCGCCGGTGCGCAGGGTGCTCCGCGAGCGAATGATCGCCAGGTCGGTCAGGCCGTTCTCGTTGACGCACGTGCGCTCGAAGTCCTCTACGCAGTCTAGCTCGGCTTCGACGGGCAGGCCCACCACCACCGGTTGGGGCGCAGCGTGGACCAGGTTGCTGGCGCGAATGAGCATGGTG
>Ga0334887_1004635_pt1 | contig 12210 bp, 12 predicted proteins | sample GraSluR1_MG_10_FD_207217 | JGI IMG/M metagenome (GOLD analysis project Ga0334887, IMG submission 207217) | Sludge microbial communities from methane-producing bioreactor in Wageningen University, Netherlands - Granular Sludge_18_07-R1 | ecosystem: Engineered > Bioreactor > Anaerobic >...
AGTTCGGCTACGTTCATGTTGTGTGGCGGTGCCATCTTTTTAAGAATTGCTTCTTTACGCTCTGGTGAATAACGGGCCATGATTGTCCTCTGAAATATTCAGGCGACAACTAGGCTGACACATAGGGGAGTTGTGGAAAGGGAAACTATTGCGCGAATTTGGTGGAGCTCTGGGCGGGCAATATCCGAACCTCAAAAAAGACCACGGCATTGATTGCAGTCTTGGCTACGAATGCTCTGCAAGGTATTTGAATGCCGGGATCAATGAGATGTACGCTGAAGGGATGCGAGAGGTTTGGGATAAAAACGGCTTGAAAGATGTTCTTGCGAAGTAGAGCCCTGCAACCAGGACGGAATTGAAATACTTGGCCAGGTGTTGGCGCTGCGGGCTGATTGACAGGGCTGCAAGGAGGTGGGGGGATGGGAAAGTGAAAAAATCCTGAAAAAAGCAAAGATACTGAAGAGATAAACGAAAAGTGAGAAGTACTAAAAAGGAGGAATAACAATGAGACGTGCCAAATGATTCCACTAGAGCCCAAACAATATTGGCTTGATATCCTGAGTTCGTATGATGGGGATCACCAGAAGGTAAAAGGAGTCATCCTTAACGACAGGGCGTCGCTCGGTGTAGTTGCTGCATTGTTGCTCGCAACAAATGTTTCTGCAATCATTTGTGTACAAAAAACAATCTTATACAACTGGCAGTTTATATCAGTTTTATTCCATACAATTAGCGGGATGTTATCGTTATCATGTGTATGGATATCTTTGCAGCAATACTTAAAAATAAACATGCTCACGCCAAAAAAAGCCATTGAGTATAAACTGTTAATGAGATGGTACGATGAGCCTGTAATGTCTTTAACCGCATCGATAATGACACTTCCGATCGCTCTGTATGCAACGATATACATCGCATATGGACTCCAAGTCGCAATATACGCACTTTTTATAATATTAATCGTTTCAACCTATTCTTGCTTTATTGTTTATAAATCAGCTTCAGCTTATCATAAGGTAAATAGAATAGATCAGTAAATTGCGCCATTGCCAATTCCTGCTGCCTGTTTGACAGGACGCACGGCACCGCGATGGCGGTAGGCATTGCCTTGTGCCTGTCAATGAAATTGGGGATCACCCGTCGAGATGGCCGACAAAGAGTGGCGCATCGTAGGCCGCGCATTGGAAAAGACAAAGAGGTGTTAATTATTCCGGCCTGCTTGGCAGGGCTGCAAGGAGGTAGGAGTCAAGACCTTCAAAACGAACGTGGGGTGAAGGCGTATAACAAGGGGGATTACGAAACAGCTTTAAGTGAAATTCTCCCCATCGCCAAAAAAGGTCACGCTGCCGCCCAATACAACATGGGGATACTGTGGGAGGAGGGGCGGACTGATAAAACCCCGCAAGACGACTTCGAGGCGTCCAATTGGTATGCGTTGTCCGCACAACAAGGGCGTCTTTCGGCAATGGTGAGGCTTGCCAATATACAAATGAAGCATGGCTATAAAGACAATGCAATCTCTTGGTATGTTTTGGCAGCACGGCATGGCAATCAAGATGCCGTAAACGCGCTCATAAAAATTGATCACAGAGTGCCGTCGCTAGACATATTAATTGCTGCAGAACAAAAAGAGGCATTGCGCCGCCTGCACCTGGTAGGGTCTGAGTTGACCATGAAAAGTATACCCACAGGGGGGAAGCATCAGGCGTCGGTCGTCTACCACCACCCCGCCATACTGTTCGGCCATGTGCATGACGGTACGGGCCGCGCCACGTGGCAGCACCAAGGCCCCACCCTCCAGCCGCCAGAAGTACAGGAACCGGTCAGCCAGGTCGAATCGGCGGCCCATGCGTTCAGCCTCCAGAGCTTTCGGGTTCTCCAGGGTGAACAGCCTGGCCAGCTTCGTGTGCAGTGCGGGCGGATAACCGGACAGCCGGATTTCGTTGGACACTTCAAGGCGCATTTTCAATCTTTCCTTCCTCTGGCGGGTGGCCGCCAGAAGGGGTATTCCCAGGGGAGATATTTTCAACTGTCGAGAAGATATCTCCCCCTATAGGGGGGACAGTTGAGACAGTTGGAAGTCATTGTTTTTCCGTTGTTTTTAACTGTCGAAAATCAGGCCAGACAGTTGACCCTTTAGACAGTTGGAAGTCGTTGATTTTTCGTTCTTTTTAACTGTCGAACAGCTTTTCCTGACAGTTGCCGACAGTTGAGCTTTCGACAGTTGAAACCATTGATTTTGCTTTTATCAGGGTGGCTTTGTTGTTGGATCTGGAAGCCCCGTTAATCACCTCTTCCAGCCTGAGCGCATCAAGGCCGAACCTGATGACTTCCGGCCAATCACCCTTTTCGAGACCGCTGTCCTCAAGGCATCGGTCGCGGATGTCTTTAGCATCAACGCCCTTACTGCCTCGCAGATCACGCCCGTTCAATCCCTCTGGGTATTCCTTCTGAAGGATGCTCCGTAGACGTTCAACCGCCTCGCCGAGGCGCTCACCGCGCACTTGCGCCAAATCAAGGGGAAATAGCACCCCCTTGGGGCCGCGACGGAAAATTGCCGGTTCCGCTGGTCGTGAATAGCTTGGCTTTGCATGGACGAGCCTGACAAAATCCCCGGCTTTACCGCCGTATTGCCTTGCTTCGTCTTCCCTGACGCCAGTTAGTGACAGTACGAAGCGGGCATTGTCCACCAGGGCGCTTGCACCTCGTGCTGCGTGCTGGCCGGTGTCGCCTGTGGCCACCGAGGATTTTGAGTTGTGCGACACAACCATGATGGACAGTGTCGGGTGATTCGCAACCAACCTCTCCAGGGCAGACAGCCATTGTGCAGCATGATCGTTGCTGTTTTCATCCAATCCAAAAAGTCTGGATTTCGTATCCAAAACCAGCAGATCAGGCTGGTAGCGGGCAACTTGCTCCTGCAACCAGGTGAATGAGGCGCTTGCTTGCGGGTTGCGCCGTTCGTCCAGTTGCATGAGTGGGGCAAGTTTCCCTCTGGCAGGCAGGATGCACAGGTTTTGCTTCAACAGTTGCTGCTCTTCAAACGACAGGAAAAAGGCGTCAACAATCGGCCCCAGCCGCCAGTGGAGGTCGCCTGGATCATCCTCAACATTTAGTATCAGCGCTCGCGCTGGCTGCCCGATCTCGAACGGCCCGAAAGAGCGCCCACAGGCTAAGGCCACGCAGAGTTGCAAGGACAAAAACGATTTACCTACAGCCCCGGTGCCGCTTAGCACCCCGACGCAACCTGACGGGATATGCGGGCGTGCGTGAAACCTCTTCTCCGGTGCTGGATTCCGCAGACACCAGGCTATGTCAAGCGGCTCGATGTCGAACGTTGGCCCGTCATCGGCCTCCGGCTTGTAGCGTGTGCTGTTTGCTTGTAGCCAGTTCGCAGCCCTTTCCGGCGTCCAGCCTTCCGCCAGGGCGTCGGCCAAATCCCAGCCACTAGTTACCCCTTCTGGAGGCACCACCACATGAACGTCGGCGGCCCCAGCCGCCAGGGCTGCAACGCATACCGTCTGTGCCGCTCTGTGCCCTGGCTCGTCGGCATCGGGCCACACATAAACCGTCCGGCCTTGAAGCGGGCTGAAATCGGCTTTGCTTGCCGATTCCGCGCCATGCGCCCAGGTAGTGGCAGCCATGTCTGGGAACAGCTTCTGCGCTGCGGCAGCGGCCGGCTCGCCTTCCGCTACCAAGACCGGCGCGTCCGGGTGGGCGGCCAGCCGACTCAAACCGTAAAGAGGTCGTGGCTCCGCCCAACCCTTCCATTGCCAAGCAATGTCGCCGTTGGCGTTGCGCGAGGGGGTGTATGGCCGGATGGTCTTCCCGCCACCCGGATGATCCCACCGGCACACCAGGCCGAGCACGCGGCCTTGCTGGTCGTGGTACAACCAAAAGGCAGCAGGTTGACCGAGTGTCGGGTGGACAATCTTGTCTGGCACCTTGTCTGTAGAGACTGAGGTTTGCTTGGCTGCGTGCCTTGGAGCGCAAACGCTGCGTTGGCCTTTCGCTGCATCCGGTAAGCCAAGCTGCGTAGCAAGCAGGCGGGCCGCTTCACTTTGACTGCACCCATGCACCGCCGCCCACAGACTGACCGGGTCACTGCCGCTGTCGCCACGAGCGAAGTCGCGCCACACGCCCCGGTCCAAATTGATGCTCAAGGAACGTCCAGCCTTGCCGCCTAGGTCGCCGCAAACAAACTCCCGGCCCTGCACCTTGCCACCCGGCAGGATCGCGCTTAGCAGGTCGGGGAAGGCGCCTAGTGCTGCCTGGTTGACCTTGTCAAAGGACATGGTGCACCCCCTGCAGCGATGCCGCTACCGCCCACGCCACCCATTCCGCAAGCGGGGGATTGACTTGAAAATAGAGATGCGCGAGTGTACAATGGCTGGTGCTGAGATTGCGCTTGCCCCGCCGATCCTGGCCGATCGCGCGGGGTGTTTTTGTGTCGCTCATCCCGATACCTCCTTCACGGAAGCGGCAATAAACGATTCTACATCGTCCAAGCGATAGCGGACGGTCCGACCTAGCTTCACATAGGGTAATTTGTACCGTTTGGCGCACCGCCAGACGGCCAGGGTTTGGGGTTTAACGCCAAGAATTTCTGCTGTCTCCTCTGCGGTCAGCAGGACGGGCGCGCGCCTGGCACGGCGGCTGATGTCTCTTTGGTTTTTTTCCGAATAAGGGTGGTTTTGCTGCATGTTTTTCCTCCGTGATCTTTTGTGATGGACGGAGATTACACGACAGCTTGTCGCAAATAGGGGGTTTGCGGTGCCGGAATTATATTTGCGGCAACAAAAATGAAGGGTTTTTGCGGTTTTGGGGCTAAGCGATGGGGTATTGCTTGCGCAATCTGCTTAGAATTTTGGACACTGCGGACTTTTCGTAACCTTCTGGTTTCTCATTCTTTTTTGCGTATTTTCCGCCATCATTAGGCGGGTCTTGAACATAGACTCGCCACTCGCCGTGCAGCTTTTTTACCCTAAAAATATGCTCCGCAATTTTGTCGCAATCCTCGTACTCCAGCCGAAGCTGCTCAACAAAGGCGTCGATCCTTCCACACTGGAGTATGTCCGTCTGCCCTTCGTCGAGTTTTTTCAGGTAAAATGCTTCCAGCCCAAGGGAGAGTTGTTTTCGCGACCGGCCTGGTTTTTTCCCTGTTTGGCCCTTAGAGCTTGGGTACTCTTTAATTTTCTCCATGCGGGCAATTTCTCGTCGCAGCTCCTTGCACCGCGCTTCCTTCTGCATAAACCCCTCAGCGCTAACGGCGCTTATTGCTTCCAACCCTGACAACTCGTCCTCCAACTTTTCGAGCTGTACAAAGTGATCCCACCAGAACTTACGCTCCGGTTCTGTGGCCGGATCATTCCAGTAATCCGATTGGCGTGCCGATTCACGCCGCTGGTTGGCAGATAAAATATCCCACGGCGGCCAATGGCCAATTTCCGCATCAACCCGTTGCCGCAGGTCTTCAGGCAGCTCTTCCAGCTTCTTGTCAAACCAGCCTTCAAGGGCCTGGGTAAGGCTTTCAAACTCTTTTTTGCTGGGGTGTGATGCCGCCGCTTCAAGCTTCCTTACCTTAACCAGGTTTTCAAGCTCTTCTGGAAAGGCGATGCCTTCACTTCCTGTTTGAGCGATATATCGATCCAGCCAGCGTAGAAAGTTTTCAGCTTCAACGAAGTTGCACCCGTCACGGCTATACTTTTTTGGCAGTTCAATGTTCAGGCGAGCATCCTTAGCTGCGCCGATCAGCTCCCGCTCGTTCACCCTGGCAAGATCATCGGGAGGCTGTAATGCAACTTCCATTGCCCGGTTATCGTAAACTGGCAAGAACCCGGCTCCAAGGCGGACAGCGTCCCGCCAGAGCCACCAGATATTGCCATCTTCAAAAACCCGTAAAAAGGATGTGTAATCTACAGCATGTCCTTGCATCGACTTTCCCCCTGCAGAAAGTAATGGCCCCTTGGTGTGAAAGTTCAGGGCGAAGACGGCAAGGGAACCGCTTTTCGGGAGCTACCCTATCACCCTGAATTTTATGTTTAATTCTTCCTTGCTCTATAAGAACACCCTGTAATCTGTGCCCAGCGCCGCTGCCAGCTTTCTGGCATTCTCCTTACCGATGGGGCGCTTGCCATTTTCCATCTCAGAAATATGACGCTGGGGAATGCCGCTTTTTTCGGCAAGCTGCCGTTGGGTCAACCCCTCCCGGTGCCGTGCTCCAGCAAGGTAAGTACCAGGTTCATTCTCCTGCAGATCAGGGAATGCTGAACGCCAAGCTGGTGCAGCATCCTGAACAACAAAGCCCATGCCTTCCAGGGCGGTGATGGCTTCCTGGCGCTTATGCTCCGGCCCCCTGAAGCTGATTTCTATTTCAGTAGGGCGCTTTTTCGTGGGTTCCAACATAAGTAATCTCCACCAGCCTGATTTCCTTGTCCCTGAGCAACCACACCGCAACATAGGTGGGCTGCCCCTTTTTCAAATGGCAGTGGTACATGTCCTTGCCCAACTTGCCATAGTTTGGCCAATTTCCCCGTGCTGGGCCGTTCAACTCGATTTCCCGAAGGAGGAGGGCCAGGGTCTGTTGCACCCGCTTGGGTAAAGCCGGAATCTTCTTTATCACCTTGGGGTGCAGGGTTATCTGCCATGTCTTCATATTATACTATTTTTTAGTATCGAGACAAGGTGTTACTTGGTGTTATTAGCAACGCGCTTGATGGGGATCACCTTTTCTTTCACTGGCTGGCGGGATGCTTCAAGCATGGCTTCTGCAGCCCGCTCCATACTGGTGCGTACGGGGTCAAGATCAAGGCGGGCATAGATGCTGGTGGTGGATGCGCTCTGATGGTTCAAGCTCCGCCCGATTATCGGCAGGCTCGCGCCGGTCTTTGCCTGCCAGGAGCCACAAGTACGGCGCAGGTCGTGGATGCGCACATCCTCAAGGCCTGCTGCCTTGCAGATCCGCGCCCAGGCCTTTTTCGGCTCCACCAGGTGGCCGGTAACGCCACTGCCAGGAAAAACAAACAGGCTCTTGGTACTTGCCTTCCGATACCGCAGCATTTCGACAACAGCGGGCACAAGTGGCACGGTTTGCGGCGTACCATTTTTGGTTATGGGAATACGCCAAAGGCCCGCGTCCAGGTCGATGTCGCTCCAGCGCATGGCCAGCACGTTTGCCCGCCGTGCACCGGTAAACAGGCTGGCTATGAAGTAATCGCGGGCAGTGTCGTTCGGCTCCATTTCAAGCGCCTGGAAGAACCGGGCCAGTTCATCTGCACTCAAAAAACGGTCCCTGCTTTGTTCCCTGAACTTCTTGATGCCCTGGCAAGGGTTTGCCCCTTCCCACAGACCAAACTCAATTGCACGACCAAATACGGAAGAAATAAGGGCAAGAATACGGTTGGCGGTGGTTGGGGTATCTTTACCCAGCCTGGAATGAATGGCGGCAATGTCCCGGCGTGAGATAGCAGACAGTTTTTTGCGACCAAGGTTAGTGAGGTGTCGCTTGTAAGCCTCCAGATCAGCCTGCCAGGAACGTTTTTTCAATTTGGCGTGCCGCTCCATATAAGCCTGAAACAGGTCTGCAAAAGTTGCTTCTTCTCGCATCTGGCGGAGGGTGTCGTTGGGATTCGCGCCATTGGCCATGGCTGCGTTTATCTGCGTCGCCTTCTTGCGGATTTGTTCAATGGTCAGGTCTGGCCATACACAAATGGTCACGCGAACTGGCCGCCCCTGGTGCCAGCGGTACACCTGAAACGTCTTCCGGCCAGATGCCGCCACCCGAACGAGCAAGCCAGCTACCTTGGTGTCATAGTACACTGCACGCTTCCCATCACTGGAGGGCTGCAAGCCTTCTATGGCTGCCTTAGTGAAGTTGATCTCCAACCGTGCTCCCTTGCTCTTGTTGCGCTGTTCCACGACCCATTGACTCCGGTTCTGGGGCTATGTATGGGCTATGTCTGGGCTATGTATGGGCTATGTTTTAGGTCAACTTCCAGACATATCTGTCATATTCTGTTAATCAGAGTATGTTTTTAAATGTATGTTTTGTCAAGGATAAAACATCATAGTTAATCTTGGTCAATCAAACGACCCAGAGACTCTTAATCAATTGGTCTGGGGTTCGAATCCCTAACGGCCCACCAGTAAAATCAAGGACTTGCGACACATCGTTGCAAGTCCTTTTTTGTTGTCTTGCAGAGGATTGCCAAGACTGTGCCAATATTAAAAATTACGAGTAGTGACGTTGTGGGGTAGCGTTTAACCACCCTGTCCAGGCAATGGATAGACGGCTCAGTTTTTTAATGTCAGGTGGTTGAGGCTCTATGTTTTGCATAGCTCAGTCCAAAGCTGGATTGGGCTGACTTCAGAAATGCAGATACCAGCTCTACTTTCTCAGGGCAAGACTATGAGCTTGTCCTTGCCCAATGGGGAGCCAGGTGGTCAGTGAGTCCCATTTTGGGCTCATTGGCCGCAAAGCGTCGGGAGTTTGAACAGTCCCTTCCGTACTTCTGGGCTATATCTTTTGTTGAGCATTTTTCCACCTCAACCATCCCTGTAATTGCTTTGGCGAGTTCAAATCACGTCGTCTGCCTTGAGTTGTGCCTGGATTTTTCCATCAAGGCCAATGCTCGTCAGTATTTCGGCTGTATGTTCACCCAGTTCCGGGGCATGGCGAGTGATGTTGCCAGGTGTCAGTGATAGTTTGGGGGCAATGCCAAGCTGACGGTACGCGCCCCAGCTTTCATGGATCAGGTTCACCACCATGTTTCGTTGCCGCACCTGTTCGTCGCGCATAACCTCGTCTAGGGTAAGTACAGGTTCGCAGCAGCAGTCGATGGGTGCGAACACGCGTATCCATTCGTCCAGGTTTTTTTCCCGGAACAAATCCGCTACCTGTTGCCGCAGTTCGTCTTGATGCGGGCCTGGCTCGAAATAACTGGGTTGATTCCACTCGGGATGCCCTACCGTGTCGCAGAAAAGTTTCCAGAATTGGGGTTCCAGGGCGCCAAGCGACATGTACCGGTTGTCTCGTGTTTGGTAGAGATTGTAACAGGCAAAACCAAGGTTGAGAAAGGCATCGCCTGTGCCCGGGATGGTACCATCAGCCACATATTGCCCCCAGCGGAGGCAGTTCCAGGTGAGGGCGCCATCGGCCATGGCCAGGTCGATGTATTGTCCGGCGGCCAATCGTTCCCGGGCAAAGAGGGCAGTGGCTATGCTGAAGGCTGCGTATAGGGCACCACCACCCAAATCCGCAATTTGCACCCCTGGAAGCGTGGGGGGGCCCGCCGGGCCGCTATGCGAGAGCACCCCGTTGAGCGCAAGATAATTGATGTCATGGCCTGCCCGCTGCGCCCTCGGCCCATTCGTCCCATAACCGGTGATGGCGCAATAGATCAGGCGGGGATTGACTGCCTTGAGCGCAGCATAGCCCAGACCGAGTCGCTCCATCACGCCGGGGCGGAATCCTTCCAAAACCACGTCGGCCTTGGCAGCCAGTTGCAGGAAAATTTCCTTGCCTTCCGGTTTTTTCAAGTTCAGGGTAAGGGATCGCTTGTTTCTGTTCAGAACGATATGGAATCCACTGTTTTTTCCCAGCAGCGGCGGCCACCAGCGGATATAGTCGCCACCATGCGGATCTTCCACCTTGATCACATCCGCGCCAAAGTCTGCGAGCAGCATGGAGCAAAAAGGACCTGGAAGAAGACGTGACAAGTCCAACACCTTCACACCATCGAATGCAGTTTCCATGGGAACCTCAAATGGTTGGGGGGGGACAGGGATGGTCGAAAAGTTTTACTGTTTGTTAGATAGTGGCGGATGGGCAAGAAATGTATAATGTGCAGTAGTTACAACTTGATCTGACAGTTACCAGTTTTTTCCTGGTGTCTGTCAGGTCAGATTTGATTCAAGTTTTTATCCTGCCACAGCTTCTTGCCGTCTTCAAGGGTTTCCTTGGGTGTTCTGCCACGGCATATTGTTCCCAATGTGTCCCTGTTGTCTTGTAAAGGACAAATCAAACATCCAGCTTGGCTTGGTTTGTTCTTCAATATTGGAATGGTTCATCTTGGTATAGTGGAGAATTCTTCCGCCAGATGGAGCAATCCTATCTTGTGTTTTACGATTCGTTCATTACCATGCGGCATGGGAGATATCCCTATGTTTTGCCTGCCGGTGCGACCATGATCAAAACTGGTAACTTTCAGGCTGACAACTGAGGTATCTGATCACGAAGAAACTATCTCAGCCTATGAAGCAAGTAATATATCAGACTTTTTGTTTCACAAAACCCAATCACAACGGCGAAGCCAAGGCATGAACGCGCTCCTTGTCACAGAATATATCGGCATTGCCTCGGCTGCGCTCAGCGGCTTTCTCTTTGGCGTCAAAAAGGGATGCGACTGGCTGGGCATCTTCATTGCCGCGCTTCTAACCGCACTTGGCGGAGGTATCCTGCGCGATATGTTGGTGGGCAGGCCGGTCTACTCCTTTACTCACTACATGCCGGTTTCCATAGTCCTGCTCATGTTCGTGCTGGCCATTGTCTTAAAACTCCACACCCGCCGGGAGAAACTGGAAAGCACCTTCCTCTTCATCACAACCGATGCCATCGATGTCATCAGTTTTTCCATTGTCGGCTCAATGATTGCCCTGCAGTTTGACTACAACATCTACGGGGTGATCCTGCTCGCCTTCTGTAATGGTGTGGGCGGCGGTATCCTTAGGGATGTGCTCCTCAACGAGGTGCCCTGGTTTTTCACAACCGGCCTCTATGGCACCATCAGCATGGGTGTTGGCCTGGTGTATTTTTTCATGGCCCTGGCAGGCATAACTCATATTATCTGGATTATGACCCTGTTTACCCTGGGCGTTGCCTTTCGCCTGCTGGCCTATTACCGGCAGTGGCATCTGCCGAAACTGGAATAAGATGCAAGGCATCCGCAGCAAACGGCTGCCAGTTGTTGAGACGACCTTATTCTTGCTACTGTCCTCTGGTTTTGTCATAATGCCTAGCATGATCGAGGAACGGTAAAAAAAGGAGATAGCCCATGGAATTACAGGAAGCCATCTTGAAAAGGCGTGCGGTGAGAAGATTCACTGAAGAAGCAGTAACAAACGAGGAACTGGCACAGCTCTTTGAGGCAGTACGCTGGTCACCCTCCTGGTCCAATACCCAGGTCTGGGAATTTGTGGTGGCGCGGGACCGGGAACTGATTCAAAAACTGACCGAGACCTACCAGATGCCCAAGGGGCTCAACCCGGCCACCAAGTGTTCGCAGGCAGCCTCGGCGCTCATCGTGCTCTGCGCCAAGACCGGGGTTTCTGGTTGCTATGAAGGCAAGGAAAGTACCAAACATGCCAACTGGTACATGTTTGATCTGGGCATAGCCACGCAGACCCTATGCCTCAAGGCCCATGAAATGGGACTGGGCACGGTGGTGGTCGGCCTTTTCGATCATGATGCTTGCAACAAACTGGTTGCCCTGCCGGAGGGTTATGAATCGGTGGCCATTATCCCCATAGGCCGTCCTGCTGTGCACGCAAAGGAAGGGCCTGCACGTAAAGCTGTGAGCGATATGGTGCATCTCGATGCCTTTGGCCGGAAATTGTTCTGAAATTGTTCAGAATTGTGGAAAGGCATTGTGTGCCCACGCCAATGCGTGCAACCATTATGATCTGCTACTGATAACAGACAAAGGGCCAAGGATCATTGGTGCAACCCGGATAAAATAACCCGTTGCTCTTTCCCGAACTCCTCCACAAAACAACAACCAAATTTTGTGGAGGAGTTCAGATGCCGCATCAATACCCAGTAGTTCTGCCTGATTACCGCTCCACTACTGCGGCAATGCCCATGCCGCCACCGATGCACAGGGTGGCCAGGCCTGTTTTTGCGTCTCGTTTGATCATTTCGTGGAGCAAGGACACCAGGATGCGCGCGCCGGAAGCGCCGATCGGATGCCCCAGGGCAATGGCGCCGCCATTGACATTCACCTTGTCCATATTAAAGCCAAGATCCTTGGCAACTGCCACACTCTGCGAGGCAAAGGCCTCGTTGGCTTCGATCAGGTCAATCTCTTCCAGCTTCTTGCCTGCCTTGGCCAGGGCCTTGGGCGAGGCGGCCGCAGGACCGATGCCCATGATCTCTGGCTTGACCCCGGCAGAGGCATAACCAATTAGTTTGGCCATGGGCTGAATGCCCAACTC
>Ga0334887_1004645_pt1 | contig 12188 bp, 10 predicted proteins | sample GraSluR1_MG_10_FD_207217 | JGI IMG/M metagenome (GOLD analysis project Ga0334887, IMG submission 207217) | Sludge microbial communities from methane-producing bioreactor in Wageningen University, Netherlands - Granular Sludge_18_07-R1 | ecosystem: Engineered > Bioreactor > Anaerobic >...
GTCCTACCGGGAGACCGCGAGCCGTCGTCTGGTGGCCGAACTCGACGCCCGATCCGATGGGTCACCCTCCTGACCGCCGAGCAGCGGCACGAATCCTCACCACGTCGATCTGGCCGCCTCACGCCGCCGCGGGCTCACACCGCCTCGGGCACCTCCACGGCCTCACCCTCCGGCTCGGGATCCTCCCGTCGGATGACGAAGGCCAGCCCCAACGGGATGAGGCTGAGCAGCGCCCCGGCCAGGAATGCCCAGCGCATCCCCTGGGCCTCCGCCGCAATCGGGTCGGCACCCGTACGTACCAGGCTCGTCTGCACCGCGGTGGCGATGGTCACCGACAGCGCCGTGCCCGCCGCGCCGAACACCTGTTGGGCGGTGCTGACGGTCGCGCTGCCGTACGAGTACAGGTGCGGCGGCAGCGCGCCGAGCCCGACGGTGAACAGCGGTGTGAAGGTGAGCGCCAGGCCGAGGTTCATCACCAGATAGACGGTGACGAAGAGCCACACCGGCGTGGTCTGACCGAACGACCCCAGCCCGAGGAAGGCCAGCGTGACCAGCACCGCGCCTGGCACCAACAGGGGCCGCGGCCCGATCCGGTCGTACGCCCGGCCGACGAACGGTGCGGCGACGCCCATCACGATCCCACCCGGCAGCATCATCAGGCCGGTGGTGAGCGGGTCCAGCGCGAGCACGTGCTGCAGGTAGAGCGGCAGGAGGATGATGGTGCCGAACAGCGCCATCATGTTCACCCCGAGCATGACCACGGCAAGTCGGAACGACCGGAACTCGAAGGTTCTCAGGTCCAGCAGCGCCGCGTCGTCACGTTGCAGCCTGACCTGACGTACGCCGAAGGCCAGCAAGGCGAGGACGCCGACGGCCAGCGAGCCGAGCGGGAGGCCCACAGGCGTGCCGGAGGAGACCTCGCCGAGTCTGCTGAGTCCGTACACCAGGCCGCCGAAGGCCAAGGCGGACAGCACGACGGAGCCGTAGTCGATGCGGGCGCGGGTGGTTTCGCCGACGTTCTTCATGAGGAGCGCGCCGACGGCCAGGGCGGCCAGGGCGATCGGCGTGACGAAGATGAAGATCCAGCGCCACGACAGGACGCTGAGGATCGCGCCGGAGACGACCGGCCCGATCGCCGGCGCCACCGAGATGACGATGGAGATGTTGCCCATCACCCTGCCGCGTTGCTGCATCGGCACCAGGGTGAGGGCGGTGGTCATCAGCAACGGCATCATGATCGCGGTGCCGGTGGCCTGGACGATCCGGCCGACGACGAGGACGGTCAGGCCGGGTGCGGCGGCGCAGATCACGGTGCCGACGCTGAACAGCGACATGGCCAGGATGAACAGGGTACGGGTGGCGACCCGGCGGATGAGGAAACCGGTGATGGGGATGACCACCGCCATGGTCAGCATGAAGGCGGTGGTGAGCCACTGACCCCGGGCGGCGGAGATCCCCAGCGAGTCCATCAGGCGCGGCAGGGCCAGCCCCATGACGGTCTCGTTGAGGATGACGACGAAGGTCGACACCAGGAGCAGCGCGATGATCGTGAAGTCGTGCCGGCTCATCCGGGCGCCGTCGTCCTGGGGGGCGGTGGGGCGGGTGGTGCTATCGATGCCGGGCTCGTCCGGGAACGACGAGTCCGCGGGTACGGAACTGCTGGCGGTCATGGAGGTGCGATCCGTTCTCGACTGGTCGGCGGAGTCACCCGCCGTGGGCGGGTGCACCGGGTCGGCGTCGACCCGTGGGTGTCAATCGGCCCCGACGGGGCGGTGTGACACAGACCACGAGCTTACCCGGTGCCGGGGACAGCGCCCGATGGTGGCGGGGCGCGGCACAATCGACCTGTCCGTCCTGCCCTCGACCCGGGAGGTCATCCGATGACAGAGAACACTCCGACCGTTGCCGTCCTCGGCACCGGCATCATGGGAGCGGCGATGGCGCGCAGCATCGCCCGCGCAGGCCTGCGGACCCGCGCCTGGAACCGGACCCGCGCCAAGGCCGATCCCCTCGTCGCCGACGGCATCACCGTCACCGACACGGTTGCCGAGGCGGTGACCGATGCCGACATCGTCCTGACGATGCTGTACGACGCCGCGGCCGTGCGCGCGGTGATGGCCGAGGCGGTCGACGCCCTGCGCCCCGGCGCCGCGTGGCTGCAGTCCACCACCATCGGCGTCGAGGACGTGGCCGGGTTGGCCGCGTCGGCCGCCGAGCACGGCTGGATCTTCTTCGACGCGCCGGTGTCGGGGACGCGTGCGCCCGCCGAGGCCGGCAAGCTCCTCGTGCTCGCCGCGGGGCCGGTAGTGGCCCGGCCCGTGGTTGCGCCGGTGCTGGAGGCCATCGGCGCGCGGACCCTGTGGACGGGCGAGGATGGCGCAGTCGCACCGTCCACCCGGCTCAAGCTCGTGGTCAACAGTTGGGTGTTGGCCGCCAACAATGCCGCCGGAGAGGTGGTCGCGTTGGCGCGGGCCCTGGGCGTCGACCCGGCCCGGTTCTTCGACGTCATCGGCGGCGGTGGGCTCGACCTGGGCTACCTGCGGCTCAAGAGCGGCCTCATCCTCGAGGGGAAGTCGTCGCCCGCGTCCTTCGCCGTGGCGACCGCGGCGAAGGACGCGCACCTCATTGTGGCCGTCGCCCGCGAGCATGGGCTGCAACTGGACGGCGCCGAGGCGTACGAGGTCCGGCTGGATCGGGCGATCGAGGCCGGGCACGGGTCGGCGGACATGGCGGCGGCGTACGTGGCGTCGTTCCCGGAGGCCAAGCGCCGTCGGCCGTGAGGACCGGCACCGGGACGTCCCCGATCGATCGGCCGGCGACTCCCCGACGGAGGATCCTCAGGCGGCCGTCCCGACCTTCGCACCCGCCTGCGACCGGGCGATCAACCGCCGGTAGACCCGCTCATATCCGGCGGCCATCACCGGCAGGTCGAACTTCGCCCGCGCCGCGGCCCGGCACGCCGCCGGATCGAGGTCGCGGACCCGATTGATCAGCCCGGGCAGGTCGGCCGGATCGTCGGTGACATACCCGGTGACACCGTCGTCGATGATCTCGGGGACGCTGCCGCGCCGCAGCGCCACCACCGGTGTTCCGCAGGCCAGCGCCTCGGCCATCACCATCCCGAACGGCTCCTCCCATCGGATCGGGAAGACCAGGCATGCCGCGCGGGAGAACAGCTCGCGCTTCATCGCCGCGTCGGCCTCGCCGACGTACTCCACCCCCGAGCCGAGCCGCGGGGAGATCTGGGCGTCGAAGTACTCCCGCTCGGCCACCTCGTTGCGCTTGCCGGCCAGCAGGATCTTCCGCCCGGCCGCGCGGGCCGCGTCGATGGCCAGGTGGGCGCCCTTCTCCGCGCAGAACCGGCCGAGCCACAGCACCCAGTCCTCCTTGTCGGCCCGGTAGGGGAACGAGGACACGTCGACCGCGTTGTGCACCGTGCCGACCCAGTGCATGGCCGGGGCCAGCCTGCGCTGGGCGTCGGAGATCGCGACCAGGTCGACGGCCTCGCCCATCCGCCGGTAGTAGTCGCCGTTCATGTTGTTCACCGGGCCGTGCATGGTCACCACGGTCGGGATCGAGCGCCCGTACGCCAGCAGCGGCCCGGCCAGCGAGTTGTCGTGGACGATGTCGAGGTCGAGTCCATCGAAGGCGTGGGCCGCCTCGACGGCCTGGATGACCTCCGGCAGCGCGCTGGAGCCGAGCAGGTCCGACGGCGGGGCGGCGAAGGCGACGTGGTTGTGCGTCGCCTTGGTCCCCGGCCGACCCGAGGCGACCAGGGTCACGTCGTGGCCGCGCTCGACGAGCTGATCGACCAGCGCGGCGACGACGGCCTCGGTGCCGCCGTAGCCCACCGGGGGGAGTTCGAACCACGGCGGGGCGACCACGCCGATCCGCAGCGGCCCGCCGGCGCTGGGAACGCGCGGCCGGCGCACGGCCGGCGCCGGGCTCCGGCGCGAGGGGATCACCGGGGTTGATTCGACCTGAACTGACACAGCGCTCTCCTTTCCTGCACGCTCACGGCACTGGGAGACATCGGTCCACGCACCGCTCGGATCCGGCGGTGCGCCCACCTAAAGTTGTAGCCCATCGGACAGAATTTCTCATCTCCAGGGTGAGTAAAGTTGGTCTGGACGAAGAGGATGGTGCAGCGATGACGGAGCCTGAAACCACGCGCGGCGAACTGTTGTCCCGCGATCGGCACGCCCAGGACGGGGGTTCCCGTGGCGGGCGGCCCGACGTACGCCCGGTCCCGGCGGCCGAGCGGCTGCGTGCGGGTGGCCCGTCCCGCCCGCGCGGGATTGCCCTGGTCCCGCAGCCCCAGCCCAATGTCACGCTCGTGGAGGGCTCGACATTCTGCGTGTCCGGCCACGACGGGACCGTACGGCCGGATCGTCCCGACGGCCTGTTCGTTCGCGACACCCGGGTGATCTCGCGGTGGGAGCTGGCGATCGACGGGCAACCGGTCGAGGGGCTGACCGTCATCCCGCTGGAGCCGTTCGAGTGTGTCTTCGTCGGGCGGGCCGGGCGCCGCGCCGCCCACCCCGAGCCGACCATCGTCGTGGAGCGCCACCGCTACGTCGGGCAGGGGATGCGTGAGGACATCGAGGTGCACAACTACGGCGCCGAACCCGCCGGGCTGGACATCACGCTGACCGTCGGCGCCGATTTCGCGGACCTGTTCGAGGTCAAGGAGGGCCGGCCGCGTTCCGTGCCGCGGGTCGAGCACCGCTTCGCCGGAACCGACCTCATGTTCTGGCGCACCGGCCTGCCCCAGCAGCGTGGCGTACGGGTCACCGGCCTGGGTGCCGCTGCCGGCGCCGGCACGTTGGCCTTCCGGGCGGTCGTCGCGCCGCAGGCCGCCTGGTCGACGACGGTCCAGGTGCTGCCCACCGTCGAGGGTCAGGAGGTCGCGGCGCAGTTCCCGTCCGACCGGCCGGTGGAGGCGACCGAACCGTCCCGGCGGATGCAGGGCTGGCGCCGCGCGACGCCCGAGATCGCCGTCGACAACACCGTCCTGGCCCGCGCCCTGGCTACCAGCGAGCGGGATCTCGGCGCGCTGCGGATCGTCGACCCCGGCCATCCCGAGGACGCCGTGGTCGCCGCCGGAGCACCGTGGTTCATGACGCTGTTCGGCCGGGACGCGCTGCTGACCAGTTGGATGATGCTGCCGTTCACCCCCGAGCTGGCCCTCGGCACCCTGCGTACGCTGGCCAGACTTCAGGGTGACCACGTCGACCCGATGAGCGAGGAGCAGCCGGGCAGGATCCTGCACGAGGTGCGGACGGGCGCCGACCTGTCCCAGGCGCTCGGAGGGCACGGGATCTACTTCGGGTCGATCGACTCGACAGCGCTGTTCGTCATGGTGGCCGGGCGCTGTCTGCACTGGGGCATCGAGCCCGACGAACTCGCCGGGCTGCGGCCGGCGGTCGAGCGGGCCCTGGACTGGATCGTGTCCTACGGCGACAGGGACGGCGACGGGTTCGTGGAGTACCAGCGCTCCACCGACCGCGGCCTGGAGAATCAGGGCTGGAAGGACTCGGTCGACTCGATGGTCTTCGCCGACGGCGACCGGGCCCGCCCGCCGATCGCGCTGGCCGAGGTCCAGGGCTACAGCTATGCGGCGTTCCGGGCCGCCGCGGACCTGTTCCGGGCGTGGGGGTCGGCCGACCGGGCGAGCGCGTGGGATCGGCGGGCCGACGAACTGCGCCACCGCTTCCACGAGGCGTTCTGGATGCCGGCGGCCGGCTTCTACGCGTTGGCGCTGGACGGCCGCAAGAGGCAGGTCGATGCGGTGACCTCCAACATCGGGCACTGCCTGATGACGGGGATCGTCGACGACACGGTCGCCGACGCCGTCGTCGACCGACTCGTCGCGCCCGACATGTTCTCGGGATTCGGGATCCGTACGTTGTCGGCCACCTGTGCCGCGTACAACCCGGCCAGCTACCACGACGGGTCGGTCTGGCCGCACGACACGGTGCTCGGCCTGTCCGGGATGGTGCGCTACGGTCGCCGCGACGCCGCGCAGCAGGTGCTCGGCGGACTGCTCGACGCGCTGGAGGCGTTCGGCGGGCGGCTGCCGGAGTTGTTCTGCGGGTTCGACCGGTCCGACAAGCCGGCCCCGGTGCCGTACCCCACGTCCTGCTCGCCGCAGGCCTGGGCCGCGGCGGCCCCGTTCGAGATGCTGCGGGCCGGCCTCGCACTGGAGTCGGATGCCCCGCACGGACGCTTCGACGCCGTGCCCGCCCCCGCTATCGTGGGCGACGTGCACATCGACAGGCTCCCGGTGGGGTCCGTACGTCTGCGGATCGACGCCGATACCGAGGGCGTCCAGATCGTCCGCGACGAGAGCGGCGACGGCCATGCCTGAGCGGGACACGTCCGCGCTGGATCGCGCCGACACCCCGCTCTACACCATCGGTCAGGTCGCCGAGTTGTTGCACGCCCGGCCCGCCGCCTTGCGCCGGCTGGAGCAACAGGGCATAGTCGCGCCGGAACGCTCCGACGGGGGCCACCGTCGCTATTCCCGGCGCGACGTCGAGCAGGCCCGCGAGGCGATGGAGCTGGCCGACGAGGGGATCGGGCCGGCGGGCGTACGGAAGGTGCTGGAGTTGCGCCGGCGGATCTCCGACCTGGAATCGGAGCTGGACCAGCGGCGGCCGTGACGCTGGTCCGTACCAGGTGGGGGGAGACCCCCGGAAGATGGTCATAGGTTGCGCCTATGCTGCCGCCCGTCGTTGCGTACGATGACCTGTTGGTGCGGAGGTGCATAGGGCCGCCCCATGGCCACTGGTCGACGGGTACCCCCCAACGCGACATGCCCGGCCCGCGCGTGCCTGCGGGGTCGGCCCGATCCGCGCCTGCCTCCGGGGTCGGCTCAATCGGCGCCCAGGTCGATCCCCACGTGCCGGGCCAGATCCGGCAGCAGCCCGGCCACCTGGTCGACGGTCATCGTCGCGCCGCGCAGGCCCGCCACCGAGGTCCATCGCCCGGCGTCCAGCCCGCGCAGGTCCAGGTCGTTCGCGCGCAGGTGGTCTGTGCCGACCTCGTCAGCCCGGCAGTCGCGCAGCGCCACCCGCGAGACCGTCGCGCCGGGAAGATCCAGGGTGCCGATGCGGCAGTCGACGAACGCCAGGTCCTCCAGAGCCGCGCGTGCCAGGCCGAGGTAGTCGATCCGGACGCCCCGGAACTCCACCCCCTCCAGATCCGCCTCGCCCAGGTCACAACTGCCCAGCCGACCTCCGACGACGAGCACCCGGCGCATCCGCACACCCCGACCCTCCAGTGACGTGATCCGCGGCGAGTCGAGGACGACGTCGGCCAGCCGGGCGTCGGTGAGGACCATCCGATCGGCGTCGATGCCGGGCACGCGACAAGCGGTGAAGATGGTCCGACCGGCCTCGACCACCCCGGAGAGCCCCGTCACCTCGGCGTCCTCGACGTCATCACCACGGGCCACTCCCTCGAGGCGCTCGAGCGTGTCGGGCAGGTCCGGCGCGGAGGGCCGCGGTGGGGCGGGATGCTCGACGCCGCGGCGGGAGGTGCGGCGGGCCATCAGTGACCGGGCCCGGGTCGACCCCGCACCGGCACCACAGGCACCGCAGGCACCGCAGGCACCACCGACGCCACCGCTCGTAGGGCGCCCGTCGGCGTCTCCAGGCGCCACAGGCCCCACGCCGGGTCGTTGATCGTCATGTCCGCCGACGTTATCAGTTGCCGCTGACCGAGCGGATCCACCAGCACCAGCCCGGCTGCGGCAACGGCGGCCAGGGCCCGCCCGACCGGCAGCAGGACCGGCTCGGACTGCGGGGGAGCGCCGGCCCGGCGCGCCAGTCCGGCCGAGATCGCCGTACGTCCCGCGGCCACCCCGGCCAGGATCGCCTCCGGCGTCGCGGCCTCGGCGGCCACCCAGGTGGTCGGCAGCCCCGGCGTGATCCCCGACTCGGGCGTGTGCAGGTCGCTGCCGCCCAGCAGCACGGCGTCGGAGCGCCACCGTGCCCACAGCGCGAACATCGCCGTGTCGGTCAGGCCCGACGCCTGCCGGTCCCGATACCAACTGACATGCCAGAACTCCAGCACCTCGGGCAGCTCCGGCATCGCCCACTGCCAGGCGCAGTCGTCGGCGAGCGGGTGGTTGATGCTCATCAGCCCGCCGCGGTCCCGGGTCTCGGCGAGCCACCGGTCGGGCGGGTCGTGGAAGTCGATCCAGCCCACGTCCCCGTACACGTTGGCATGCCCCCGGTCGGTGGTCACCTCCTGGCCGGGAATCAGGCAGATCTGCTGCCGGAGCCCGACCGCGGCCAGATCGGCTTGGTGGGAGATCGTGTTGTGGTCGGTGACGGCCAAGAAGTCCAGCCCGGCCCCGACCGCCGCCCGGGCCAGTTCATCGAGGGTCAGCGTCCCGTCGCTGTGCACACTGTGGGCGTGGAAGTCGCCTGCATACCAGGTCAGGCCCGCCTCGGCGGGCAACCGCCGCTCGGATCCGCGCGGGACCGGCGGCAGCTCGCCGGTCCGGTCGGGTGGGCTGGTCCGGTCGGGTGGGCCGGTCGGTGCGTCGGCGGGATCGGACTCCGTACGCTCCACGCTCACCTCGACCCGCAGCTCCGGTACGCCGACCCGGTGCACTCCTAGCTCGACGGCCCATTCACCGCGGGGCAGCGGGCCGCGACGATAGCCCGGCGTGGCGCGACCGGGCGCCAGGGCCACCACCCGGCGCGCCCCGCCCGAGTAACCGCGCCAGCCCGACGGGTCCCACAGGCCGAGGTCGATCGTGCCGCCGGCCGGATCGTGGTCGAGCCGGATGATGATCGGCCGGTCGTCGTCGACCGTGAACGGCACCAGCAGCCGCCGCCCCCGGTCGCCGGGCCCGAGCCGCCACAGGTGCCTCACCAGCTGCGGACCGGGGTGAATCCGGCCGCCCCGACGGCCTCCTGCCAGGCGGGGTCGGTGAGCATCCGCAGTTCCCACGTCCGGACCGGGTCGGCCTCGCTCACGCCGGGCGCGCCGAGGGGCGCCGGGTGCAGGACGAGTTCGGAGGTGCCCGTCGCCGGCAGCGTCCCGAGCAGCGCCACGCAATGGTCCAGCAGCGCCTGGTAGCCGCCCAGGTCCGCAGCCGTACGCCGATTGGTCACCGCGGCGGCGGGCAGCCGGATCCCGGCCCGGTCGCAGGCGGCGACCCTCGCGAGGTGTCGGTCGTGCGTGTCCGGGCCGGCGTCGGGAAGGTATCTGGCCGGGTCCCGGGGCAACCGCAGCGCCAGCGCGTGCCGGGAGCAGAAGCCGATCGCGGCCGGCCAGGGTGCGTTGTCCGCGGTGCCGTCGTCGGCGTCGATCCCGTCGGGGCGCAGCCGGTGGGCGACCATCCAGGTGTGCTGGGCGGCGATCTCGATGGCGACCTCGTCGGGGTGGGCATGTTCGGCAGGCCAGGCCGGGTCGTCCGGCAACACCCCGTCCCGCACCAGGGTGGCCATCGGGCTGACCGGCCGCCAGGGTCCGCAGCCGGGCCGACCGGAGAGGGTGACCTGGAGCCGTACGGCAATGGGCCGGGGCAGGGCGGGCGTCCCGGCCGGTCCGGCGGACGGGAGAGCCCGCCGGGAGGGTTCGGTCAGGGGCCGCAGTGCGGCCGCGGCGCGCGGCGCGTCGGGGGAGACCGGGATGAGCGCGGTGGCGGTGATCGCCCCGGCCTTCGCCAGCCCGATGATGGCGTCGGTGGTGGCGGGATCGCGGGCACAGTCGCCGGCCGTGATGACCAGGCCGCGGGTTGTCATGCTTCCTCCAGTTCGGCGGGTTCGGATGCGGTGGGTTGGGATGCGGCAGGTTCGAGGGCGGCGGCACGGTTGCGGGGCAGCCGGATGAGCCAGGCGATGGCCGCGCCGACGGCGGCCAGGACGAGCGGGAAGACGGCCAGGTACACCCGGAACGCCATCCCCGGATCCGGCCCGGGATCATCGGCGCCGTGATAGCCGAACCACGCCGCGACCAGGGTGATCGCCGCGGCGATCACGAGTTCGTTGAGCCGGCCGAACATGCCGAAGGCCGACAGCACGGCCCCCTCGCGGTGCTGCCCGGCGCGGGCCGCGTCCTCGTCGAGGACCCGGGCGACGATGAGGTCGTTGGTGGACAGCATCCCCGACCAGCCGATCGCCAGCACCAGCCCGCCGAGCACCCCTCCGACCAGCGAGTGGGCGAAGAACAGCGGCACGAACCCGCAGGCGAAGACGGTGAACGCGATGCGCCACATCCGCCCGGCGCCGAAGCGGCGGACCAGCCGGATCCAGCCGAGCAGGCCGAGCCCGGTGGCGAGGATGACCACCCCCTGCAGGATCGTCGCCGATGACAGCGGCTCGCCCAGGCTGTACTTCACGTACAGCTGCAGGCCGTTGAGCACCAGCGCCATCGCCGAGCCGTAGCAGGCGCCGGCCAGCCCGATCTGCCAGAACCAGCGGTTGCCGAGCAGGGCCCGCACGGTCGGCCCGACCCGGGGTCGCGCCACCGCCGAGTAGTCGGCCCGTTCCCGGACCCCGAGGGCCATGAACATGATCACGCCCGCGCCGAGGACGGCGTACAGGACGGCGGTGATCGTGTAGCCGGTGGTGGAGTCCTCGGTGCCGAAGACCTTCGTGGTCAGCGTCGGGGTGAGGGCCAGCGAGATCACCATTGCGATCAGCTGGAATCCCTGGCGCAGGGAGTTCGCCTGGGCGCGGACGCGTTCGACGGGGAAGAGCTCGGGCAGCAGGGCGCCGTAGTTGGCGTTGAGCAGCGAGTCGGTCATCTCGGTGAGCAGTGCGAAGACCAGGAACCACACCATCAGGGCGACGCCGGTCGTCCCCTCGGGGACGGCGAAGAACCCGATCAGTCCGAGGCCCAGCAGCGGTGCGCCGGCCACCAGCCAGGGCCGACGCCGGCCCCAGCGGGTGCGGGTCCGGTCGGACAGGAAGCCGAAGACCGGGTTGTCGATCGCGTCGACGACCGCATAGATGACGATCGCGGAGGCGTAGAACGCCGGCTCGAGGCCCAGATGATCCACGTAGAACGCCAGCATCGACCCCTTGAGCATGTTGATCGGGATCGAGGTGCCGAACATCCCCAGCGAGTAGCGCCACACCGGGGTGTGGCGGATCCCGTCACGTACGTCGGTGGTCGGGGCCGCGTCGGCGGCTTCCGGGACGGTCACGTCTGTACGGTTCTCCCCGCGGATGAACGGGGGTGTGCCCGCGGGTGAACGAAGGGACGTCGGCCCGATGAACGGGAGGTGCCGGCGTCGGCACGACCGATGCCGGGGCTTGGCCGACTCCGTAGCATGGAGTCATACCCTGATCTGGAGGACATTCCCCAAGATGCGCAGCAACAATCCCGTCTTCGCCCGCCAGGCCGACTTCGCCCCGCAACGGTCCACGTACGCCCCGAGCTATCAGGGGTCCGGATTCGATCCGTACGCCGCCCCGCCGCAGTCCGACCGGATGACGATGGACGACGTCATCACCCGGACCGGTCTGACCCTCGGCATCGTGCTGCTCGCGGGCGCGGCGGCCTGGCTGCTCGTGCCCGGCGTCCTGGCCATGCCCGTGTCGATCGCCTCGGCCCTCGCCGCCCTCGTCTGCGCCTTCATGGTGGTGGGCCGGCGTGGCGTACGCCCCGGCGCGGTGGTCGCGTACGCCATTCTGGAGGGCCTGTTCATCGGGATCTTCTCCAAGCTGATGGAGACGTTGTTCCCCGGCATCGTCGTACAGGCGGTGATCGCGACGTTCGTCGTGGCCGGGCTCACCCTGCTGGCGTACCGGCACTTCGACCTGCGCCGCCGGGTGAACAAGATCCGGCGCGGCGTCTTCATCGCCACCGGTGCGATGGCCATCGTGTTCCTCGGCAACCTCGTGCTGGCACTGTTCGGCGTCGACACCGGGCTGCGGAGTGTCGGCCCCGACGCCGGCGGTCTGGCCGTCATCGTCACCCTGATCGCGGCTGTGCTCGCCACGCTCAACCTGCTGGTCGACTTCGGAGCCGTCGAGGAGGGCATCCGCAACGGCGCACCGGCCGAGCAGTCCTGGGTCGCGGCATTCGGTCTGACAGTGTCGATGGTCTGGCTCTACACCGAGCTGCTGCGGATCCTGTCGTTCTTCCGGCAGAACTGAGGACTTGGCCCCCGCGTGGCGGCCACGCTGCACGCCGGATAGCGGGCCATGCTGCAGTCCGCG
>Ga0334887_1004650_pt1 | contig 12177 bp, 11 predicted proteins | sample GraSluR1_MG_10_FD_207217 | JGI IMG/M metagenome (GOLD analysis project Ga0334887, IMG submission 207217) | Sludge microbial communities from methane-producing bioreactor in Wageningen University, Netherlands - Granular Sludge_18_07-R1 | ecosystem: Engineered > Bioreactor > Anaerobic >...
CCTCGACCGACCGACCGGCATGGGCGGCTGGCTGGAGCAGACCATCGCCTGGTCGTACGTCGGCACGCGCCGGGTCACCCCGGAGGCGTACGCGGAGATGTCGGTGGTGCGCCACGTCACGCGGGACTTCCCGCCGACGCTCATCTCCGGCGGCAACGGTGATCCGCTGAGTGTGCACGGCCATGCCCTGCGCGATCGCCTGACCGCCCTGGGAGTCCGGGTGATGGCGTACTTCTGGCCCAGCGACCATCGACCGACCCTGCCGCACGAGTTCCAGTTCGACCTCAAGCGTCCCGAGGCCCGGCAGGTGCTCGACGGGACGCGGGCCTTCCTGGGACGGGTGATCAGCGGCCCCGCTCGTCTCCCGGGCATCGGGCCCGCAACCGCGCCGGGGCTGGCCGGCGTCTGATGCCGCGAGGGCCATCCCGAGGGTCCGGGGCCTTCGGGGGATGGGCCGCCCGGGGACCGGAGGACGAATCGCACGAGCCACGCCCGGGGACCGGATCGCGGTCCGCACGTGCCATGCCGAGGGGGACCCCGCACTTGTTGGCCATAGGGCTGCCCTATGCACCGGCCCGACGTTGCGTGAGCCGCTCCCCCTGTCGACACCCCGGCCGATCGAGTGAAACCGTCCCTCGCCGGGATCCACACGGCCACGGGACCTTGCACGGCAAGGGTGTGCCGAGATCGGCTGAGCAGTGATTCACTCATACCCTCGCCGACCCCACTGATTTTCCCAAAAGAAGTGCGATCGGCCGAGGTATGGGTGAACCACTGCTCAGCCCCTCAGGCGGTCCCGACCGCCCGCCCGCCCCTCGACCCCGACCAGGTCGGTCTCCGGCCCCTGCCCGCCGGTCGCCCGGCCCGCCTGCTCGTGGAGGTGCGCGACGGGGGCGTCGACCACGGCCCCTGGGTGCCGGGGGTGGGGTTGGTGTCAATGGCGGAGCGGGCCGCCGAGGTCGGCGGTGAGCTGACCTTCGGCTCCGGGGTCGTCCGCGGCGTGCTTCCGCGGTAGGGGCCGGGGGTGCACCCCGGCCCCAAGGGGCCCCTCAGTACTCTCGCTGCGACCGGTAGCACCTGATGAGCGCCTTCGTCGACGGATCCTGGGCCTCGATGGCGGCCTCGTCACCGGCGACGGCCGGGGTCAGCTCCCGGGCCAGTGCCTTGCCGAGCTCGACGCCCCACTGGTCGAAAGAGTCGATCCCCCACACGGTGCCCTCGGTGAAGGTGATGTGCTCGTACAGGGCGATCAGTTGGCCCAGCACCGACGGGGACAGCTCGGGTGCCATGATCGAGGTCGTCGGTCGGTTGCCGGGGAAGACCTTGGCCGAGACCAGGGCCTCGGGCACCCCCTCGGCGCGGACCTCCTCGGCGGTCTTGCCGAACGCCAGCGCCTTGGTCTGGGCGAAGAAGTTGCCAAGGAACAGCTCGTGCACGTCGTTGACCCCGTCGACGGCGGGGTTGGCCGGGTTCGCCACGGCGATGAAGTCGGCCGGGATGAGGCGCGTCCCCTGGTGGATCAGTTGGTAGAACGCGTGCTGCCCGTTCGTGCCCGGCTCCCCCCAGAAGATCTCGCCGGTGTCGGAGGTCACCGGCGACCCGTCCCAGCGGACCCGCTTGCCGTTGGACTCCATGGTCAGTTGCTGCAGGTAGGCCGGGAAGCGGTGCAGATACTGGGCGTACGGCAGCACGGCGTGCGACGCGGCGCCGTGGAAGTTCGTGTACCAGATGTTCAGCAGCCCCATCAGCGCCGGCACGTTCTCCTCGATCGGCGCCGTACGGAAATGCTCGTCCATCGCGTGGAAACCGGCGAGGAAGGCCTCGAAATTGTCCGGCCCGATGTAGACCGCCAGCGACGTACCGACCGCGGAGTCGACCGAGTAGCGCCCACCGACCCACTCCCAGAAGCCGAAGGCGTTGACCGGGTCGATGCCGAACGCGGCGACCTTGTCCAGTGCGGTCGACACCGCCACGAAGTGCTTGGCGATCGCCTCGGGCTCCTGCCCGTCGAGGATCGCGCCGCGGTCCTTCAGGCTGGTCAGCAGCCAGTCCTTCACCAGCCGCGCGTTCGTCAGGGTCTCCAGGGTGGTGAAGGTCTTGGAGCAGACGATCACCAGGGTGGTCTCCGGATCGAGCAGGAACGTCTTCTCGGCCGCGTCGGTCGGGTCGATGTTGGAGATGAAGCGGCACTCCAGGCCGAGCTGGCCGTACGGCTTGAGCGCCTCGTACGCCATGACGGGACCCAGGTCGGAGCCGCCGATGCCGATGTTGACGATGGTGCGGATCGTCTTGCCGGTCACCCCGCGCCACGCGCCGGTCCGGACCCGGTCGGCGAAGTCGTAGATGCGGGCGAGCTCGGCATGCACGTCGGCGACGACATCGTGCCCCTCGACCGGCAGCGGCTGGTCCGCGGGCCGGCGCAGGGCGGTGTGCAGGACGGAACGGTTCTCGGTGACGTTGATCCGGTCGCCGCGGAACATCGCGTCGATCCGATCGGTCAGCCCGACCTCGTCGGCCAGGTCGACCAGCGCGGCCAGGATGTGATCGTCGAGCCAGTTCTTCGACAGATCCACGAAGAGGTCGGCGGCGGTGAGGGAGAAGCGTTCGGTACGGGCCGGGTCCTCGGCGAACCAGGTACGCAGGCGGGGCTGATAGTCCTGGGCCAGGGCGCTCAGCCGCCCCCAGGCCTCGGTGGTTGTGGCGTCAACGGGAGACTGCATGAGGCCAGCCTAGGGTCCCGGGCGGTCCGTGGCTCGGGCCGGGGTTGATCCACGTGGCCCGCCGCGAACCGCTACGTTGGCAGGCATGGATGATGCACGGGCCCCGGCGGGTAAGGCCACCGGGGCGGGCCGCGCCGGCGGGGCCGCCGAGGGGGTCCGTACGTCGCGGGCACGCGCCGAGTCCCCGGGCACCAGCGCGCTGGCCGTCGGCCGCGACCAGGAGTTCCGCGCGGACCTGGAACGGGTGCGGTTCTCCTCGGCGTTCTCCCGGCTGGCCGAGGTGACCCAGGTGGTCTCGGCCGGCACCACCGGCGGGATCGTGCACAACCGCCTCACCCACACCATCAAGGTCACCTCGGTGGCGCGGGCGATCGCCGTACGCCTCGAACTCGCGCAGCCCCCGGCGGTGCTGGACGCGTGCGGTGGCCTGCACCACGTGGTGGCCCAGGTCGGCGCCTGCGCCCACGACCTGGGCCATCCGCCGTTCGGCCATCTCGGCGAGCAGGTGCTGGACCGGCTGGCACGCGAGGAGTTCGGGATCGCCGACGGGTTCGAGGGCAATGCGCAGACGTTCCGGATCCTCACCGAGCTGGAGGTCAGCGGGTACGGCGGCGAGGGGCTGAACCTGACCGCCGCCGGCCGGGCCTCGGTGCTGAAGTACCCCTGGGGTCGACACCACTGTCCGGACCCCCATCCCAGCACCTGGGAGACCGCACCGCGCGGGGCCCGACCCGTGCCGGGCCTGGGTGCGCTCAAGTTCAACGCGTACGTACCGGATCTCGACGAGATGGCGGCGGTGCGGGACCTGTTCCCCGGGATCGCCCCGGGCCGGCAGACCCTGGAATGTGCGGTGATGGATCTCGCCGACGACATCGCCTACTCCCTGCACGACCTGGAGGACTTCCACCGCTCGGGAGTGCTGCAGTTCTCCGCGGTGGCGAGTGAGTTCCGGACCTGGACCCAGCAGCGCGACGACCTGTCACTGGTGCCGGACCGCCGGCTCGCCTCCCACCACCGCTCGCCCGGATTCGGCCTGGAGGAGCTGCGCCGCAGGCTCGCCGAGCGCGACGACTGGATCTTCGACGAGGACGCCTTCCTGGCCGCGGTCGCCCGGGTCGGCGAGGAGTTCGTCGAGGGCGTGCTCGGCGTGCCGTACGACGGGTCGATGGCCGCCGACCGGGCGCTGTCGGCCTTCACCTCGAGCTGGATCGACTCGCTGATCGGCAGCGTCCGGCTCGTGGCCGATCCACCGGTCCGCGCCTCGTACGTCGTGCCCTCGATCGCCGGGTGGCACGAGATCCAGGTGCTGAAGTTCATCCACCAGTACTTCGTGCTTCACCGGCCCGACCTGGCCCTGATGCAACGGGGGCAGGCCAGCGTGCTGCGCCAGGTGGTGCGGGCGTACGACGAGTGGCTCGCCGACCCGTCCGACGCCGTGCGGGCGCCGCGGCGGCTGGTGGATCTGATCGACACCGCCACCGACGGCTACATGGAGGTTGCGCGGCGCCACCCCGACTGGCTCGACGGGCAGACCTCGCGGGCCGACATGCTGCGGATGGGCCGGGGGCGCGGGATCATCGACTTCGTCGCCGGGCTCACCGACCACCAGGCCGAGGCCACCGCCGCGCGGCTGCGGGGCGGGTCGGGACTGCTGTGGGGCGGGGGATCGGTGTGACGGACCGGGATCCCTACCCGTCCCGAAGGGCTGTGCCACAATGGCACGAGCCGACCGCCACGAGAGGGGAAGGCCGTGGACCCACAGCGCGACGAGACACCGGCCGAGCGGATGGACCGCAACTGGAGCGAGTTGCTCCAGGAGATGCGCGTCACCCAGACCGGGGTGCAGATCCTGTCCGGGTTCCTGCTGACGGTGCCGTTCCAGGCCCGTTTCACCGACCTCGATCGCGCCGAACAGATGCTCTACCTGATCACCACGACGTTGAGCCTGACAGCCACCGCGCTGATCGTCGCGCCCGTGAGCGTGCACCGGATCCTCTTCCGACGGAACGCCAAGGACAGCGTGGTCACCGTGGGCAATACCTTGGCGAAGGTGGGACTGGCCGCGCTGGCCCTGACCATGTCCGCCGCGCTGGCACTCATCTTCAGTGTAGTCATCGACCGGGCTGCCGCCCTTGTCGCCGGCGGCGCGGCGGCGGTCTTCTTCGCCGCCCTGTGGCTTGTGGTGCCCGTCCGTATGCGGAGGGGCAACGTCGGCCCCTGAGGCCCCCAGAAGCGATCGCGGAGCGCCGTTCACCAGTCCGTAGTACGGCACAGGTCGACCACCACAGGACAACCGACATCCGTGCGGAGAACTGGCTTGGGCCGATCAGAAGCGCGCCACCGCGCGCATCCACGACTCACAGATGCGTGACCCCCACGCCAGCTGACCTGCCGCCGTGACTTCCGCTACTGTGGGCGACCCCGATCACCTTCTCCACTCCGGGAGGGGCACCGGTCATCGCGGCGGCCGCGCTGCGCCGAGGCGCGACCGGGCCACCGGCTCTCGGCCAGTCCTGACCACACAGCCCCCGAGGGGCGCGACCGGAGACCAACCCGTAGAAGAGCCAGCACTGGCCGGCGGGTGAGTCACCCCCGCAATCGGGATTTCCCCAAGACCGTCACCGAAACGCGCTCACAGGACATCCACAAATCCGGACGGCGGATTCAGGCTCGTGCGAGCCGAGGCGGATTGCGGAGATAGCGCGCGGCCACGGCGGCGATCCACCCGAGCCCGATGGCGAGGTTGACCCGCTGCCACAGTCCGTGGAAGCTGCCGACGCCGGTGTCCATGTCGTACGAGGCGGCCACGGCGACGAAGGTCGCCAGCACCGCGACAGCGGACAGGACGGAGTACCACGCCCACGGCCGCCCTCCGGGCTCCGCCACGAATCGGTAGGCCATCACGCCCATCAACGCGACGAGGGTCAGGTAGAACGGCACCGGGTTCGCGTCGTGGATCCAGCCATGCAGCGTCGGCTCCGCGGGGACGACCATACCTTCGGGATTGCCCGGCGTCGGGTCGGTGACGAACACGCCGCTCACGATGAGGCACACCCCGAAGAGGGCGGCCAAAACGGGGGCTGCCGTGGCGCATCGACCTCCGGAGAGGACGCGCCGCAGCCCCACCGCGAACGCGAGGACCAGTAGGCCGCTCAGGACGAAGTTGGCGATCATCACCCAACCCCGGTCGCCGAGGGCGAGCTCGCTGCCGAAGCGGTGGAGTGCCTCGTACCCGGGCCGCAGGGCACCTTCGACCAGCATGACGCCGACGAACACGAGGGGGACCGCAAGCCCGGCGGTCAACAGTCGTCGAGTGGACGGGAACGTCGCAGGACTGTCCTTATCGTTGGTAAGCATGTGTCCAGCGTGCCTTATCATCGATAAGTACACAAGCGACGGGAAGTGCGGATGGACCGAGAGACGATCGTTGCCGCGGCGCTGGCCCTGCTGGACGAGGTCGGCCTGGACGGGCTGACGACGCGGCGGCTCGCAGCCGAGCTGGACGTGAAGTCCCCCGCGCTCTACTGGCATTTCCGCAATAAGCAGGAGCTCGTCGACGAAATGGCCCGGGCGATCCAGACATCGGGGCACCTCCGCGCACCGGCGAGTCGTGGCGCGACTGGCTGGCCAGACGCGCGCGGGAACGACGCGAGGTGCTGCTCGCCCACCGAGAGGGAGCACGCCTCGTCGCAGGCACCTCGCCGGGACCCGAGATCGCCGTAGCCTTCGATCGGGAACTGGCGGTGCTGGTCAAGGCGGGGTTCACCCCGGTCGGCGCGATGCGGGCGATCACGACGCTCGGAGCGTACGTCACGGGCTTCGTGCTGGAGGAGCAAGGCCGGAGCGCGCGACCGCCGTCGCAGGGACCGCCCGCGGACGCGGCGACGCGGACTCCCACCCTCATGGCGGCGGTCGCCCAGGGCGGGGTGCCCGATGGGCCGGCGGCCTTCGACGACGGACTCGCGCTCCTGCTCGACGGGATCGCGGCGAGTCAGCGGGCGAGCTGACCAAATCCGTTGCCGGAGGGCGCCACGGGCTGCAGGAAGCTTCTCGGACAGTCCTGAACGGTGGTGTTCAGGCTCTCTGACGTGATTCCCGGTGTTCCGCTTCGACCTCGTTCGGAGTGCGATATCCGAGCGCGGAATGAAGACGCTTCTGATTGCGCCGAAGCTCGATCCATGACGCAACGTCACGCATGGCCTTCTACCTCGTCGGGTACGCCATCCGATGGACCGCTCATTCTTCGACGTCGCGCTGAACGACTCGGCCCGCACATTGTCCCAGCACTAACCGGATATTCGACTGGCGAGCCTTGGCTGGGCCAACGCCGCGGCTGAATCGTTCTGGTCCACGCCGAAGAACGAGTACTACCACCGGCACGTGTTCGCCACGATCGCCGTCGCCCGCCACGGCGTGTATGCCTGGCCCAACAGGCCCACCGCACAGCTCCGATGGCCGCCTGATCAAACAACCACCTGTGCGGAAATCGGGGTCAGCCTCACACCAGCAGGCACGTGATCGACAGGGTCGACACCAGGTGCCCGTGGTCGTCGCGCATCTCCACCGCGTACGTCGCCACCCGCGACCCCCGGTGCACCGGCTGCGCGGTCGCGGTGATCGTCCCCGTACGCGTCGCCCGGTGGTGGGTCGCGGACACGTTCACCCCGACACAGACCTTGCCGAGCGGCCGGGCATATTCGTTGGCCGCGGCCGAGCCGACGTGTTCTCCCAGCGCCAGCAAAGCACCGCCGTGCAGCAGCCCGTACGGCTGGTGGTTGCCGTCCACGGGCATGGTCGCGACCGTACGGTCGGCGCCGAGCTCGGTCAGGGTGATGCCCAACCGGTCGCCGAGCTGGTCCCCGGTCCCCCTGTTGTCCGACCCATCCGCCATGTCGCTCCCGTCGCGCACCGTAGGTTCGACCGTTACCCTAACGCCCTGCTTGGGCCGGAAGGCGACACTGGAGCGGTGGACCTCTCCGACTTCCTCACCCGCGTGACCGCCACCCAGCCTGCCCCGACCCCCCGTACGGTGGCGGTGCTGGCCGTCGTCGCGCTCGTGCTGGTCGGCCCCTCCCCGGTGTGGCGCCGGACCCGGATGCTGATGACGATCGCCCACGAGGCCGGGCACGCGGTGGTGGGGCGGCTGTGCGGCCGGCAGGTCTCGGGGATCAAGCTGAACGCCGACACCTCGGGGGTGACCCTCACCCGCGGTCGCGCGAGCGGGCCGGGCATGGTCGCCACGCTGTTCGCGGGCTACCCGGCGCCGGCCGTGGTCGGGGTGGCCGCCGCCGCGACGCTGGCGTACGGACATGCCGTCGCCCTGCTGTGGGGATTCCTGGCGGCCGTCGTGCTGATGCTGCTGGCGATCCGCAACGTGTACGGCGGTCTTGTGCTGCTCGTCATCGGCGGCGCGCTCGCCGCGGCGACCTACTGGCTCACGCCCGCACAGCAGGGGCTGGTGGCCCACCTGCTCGGCTGGATCCTCGTCCTGGGCGCCGCCCGACCCGTCGTCGAACTCCTCACCGGACCCCGCCGGGCCGGATCCGATCCCGTCCAGCTCGCCCGGGTCACCCGCCTGCCGTACGCCCTGTGGCTGGGTCTGTTCGTCCTCGTCGCGCTCGCCGGGTTGGTCGCCGGGGTCGGGCTGATGCTCGCCCCGACCGGCGTGCTGGATCAGGTGCCGTGGCCGTCGGCCGTCACCCCACGGTGACGTGCACGTGGTCGTAGTGGTTCGCGGTCGCCGAGCCGCGGTCCTCCATCGCCCGCCAGCCCTCGGACGAGCGTTGGGTGGTCCAGATCTTCTGCTGGTAGATGACTTCGGTCGCCCCGAGTTCGGAGGCGTGTGACCGCATGTACTTGGCAATGTCCCAGCCGCGATCGCCCGACACCATGATGTCCAGTGCCCGGCCCTGGCCGTGCTCGCCGCCTCCGCCGCGGATGCCGCCATAGGCGCTCACGTACGGGAAGTTCTCACAGGACGCCTCCCAGACCGGGCGGGTGTGCGAGGTGAGGCCACCGGTGGCGGACGGGCAGTCGGCCGTCGACCCCTTTGCTGCGGTCGTCGGCTCCGGGCTGGCCGTCTTCTTCTTCGTCGCGGTCGGGGACGGCTTCGGCGACGCGGTCCGCTTCTTCTTGGTCGCCGTCGGTGTCGGCGTGGCGGTCTTCTTCGGCTTCGCGGTGGGCGTCGCGGTCCTGCTGGGGGTGGGCGTGGGCGTGGCGGTCCGCGAGGGGGTCGGACTCGCGCTCCGTGACGGGGTCGGGCTGGGCCGGTCATTGCCCCGCGAGACGGCCTCGCTGCGCACCGGGGTGACCAAGGCCGCCGGGACCGCCTCGCGAGCCGCGCCATCACCGTCGGGCAGCGCCACGGCGATGATCGCGCCGGCTGCGACGGCGGCCGAGGCCACCCCGGGGACCACCAGCCGGGCGGCGCGCTTCAACCGGTCGGGATGCTCCGCCGGGAGCGCCCGGGCGGGCACGGCTCTGCGGGCCGACGTCCGGGAACGTCCGGACGACAGGTCGGAGCGCGGACTGCTGTCGGTCACGGCGCGACGGGCCTTGCTCACGATCGATCCTCCGGGATGTCCTGGACGTTCCCGATGATCGTATGGGGCAATCCCCGAAAAGTCACATTTTGATTACGGCGCGGTCGGTGGAGTGGGAAGTGGCAGCGGTCACGTCGGGGCGGGCGACCCTCACATCCGGGCAAAGGACTCCGTCTGCACCACCGGCTCCCCTGCCTCGTCACTGGCATCCAGGTCCACGGTCGCCACGATCGACCAATCGTGGTTGCCCGCCGGGTCGTCGATGATCTGACGCACCGTCCACCGCCGTACCGACGGATCCTCGGTGATCATCAGCAGCGCCGGGCCCCGCGCGGACGGCCCGTCGTTGATCTCCTCGTGTTCGTCCCAGTAGTCGCCCAGGGCGTCCTCCCATGTTGCTGCCGACAGGTGGTGGTGGCTGCCGGCCAGGCCGGCGGCACGCTCGTCGAGCCCGGCCAGCCGGACGAAGTCGTCGGCGGCGGCCAACTGGACCTTCTGGAACATCGCATTGCGGACCATCACCCTGAACGCCCGTGCGTTGCCGGTGATCGGGCGGGTCTGGGCGACCGGCTGTCCGGCGGCGACCCGTGCGGCCGCCGCGGCGACGGATTCGGGACTGGTCAGGGCCTCCCACTCGTCGAGGAGCGAGGAGTCGGTCTGCCGGATCGTCTCCCCGAGCCACTCCAGCAGGTCGTCGAACTCCTCGGTCCGCCGGGCCTCGGGTACGGTCTGGCGCAACGTACGCCACGCGTCCGACAGATAGCGCAGGACCAGCCCCTCGGAGCGGGCCACCCCGTACGCCCCGACGAACTCGGTGAACGTCTGGCCGCGTTCGTACATGTCGCGGACCACCGATTTCGGGGACAGTTGCTCGGGATTGACCCACGGGTGGGTGCGGACGAAGATCTCCAGCGCAGCCTCCAGCAGATCGGCCAGCGGGCGTGGCCAGGTGATCTCCTCGATCCGCTCCATCCGCTCCTCGTACTCGATCCCGTCGGCCTTCATCTGCCCGATCGCCTCGCCGCGTGCCTTGTGCTGCTGCTCGAGCAGCACCGGGTAGGGGTCGTCGAGGATCGCCTCGATCACCGACACGATGTCCAGCACGTACGTCGGCGAGTCCGGGTCCAGCAGGTCGAGGGCGGCCAGCGCGAACGGGGCGAGCGGCTGGTTGAGCGCGAAGTCCTCCTGAAGCTGCGGCGCCAACTCCCAGCGGACCCCGTCCGGCCCGGGGATCCGCACCAGGACCCCGGAGTCGAGCAGACCGCGGCCGAGCTTCAGGGCCCGGCGGACGAGTCGGCGCTTGCCACGTTCGTCCTCGTGGCTGCCGAGCAGCAGGTCGCGCATGTTGGCGAACGGGTCGCCGCGGCGGGCGATGACGTTGAGGATCATCGCCTCGTTGACCCGCATCCGGGAGACCAGCGGCTCGGGTTCGGCGGCCTTGAGCCGCTCGTAGGTCTCCTCGGTCCACGACACGTACCCGTCCGGCGGCTTCTTCCGGACGACCTTGCGGCGCTTCTTGGGGTCGTCGCCGGCCTTGGCCAGGGCGCGTTCGTTCTCGATGACGTGTTCGGGCGCCTGGCAGATGACATGCCCGACCGTGTCGTAGCCGGCCCGCCCCGCCCGGCCGGCGATCTGGTGGAACTCGCGCGCCTTGAGCAACCGGTGCTTGGTCCCGTCGAACTTCGTCAACCCCGTGAACACGACCGTACGGATCGGCACGTTGATGCCAACCCCGAGGGTGTCGGTGCCGCAGATGACCTTGAGCAGGCCCGCCTGGGCCAGTTGCTCGACGAGCCGCCGGTATCGGGGCAGCATGCCGGCGTGGTGCACCCCGATGCCGGAGCGGACCAGCCGGGACAGTGTCTTGCCGAAGCCCGCGTGGAACCGGAAGGCGCCGATCGCCCCGGCGATCGCCTCCTTGTCCTCCTTGGAGACCAGCTTGGCCGACAGCAGCCCGTTGGCGGTTTCCAGGGCGGACTTCTGGGTGAAGTGCACGACGTAGGCGGGCGCCTGGTGGGTGGAGACGAGTTCCTCCAGCAGTTCGTGCAGCGGGGTGGTCGACCACGCGTACGTGAGCGGGACGGGCCGCTCGGCATCGTCGACGACGGCGGTCGGCCTGCCGGTCCGGGTGGTGAGGTCGTCGCGGAAGAACGTGACATCGCCCAGGGTGGCCGACATCAGCAGGAACTGCGCCTGCGGCAGGCACAGCAGCGGCACCTGCCAGGCCCAGCCGCGGTCGGGTTCGGAGTAGTAGTGGAACTCGTCCATCACCACCTGGGAGATGTCGGCGTGCTTCCCCTCCCGTAGGGCGATGTTGGCGAGGATCTCCGCGGTGCAGGCGATGATCGGGGCGTCGGAGTTGACCGACGCGTCCCCGGTGAGCATGCCGACGTTGTCGGCGCCGAAGATCTCGCACAGCGCGAAGAACTTCTCCGAGACCAGCGCCTTGATCGGCGCGGTGTAGAAGGACACCCCGTCGGCGGCCAGCGCGGCGAACTGGGCGGCGGTCGCCACCAGTGTCTTGCCGGACCCGGTGGGGGTGGCGAGGATGACGTTGTTGCCGGAGAACAGCTCGATCGCGGCCTCGTCCTGGTGCGGGTAGAGGGTGATCCCCCGGTCGCCGGTCCACTTCGTGAAGGCCTCGTAGAGGCTGTCGGGGTCCGGGCGCGCGGGAATGAGGTCGGTGAGCATCACCCCCATCCTGTCACGGGGTGTCTCGGGCCCGGTGGAGCGCCATCCGCGTGGAGGTACGAGCCAGATGCGCAGCACCGGTGGCCCGATCCCCGTGGTCGGATCGGAAGCCATGTCGACCCGCAGCCCAGAGCGAACGTTGGGCTGCCGATCAAGTCAGCCGACGCGTCAACAACAGTCTCGATCAGGCAGCGCAATACCGGACCGCGCGCGGTCCGGTATTG
>Ga0334887_1004652_pt1 | contig 12170 bp, 5 predicted proteins | sample GraSluR1_MG_10_FD_207217 | JGI IMG/M metagenome (GOLD analysis project Ga0334887, IMG submission 207217) | Sludge microbial communities from methane-producing bioreactor in Wageningen University, Netherlands - Granular Sludge_18_07-R1 | ecosystem: Engineered > Bioreactor > Anaerobic >...
CTTTTTGCTGCAGGCGACGCTCCTCGATCTCTTTCTCCATCAACCGTTTTTTCACGATCTTGTCGTACGTCTCCGCGGATTTTTTTACCGTTTCGTGATGCCTGTCCATGATCTCAAGGCGCTCCGCTTCGACTGCGCGCTTCGCCTTCTCGACCTTCTTCAGCCCCTCTTCCTTTTGGTCTTCGACCTTTTCCTCGACAATCTCCTCGGCGGGAAGAGGGGGAAGAGGCCGCGTCGTACCAACGGAATTGATTTTCATCGGCATCCCCCCCTTTCAGTGCTTTAAAAAAACTGCTTATGTATCGGCATCCTGCGGGCGTTTTATAAACCGGCGGTTGAGAGCGAAAGCGCTCCGTCGCGTTCGTCCACGACGATCCGCGAACCCTCGGCAGCTTCTCCGGAGATGATCATCCGGGCGATAGGCGTTTCTATCCGGCGCACCATGAACCGCTTCAGCGGCCGCGCCCCGTACACCGCATCATACCCCTCGCGGGCGATGAGATCCACTCCCGCGTCGGTGATCGCCAGCGAGATATTCCGGTCCTTCAGGCGTTCCTCAAGGGACGATGCGAGCAGGCGCACGATGCGGCGTATTTCCTCCTGCTGAAGCGGCTTGAAAAGCACGACGTCGTCTACGCGGTTTAAAAACTCCGGCCGGAATGCGCGGCGCAGCTCGTCCATCACCTGCGTGCGCGCGCTCTCGCGGATCTGTCCGTCCGGGGTGATCCCTTCGAGCAGATACTGCGCGCCGATGTTGCTGGTCATGATGACCACGGTGTTCTTGAAGTTGACAAGATGCCCCTGGCTGTCGGTGATGCGCCCGTCGTCCAGTATCTGCAGGAGGATGTTGAAGACGTCGGGATGCGCCTTTTCTATCTCGTCGAAGAGGATGACGGAATAGGGCCTGCGGCGCACCGCCTCGGTCAGCTGCCCCCCCTCGTCGTATCCGACGTACCCCGGAGGCGCTCCCACCATTCGGGAGACGGAGTGCTTTTCCATGTACTCCGACATGTCCAGCCGGATCAGGTTTTCCTCGCTGTCGAAGAGCGACTCGGCGAGCGTCTTGGCCAGCTCCGTCTTCCCTACACCCGTGGGACCGAGAAAAATGAACGAGCCTATCGGCCGTCGCGGGTCCTTGATGCCGGAGCGCGCGCGGAGCACCGCATCGGCCACCAGCTCCACGGCCTCGTCCTGCCCGACGACGCGCCGGTGCAGCACTTCGTCGAGTTTGAGCAGCTTCTCCTTCTCTCCTTCAAGCAACCGCGCGACGGGGATGCCGGTCCACCGGCCGACGATCTCGGAAATTTCCTCCTCGGTGACCTCCTCCCGGAGGATCTTCGGCCCGGCGTGCCCGTTCTCAAGCGCCTTCTCCCGCTCGCGGAGTTCGGCCTCGAGCTGCGGCAAAGTGCCGTGCTTCAGCTCTGCGGCCCTGTTCAGGTCGTACTCGCGCTCGGCCTTCTCGATATCGCGCCGGATTGATTCGATACGCTCCCGAAGCTCCCGGACAGCTCCGATCCCCTGCTTCTCGGCCTCGTACTGCGCGCGCAGGCCCGTCTGCTCCTCGCGAGCCTCCTGCAACTCCTTCTGGAGGGTCTTCAACCGTTCGACGCTCGCAACGTCCTTCTCCTTGTGCAGCGCGGCTTCCTCGATTTCGAGCTGCATTACTTTTCTTGAAACTGCGTCGAGCTCGGCGGGAAGCGAGTCGATCTCCGTGCGGATGAGCGCGCACGCCTCGTCCACCAGGTCGATGGCTTTATCCGGGAGAAACCGCTCTGTGATATAGCGGTTGGAAAGCACCGCCGCCGCGACGAGGGCGTTGTCGCGGATCTTCACTCCGTGGTGCACCTGGAAGCGGTCTTTCAGCCCCCGCAGTATGGACACCGTATCCTCCACCGTCGGCTGCTCCACCAGGACGGGTTGGAACCGTCTGGCGAGCGCCGCGTCCTTTTCGATGCGCTTGCGGTACTCGTCCACCGTAGTCGCGCCGATACAGTGCAGTTCTCCGCGCGCGAGCAGTGGCTTGAGCATATTCCCCGCGTCGATGGCGCCCTCCGCCGCGCCCGCGCCCACGATGGTGTGCAGTTCGTCGATGAAGAGGATGATCCTCCCGTCGCTCTCCTTAACTTCGTTGAGCACCGCTTTCAACCGCTCTTCGAACTCGCCCCTGAACTTGGCCCCCGCGACGAGCGACCCCATATCGAGCGCGAAGATGGAACGGTCCTTCAGCCCCTCGGGGACGTCGCCCTTCACGATGCGCCCGGCGAGCCCCTCGACGATGGCCGTTTTGCCGACGCCGGGGTCGCCGATGAGCACGGGATTGTTCTTCGTCTTCCGGCTCAGGATGCGAATCACCCTGCGGACCTCTTCGTCGCGCCCGATGACCGGGTCGAGCTTCCCGGCGCGGGCCATCGCCACCAGGTCGCGCCCGTACTTCTCCAGCGCCTCGTAGGTGCTCTCGGGGTTGTCGCTGCAGACGCGCGCCCTTCCGCGCACCTCGTTGAGGACGGAGAGAAACTTCTCTTCCGTAGCTCCCAGTTCTGCAAGAATCCGCCCGGCGGCGCTTGCCTTTCCCTCTTCCAGAAACGCGGCGAAGAGATGCTCCACCGAGATGTATTCGTCCTTCAGCTGCTCCGCCCGCTGCTCGGCCTTCACCAGCATGCGGGAGAGACGCTGCGAAACGTACACCTTTCCCGGCTCCACTCCCGGCCCCGAGACCCGGACTCGGCGCGAAAGCTCTTCCTCCAATTTGCGGACGAGGCTTTTCGAGTCGACGTTCATTCTGGCGAGCAGCCGAGGAATAAGCCCTTCCGGCTGCTCGGCGAGCGCGAGCAGAAGATGCTCTCCGTCCACCTCCGAATGCCCGTAGGTGACGGCTTTATTCTGTGCGTCCGAGAAAGCTTCCCGTGACTTCGTCGTCAGTTTTGCGAAATCCATGGCGATCACTCCTTTTGACCAATGCTAACCAATGAGATTATAGCGACATCCGGCGCCAGAAGAAAGAGTAAATAACGTGCATATGCCTTTGATATTTCATTTTTCCTCTTAAAATCTCTTGATTTCTTTTATTTTCAATGCTTACAGTGGGATTCATCGGAACGTTCACTCTCGGGGGGAGCGAATGCAAATTGATTGTCAAAACTGGATTCAGTGAATAACTTAGGGTACCATAGAAACCGGAGCCCTCGGCCACCCCATTACGATGCACAGGAGAGAATACAATGCCCCGAAAAAGCGTCCACGCCGAAGACATCGTCTACTTTCCGGAACGGATTTTGTCGAAAGTCTCCCGCGTCAAGGACTGTCCGCTGACGCTCATCGAAGCGCCTTCCGGATTCGGCAAGACGACCTCGTTTCGCGAATACCTGCGCGCGCACATCCCATCCTCTTCGCGCGCGTTCTGGTACACGAGTCTCGGGGAACCATCCTCGAAAGCCTGGGGCACTATCTGCGATCTCTTCGACGACGTCGACCCGAGAGTATCCCGGAACCTTCGAAGCCTCGACACGCCGAACAGGGAAACAATGGCGGATGTGGCCGCGATCATGCGCGAATGTTCCTGCGACCGCGATTCCTTTCTCATCATCGACAACTATCAGCTCGTAAAAAGCGAAGTGCAGTCCGACATCATCAACGCATTTTCTCTGCACCGCAACAACACGCTCCATATCGTCTTCATCACGCAGAAGCTCTCGGAGAATACGACCTGGCGCGCCCCCGACATTCACAACATCGGCCCGGTCGATTTTTCCTTCGATAAGCGGAGCGTGCAGCGATACTTCGCGCTGGCGGGCCTTACGCTCTCGTCTCAAGAGCTGGAAACGCTGTGCGCCGCCACGGGCGGATGGATCGCAGCTCTCAAACTCCAGATGCTCCACTACAAGGCGACTGGAGGCCTTGCTCCGGCGAACACCATGAACGACCTTATCGAGACCTCGATATGGAACCGCCTCTCGGAGGAGGAAAAACGTTTTTTGCTTTCCGTCTCGCTGTTCGAGTGTTTTTCCCCGCGCCAGGCGTCGATCATGCTCGAAGGCGTTTCCAACGATGTGAATATCGATGAAATCCTGAGGCGGAACGCCTTCGTTCCGTTTGTTCCGAACGAGGGCGTGTACTATATGCACAGCCTTCTGCAGAACTATCTGAAGAGCAGGTTTGAAGAAACGGGCGAGGCGTTCAGGCGGGAGACGTACCGCAGGGCGGGACGCGCGTGCGAGACGGTCGGCGAGTATTTTCACGCGACGCAGTTCCACATCGAGACCGGGAACTACGAGGCGATCCTCTCGATGCCGTTCACAACGCAGTATTTTTACAATTTCAGGGAGCGAAGCGTCATCGACCTCTTCGAGCGCCTTATCGACGAGTGCCCGGAGGAAACGCTGCTGAAATACCCGCTGGCTCTTGTGACGTTCAGCCAGCAGTTTTTCAGGGACAGAAGGATGCTCCCATTTTCAAAAACGACGGCGCTGGTGCAGAAACTCCTCGACGCTCCCTCCGGCCTCTCCGAGACGGAGCTGCTGCGGATCGAGGGGGAGTTTTCCATCCTTATGTCCTTTCCCCAGTTCAACGATATCGCCAAGATGAGCGAATACCACAGGCGGGCGTACGACTCCCTTCATCAGCTGTCGGATCCTCCGCGGTCGGTTATTTTCGGGGGAGCCATGCCGTGGACGATGAGCGGAGCGTCGGTGCTCTTCCTCTACTGGAGAGAGAGCGGCGCCCTGAAAAAAACGCTCTCGGTGATGGACGAATGCCTGCCGTACTACGTCGCCCTCGCGGGAGGGCACGGCGCCGGCGGAGAGTATGTCCTGCGCGCCGAAGCCGCGCTCTTCCGCGGAGACGACGTCGAAGCGGAGGTCACGTGCCATACCGCGCTTTTCGAGGCGCGCAGCGCGGGACAGATCGGCAACTGCCTCTGCGCATCGCTGGTGTTGGCCCGCATCATGCTGCTCCGCGGCGACGGCGATTCGTACACCTCCATACGTCGCGGTATTCTGAAGGACGCGCAGGAAGCGCAGCAGACGTCGCTCCTCCGCATCGGCGACCTCTGCCTGGCCGTTACCGACCTGGCGCTCGGACGCCTCGAGGATCTGCCGACCTGGCTCCGCGATGCCGAGAGCATCCGGAAAGTCGTCTACACCGACGGACAGCCGTATGCGATGATGCTTCACGGAATGGCGCTGCTTCAGGAAGAACGCTTTTCCGAGCTGTACGGTATCGCGGAACCGGTTATGGCGTTCGCTCGCAGGATGCACTATATCCTTCCCCAAGTCTATTACAACATCTATCTCGCCGTCGCGAAGAACGCGGAAGGCTGTCGGGACGAGGCCGTCGGATTTCTTGAACAGGCGCTCCTTCTGGCGCTGCCGGATGAAATATACCTGCCTTTCGCCGAACACGGAGACTCGCTGACACCGTTGTTCGATTCTCTTCACAGCGCTTTTCCTGAAGATCGGGTACGCGCTGCGCGTTCGCTGTGCGCACGTCAAGTATCGGGCGCGGAAGCGGTCCGCAAAACCCTTTCAGGGTCGGGAACCATTCTCAGCGCCAGGCAACGCGAGGTGGCGCTTCTTCTGAAAGAGGGCCTTTCAGTCAAAGAGATCGCAAGCCAACTTTTTATAACCGAAAACACGGTGAAGAGCATAACAAAGGCCGTTTACGGAAAGTTGGGGATCCATTCCCGCCTCGAATTGACAAAAGCTTCCTTCTGAAAAATACACGATTCCTCCGCTCCCTCCCCCTGTCCTTTCCGGGAATCCCCCCGGGAATACCACCCGAACGGGTGATTCCACAAAACTTGAAAGCAGTGTATCGTCCTCCTTGGCAGGGGCGCTCAGGCGCCCCTTGATGCCGCTATTAAGAAAGAGGCGGAAGAAAAGACGCCGTCCTCGCTTCGGGGAATTACCGGAAGGCGTCGACTGAATATCGAGGCCTTCCGGCTCAAGGACGAACATATCGAGAGGAATGGAGGAACAAGCATGAGGAAGCGTATTGGTACATTTTTTGGTTTTGCTCTGGCGTTCGCGCTGTTCGCGGCTCCTGTCGGAGCCGACGACGGCAAGGTGAAGGGGTTGTGGATCGAGATTCCCGGTCTCCCGGAGGCACGTTCTACGTCCTTCAACGTTCAGTCGGACGGGGAGGGCGAGGCGTACTTCGAGCGGGATTTCGACGACGGCTTAAAAATTTCGATCGAAAGGATATACGCGGAGGACAGAAACGGCGAAGCATTAGCTCCCGGCGATACCGGGAAACTGGTCCTCAAACTGCAAAGTCTCCGCAAGGGCATCAAAATCGACCCGGACGACGTCGAAATCACCGAATCCGTCGAGGAACTCGAAGAGATTTACTCGTACCCGGTCGCGATAGCGCTGTATACGACCGGCGAAGATGAGGACATGAGAGGAAACCAGGACATTCTCATCTTCACCGACAAGTGGATCTTCCGCGTTCATCTCTCGCTCGCAGCCGATCGCATGGAAGGCTACGACGCGGATGAAATGAAAGACTGGTTCGTGAACATGAAAATCGTCGATCGATATCCGTCCCGGGCAAACGAAAGCGAAGACGAATCCCAAGACAGGCATGCCTTGAGAGCGGATTCGGGTGTCGAAGGGTTGTGGCTTCGGATTCCGGACTTTCCGGACGACGCGGAAGTGATCGAGTTTACCGCGGACGACGGCGGTGAAGTCACCTACATTCGCGCCCTCGATGACGGCGCGCTCGTGCTTGGCATCTACAGAACGCCCGCCGGCGACGAAACAACGCCCGAAAAAGTAAAGGAATCGATTGTGAAGAGCGTGAAGGACAGCGGCGGCGACGCCGACGACATCGAGTTCGACGCGGGGGCGGAAGACTTCGCCGAACTGCTCTCGTACCCGTGTATGACGGCGGAATATAAAATCGGTGAAGACGAGGACGCCAAAAGGGTCGCGATACTCGGCGTATTCACCGACGATTACGTTTTCCTCGTCCAAGCCGCGGGCGCTGCGGATACGTTCGGCGAGTACTCCGACAGGAGCGAAGAGTGGTTCACACACATGAAGCTCGTCGACGGCGAAGAAGGCAAAGGCGATGCGTTCGGCGACAAAACCGGGGAGGACGACGAGAAAACACTGGATTTCGTCGCCGTCGTCTATTCGCTTCCGGAGTTTCGGGGCATCGCGTGGCACATCCCCGCGCCGGGCAAATACGACCTGGGCAAGGGCTTCGACATGCCCAACGACAGCGTATCTTCCGTAGCCGTATGTCCGGGGTACAAGGTCACGCTCTATGAACACTCTCAATTCGGCGGCGAGACCGCGGAATTCGAGGACAACGAAGGAGACCTCGGCGAGCGGAGCCGCTGGGCGTCGTCCCTCAAAGTCGAGCGGCTAGAGGAACCGGACTTTGACCTTGCCTTTGAATGGGTTATGGTTCAGGCGGAAAACGAGGGGCTCTTCGAGGAAATCGATCTTCACACAGCGGCCGCGGCGAAAGCCCTCGAAGCACACGCGGAAAGAGTGGAGCGTTTCAAAAAAGCGAGCGAGATGCACTGGTACGGCACGACGACGGACGCGGAACGTGTCGAGCTGGGCGGAGAACTGATCAAAATTTTCGGCGACATGGGAGTTGCCACGGACCGCTGGGAAGCGAACACTTTCGCGCAAGCGATGAACAATTTCTACGACTGGAGAAAGGATTTGAGCGTGTGGGATGCCGCGTGCATGATTCTCAACGTCGACCCGGAAATTTTTAAACAATAAGGAAAGAACGTCGAAGAGTGCCAGAAAATCATTTTCAGTCCGGATGCGAGCTTTTTCCTGCTGATGAGCGGAAGCGAAATGCGAACTAACATGATGTACATTTTTATAAAAAGGGGGGCAATAAATGAGAGAGAAGAACAGGCTCGGACTGTTTGCGTGCATAGCGGTGCTGCTGTTGCTGGCATTCGCTTCCGCCGCTCTGGCGAAACCCGACTGGGTAACGGTCAAGTACACGGGAACGCAACTGCGGAAGCAAAAGAACACGAAAAGCGGCGACGGGAATCATCTGCTTCTGGTGCACAAATTCGACATCATCAACAACAGCAAGAACGGCGACATCATCACGGCGATTTACGATCGGAAAATTCGCTGGAACGGCGTGTTCACGATCGTCCAAATGACGAGTACTACGCAGTATTTTTTTGACGGCAAGGAATCTACGACATGGGAACCGGCACACTGGAACGTAAAGTTCGGCATGACCGGGACGAATCCTTACAAAGGCGAATGGTACCCCGGTCAAGTGTATAAATACGAACACCATGTGCCTCTTAATAAACTTATCAAGCCGTATGACGGCAGCTGGAAGAAGACCAACGAAGCGGCGTTCAAAAAATTCAATTTCAAGTTCGACAAATGGAGTCTCGATTTTCAGGTTCGAAGCCATAAGTAGTTTTGAGGTTGTATCAAGAGAGCTTCTTCCGCTGCGATCTTCGCCGAGAAAACCAGTTTCGCTGGAAAGGATGCTCCCGGCCGTCTCAATAATCGAGAGGAGAAATGAATCTTGAAAAAAATACCCTTGTTACGCGCTTCGGCGCTGCTCTTTGTTTTGACGTGCGCACTCCCCGCTTCGGCGGTCGAGGAACAGTGGACAACCTACGTCAACGAGCGCTTCGACTACTCCGTGGAATACGCCGATATATACACGGAAAGAGAGGAGCCGGAAAACGGAGACGGCGTGTGGCTGAGCGCTTCGGACGGGAAGTACGCGCTGACGCTCTCGGGAGGCTACAACGTCCTGGAAGAAGACGGAGAAAGCAGGCTGCGGAGCAGGCTCGACAACGTGGCGCATATCGTGCCCGGCTCCGGCGAAAGCGGTCCCGACTGGTACAGAGTGGTCTACGGCGACGACGGCGGAAAGGACGGGAGCGAACGCCTTTTCCACGAATACGGAAGCATCAATGCGGACAACTGGGCGTCGTTCATCCTCGTCTACCCCATCAAGGAGCGGGAACGTTTCGCACCCATAGTCGCGTGCCTTGAGGAAACGTTGATGATCGCCCCGGAGGATGCCGACGGCGAGGAACTCCGGACAGACGCTTTTGCTCTCATAGAGGGCCGCGTGCAGAAAGACGGAACGCCTCTTGACTGCGAAGTATACGATATTCCATCCGGACTGGACAACGGGATCGCAAGCTGGGCCGTAATCGGGACGGGAACATCCGACGCCGTAACGGAAAAAGAAACGGGCGTCTGGTTTTTCGGATCCGAAGGAGAATTTATGACCTTCATCCCCCTGGACAGCGAAAACGAATACCAGGATCTTCTCTGGAGCCCTGCGGGCGATCGCCTGATCCTTGTACGAGGAGGCGACGCCAGACCCGATATGTTCTTCGACGTGTACGCGGAGGGCATGGAGAAACAAACGGAATTCACCGGCCTGCGCGGAGAAATCGGGTGGCTGGAAGACGGAATGCGCATCGTCTTCACCAGGATCGACGGTATTCGCGAGAAGGGGGCGTTTCCCGGTCTTTCCTATGGTTTGCAACTGTCCGTTGTCCTGTATGATTCGGCCGTGGAGGAAACGATACCTCTGAAAGAGGCATCCGGCACAAGAAACTTTTCGTTTACATCTGTTTCGGAAGATGGGGAACAGATCGCGATCCAGGAAACTTCAGTTCGCTCTCCAAAAGACTGGGCCGACGAAGAAAAAATCAAAGAGCGGGAAATAACCGTCCCCGTGCCTGCCGCGGGTTAAAGATTCTCACGGTTTCTCTCGTCGCCCCGTGAAACAGAGAGCGACATTCATATGGCTGTGCACATTCCCGGTCTTTGTTGTACACTTTCTGGAGACGTTCCGACGTTATAGTCGGAGCGTCTCCGGAAAGCATCGTATCCAGGTATCGGGATGAACGGAGAGAAACGCCATGCGAGAGACAGAAAACCGACTACCCCGTAACGAGACGACGTTCATCTTCCCTAAGCGTCTTACGACGCTCTTGGCCGGAATATCGGCATTCCCCGTCACCATAGCGGAAGCGCCGTCCGGTTTCGGCAAGACGACCGCCGTCAGAGAATTTTTGAAGAGTATTCAGCGCAACAGCAGGCAGAGCTGGTATACATGCTTCGGCGAACACCCCTCGAAGGTGTGGGAAGGTGTGTGCAGGCTGTTCGGGAATGTGGATATCGAGGTTGCGCGAAGATTGAAGGGGCTGTTTCCTGCTAGCGTCGAAACACTTCCCGATATCGCCGAGCTGATGCGCGAGTGCCGCTGCGACATCCCGACGTTTCTTGTGATCGACAACTATCAGCTGTTCGAAAGTCCGATTCCGTACCACATCGCACACGCCTTTTCCGCGCATTCGAACCCCAACCTTCACATACTCTTCATCACGCAGCCTCTTCCGACTTTTGAAATCGTGGTCCAGAACGCAAATATACATCGGCTTGGAACGAGAGACTTCTTCTTCGACCGTGAGAATACGGCGCGCCTCTGCCGCGCGGCCGGAGCGCGTATGGCGGAGAAGGAAATCGACCGGATTCAGAGCGTCTCCGAAGGATGGGTCTCCGCCATTCTGCTCCAGGCCTCGAACTACATGGAAACGGGGACGCTCGCGGACGCTCGCGACATGGACGCGCTCGTCGAAACGGCGGTATGGAACAGAATGACCGAGGCGGAACATGAGTTCCTCCTCGGTCTCTCACTCCTCGACACCTTCACGCCCAAACAGGCGGCCATCATGGCAGGGGCATCGACGCTGCCTGAACGACTGTTCAAGATGCTGAAAAACAGTTTTTTTATCTCATATATCGCGGACAAAGGAGTCTATGCAGTCCACAGCATCCTGCACAACTATCTGAAACAGCGTTTCGAGAACCAACCCCTGGAATTCGCGGAGAAAATGATTCGCAGGGCGGGCGCAGCCTGCGCAGCCGCTTCGGACTACTTTCCGGCCGCGCGTTTTTTCTCCAAGGTTCGCGACTACGAAGCCATTTTCTCGATGCCGCTCACGACCAGCTACTTGAACGAACAGAAGGAAAAAGACATCGTCGCTTTTCTTGAGCGGATCGTCGAAGATTGTCCGGAACGGACTCTTCGAGAGTACCCGTTCGCCGTCCTTACTTTCGCGTTTCAGTTCATGAAAAGCGGCAACAGGGCGCTTTTTTCCCAGATGATCCGCCTGGTGCGTACGATTGCGGACGCTCCCTCCGGGCTCCCGGAATCGACAGTCTCGCGTATCAGGGGGGAGACGGCCCTGCTGCTCTCCTTTACGGAGTTCAACGATATCGCGAAGATGAGCGCATACCACAGAGAGGCCCTCCTCCATTTGAACATGTCCGACGACGGCGCCCCTCCGAGGACAGTAGTGTTCGGCTCGACGCCGTGGACGTTCGGCGTTGCGTCGGTGCTCTGCCTCTACTGGAGCAGGAGCGGGGAACTCGATGCGGAACTGGCGCTGATGGAAGAATGCATACCATGGTACGTAAAGCTGACCAACGGCCACGGCTCCGGGGCGGACAGCGTGATGCGGGCCGAGGCCTGTCTGTACCGGGGCGAGGAGGCCGAAGCCGAGACGGCAAGCCATAAAGCGCTCTACCAAGCCCGGAGCGCTCGTCAGACCTGCATCTCTTTATGCGCGGAACTTGTTCTTGCGCGCCTCGCAATTCTGCGAGGCGACGGAGAGGCGTACGCGACGGCCCGCGAGAATCTGCGCGGATACAGAAAGGATTTTCCCGAAAGAGCCGTCGCACGGATGGTCGACCTCTGTCTTGCCTCGCTCGATCTCTCGCTCGGGAGAACCGAAGGAATCCCCGACTGGCTTCGCGACGTCGAGAGCATCAGGAAAGCCCTCTATATCCAGGGGCACGCCTGCGGTCTCATGCTCTACGGGAAGCTGCTGCTTTTGGAAAAGCGTTTTCCCGAGCTCTACGGGCTGACTGAACCGGCTATGGAATTCGCGCGCGGGATGGACTATGAACTGCCCCGCCTCTCTCAGCATATTTGCCTCGCCGCGGCATACAAAGAGGGAGGACGCGGGGACGAGGCGGCGGATCATCTGTCGCGCGCCCTCCGCATCGCGCTTCCGGACCGGGTATACCTGCCGTTCGCGGAGCTCGGAACGACGCTCCTGCCCCTTCTTGAGAACGCGAAGCCCGACTTCGACATGAAGCGAATGAACGCCCTCATCGCGCTCTGCAGGCGTCATTCGT
>Ga0334887_1004653_pt1 | contig 12166 bp, 22 predicted proteins | sample GraSluR1_MG_10_FD_207217 | JGI IMG/M metagenome (GOLD analysis project Ga0334887, IMG submission 207217) | Sludge microbial communities from methane-producing bioreactor in Wageningen University, Netherlands - Granular Sludge_18_07-R1 | ecosystem: Engineered > Bioreactor > Anaerobic >...
CAGTTCTCCAATTTTTGAAATGTCCGTGATTGCTCTAGTAAATTCTTTTCTGGTATCATCAGATCTGCATATATTTATATATTTATGTTTATTATATGAAATCCATGAAACGAACTCTTCATTTTCATCTGAAGTTAATAGTCGCACCGTATTTGCTTTTATTCCATTGATCTCTCTCCAAAAATAAAGTGGATCGGATTTAAAGTAAATGGTGTTATTTTGGATCTTCATCAAATAACCTCGCAACAAATTTCGAAAGTTCGATCCGTTCCGGGATTTTGGACGACGCACAATTTTGAAAACCGTTCAGTTATCACTTCTTGAAGTGCTTTCATCCCGTTCTCCATATCAATAATATTATTTTGTTGTTTGAATACAACCATAACTTCGCTGATCCCACCGTAATGAGAAAGATGAACGTGGCGATATTTCACGCCACAGTTTTGGAGGTGGTTCTCAATTCGCGCCAACATTGGCATTTTGGAGTTTGGATTTCTCCCTCGATATCCTCGTATTTTTGCCATTAGAATCACTTCCTAAAAATATTTCTTGGAACAATGCCGGACTTCGGTTCCTGGTATCTCTTCCCAGTCGTGCTCATTTACTCGTCTCATTCTTATGGTGTCTAGGTATGCAGGACACTCTAAACATGTTCCAATTTCTGCATATGTAGGGCAATCTTCTTTTCCCATGTGAATATCTCCTAAAAAATATTTACTTGGCATTTCTCCCAAGTCTTCCATCTGCTCTCGGAAATCTTTCTATAATGACGTATCCCAGTTGCTTAGCCGTGGTTGGCGTAGTCACTGTAACACTACCATCTGCACGTTTAGCCGTGACTCTATATTCCATTTGAGATGGATATATTTTTTCTACTGCCACGGCTTTGTTCTGCATTTTGCTTGCGCCAATCAAGCAACGTCCATCTTTATCCGCTCCGATCCATATTTGGTATGCCATACCATCTTATAGGCATTACTAGTTTATATAACTTTCGGCCCGTTCTTGGAATCGTACCAGTCCTTAGCATAACACATAAAATAATAATTGTTTTTATTTAAGTTGTCTATATCATACCAAACTTCTCGATATATATTATCAGGATTTTTTTTGGGATGAGCATATATATATAGAAGTATTCCATCTGTAATTAATTTATCTGATTTTGCAATCCCCCAGTAAGCAGCCAGCTGATAATCATAATATTCGTACTCATTCCCTGTCTTGATATCCAAGATGCACCGTTTCCCGTCAATATCACAGATCATATCAAGACGACCGGCGAATGGATAAATCCCTCCAGAATAAACAAATTGTTCAACTGCATGTACTTCAATTTCATGATCTTTTACAAAATTGTTCCATTGTTTCATGCTGTTTAAAATTTTCTCTGTGACCCAAGGAATATTAGGAAGTTCTTCTTCTGGAGGATCAATTTTATCGAACTGTTTAAGAATGTTAAAATGGATGTGGGTTCCTATATTAGCATATATATTTTTGAATGTATTATTATCGTTCGTTGATGGTTTCTCGTTAAAATATGGTGAAAGTGGTTTGAGAATTGTCGTGACGGATGGGATTTCTATTCCATTTACTCGGTAAAAATGTGAACCTTCTCGACTGATTGCGCGAACCATTTTAATTATCTCCTAATTTTTTATTAGCGTATTCTTCAAACTGTTTGCACCATACTAAATTTTCTTCTATAGAGTCACTATGTTTTTTCGTATTGCATTTATGACAAAGAATCGAAATATTATCTTTATTTATTTCATTTTCGTTATATATTCTATCTAATGATGGTGATAAATTACTAACTTTTCCAGTTCCTGTAGAATACCATTCTAATTCTTTTCCACAAATTTCACATATTGGTTTATCTTTAACTATATTATATAGTTCATCAATTGTTATATTAACGATGTAACCACGGGTTTTGTGTTTGTTTATGGTTTGAGTACACCATCTACGAACATAATTATTTTCATAATATTCTTTCATTTTTTCTTTATTATTTTCATAATATTCTTTCATACATTTTTTGCACTCCAAACGTAACCCATCTTTTGTATTTTTCTTTTTATGAAATTCTGAAAATGGTTTCAGTTCCCCACATTTTGAACATTTTTTCAACGGTTCTTCATCTTCAATCAATGGTTTTGTGTATACGTTAACTATAAAATCACTTCCATATTTAAAAAAATTGAAAAAAAAATATTGCTATTCTCTACTTCGAATAATATTTACTCAGAACTTTCGAAAATTCTTTTGGAGTCATTTTTGACCAATACGTTTGAAAGGGCTTTTTCGGAATTACAAAACACATTCGTCTATCTACCGCTCCCATTTTATACAGAACTTCCATCATAGTCTTTACATCGTTATAAGAATACTCAAATCCCATAACTTTCAACAGTGGTACTATTCGCCCAATTCCGTACTTGTCGTCGGAAGTATCATCAGGATTTTCTTTGGGGATCTTCTTATAGACGATTTCGAAAAAATCTTTCGTCTTTCCCATAACTTTCTTCTCTTCCGGGGTAAATTTCGGAAGAAAATAACTGTAGCACTTTGTCGTAGGAGATGTTCGGACCCATTTTCTGTTTAGTTCGCCGGATCGTTCCATTCTTAGTAAATATTTTTTAATAGTGGATTCTGGTTTCTGGACCATCGCAGCAATCCACGCATGAGATCCTACAACATCTATAGATTTTTCTGGAATGAGTCTTCCATCGTCGTAAATCGGGTACGATGGAATGACATCTTTAATATCATTTATCTCAGAAAAATTTATCTTCGAAAGTTTTACAAATTCGGGGAGCTGATATACTACTTGCTCCCCATTGGAATTTACGGTTTGAACAAATCTGCACATTCGTATCACCGATAAACTCGGATCGCGTTGCGTACTTGCGCTATCTTTACAGCATTTGGAATAACTTCGGAACGATTAAATTGTGTAACTTTTAGTGCAACATCGAAATAATTTTCTCCGACGGATTTAAGACAAATAAAATCTATGCACTTTGCTCCGAGATATCTGTTTGCATCTAAGACATGTTGCGCAAGTTTCTCTAATTGTGCCCGATTAAATTTCCCAATTGGAAATACAAAACTCATATCTGGCAAATCGTTGCGTAGATAATCCCATAGCAAATTATCTTCGAAAGTTTCCAAGTCACATCTATCTTCTGCTGCCTTTTCGATTTCAAACATTTAATTCTCCTCCAATGCGATACCTACTAATGGTTTTTATCGTATTTATAGTTTTCGGTCAATAGATCCAAAAAATTTCCAGGAAGTGCCAGCCAAATACTTCGTCGATCTCTAAATGATATATATATATTTGATGCAAATTTTAGTTTATTATAGAAAAAAGTTTTAAAATCTCTCATTTAATCATCTCGTGCTAAAATCATATCAAATTCTTTTACCGATTTGATTTTAACAGATATACAAAAATCATCTGATTTAATCGAGTTCTCAGTTAAAATTTGTGGAATGTTATCATCAATCATCGTTGCTAGAAGATCAATGATAGACCGTATTTTTGTTGCCGAACAATTTACAAGGTCGATACCATCAGATGTCACTTTTACCAAATCAGGCATAATCTGAATTTCTACCGGAAAGGTTTTAGTTTTTGCCATATTTATCTCTCCTCAGTAAACTAACGGATTTACTCTGTTCTCAACACAACAATTTATATAATCATTAATATTTATAGACCGCAATAAAATGAGATTGGACAACTCTTTAGAACATTTAACAAATAATGTAAATGTAGTATGGCGATTTTCATTGAATTGTCCGCCCCAGTTTTTCTGATTATAACACCACAAACTCTCTTCAATTTTTGATGGAATTCCCAACGTTTGAAATTTTAATTGGGACAATTTTATATTTCCTCTCGCATATTTCGTAGCGCCGAATCCTTGAGTATGATACTGGCCGGAATGTACAGTTTTTGCAACTATCCAAGAATCTGTAATATCTTCGGACTGTAATTTATATTCGTCTGCTGCAGTTTGGAGTTGGTCTTTCAATTCAAAATATTTGTCAATGTCACTTTTGGTATTTTCTTCTGAAGTTATCTTCTCATAAAGTTCTTTCATCTCTTGTTTGATTTTTCGGTAGTTTTCCATGTTAAGATCTCCAAGAAAATATAAAAAGAAAATTCAGTCAATTATTTCACCCTCCTCAAGTTCTCTCTCCCACAGACAGGGAGTATCTGGGTCGTAGGGTTTGTCGTACATGTTGCACCGCTCCAAATACGGGCATTTCTCGCAGTCCATGATAGATACAGAGTCTTCGCCCCAGTTTCCCGTTATATGGCAATCTAGGGCCGCTCCCATCGGATCATTCGCGTAACTCATACCCTATAGTAGGCAGCACTACTATTTATAGTTTTCCCCTATGGTAACTCTATGGGTATCTCCTTGTAGTGTTTGGCTTTGATAGTCGGATCAATCCAGATATCAATATTGTGTTTCCGGCAATTCTCACAGAAGAAAAAATCTTCTGAAGACCCAGAGAAAAATGGTTTCTTGATTCTATTGAAAACGTTTCTCTTGATAAGTAAACATCCTGCTCCCACGGCATCCACTTTAGATAACTCTTGCGGAATTTTTATAGTTTCGTAAGGAGGATGTGAATGAGTTGCGCGACACGCTGAGACCGCAATCTTTTGTTCCCCTACGCGAAGAGCATAGATACCGCTAATCACGTCTTTTCCATGAGAAAGCAATCGTGGGAGACCATCACGCGGCATTATAGTATCACTATCTAAAAATAATATGTGTGTGCATTTGGTTTTCAGGAAGAACTCTACTAGTTCGTTGCGGGCTTCTGCAATAGGATACATGGTGGAAGCTCCAAGCGCAATCGGATATTTTTTGGACCATTCTATTATGTTTGGTACGTGATCGAATCGTATGTTTCCGCGATGTGGTAATCCTATAAAAATAGATGGATTCATGTTTCAAACTCCAATTTTTCTTAGCTTATATCTTTACTATATCTTTTCTCCAAAAGAAATTCAAAATAAAAAAATGGCGTGACTCTCCAAGTAAAGTTTACTTGATTTAACTTCAATAATGTATGTCCCTCCATTTTTTCCGAGTTCAACTCTTTTCTATATATTTCTTATAAAACTTTTCTATAAGAAAAAAGTGGAGGGTCTACCCAAGCTGTAAAGAATCTCTCTCTATTTTTGCCATATTGATGCGTCTTACTTCTGAATTTCCAGCAGTTTGTTAGGTAAAGTATTCCACGCCACAAATTGTTTTTGTTTTTTTCGAATTTTTTTACAGTTTGCCGCAATTCTGCAATCTCTCTTCTGCAATCTGACAATACTTCTCTTCATTTATTTCTTGCATAAGTTCCAAGCAATCCCCACCATTTCTTCACTTGAATTTTTCCCGCATATCAATTCTCCACTTATCTATAATGGAATCTATGGTTTTATATGCATCTATTAATATACTTGCAGTTTTTGAATACATTTTAGCCCAGTTATTATAACAATCCACACATACGTTATCTACATATTCAAATGTTTTATACGGATGATAAATTATTCCACAGTTACACTTCCAACATATTTTCCTATGGCATATCGGACATTCCACTAAATTTCTTTCAGTTTCTTCACCACAGCATTCACATATATTTTTCATGATTGCTTCTCCAAATATTTTAGATTCTCCCATCCCGTTACATTAACACCATTAACAGACCGTCTCCGATAAATCACGTCATCATCAAAAACTTCCTGAAGTGCGTTCCGGAAAGCTTTATGAGTCTGTAACGGTCTCACATACAATCTCTTGCAAAATATCTTGTAACTTTCATACAAATTATCTTTCTCAATAAAACTCCCAGAACCGTCTGGCGTAACTTCCAACTCACTTTCCGCAAAAGCTCTAACAGATTGAAACGCGGTTGCATATAGATCTTTCACATATTCCATCGAAGTTTCACAAGTAAATTTTCCCCGATGCAATAACTCCCTCAGTAACGGCACAACTCTATTAAATAATCCCGACAATTCTACTTCAGTTCCCAACTTTGCATCAATATTTTGATCTTTATCTTCCTGAAATTTCTTCTTAAATTTAATAATGTCGTTCCGTCTCAACCATCCCTCTGTCGCATCGTCAACTTTCGCAATTTCGTTCATCGAAAATACCAATTTTCCTCTATATCTGAACCCGAAACTCTGGCCATATTTTTGTTCTACTGTTATCAAATCTTCTCCAGAAAGACTCTTCAACATACCGGTATCAGGAATCGGGTTGCGGCCCTGATCTCCCACAAGATTTAACAGAGGATGCTTAAACAATTCATATCCCGCAAATCGAGATCCCGCCAGTGTTCCCATAGTAACAGCACTACAATTTTCAGTTCCAATAAACTTCTCCCAGAGTCTTAACAAGACTCCCTTCCCATTTCCACCACTGCCTAGCACGATCAATATCTTCTGCAACTTATTATCATAATAAAGACTGTATCCAATCCACTCCATCAATTTCTTTGCATAATCTTCATTTTTAGTAACTTCAGAAATAAATTTATCACAGTTCGGACATTTCGCTTCCCTATCAAACACTACTGGAATTTTAATATTACTTATAAAAAATTCTTCTTCACATCCTCCATCAATCCATCTTTTCAATAAAACCGCTTCTACTTCATCACTATTATATTCCTCAAAAGTATCTTCCCACAGTCGGTAACGACCATTCTTCATGCAAATTATATTAGGATTTTTATTTAATTTTTCCACATCAATTAACGTAAGACTCTTAACGTCGTTCACAATTTCTTTCATCATCTGAGTATTGAAACATCCACTTGCATGAATCATCTTTGCCACTATCGCACTTAACTGTTGTGCTTTCAAATCTTCCTTATAAATTCCATCCGAATAAAGAAACAGTGTACCATTAATAGAGAACATTGGAATTTGTTCTCGTAAAAAATTTACAAAATTCACTCTAGCAAGTTTTTTAATTGATCCATTTTCTTCGTATATAAAGCAATCTCTTGGAATTTCTGCCATTTAATCAACTCATCTGAATTTTTCTGCTATTTTTTTACAATATAATATAAATTCGTCGTGTGGTTGATTATGTTTTCGAGTGTTGCAATTAATACACAATATTTGAATATTATCAATATTTATATCTAATTCATTATCTATTCTATCTAGTGTAGGAGAATTTGGTGTCAATCCCTCTCCACCATACCACTTCAATTCTATACCACAATAATTACACTTGTGTTTATCTTTAATATAATTAAATAATTCATCATTTGTTATACTTATGTTACATCCCCGATTGCGATGTTGCGTCAGCGTTGCATTTATCCAACATCTTTTATATCCATCTTCACTATTATAATATTCGTCATGTTTATTCTTATAATAGTCTTTATTATTTTTGTAATATTGCGCCCTATAAATTCTAAAATATTCTTTATGACTATCTCTATATTCTTTCATACATGATTTGCACCACGGCTGAAGTTTATCAGATGTGTTCTTATTCGTGCCAAAGTCTGTTATATATTTTTCTTTTTTACATTTTGAACATTTTTTTATTTTCAAAGTTATCTCCCCAAATACTTCTCAGGTACATGAAACAAGAAATGTCCCCCGCGTTCTGATCTAACTCAACAAATATTCCAAACAAAAGTATTCTCCAATTCTTTCAACAGTTTTTCGTTTCCGGACCATCTCCAAGTATGCAACTCTAATATATTTTACCTATATTTTGGATTTAAATATTTAAATTCTATTTCATCTATAACTTCATCATAAATTTCTTTGTACGGAACTTTAATAGTTCCATCTGCGATTTTTTTCCAGATCCATAATATAGCAGCTCGTTTATATATTTCATAGTCTAATCCAATTGGTGCAATCATGCAATTGTTATCATTTATTTTTTCGTATTTATCTTGCAATTCCCACTTTGCACAAATTAAATTTTTTTCGTCTAAATATATAGGAATATTATTATTTATCCTATCTTTAACTTCTTCAATGTCTGACATAAGTTATCTCTCCAAATACTTCACTGGAATTTTAAACAAGTAATGCCCTCCGCGTTCCGATTTAACCCAACAAACTGTCCAAAAAAATGTATTCTCCAGTTCTTTCACCAGTTCTTCGTTCCCAGACCACCCCCACGTATGCAATTCTAATTCTCTCGTTTCTTCATTCCAAAAATCTTTCGACCAATGCCACCAATTCTCTCCCAAAAACTCTATAAGATCTCTAACAGAGTTTTCAAACATATTAAACTCGGAAATCCATCCCATACTACGACCCCATACTATTTATAGTTTGCGCTATTTTATCTACACATTTTTATAAATATTCTCTCAATCGATTTTCTCCACAGTCTCTACTCAATTATCGCTCCCTAAAAAATCTCTTCAATTCCTCTATGGCATTCTTATTAGTTGCCACCATATCCATATCCGCAATTTTCTCATTCTGCATTATCAAATTATTAATAAATCCTACAACAAGAACATCTTCCATTTCTGCCAAATCTTTCTCGGAAAGTCGCCCCTCTTTCACATAATAGAAATTCAAAATAGCCACTCCATACTTCTCTTTGGTAGCCATTCCCTACAATTCACCATCGCTTCACCAACACTTCCATATTTTTTCATAACTTGTTTTGCTTTCACTGGTCCAACTCCATAAATATTATTCAAGATAGAAATCGGACTTTTCCGGCAATACCAATCTTGATCTCCAATTTCAACAGTCCATAAATATTCAATCCAATTTATACTGTCATCAATATTGTAACTGTAGAGAATCGGTATTCCCTTTTCACACTGCTTAAACAATGCTGCATTCAATTGACCCAACGACATAGACGGTAAAACTTTTCCACTTTTAATATGAGTGAAAACATAACCATCTTTAATATAAGTTTTCGGATCACCCCATTCTATCATCAAAAAGAAATTTTCACAGTTTTCTCTCGCTTTCTCGTTCCTCTTTAACATCACTCCCAAATTTTTCTGGTTTCCAATATCCGCTAACGACTTGCGTTCAATCCAAATTTCGCTTTTATCTGCTCTACGAATATAATAATCGCCATATTTAACTTTCTTAATCTTAATTGGAACTTCTGGCAATTTCTTCACAAGTTTCTCTCGAATTTCTTCTTTAAATTTTTCCCTAGTATCAATGACAATCATTTTATAAAAATCTCCTAATAAAAAGTTATACTCCGCCGAGACGACGGAGCAATTTTTGAACACGCTTTCCAGAACTGTTCCCGTTTTCTGATCCCCATAGAATTAGTGCCGATCTCATTATCTTCATATCGGATTCCGTAAGTTTAAACTCGCGACGCTTTTCGAAAGGCTTTCCGAGAATTGAAGCTTTCCATTCTTCGATTTTTTGTCTAGTAGGACCGTTAACTCCCAAATCTTCTCCAGAAATCGGATCGACATTCGTTTTATCAGCTTCCATAATATATGAAAGAAGTTGACTTCGGTTCATTCGATTTGTAAACGTCGTCTCTGGCATGGCCAGATATACATTAAGTGCAGTCCTAGAAATCGATCCTAGAATTCTATTTCCGTTCTCATACGTTGTACTCCCTTCGATTCCTCGTATATACCATCGAAGTTCTTCAACTTTCGTAACAATATCCATGTTAAATCGGCCAGTGCACATTGGATTAACTCGTTTTTTTCCCCATGTGACCACATTCTCATCTAGGCAATCATATACTATTCTGCCATACGTGTCTAATCCAGGTTTTACCATTTTAATCCACCTTCTCAGGATACCAATCAGGATCGCGCTTTTCAATATTCGATTGCCCGCAATATGGGCAAAACTTAGTTTCCTTACCGCGAAATGTATCAAAGCCAAATTCACAATCAGTACACCACATTTCAAAAGCATTTGGCATGATACATCCCCCGCTAGAGTTTCCGAACATTGCTTTCATTTTTGCTCTAGCGTTTTTTTCTACTATATCTGTCAAGTTTCCATACTTTTCAAAATTTTTAAGTGCTTCCGGGTCTTGTTCTTTCACTTGCTTATACGCATCACTGATATTTCGTTTCTCGGTTATCATTGTGGTTACTACAGCTTCAATCGTATTAGGAAGTTCATCTTCGAAATACTTAATAACGTTTTCAACTGATAATTTCGGATTGCTCATTATCCAATCTTTAATATCTTTAGGAAGTGACAATAATATTCTAGCAAACCTAAGATCATCTTCCATGCAGCCTTTACTGATTCCAAACCGATCTGCAATGTCTTGGATGGTCACGTCGTCGTTGCGTTCATTACAAACTTTGCCACGATAGAACTTAATCCATTTTGTCCGGAGATGCGGCTCGGTATCAAACACTTGCTCTAACACTACGGGATTATTATCTACTTCATTATTAATAAATTCCAAGTATTGGACGGGTGTCTTCTTCGGTTCCGATCTTACAATCTCCAGAATTTCCGGCCCAGTTTTTTCTTTAATCTCGTCCAGAACTTTAACAAATTCTACTGCACGTTGAACTGTCGCTCTACCTACGCCAAAATCATCTGCTACAATTTCCATGGTGTTAGATTCGGTCAAGTTATCAGATTGATAACTCGACCATTCTATAGTATATTGATTAATTCCGTCTTTATTATAATCACCACCATGATCTTTTTTGCTGAGGAGATACGATCTACCGATACATTCAGTTCTTTCGTTCGGATTCAACAATCTGCCCTTACTACGGGCCGCATTAATGTTGATCCACCTACGAGCATCTCTTTCATCATCGAAAGCCATCTCCAGTACATCGAAAGGAATATTATATTCCATCGCAATTTTATATCGATGATGACCATCTACAATATAATCCGTCCCTTTCCAAACTATTATCTTTTCTCGGATTGCGCCATCTTCCAAAATTCTTTCAGTAAGATTCTTGAACTCTTCCTCAGTGAGTCGTCGAATCTCATTTTCGAATTCTGGCAAAATTTTCAAGTTGCGCACAATAATCATCCCTTAATCAGTAACTTAGATATCTCTTTCCAAGACACTGGTGAGACGGACCACTTGTCATTATCTAAGGAGAATTTCAGAATTTCTGCATCATCATCCATGCAGCTTTCCCTTAGATTGCTTACGGCTTCATCTATTTCAGCATACGCATACATCGCTGATGCACACTTCAATACATAGAACGATCGTTCATTGATTTCCAACTTAAATCCCTCGGCCATACCATTGTCACTATCCTACTTATACTTTTCCCTCGATTTCTTAACAAAAAAAAAATATTAATAAATCAATTCTACTCTCGGACTTTGCAATATTTGCACTTTCACGGCCAAATTACATTTTGAGCAATTATACAACCTGTTAACACCAGTAGCATCGAAAATAAAATCATCTTTTTCCAACTTCGTTGAACAGTTCGGACATCTCAACTGATCAATATCTTGATAAGTGTGCGTCTTATTCGCCATAAAGAACTCTCCTAAAATCTTCGTTTTTAAGTAGCATCTCACCATCTTTCTCATCTTTTTTAGCTAGTCCCAACCAGTTTTTTTCAGATTGTTCATACTTATCTTTCCACCGATTCTTAACATGTTCTGCCATCTCTTCCACTGCATCTTGATGAAACGTATACATAACGACACTTCCATCATTATCTAGTTCAAAAAATTTTAATCGGGCCATTCATATCATCACCGGATCTTTCAGTTCCGCCCAACTCTTGGGCCAAAATTTCTTCGGAAGTTCACACCGTCTAAATATCTCTAACATGTCAGGATTTTCAATCACTGGATTAAAACTTGGATCGCAATAATCGCCATACGCCATTCCATCAACTCTAAAATACCGTTTCCGGTTCTCTATAAAAATTTCTCCGAAGATCTTCGCTTGGTAAGTTGCTTCTGCAACATTTGGAAAATATGCCGGAATTGTATTTCCTGTGGCTTCCCCTCCCACATACTCGTCTTTCGTTTCATGTACCAAAATAATATTCAAATGTTCATTTACAAAATTTAACGTCTTAATCTGATCCTGAGAAATTAATCCCCACTGCATCTTTCCAGGGACTTTATTTTTTTCATCCTCGTATTGGACTCTGGCCATCATTCTAAAATTAGTTGTAT
>Ga0334887_1004655_pt1 | contig 12160 bp, 10 predicted proteins | sample GraSluR1_MG_10_FD_207217 | JGI IMG/M metagenome (GOLD analysis project Ga0334887, IMG submission 207217) | Sludge microbial communities from methane-producing bioreactor in Wageningen University, Netherlands - Granular Sludge_18_07-R1 | ecosystem: Engineered > Bioreactor > Anaerobic >...
ATCCGCGCACCGTCATCTCCGTTGAAATCTATGCCCACCAGGTGAGTGAAGAGCTGGCCGCCTGCCTGCAACACTGTACCATTGTGGATGTTGGCCTGCAAAGTATGCATGCCCCCACTGCCCAGGCCATCCACCGTGCCTGGCAGCCGCAGCGCTTCAAGGCAGGGCTTGCTCGTTTGCGCGCTGCCCAGGTGCCCTTCAATATCTACCTGATTTGTGGCCTGCCAGAAGAGACCCTGGCCACCTATCTCCAGGGTCTGATCAGCATCATGACCGAGCAACCCACCCGTATTTTCTGCAATGAGCTTTGTCTGCTCAATGGTACCGAACTGCGCCACCGTGCCCTGGAATACGGTTACCGTTTTGATCAGCATCCACCGTACCGAGCCTGGGCAAACCGCTGGATGAACGAGGCCGAGTTGCTTCTTGCCCAGGCTGTTTCCAAGGTGGTGGAAAAATACTACAACCTCACGGCCCGGGCCATCCACACCAAGGCCCCTTGGCTGCCGGTGCAGGCTCCCAACTACGGTGGCCTCACCCGCATTGCCCTGGAGAGTCCGTGTTCGCAACAATGCCCTGGTTGCAGCCGGAGTGCCCTGCACAAAACGTATGTACCGCAGGACCTGGGCAAGATGCTGGACAGCCTTGAAGATGATGATGTGGAAATTGTAGTGGGTAATGGGGCAGACAGACAGCTCCTGATCGAGCTTGTTGGCCACTTGCAGCTCTATGCCCCAGCCCGCCTGCGCCTGGTGGCACCTCCCGAGTTTTTTGCTGATGTCGCTTGGGTGCGTAATCTGGTGAGTCGCGGTGTCTGGCATTTTTGCAGCTTTGTCTGGTCACAGGAGAAGATCGATCCGGCGAGCGATTCGGCTGCGCACAGCCTGCAGGCCCTTGCCCATCTTGGCCAACTTTACCAGTTGACCGGTTTTGCCCGAATTCGCCCCTTCAGCGACATTGTCCTTCTGTTGCCCACTGCTGCCCAATCCTTTGTCCAGGTTGGCCGTGGTTGTACGGAGGAGGGTGCTGTTGCAACCTACTGTTCCTGGCTGCGCGCCCTTGCGGCCTTGCAACTCACTATGCTAAGTGTGCCCGGGGCCGTGGTCGACATGCCTGACCCCTGGCAGGAACAACTGGCCGCTGCCTTTGCTCCCCTGTACCGGGATTTGTGCTGGCTGCGTCTGCCCACAGACCTACTGGACAAAGCCCTGGCACAGTGCCTGCCTGCGGACAGCGAGACACAGGCCCAAATCAGCCAAAGTCTGCAGGCGCTCGCTTTAACCAGCACAGCCACCAACCAGCCGCCTTGCCTGCAGCAGGATGCTGCCGCAGCCATTACCCGTACAAAAAAGTCCCGACCATGAATTTGCTCATCACCAACACCTGCACCCGCAACTGTGCCTTTTGTTTTGCTCGCTCCAAAATCGGCCAGGCAACGCAGGCCAGCCACGCCCAGCACATGAGCCTGACCCAGCTCGAGGGGATCATGGATTTTCTTGAGCGTTCCGGCGACAAAAAATTGCGCCTACTCGGTGGCGAACCCACCCTGCACCCGCAACTGGAACGTATTGTCAAACGGGCGCTGGCGCGTGGGTTCCATGTGCATCTTTTTTCCAACTGCATGATGCCCGAAACGGTGGCCGATTTCCTCGCCAGCCTGCCGCAGGAGCAGGTTTCCCTGCTGGCCAACCTGTCTGTCAACCAGCATGATACACCGCAGCAAAAAAAGCGGGTGGCCTATGCGCTGGCTGCCTTGGGACCAAGGGTACAGCCCGGCATTACTGTAACTTCACCGGAGTTCGACTATACGTATCTCATTGAGCTGATCGATCGCTACCATTTGCGCCGCCGCATCCGCATTGGCATTGCCCAGCCCATTGTGGGCCATGATAACGCTTACCTGCTGCCCAGCCAGTACCGCGCCACCGGACGTGCCCTGGCAGCCATGGCCTTGGCCTGCGAAGCTGAAGATATTTTGATTGGATTTGATTGCGGCCTGACCCTGTGCATGTTTTCGGAAGAAGAGTTCGCCCTTCTTGCCCAGTGTAGCGAGGGCTTCAAAACGGTCTGCCAGCCTGTTGTGGATGTGGGGCCAGATCTGCAAATTTGGCACTGTTTTCCGCTCTCTACGGTGTTGAACCTCTCCCTCACCGATTACCGCGATCGCAACGAAATAGTGCGGAATTTTCAAAGGAAAACCGCACCTTACAAGAGTTTTGGCTGCATGCCTGCCTGCATGCACTGCAAGTACCTGCGCCGGGGACAATGCACCGGTGGCTGCCTGGCCCATGCAATGCAGTCTTTCATGCAGCCGCAGAACAAAAAGATCGGCGGATAGTGGGAGTACGCCAAGAAACAGACCAAAAATATGTGCGGGCAAAAACATGGCAACAAGAGCAACAATAGGCAAACAATGACTACTGTGGGCAGGGGAGGGGTGTTCCTGAAGACCATGGGCTTGTTGCTCAGGGCTGCACTGCTGCGTCGGCGCAGTGCAACTGGCCTGCGTCTGCCAGCTCTATCCTGTACGCCCGGCAATGCCGCTCTACCCAGACTCTCCAAGAAGGATATTAATCTGCTTTTGCAAGGCCAAAGTACCCTCATCAACCAAGTGAACCGCATCACCATGCAGGTGGCGGGCAAAAGTCGCCACGCCTGCCTGTACCGCTGCTATCCCCTGGCCGTACTGTTGCGGGAAAGGGGCATGCCAGTGCAGTTCAATATTGGGCTAATGGGTTTGCAGCCGCGGCAAGAATTGCGCGGCCATTGCTGGCTGAGTTTGCACGGCCAAATCTTCAACGAACCAGAAGAGGCCTCCAGCCGGAGTTATCCAGAATTTCTTGGCCAGGGAGGGGAGGGTATTTTCTACTGGGTCAATACAGATGCGGACGGCGTCATCCGCAGTAAAAGCGAGACGTGATGGTCAGGCAGGGGCAATATCTGGAGCAGGGTACTACTGGAAAGCCGAGGAGCTCAACCGGCCCGGGTCGAGTTGGCCGGCTTGCAGAGGGAGTTGTCCTGTTTGTGGGTTTACCCGTGCTGCTTCTGTTGGTGCCAGGTATACCCATGTGGCTGCTGCTCTGGTTGACCGCAGGTTTGTGTGCGTTGGCCTTGGGGGCTGACCCCAATTTTGACCGGGCCAGTTTTTTTATCCTAGCCAGTTCGGCCATTTTGGGCAGCAGCGTGTGCGACCCATCCTTATGCCCATGGTCTTGCGCTGTGCAGTGGCGGCCCTGCTGTTCTATCTGTTTATGCTCCTTGTCCTGCCGGGCTTTCTCTTTATGCTGCCGCGCCAGCGGCCCGGCCTGTGGCTGCAGGTACTGCTCCTCTATCCACTGTTGGATGTATATCCGCAGGGGTTGCTCTACCGCACCTTTTTCTTCCAGCGCTATAGTGCCCTCTGTCGTTCCTCCTGGCTACTGGGGCTATAGCCAATGCCCTAGCTTTTGCCTTTTGCCCTGGTGCATGCATCTACCGCAACTGGGTGGCTCTGCTCCTCACCTTCCTTGGTGGGCTGTTTTTGCCCGCACCTACCAGCACACCCGCCCTACACTTGTGGTGGTGTTGGAGCACACCCTGTATGGCTGGTTGCTCTTTACCATTGGTATGGGTCGCTTTTTTTATCTGGCCGGTGTTGACAGCCTGCCTGTTCTGTTTCGTTTTTAAGGTGTGCCAATGCCTGTTCAAACTGCGTAGGCCCTGCTCAACCCTGAACGAACAGAATCAAAAGAGTTTGCTGCCGTTGGGCACGGGCCGCTCCGGCATGGCCAGTATCACTGCGCCATCTGTATCGGCAAAACCAGTGATCAGGCATTCGGAGCGGTGTGGGCCTATCTGCCTGGACGGGAAATTGACCACTCCGAGCACCTGCTTACCCACCAAATCCTCCTTGCGATACAGGGTAGTGAGCTGGGCGCTGGATTTTTTCATGCCAATCTCCGGGCCAAAATCCACCAGCAGGATATAGGCGGGTTTGCGCGCTTCTGGAAAGTCGTGTACCTCTACGACTGTGCCCACCCGCAGTTCCACCTTGGCAAAATCGTCCCAGCTGATGGTCTCCATCCCTTTAGGCCACCCCCAGGGCCTTTTGCAGGTTTTCATCCAGTTTGGCCAAAAACTCTTCGGTGGTCAGCCATTTTTGTCCCCCGTCCACGAGAATGGCCAGATCCTTGGTCATGAAACCAGATTCCACGGTCTCCACGCACACCTTTTCCAGTTGTTCGGCAAAACGGATAAGGGCGGCATTGTCGTCAAACTTGCCCCGGTACCAGAGGCCGCGCGTCCAGGCAAAGATGGAGGCAATGGGGTTGGTGGAGGTCTTGTTACCCTTCTGGTGCTCGCGGAAGTGGCGGGTAACTGTGCCGTGGGCTGCCTCGGCCTCGACTGTTTTGCCGTCTTCAGTGAGCAGCACCGAGGTCATCAGGCCAAGAGAGCCAAAACCCTGGGCCACGGTGTCGGACTGCACATCGCCGTCATAGTTTTTGCATGCCCAGACAAAACCACCTTCCCACTTGAGGGCGCAGGCCACCATATCGTCAATCAGGCGATGTTCGTAGCTGATACCCGCCTCTTTGAAGCGCTCGGCAAATTCCTGCTCAAAAACTTCCTGGAACAGGTCTTTGAAGCGACCGTCGTATTTTTTGAGGATGGTGTTTTTGGTGGAAAGGTACAGTGGCCAGCCCAAGGTAAGCGCATAGTTCATGCAAGAGCGGGCAAAACCGCGAATGGAATCATCCAGGTTATACATGCCCATGGCAATGCCAGAGCCTGGAAAGTTGAAAACCTCGTGGCGGATTGGTTCGCCGCCGCCTTCAGGTTCAAAGATTATGCTCAGTTTGCCCGGGCCAGGTACGAGGAAATCAGTGGCCCGGTACTGGTCGCCAAAGGCGTGGCGGCCGATCACTATGGGTTTGTTCCAGCCGGGCACCAGCCTGGGAATATTCTTACAAATAATCGGCTGGCGAAAGACCGTGCCGCCAATAATGTTGCGGATGGTGCCATTGGGCGATTTCCACATCTTTTTGAGCGAAAACTCTTTCACCCGTGCCTCATCCGGGGTGATGGTGGCACACTTTACACCCACTCCATATTTTTTGATGGCCTCGGCCGCGTCGATGGTCACCTGATCGCCCGTGGCATCACGGTTTTCCATGCCCAGGTCATAGTATTTCAGATCAATATTCAGATAGGGCAGAATCAGCCGGTCTTTGATGAACTGCCAGATAATGCGGGTCATCTCATCGCCATCCAGTTCCACCACTGGATTGCGCACGTCAATTTTCTTCATGTCTTCTCCTTGCCCGGTCCCCGGGCGAAACAAGCAACCAAGGCGCAGTCAATATCAGCGCGTCTGGTCTAAAAACTAAAAACGCCAGGAATGGTATAAATTACCTGTTGTTAAGCCCAGTTCCAGGGCCTTGAGATTGTCGGCACGCAGGGCAGGCGGAAACCTGTGTTCCAGCGCCTTGACCACAGAATCTTTTTTCACCACTGGATAGATGCCCAGCAGTGCACCTAGGATGGCGATGTTGAACACCACGGGCTTGCCGATCTCTTCCACCACCTTGTTGTAGAGATCCAGCTCGATGTGAATGGCATCCAGTTTCTGCACGGCTTTGACAAAACGAGTGTCGGTGATGAACAGGCCACCTGGACGGATGAGCATGCCAAAGCGGGTGTAGGCCTCCTGGGTAAGACAGAGGAGCACGCCTGCCTGATTGATTTTTGGGATGTTAATTTTTTCGGTGGAGATAATCACATCGGCCCGGGTTGCGCCACCACGGGCGGCTGCACCGTAGGACTGTGACTGCACTGCCTCCAGACCTTCGTGAATGACTGCAGCCTCGCCCAGGATAATGGCCGCGGTGATCAAGCCCTGGCCGCCGGAGCCGGTAAAGACAATTTGATGGGTGGAGTTTTCCATGCTCAGCCCTCCTGCGCCCGCTCGATCAGTTTTTGATAGGTATCGCAGTATTCGGGTCGTTCAATCTCCACAAATATGCCCCGCTCGATCAGGCTGGGGTCTTCGGCCTTTTTTGTTGAGCCCACTGGCACGGTGCGTTCCTTGAATATCTTGAGCATTTCAGGTGCGCCGCCCAACCTGTTTTTGCGGCCAAAATAGGTGGGGCACTGGGTGAAGATTTCCACCACGGCAAAGCCCTTGTGTTGAATCGCTGTCTTGATCAGTTCGCTGAGCTGGTTAACATGGAAGGTGGTGGTGCGGGCAACAAAGGTGGCGCCGGCTGCCTTGGCCAGCTCCACACAGTCAAAGCTGTTGTCGATGTTCTCGTAGGGTGCGGTGGAGGCCTTGATGCCCAGGCCGGACATGGGCGAGAACTGACCGCCGGTCATGCCATAGGTGCGGTTATTCATAATCAGTGCGGTCAGGTTGATGTTGCGCCGGGCCGCATGGATGAAATGGTTGCCACCAATGGACAGGCCATCACCATCACCCATGGGCACAATCACATGCAGCTCTGGTTTGCTCAGTTTCACGCCAGTGGCAAAGGCGAGTGCCCGGCCATGGATGGTGTGCAGACTGTGGAAATCCACGTACCCAGAGATGCGCGCCGAGCAGCCAATACCAGTGACCATCACCAGGTTGCCTTTGCGGATACCCAACTCTGCCACTGCGCGGATGAGCCCATTTAAAACCGTGCCATGGCCGCAGCCCGCGCACCACATATGCGGAAAAAAACGTTCGCGGATATAGTCGTGTACAGACATCTCAAACCCCCTTTCCCTGGATAGCCCGCAGGGTTTGCCGGATATCCTTGTCGGTGATGAGGCGGTTGTCGATGCGGTTGATCAGGTACACCCGCTGCGGTTTTTTCACCGCCAGCCGCACCGCCTGAACAAGCTGTCCCATGTTCATCTCCACCACACCGATTACTTCGGCATGTTCGGTGTACCGCCGCACCAGTTGGTTTGGGAAGGGCCAGATGGTTTGCAATTCCAAAAGGCCAATGCGTTGGCCGCGCTGGCGCATGCGCTCCACCAGCGCGAGTGCAGAGCGGGCCGAAGAACCGTAGCTGATAAGGATGGTACGGGCGTCGTCCAGGTAAAAGGCCTTGTGGTAGGTGAGCGACACCGCAGCGTAATCGATTTTGCGAATCAAATGCCGCATCAGCTCTTCCACCAGTTCCGGCTTGTCGGTCGGAAAACCCCACATATCGTGGAACAGCCCGGTAACATTGTAGCGATGCACATCACCAAAGTCGCTCATGGGCAGGCGGCCGTCTTCCCTGGGCAAATAGGGATGGTAGTTGACCCCTTCCCGTACGCTGGTGTGCAGTCGTTCCACCAGGGGGATTTCACCAGGCTTGGGCATCACCAGCTTTTCCCGTAAATGGCCAACCACCTCATCAAAGAGTAAAATAACCGGGGTACGGTAGGTTTCGGCAATGTTAAAGGCCTCCACTGTCATGCGGAAGACATCCTGGTGGTTGGAGGCGCTCAGGGCCACAATGGCATGGTCGCCGTGGGTGCCCCAGCGGGCCTGGTTGACATCGCCCTGGCTTACATGGGTGGGGTTGCCAGTGGAGGGGCCGCCGCGCTGCACATTGACGATCACACAGGGAATTTCCGCCATGATCGCATAGCCCAGGGCCTCCTGCATCAGGGAAAATCCCGGGCCGCTGGTGGCGGTCATCACCTTGTGGCCGGTGAGCGAAGCGCCGATAATGGCACACATGGAGGCAATTTCATCCTCCATCTGGATAAATTTTTTGCCCATGGCGGGCAAGCGCTCCGCCAGGATTTCCGCAATTTCCGTGGATGGGGTGATGGGGTAGCCGGCATAGAAGTCGAGTCCGGCATACATGGCTGCCAGGGCGCAGGCCTCGTTACCCTGTACAAAGCGAATGTCTTGCTCACGTACCTGTTCACTCATGGGCAGGCGCCTCCTCTATAGCGCCTTCAGTTTCCACGGTGATGGCCAGATCTGGGCAAATTTTTTCGCAGAGCTTACAGGTGATGCATCGCTCCGGGTGCGCTGCCACAGCCTTGTCGAACTCGTCGAGTTCAAGCACCTTTTTGGGACAAAGACTGACACAGATGCCGCAACCCTTGCACCAGTTCCGGTTGATTACATGTTGCTTCAACTTCTTTTTGGTCATAACAGGGTTGCCACCTCCTGCTGAAAGGGAAGATCTGTGCAAGTGTTTTATGCTCGCAGTTTACCGTCGATCCACTGCATGTATTCCGTGTGGGTGGGAATTTTTCCCAAAAGACCGCTGATGGTGGTCAATTCGGAGGAAGCCAGATACACCTGGCTATTGTCGCCAAGGCGATTATCGAAATTTCGGGTGGAGGTGGACATAACCGTTGCTCCGGGACGTACCCGCGCTTGATTGCCCATGCACAGACTGCATCCTGGTGTTTCCAGGCGAGCTCCGCTCGCGGCAAAAATACTCAGCGAACCTTCTTCCTGGATGGCCTTGGCATCCATGCGAGTAGATGGTGCTATCCACATGCGGCTTACTGCATAGGGCGCACCCCGCAGCAGACGAGCCACCCGGCGCAAATGCGAGAGGTGGGTCATGCAGGAACCGATGAAGACCTCGTCAATGGCAGTGCCTGCCACTGCACTGAGCGGCCGCACATCATCCGGATCGTTGGGGCAGGCCAAAAGTGGCTCGGTTATTTCATCCACATCGATATCAAGCACAGCCTCGTAACTGGGCTGCTCGTCGCGCTCAAGCAGGCTAGGTTTGTCCAACCAGGCCTCCAGGGCGGCAATGCGACGTTGTAAGGCGGTGGCATCCTCATAACCGTCTGCCACCATTTTTTTGAGTAGAAGCACATTGTCTGCCACGTTTTCCTGCACCGTGGCCAGGGGCAGGGCAATGGTGCAGGCAGCGGCATTGCGTTCGGCCGAGGCGTCACTTAGCTCAAAGGCTTCCTCTACCCGCAGATCATCCACGCCCTCGATTTCAAGAATAGCACCGGCAAAGATGTTCTTCTTACCCTTCTTGGCCACACTGAGGAGCCCCTTTTTAATGGCAAACCAGGGAATGGCATTGACCATGTCGCGCACTGTGATGCCAGGCCTGCGGCTGCCATGGAAGCGCACCAACACCGAGGGTGGCACCTCCAGCGGCATAAAACCCAGGGCCGCGGCAAAGGCCACCAGGCCAGAACCAGCGGGAAAAGAGATGCCCAGGGGGAAGCGGGTGTGGGAATCGCCGCCCGTACCCACGGTGTCGGGGATGAGCATACGGTTGAGCCAGGGATGGATCACCCCGTCACCTGGTTTGAGGCTGACCCCACCGCGGTTGATGGCACCCTGCTCCATAACCTGCCAGCGGGCCAAGTCGCCTTTTTTGGGGTATGCTGCGGTGTGGCAAAAGGACTGCATGTATAGATCGGTCTTAAAGCGCAGGCAGGCCAGTTCTTCCAATTCCTGCACGGTCATGGGCCCGGTGGTGTCTTGGGAGCCCACAGTGGTTATTACTGGTTCGCAGAGCATGCCCGGCACCACGCCGGCAAGGCCGCAGGCACGCCCCAGTATTTTCTGGGCCAGGGTAAATTGTTGGCCAGGCTTGGGTTGCGGGCTGGGAGCCTCGGCAAAGCAGTCTGGTTCGTCCAGGTTGAGCACCTTACAGGCTGCCTGGGTGAGGTTGCGTCCAATAATCAAATTCAGGCGACCACCGGCGCGATATTCGTCGAGCAGTGTGGCAGGCGGTGGCTTGACTGCGATGGCGGTGCCGTTTGCTTTGTACAGTTTGAGGGAAGGCAATTCCAGCACAATCTGCTCACCACTTTTGAGCTGCTCCACCTCGCATTCCAGGGGAAGTACCCCGGCATCGCGAGCCGTGGCGTAGAAGATGGGGGCGATCACCTTGCCCAGCACCACGCCGCCGCGCCGTTTGTTCGGACTGCCAGGCACATCTTCACCAATATACCAGGCCAGCGAGTTGATGGCAGACTTGCGTGAGGAGCCGGTTCCCACCACATCACCGGCAAAGGCCACCTTGATACCGTCTTGCCGCAGTTGGTTCAGGGTGGCCACTCCGTCTGGAAAGCGTTTATACCCAAAAAAGGTGGCATGCAACGGGATGTCGGCCCTTGACTGGGCTTGATTACCTGGAGAAAAATCATCGGTGTTGATTTCTCCGTCCACCTTGTAGACCTGCAAGTTCAGTTGTTCTGGCAATTGCTCGGCCTGGGTGAACCATTCGGCCTGCGCCCAGGAGAGGAGCACCTCTTTGGCATGGTGATTGTGCTGTGCCAGGGCCACCACCTGGTCAAAGGCCTCGTATACCTTGATGATTCCCTTAAGTGCCTCGGCAGCCTGGGCAGCGCAATCGTCATGTTCAAGCAGGCGCAACAGGGCGGCCACATTGTAGCCGCCGCCCATGCGGCCCAGCATGGTCACTGCCATTTCCTGGGTCAGGGCGGTGCACTGAAGCGAGCCATTGGCAACAGTCTCCAGCCATTGGGCCTTTACCTGCGCCGCTTCCGACACTCCGGGCTCCACCCTGGTATCGAGCAGCTCAACCAGGGCGTTGTTCTCTTCTTGCCGATTTTTCTGGTCACTGGTCAAAAAGTCCGTCAATTCCCGCACCTGCCCACTATGCAGGGGCAGGGGCGGAATGCCTTGGGCTAGACGGACAGCTTCTTGCTGGAGGTAATTTTGCAGCATGTCCATTCCATATTTTTTGTTTATTGCAGGGCAGAGCGTATAGCCAGCAGCAGGTCTTTTTCTGCCCGTTGCAAGTATGCTTTCCACTCGAGCCCGTATCGGTAAAATGCCATGGACGCGATCTTTTTGGTAATGATGGCGTCACGGTACGCACTGAGTTCCGGGGTGTCGAGGGTGGCACGAATAAAATCGAGCCCGAGCTTTTCGTGCAGCACCGCAGGCACATACAGCTGCAGCACCCGCTCGACCAGTTCATCGTCTGCCAAAATATCGGGTAGCCGGTTCGCAACGGAATCCTGGAAGGAAAAGATATGCTCGCTTGACAGTTTCGAGAGCTCAAAGAGGGGCCAGGATGGATCCTGCTTGTGCCAGGCCAAGAGCAGTTCTGTTTCAAGGCGGGTAAATTCCGCCACCATATCCATAATGTTGCGTACCAGGTTCCAGCGGGCCTCGATGTCGTCGATCAGCACCTCTTCATAGCGCTCCTGCAAGAGAAAGGCGGTCAGTACTTCACCCACAGAGCTGCTGAATACCCCACCCTTGTTGACCGAGAAGTCCTTGATCTGCATAATTTCGGTGTTCTGCGCCAGATAGCGGCGGGCCGCATCGTCAAAGAACACATTGGCGCCCTCGACAATAAAGCGCAGCTCCTGGAACAGGTTGGCAAACTGTTCCACATTGTCATGGTTGATGGTGTCCTTGAAACCACCACAGGGGGTAAAGGCACGAATATTGGCCTGCTCCACCAGTGCCCTGTTGGCCGGATCGGTGAGAAAGGTGCGATGGAACAGGGTGCCATCTTCGATGAAACGACCATCGGGCAGGGTGATGTTTTTGGAGCCAATGGGTACCTTGAAGCCATTTTTACCCAGTTTTTCCACAGGGAAGGCCAAGGAGTTTGCCCGGGGCTTACTGTTACGATGCAGGGCGATCTTCCGCAGGGCCACCTTGTCAAGGCCATCGGGATCAAAGAGGACAGAGCCGCCATCCACAATCAGACAGATCTTGCCAGCATAGCACAGGATGCTGTTGGCGCCGAGATCGCCATCCGGGCCACCGGTCATCATCAAATTCAGCTCTTTTTCCTGGGCACCGGCATGGGCGATCAGGGTGCGGAACACGCTCATCAGGCCAGTGGTGGTCAGGCCACTGGTGCGAATATGGTCGCCAATGCGGTCGTAAATAACCTGCAAATCGTTGGTCAACAATTCACGCTTGCCCTCGATCTGCAATTCAACTCCCTGACTGTCCATGTCAAAAAGACCAAAGGCCTCGCCGCTATCCAAAAGACCAAAGGCGTCATGGGGAATACCAATGGTCTTGCCCGTGGTGATGGTGCGCCAGTGGCGGTAGCCTCGTTTGCGCGCGTTTTCAGCCACTGCATCCATGAGCGGGGCAGTGCCTTCATCTGGCCCGAAAAAGATCAGCTCAGGCGTACCCAGATAATCCACCACCTGTGGGTCGGGCTGCATCAGGTCGAGGATACCCTCAGTGTAGTCGATCAGCGCTTCCAGA
>Ga0334887_1004661_pt1 | contig 12151 bp, 8 predicted proteins | sample GraSluR1_MG_10_FD_207217 | JGI IMG/M metagenome (GOLD analysis project Ga0334887, IMG submission 207217) | Sludge microbial communities from methane-producing bioreactor in Wageningen University, Netherlands - Granular Sludge_18_07-R1 | ecosystem: Engineered > Bioreactor > Anaerobic >...
AGACTTACGCATGAAAAGACCTCCGTTTCGACTGTTACGGTGTGCTACCTTTCAGTCTACTCGGAGGTCTTTTGCCTTGCCATGAGCCGTCCTCAAAATTCGGGATGACTCATGTTTAGTGGTTCAGAGAGTCGTGATCCAGGGTATGTTTCTGTACGGCGACGCGAATAGTTGCCTGCTCGACGGCCATGAGCAGGTGGCCTCCTCTCTCGAAACGCACCAGCTGTGCACCGGGAATGGTGGCCGCAGCGAACTCGGCATTGTGGAAACGCTGCAGCGTGTCATCTGTGGCATGGAATATCAGTGTCGGTGCCCGGATTGCGGCAATTCTGTTACCCGGCAGTGTTGCGCGATTATCGAACAAAGTGCCAGCACTCCGCAGCGAAACCGGGTTCATCTCCTCGATGATGCGGTTGACCAATTCCTTTTGCGCGGGCGCAAGCTCAGCAAGGACGGCCTCAGGAGCTCCCATAAGACTTATGAACTGTTTCTTGAATAGCTTAGTCAGACCCCAGTAGAGCCAGTCATACTTGTAAACAGTGACAAGGGCGTTGCCCTTCTGATCCGCCTGCCGCTGGTCTTCCGAAGATGCCGTCGCTACTCCGGCTGAGATGAGGGTCAACGACGATACCCGTTCAGGATACAAGACCGCAAAAAGCAGCGCTGAAGGCCCCCCGTGAGAAACAGCCATCACCGCAGCTCTCTCGACACCAAGATGGTCAAGCAAAGCAGCATAAGCATGCGCCTGGTCGTCGAAGGTCGCAGCATCGGGGACGGTTGAGCGCAGGTAGCCAAAGCGGGAAGGAGCAATCCAGCGGAAGCGGTCATCGAGGAACGACTGGGCGATGAGTTCTCCTTGATCGTAGCCGCCTCCACTGCCGTGGCTCACCAGCACGTGCGCTCCGCTTCCCCCTTCGCTGTACTCGATGTCACCATACGGTGACGATATAACCGTGCCCTTCCCGCGAACCCGTCTATAAGCTCGATTCATGTCGCGGAGGTACGCTGCCACTCCCAGACCTCCCGCTCCGAGCAATCCTACGGCACTCCATCTCAGCAATCCTCTGAGCATCTTCCTTTCCTTTCTCAACACCACCGGAGATCCAGGGTGCTCCGCAGAATGGGAACACATGTGGAGAAGCCGTAGCGAAATAACAGGCCAGGCACTCATTAGTGCGGCCCTCGCCGTCACCAGAGGTCAGAGGAAGAATCCCCTGGGTTGCGCATCAGGCTCTGGTTGCCGGTCCCCGGAGGCTGTCCACACTAACGCGCCTGCCGAAGATCGCCCACAGAAGTACGACGTCCACGAGGAGTGGGAGAATGGCCCAGCCGGTGAACCAGATAATCTGTAACACGATCGAAAAGATTGCCCCAACGACGATGAGCCACGCAAACCACTTGCGCGGCACGCGCCACCGCAGAAGAGCCGCCGCCGCCATAAGGAAGCACACGCCGGACGTGATCCCCAGGATGGGCGCGAGCGCGTTGCGTCCGTCTCTTGAGAGCAGGGGCGTGTCCGTCTCCTCAGCAAACGGCCAGAGCAGCCGGCCGCCCACCCACCAGGGGGGCGGGTCATCACCAATCTGGAGAGGAACGAGCGCAGTCAGGTTGAGGTGCGCAGCCAAGACCAACAGGACGACCAGCAAAATCCACATTTTTCCGCATTCGGCGTCTCCTTTCACCCTAGCGGGATAGGGTGTAATGTTGGGGCCGGTTGGGGAAGGCTTACTCGAACTCGGCGGGCAACAGATGGCCAAGAGTCAAGCGCAGATGATGCCTTATTATACACCTTCTGACGACGGGGGCGACTCCCTATGGAGTGTTGAGGATCGGATGGCGGTAGCCCTGACCTGGCAAATCGCCGAGATTGCACTCCCGATCAGGCAAAAGTGTCGTGAGACTCGCTGTCATACCGGGCTGATTCGCCTCACACCGTCCATCAGCGAGGCCGCCGGAAGTCTCTTTCGGCGCAGGCTCTCTTCGCCTACGGGAAGCGTTTGAAGTGGTAGAGCCGGTTGCCAGCCAGCAGGTACATGTTGTTGCGCGCCACAGAGTCCGCGTAGAAACCGCGCGCATCCTGAAAAGCGTCGTGCGGGGCACGCGGGCGGTAGCCCTGGTTGAACGTCCCGGCCCACGACGTTTCGTAGACGGTCTGGTTCGCGCCGTCCACGATGTAGAGATTGCGCGAGGCCGGGTCGTTGTCCACGAACAGCGCCGCGCCGCTGCTGATCGCGCCCGGCGGGGCCTGGCGAAACTCAAACGGCTGCTCCTCGACGATGCCCTGCACATTGCGCCGGTAGCGCCGCACCGTCCCGTCCGCGAAGAGGATATAAACCGCCCCCTCGTCGCTGATCCCGAAGTCTACTGCGCCGGCCAGGTCAGGAAGCTGGTCGCCGTTGAAGTATTCTTCGGGCGCGTTGGGATAGCTCTCGGCCCCGGCGGGCGGGACGTAGCGCCAAATCTGGTTGGCGGCGGGGTCCATCACGTACAGGTTGCTGCGATACACGGCCAGGGCGACCGGTTCCTGCCAGCGCCCCTCGGTGACCAGCATTTGTGCGCTGGTGAAGTAGGTCGGCGAATAGGCGATGAGCAGGCCGTTGGCGTCCAGCGCGACGAGCACGTTCTTGGGCCGCGTGCCGCCGTCGGCCAGCCACTCGATGTCAATGAGGCGGCCCACCGTGAAGTTGCCGGTCGCCCCACTGATCGTCTGCCCCGCCCAGATCACGCGCTTGTCGCCGCTGTCGGTCAGCCCGTCGCCGCGCTCGTTGAGTGTGTTGTGGTAAACCACACCGCTCTTGCGATCCAGCGCGTAGAGGTCAACACCGCCGTGCACGACCGGCGAGACCATCTCCGCGTCGCGCGGGTAGGTGCGCAGCAACGTCAGGTCGCGGCGCACCACATCGTCGAAGCAGTCCAGGTAATTCTCGGCGTCGGCACGTATGGTGAGCACGTTGGGGTCGTCGGGGCGCAATGTCTCCGCCTGCTCAGACAGGCGCAGCACCTCCACCCACAGCGGGCGCAGCGCCGGGTTCTCACAGCTGCCCCCGGACAGGCGCAGTGCGTCGGCGTGGGCGGCCTGGGCGCGCTCCATGTACTTCTGGAACTCGCTCTTTTCCGCGCCAAGCAGGGCCATGCCCACCGCCGCCACGACGATCACCACCGGGATCATAACCGCCAGCCCGATGGCGATGTTGGTTGGGATGGCCGAGCGACGCCCCTCCTCCGGTTCCGGCACCAGCCGGTTGAGCGCCCCCGCCAGAAAGTCTACGGTGACCAACGCCGCGACCAGGGTCGCGCGCAACCCCTGACGCCCGCGCTGGGCAACGGCGACACGCGCGCGGTCGAGGGGGGTCGGGCCGGCGGGCACGGGGGGCGCGGCGGTCGGCTCATCGTCGTCTGCATCCGGCTCGCCGGTGAAGCGCCCCGCCACGCTGCCCAGGGTCGCGCGCAGCCGTGCCGCGACCGGCGGGCGTGTGGCAGCGTCTGGAGTCTCCGCGAGGACAGGCGCGAGCGACGGCGTATCGCTGGCCGGGATCGGCGGGACGGTGAAGACTTCTGCTTCCCGGATCGGTGGGATGTCGCGCGGCGGCAGTAGCGGCGCGGCCTCGACGGGCGCAGGCACCTCGTCGGCAAGGGCCAGCATCTCAGCGGGGAGCGTCTCAACCAGCGGCGAGTCGGTAGGGGATGGCGCGGGTTCTGGCTCCGCGCCCGGTTCGTCCGGCGTGGCCTCCTCCCACGTTGGCGGTGACTCGCATAGCGCATCCTGGCCCCAGTCTAGCTCGGAGCCACTGGCCGGGCTGATCGCCGGCTGGGGCTTGCGCGGCTCGCGCAGGCTGTGCTGGAGCGCGTAACGCTCGGCGTCCGGCGCGCCCGGTGGGGCGAAAGCGACGGCGCTGACGGCCAGGTGCTTACTGCTGAGGGTCTTGAGCCGCCCCAAGACATCATCCAGCGTGCCCTCGCGCAGCACGATGTCGAAGGTGGTGGTGGGGGCGTGCTGCAGGCTTTCGTCGCAGAGCAGCAGTATGTCGCCGGGCGCAACGGCCAGGCGCGTAAGCTGGATATCCGGCGGATCGCCGCTGCCCAACGGCGGCAGGTTGATCAGCAGCGGATCGCGGCGCTCTTCCGGGAAGAATGTCAGGCCGCCCGCCCCGCGCCAGACCATGAACGAGCGCCCGCCGCGCGCCACATACAGGTCGGTCCCGTGCAGGGCCAGCGCCAGGGCATTGACCGGCTCCCCGGCGGGGTCGTCGAGGATGTGACGGTTGATGGCGGCCAGCGCCTCGCGCAGCCCGCCGGTGATGCCGCCGCTGCTGCCGAAGTAGGTGTCTGCGCCAAGCTGAGCCAGGGTCTCGAAGTAGGGCGCGGGCGCGCGCGTGTCGCCGTGCGGCGTGACCAGAATGGCGAAGGCGTGCCCTTCGCGCGCACGGGAAGCGCGGCGCGGCGCAAGCTCGGCCAGCGCGCCGGGCGGCGGCACGCGCACCGCTCGCCCCCCCACCACCAGCACATGCCCGACCAGTGCCTGTACGTCCTCTGGCATCGCATCTTCCCCGTTCGCTGCCCACCGTACCATGAAGAGCCGTGCCCTGATTGTACCGCAAGTCGGGCATTCGAACGCAGACGAGGGTGGGACGGGAAGTCGAAAGACAGTTGTCGGAAGGCCCCCATCCCCCGGCCCCTTCCCCCAGCCAAGCTAGGGGAAGGGGAGAGCGGCTCGCCGGAGTCCCCCCCTCTAGCTCGGCTGGAGGGGGGGATCAAGGGGGGAGGCATTCAGCGAGCGTTTTCGGCTTTCTCCTGGTGGCAGGTCGTTCGTGGAACTGTCCGCAAGGCCGGGGCGACCCAGATTGGATATAATGGATATAAGCACCAGGTTCTTACAGGGGGTCATCTCCCGCCGGAAAGCAGCAGCTTGCGCCCATGACGACCGAACTGCACGTGTTCATTAGCTCGCGGATGCAGGAACTGGCTCCCGAACGCCAGGCCCTACACGCCCTGCTGCCCACGCTGGGCGGCGACCTGGTGGCGCTGCGGGCATGGGTCTTTGAGGACGACGCACCCGCCGCCGACAGGCCGATCCGCGACGTGTATCTGGACGCGCTCAAGTCATCGGCGCTGTACATCGGCCTGTTCTGGAACGAGTACGGCGAATGGACGGTGGATGAGTTCCAGCACGCGACCGAGTGGGGCATTGACCGCCACATCTACGTCAAGGACGTGCGCGCCGACCAGCGCGATCCGCGCCTGAAAGCGTTTCTTGAGGCGCAGAGCGACGTGATCACCGGCATCACGCCCAAGTGGTTCCGCAGCGCCGCAGATCTCTGCGCGCAGGTGCGGCAGTCCGTCGCCGTCTGGCTGCAAGACCGGCTGGCCCGGCGGCCTGGGGCGACGAGCGCCATCCTGGTGGAGAGCAGCGACGACGTGCCCCACCTGCCGGGGCGTCTGGTGGGGCGGCAGGAGACGCTGCGCCGTGCCCGCGCCCTCCTGGACGATGGCGGGCGCGTGCTGCTGCAGGGGTTCAGCGGCATGGGCAAGTCGGCGCTGGCGGCGACCCTTGCTGCGGACTGGGTGGACGACGGCAAGGGCGCGGTGCTCTGGCTGCACACCGGCGGCGAGAAGGCCGAGGCCACGTTGCAGGCATTGGCCCGCCCGCTCGATGGCTACCAGGCCGTCGCCAACGCCGCCGAAGCGGACAGGCTCAAGGCGATGCGCCACCTGCTGGACGAGTCCGGCGTGTCGCTGGTGGTGCTCGATGATGTGTGGGACGGCCCGGCCCTGCACCAGGTGCTCAAGGCGGTGCCGCGCCGGACGCCGGTGCTGGTCACGTCGCAGCACCGCTACGCGCTCGACCAGATCATCGAAGTCGGCAAGCTGCCGCCCGCAGAGGCGCTGGCTCTGCTCAGTTACTACGCGGGCGAAGACTGCGCCCAGGACGAAGGAGCCGCTGAGCTGGCCCGGCAGCTTGGCTACCACGCCTTCGCCCTGGAAGTGGCCGGCAAGACGCTGAAGGTGGATCACATCTCCCCGCGCGATCTGTTGCGGCGCATCGCCGCCGCGCCCCACGCCCTGGCCATGCCCGGCGCTTTCGCCGAAGAAGGCCGGACGAGCATCACCGAACTGCTCAACGCGAGCCTGTTCGCGCTGGACGAGGAGGCGCGCGCCGTCTTTCTCGCCTTCGGCGTGCTGTTCGCGCCGAGCGCAACGCCCGAACTGATGGCCTGCTGCATGACGCGCGACGAAGCCGCCGTCGCCGAGGCGCTGACTACGCTGCAGCGGCGCGGCCTGGCCGAGCGGGGTCAGCGGAGCGTCTACCGCGTGCACGACCTGGCTTTCAGCTACGCCGCGACCATCGCCGCCCAGGGAGGCCGCGACCGGAGTCCGGCGGTGGCCGCCTGCCGCGCCTATGCGCTGGCCCACGAAGCCGATCCGGAGGCGCTGGAGGCAGAGCTTGGCAACCTGCTGGGCGCGGCGGACTACGCGCGCGAACACGGCGACCGGGCGGCCCTGATCGAGATCGTGCGCGCGCTGGCCGGGCCGTACCTCTCGGCGCGTGGCCATACGCCGGCGTTCCTGCGCCTGCTCGACGCAGCCATTGCTGCGGCGGAGGCGCTGGGCGCTGAGCACGACCAGACGCGGCACTACCTGCTGGGCAAGCGCGGCAATACGTTTTACGACCGGGGCGACCTGCCCGACGCGCTGCGTTGCTACCAGGGGGCGCTCGACCTGGCCCGCGCGCTCGGCCTGCGCGACCGCCAGGCGTTGCTGCTGTGCGCGCTGGGCAAGGTGCGGGCCGATCAGGGTGCGGACGACGCGGCCAGCGCCTTCGACCAGGCCGAGCAGATCGCCCGCGAGCTAGACGACGGCTACCTGCGCGCCTTCGTGCTGGAGCACCAGGGCTATCACGCCCAGGCGGGGCGCGATTATGCCACCGCCCGCCGCTGCTTCGCCGAAGAGGCGGCGCTGGCCGAGCAAATGGGCGACGATGAGGCGCACTTCTTCGCGCTGCTCAACCTCGGCTCGGCGGAGCACGAGCTTGGCGAGTTCGCCGCCGCGCTCGCCCACCACCAGCGGGCATTGGAGATCGCTCAGGGGCAGGACAATCGCATCTGGCAGGCGCACGCCCGGCAGTCTATGGGCGAGGATTATCACCGCCTCGGCGACCGCTCCCAGGCGGAACGCTGTTTCGCCGAGGCCCTGGCCCTTTTCCGCGAGGGCGGGATGAATGCCAAGTTACACGAGGTCGAAGCGTACATGCAGACTGCCGGCTATCCGCTGGCATAGATCGTCGCTGGGGGAGTGAGAGAAGGGATGGCACGTGATGGACAGCTTCAGGAACACTTCTGTTGTTGCGATCAGGCTATTGCTGGCCGCCCTGCTTGGCGCGCTGGCGCTGTGGGGCGGGGCGGCTCCCGCCCGCGCCCAGGGCACCTACCAGGTTGTCATCCTGGTGGTGGATGACTTCAGCGGCACGATCCTGGCCCCCGACTCCTACGCCGCCGACGAGGCGTGCGCGGTCAGCCTGGAAGGGCAGGCGTTCGCCGTGCGCGGCGTCTCTGCCGACCCGATCCCCGTGCCGCACGGCGAACTGGTCTACGCGCAGCTTGAGGAACTGATCAGCGAGGCCAGGGCGGAGGACTTCATCTCGCTGGTGCCGGTGGACATTCAGGGCATCACGACGGTTGAGGCCGCCGACCGGCTGGCTGAGGCGTTGGACGAGAACCCCGCCGATGTCTACGTGGCCAACATGAGCTTCGCCATCGTCCCCTGCGAATACGTCCAGGCGTTCGCCGACTTCGGCGGGCAAATGATGGACGCGCGCACCGCCAGAGACCTGAACCGTCACCGCAGCCTGTTCCAGCGTGCGGTCGTCTTCTACAACGGGACGGTGTTCCCGGCCATGTCGCAGCGGGCGCAGCAGGCCACCGACCTCGACCCGATCCAGACTCTCCTGGTCGCGCGCGGCGCGGCGCTGATTCCCGTCGCCTCGGCGGGCAACTTCGGGCTGGACTTCCCCTTCTGGCCCGCCGCCTGGGGGCAGGCCGTCAGCGTGAGCGCCAGCGTGGGACAGGGCTATCACGCTCCCAGCGCCTGGGACAAGAAGAACGACACACCGCTGCTCACCGCCGACCCGGACAAGCCGGGCAAACAGGCGCGCATCTCGAACTACGGTGAGGTGATGATGCCCGGCGAATACATGAGCGAGTACGGCCTGGTGAGCGGCACCTCGTTCGCCGCGCCGCGCCTGAGCGTGGCCCTGGCGCTTTATGCGTCGGCGGTCGGCACGGGTACCTGCCGCAACGCACAGGGCAACCTGGCGCTGGCCTCTGGCATGTGGGATAACCGGACGCTCCAGCAGGCGGTGCAGGCGACCTGCCCGGCAATGGCCCCTTATCTGCCGGGGTCGTGAGGCTCTACCTCACCCCCTGACCTCGCTGCGCCTGGTCTTTCCCCCTCTCCGTAGACGGAGAGGGGGAAGTGAGGCGCGTTAGCGTCGAGCGGGGGTGAGGTAAAGCGGGGCGCAGCAGAGCAGCGCCCCTGTGAGCGGCAATGACCGGTGTTGTCGCGCGCTTCATTTGTCACGGGAGATGGCGCGCGCTATCATCACGCGGCAATGGCCCCGCGCAGCGCCCCTGGATTGGGCAACGATGGCGAACCGGGCGCGCTCAGACAGGTTGGTTTTCGGGTCGAATAAACCAAAATAGGAGGAGGTTGTGTCATGAAGAAACGTAGCCTTACACTTGCGGTTCTGCTGGCCCTGGTCGCTGCCATCATTGGGGCGGTGCCGGCGCTGACGACAGCGCAGGAAGCTGTCACCCTGGTCGTGTGGGACAACTGGACCCGCGACGTTGAGGTGGCGATGATCGAGCAACTCAACGCTGAATTCGAAGCGGCGCATCCGGGCGTGACCATCGTCAAGGAAGCCTACGTGGTGGACGATCTCAACGCGCTGCTGCCCCTGGCCCTCTCGGAGGCCAGCGGCCCGGACGTGGCCCAGGTCAACCAGGGCTACACGGCCATGGGGCCGATGGTCGGGGCCGGGTTGCTGCTGCCGCTTGATGAGTACGCCGACCAGTACGGCTGGTGGGATCGCTACGCGATGAGCCTGCACAAACGCAACAGCTTCGCCGAGGACGGCTCGCAGATCGCCGTCGGCAACCTCTACGGCGTGTCCAACGCGGCGGAGATCGTTGGCGTCTACTATCACCGCGACATCTTTGAGGAGCACGGTCTGTCCATCCCGCAGACGTTCGCCGAGTTCGAGGAGATTCTGGCGACGCTGAAGGCGGCGGGCGTGACGCCAATTGTCTTTGGCAGCCTGGACGGGTGGCCGGCCATCCACGAATATGGCGCTATTCAGCACGCCTACACTGACATTGACACGCTCGACGCCTTCATGTACCGGCTGGAAGGCGGCACGTTCATCAACGACGCGAACCTGAAGGCAGCAGAGAAGCTGGTCGAGTGGGTCAAAGCTGGCTACTTCTCGCCTGGGTTTGAGGGTATGGACTACGACAACGCCACGTTCGCGGCCTTCCTCAACAAAGAGGGCGCGATGTGGATCACCGGAAGCTGGATGGCGGGCAGCATTATTGAGCAACTGGGCGAGGATGCTGTTGGATTCTTTGTCTTCCCGCCCGCCGAAGAAGGCGCGCCGCCCCTGTCCATCGGCGGCGTGAACCTGGCTTACGGCGTCCGCGCCACGACCGGGCACCCGGACCTGGCCGCCGAGTACGTGGACTGGATCACCGGGCCGCGCGCCGCCGAGGTGCTGCTGGAGAACGGCTTCCTGCCGGCCAGTGCTGTTGATGTCGAGGCGCTGCCGGAGGGCACGCTCAACACCGACGTGGTGCTCGGCTGGATGACGATCAGCGAGGCCAACGCCGTCGGGCACTACCTGGACTGGACGGTGCCCAACATCGCCGGTTACATCCAGGAGTTGATGGCCGAGCGCATCACACCGCAGGAGTTCCTGGATAAGGTCGAGCAGGAATACCTGGCTGGCTAGGTAGCGGCTCACGACGCCTCACCCCCTCAATCCCCCTCTCCAGCCGAGCTAGAGAGGGGGACTTGGCTCGCCGCATGTGGCGCTTTCCCCCTCCCCGGCAAAGCCAGGGAGGGGCCAGGGGGAGGGGCGTTCTGCCGAAGGAGACTCCCGAGGTTTCGGAAACTTCGGAAGTCTGGCGGCGGCGCAGCTAGAGCAGCGTCCCTGCCAGCACCAGAGCACCGCGCCTCACCTTAAAGGCTCGCCCATGATCGCGCGCGTTCGCGGCACACTGTCCGGCGGCGGTGGCAAGACCCCCTACGACCGGCCCCTGCTGGCCTACCTGTTCATCCTGCCCGGCTTCGCCGTCTACGCGCTGTTCGTGCTGGTGCCCATTGTCGGCACGGTGCGCTACAGCTTCTACCAGTGGACCGGCTTCAGCCCGCCGACCTTCATCGGCCTGGACAACTACCGGGCACTGCTCAAAGACGACTTCTTCATCAACGCACTGGGCAACAACTTCTACTTCATCCTCTTCTACACGGTGCTGCCCATCCTGCTCGGCCTGTTCCTGACCTCGCTGCTGGCGCGCAGCCGGTTGCGCGGCATGACTATCTTCCGCGTGGGGCTGTTCCTGCCGCAGGTGCTCAGCCCGGTGGTGGTGGGCATCATCTGGCGCTGGATTTTCGCCCACGACGGGCCGATTAACGAATTCCTGGCGGTCGTCGGGCTGGATGGCTGGGTGCGCCCCTGGCTGGGCGACTTCGACTGGGCACCGCGCGCTGCGGGCGCAGTGGGCACCTGGGTGGAATATGGGCTGTGCCTGGTGCTGTTCATCGCCGGGGTGCAGGCTATCGAAGAAGACCTCTACGACGCGGCCAAAGTGGACGGGGCCAACGCCGCCCAGCAGTTCCGCCACATCACGCTGCCGGGCCTGCGCCAGCAAATCCTGGTAGCCTTTGTGGTGACCTTCATCGCCGCGCTGCGCGTCTTCGGCATGGTCTTCGTGCTGACGCGCGGCGGCCCTGGCCAGGAGACGCAGGTCGTCTCCATGCTCATCTACGACCAGGCGTTTCGCTTCCGCCAGGCGGGCTACAGCACGGCGATGGCCGTCGTGCTGAGCGTGATCATCATTGGCGTTTCGGCGCTGGCACTGTACGGGCAGGGGCGGCGAGAGAGGGGCGCGTGATGGCCGAGTGGGTCGCTGAGCTACAGATGCGTGTGGAGCGCGGGGACGGGGCGCGGCTGGCGCGAGAAGCCCTGATCTACCTGGTGCTGACCGCCTTCCTGATGATCGCCGTGCTGCCCTTCGTGGGCATCGTGCTCACCGCGCTCAAGACCCCGGCGGACATGGCCGCTGGCCCCTTCGCCCTGCCCAAAGAGTGGCAGTGGCGCAACTTCCAGGCCGCCTGGGAGGGCGCGCGCTTCGCCAGCTACTTCCGCAGCAGCGTGATCGTCGTCGTGCCGACGGTGGTGATCTCGATCCTGCTCTCCACCATGTCCGGCTATGCCTTCGGGATGCTGCGCTGCCCCGGCGAAAACGTCCTGCTGCTGACGATCCTGCTGGGGCTGACGGTGCCCTTCGAGGCAATTGTCATCCCGCTGTGGAAGCTGATGGGCACGCTGGGGCTGCGCAACACGTACTGGGCGCTCATCCTGCCCCAGGTGGCGCTCAGCTTCTCCTTTGGCACGTTCTGGATGCGCGCTCACTTCAAGACCATGCCGCGCGACCTGGTGGACGCCGCCGTGGTGGACGGGGCCAGCCAATGGGGGGTGCTGTGGCGGATTCTGTTCCCCCTGTCGCGCCCGGCCCTGCTCTCGCTGACGGTGCTTATCTTCATGTGGACGTGGAACGAGTTCTTCCTGGTGCTGGTCATGGTCACCGGGGACATGCGCACGCTGCCCGTCGGCCTGGCCATGCTGCGCGGGCGCTACGCAGCGGACGTGTCGGTGCTGTCGGCGGCGGCGATCATCGTCGCCCTGCCGGTGATCCTGGTCTATTTCGCCTTCCAGCGCAGCTTCGTGCGCGGCATGACCTCCGGCGCGCTCAAGGGCTAGTGCATGTTGGCGGAAGTCCACCAGTGGCTGTTCGATGGTTTACCCCACCCTAAATCCCTCCCCGCCAGCAGGGAGGGACTTGAGTCTGCTCCCCCTTTCTCCGCTGGCGGGGAAAGG
>Ga0334887_1004662_pt1 | contig 12150 bp, 7 predicted proteins | sample GraSluR1_MG_10_FD_207217 | JGI IMG/M metagenome (GOLD analysis project Ga0334887, IMG submission 207217) | Sludge microbial communities from methane-producing bioreactor in Wageningen University, Netherlands - Granular Sludge_18_07-R1 | ecosystem: Engineered > Bioreactor > Anaerobic >...
TGACCATGGGAATGATAATACCGTCACAGCCTGTATCAAGTACTCTTTTTATCCAGATATCGTCATTACCGGGCACTCTGACAATCTTCAGTATTTTATTCCCCAGGACCTGTAATGCGTTCTGGGTTTCTCCAAGCGAAAGAGCCGAATGTTCCATATCTATCATCACCCAGTCAAACCCGGCAAGGGATATCATTTCAGCCACCTGTGGTGCACCGGTAGAATATATAGTTCCAATAAACTGCCTGTCAGAGTTTTTAATGTTTTTCATTGGCAAAATTCTTTACGGACGTTCAGGTTATCAAGATATGAATTTGATCGGGAATAAACATCAGATTTTTCGGGTTAAGTTCAGAGATTAGATCATCTTGCACTATCTTAGGGGCTTCGGACCTGAAGGGGTACCGGTGTAATTTACCTTATCTTTTTGGTAATCTGACATGCGGAGGGAAATTTTTTATCTGTTTATTCTTTTTATCTGTGCCTCAGCCTCACTCAGGTCACAGAGCCGGAGTATCGATTCAGTATTGTTCAGCATTAATTCCCGATACAGTTTTTATTCCTCCGGGAAAAGCGGCGAGATGCTTCTCCATGTGCCTTCAGGCTTTATATGGACGAGTCTGAAGATCGATCTGGTTGTTGATTGTGACACTCTTTATTCTTCATCCCTTGTTCCGGGAAGAAAGATCGCAAGGCTCCCCTTCACAACAGATCTGGGGCCTGGCATCTACAGGGTCTCAGCCCATATCAGTGTTCCGGGAAGGAAGATCCGGTATATCGCTTCTGCCGGACTCCGGATACTCCCATATAAACCCAATGAGGTAAAGACTGATAACCTTACGGGCGGACTTATAGTCAACAAAAGGAAATTCTTTCCTTTCGGATTTTACTGTTATTCGCCTGTCCACCCTGCACTACCCGAAGAAGAAGCAGTAAAAGGTTTTAATATGATCTCTCCGTACCAGAAGATAGTGCCCGGGACAATGCATGAAAGGAAGGCCTATATGGATCGTTGCGCCAGACTCGGGATGAAGGTGAACTACAATCTTCTGTCCGTGGCAGGCGGAGGAGGAGTAAACTCACAGATTGAGGACCTGACGGCAGATGAGAAGAGGGAGCGTTTGATAAAAGAGATAAGGACCTTCATGGATCATCCTGCTCTCCTTGCCTGGTATATCGCCGACGAACCGAATGGCTACCGGATACCCCCTGCAGAGATAGAAGAGATTTATAATACCGTAAAAGAGACCGATCCCTGGCATCCGGTATCTGTCGTTTTTATGGCTCCTTTCATGTCGGCTGTGAGGTATGCGGGAGGCCTTGACATTGTGATGGCCGATCCCTATCCGGTACCCGACAGCAGGATAACACTGCCCGGAACAGTGGCCCGTCAGCTCAGCGGCGAATTCGCAGGTAAAAAACCTGTATGGATAGCCCCGCAGGCCTTTGGAGGGGGTGAACTCTGGAGCCGTGAACCCACTATCCAGGAAATGAGGACAATGACCTACCAGGCTATTATTAACGGAGCAAGAGGTATACAATACTTTGTAAGGCAGGGCCTGAATCTTTTCCCCAAATCCGTTGCCGCATGGAATGAGTGCGGAAGAATGGCCCTTGAAATAGCAGTATTAACACCGTGGCTGCTTTCTGACGAGCCATCTCCAGCAGTGCAGTCAGGATCTTCAGACATCCAGGTTGCTTCGGCAATGCAAGATGAGCAGCTTCTGATTATGGCTGTAAATATTTCGAACAGACCACTGAGGGCAGAAATCAAAATAAGCGCAAACCATAATGGAAGAGCAAGGGTATTATTCGAGAACAGGTTTACAACTGTTAACTCAGGAACTATATCAGATCAGATTTCAGCATACGGATCACAGGTTTATCTCATAGATCTCCGAAAAACAGAAGATGGGATGAAGTCTTACCCCGGAAACCTGCTGCGCGATCCGGGATTTGAAGATATTTCAAGTCCGGGTATTCCGGCATCCTGCTATGCATGGAACCAGGGCGATCGTGGCGCCACATTTTTTCTCGACACAAGGGAGAAGGTTGAAGGCAATAATTCACTGAGGCTTATAACGCCCGTTGATAATAAAAGTGCAAGACTGAGATTCTTCCCTGTTAATGTCACGAAAGGGAGAACCTACATGGTATCTGTATGGGCAAAAGCGGATCCGGAACAGCGTCCCGGCAAGAGTGGATTGTTCGAAGCAATACACGGTTCAGCGGGTAGTCCAATTCCCCAGTACTTTGAGCTCTCAATTGGTGATTACGGTCGCAGGCGTTTTATTCCGGGGGATGAGTGGCATCAATTCATAACCGCGATAAGGATACCGGTTGATGAGGATGTTCCGCCGAAACTTAACCTCATACTCTCAATGCCGGGATCGGGGACTGCCTGGTTTGACATGCTTCAGGTGTTTGAAGCAGTGGAGCTTGTGAGGAGCATTAATCCGGAAATCAGGAGTGAATGGTGATCGAAGAGCACAGAGCACACAAGGAGCGTAGCGACGCAGTCCCGCGCAGCGCAGAGCACAGAGCTCCATCCTTCGCCCAACCTTCGCAAAGCTACGGTTGGCAAAGCAAGGCTTCGGACTTCGCCCGACGTAGTCGGCTTCGTCCGACGAAGTCGGATGGCAGGCAGGGCAAGAATTAATAAAAAGGAGGGGTTGAAATGACAAATGTTAATAATAATGATTATGAATAAGGTGATTATTATGCTGCTGACTATTTCTTTTTTAGGAGGTTCCTGTTCGGGAGGGAAAAAAGAGAATATTAATTATAACGGCAATCCGTCTCCTTTGAGGCAGAATGCATATATACGGCTTCCGACAGGAGCAATTAAGCCGGAGGGATGGCTGAGATGGCAGCTTGAGGCGCAGGCATCGGGACTTACAGGTCATATTGACGATTTCTGGCCCGATCTTGTTAATTCGTCATGGCGGGGAGGTGACGGGGAAGCGTGGGAAAGGGGTCCCTATTTCCTTGACGGACTCGTTCCGCTGGCCTACCAGCTTGATGACCGGAGGCTCATTGAAAAGGTTAAAAACTGGATTGAACCGATACTGACAAGCAGTACCGATACAGGCTGGTACGGTCCTTCCAAAAACAGGGACCGCTGGCCGCTAGCCGTCACAAACAAGGTACTTATGCAGTATTATGAATCATCGGGTGACTCACGGGCTGTTGATGTGCTGACAAAATATTTCCGCTATCTTCATTCAACACCTCCCGACTGGCCCGATAAAGATTGGAGGGGTGTAAGGGCCATGGAGAATGCGGTCACCGGATATTGGTTATACAGGCAACTAAAAGAGCCATGGATCCTTGATGTTATTGAATCGATACAAAAAAACAGTTCTGACTGGACCACCTTTTATGAAGAGTTCCCATGGGACTCGGCAGCAGTGGCCGACAGGAAGATACCCCTCAACTGGGGACCTGTCGGGTTGACGGCTCACGTCGTTAACAATGCCATGGCAATTAAATACCCGGGGTTATGGTATCAGCACTCATCTGATAACAGGTTCAGGAATGCTGTTTTTGCAGGAATAGAGAAATATGATCTGCATCACGGGCAGGTTGCCGGAAGGTTTTCGGGCGATGAGCACCTGTCGGGCAGGAGCCCCGACAGGGGAACCGAACTGTGCGCCGTAGTTGAGTACATGTATTCGCTTGAGAACCTTTACGAGATATTCGGGGATAACGCTCTGGCCGACAGACTCGAGATGCTGACCTATAATGCTCTGCCCGGTACCACAACGGCCGACATGTGGGCTCATCAGTACGACCAGCAATCAAACCAGGTGCTGGTATCTGGTGATAAACGCGACTGGAGCACAAACGGTGATTTCTCAAATATTTACGGATTAATGCCTAACTTCGCCTGCTGTCTCGCCAATATGCACCAGGGGTGGCCAAAATTTGTGCAGAGTCTCTGGATGGCAACAAACGACAATGGTCTTGTGGCAGTGGCATACGGTCCATCAACAGTAAAGGTAAAAGTTGCTAAAGGGACAGAGATCACAATACTCGAAGAGACCGATTATCCATTCAAAGGGAGCATCAGATTCACTCTTAACTCTCCCCGGGATGTAAGATTTCCGCTATATCTAAGGGTACCAGGCTGGGCCGACTCTGTTACCGTCAGTTATAAGAAAAAAATTATCACGGGCACCGCCGGCGTAACACTACGGCTTGATGAAAAATGGAATGACGGAGACGAAATTATGATGGAGATACCCATGAAGGTCAGAACCGAAAAAAGATACAACAATTCAGCAGTGGTATTGAGGGGACCACTCTGTTTCTCACTCAGGATAGACAAAGAGTATAAGAGTGTTGTTCTCAATTATGATAATTTCAACTACAAAGGAAGTATCGACTGGGAGATCTATCCGGTATCGCCATGGAACTACGGTCTGATCATAGACAGGAACAACCTGGAAAGGAATATCAGTGTTACCGAAAACCCGGTCCACAGAATGCCCTTTGCCGACAGAGGCGATATGGTATGGTCGGACGAAAACAACACCTATTACCCATGGAATGCCGATGCACCGGTAATAATCAGAATCCGTGGGATGATAATACCTTCGTGGTCGATAAGAAACAATTCCTCTGATATACCTCCCTTAAGTCCGGTCAGGCCCGAAACCACACCGGAAACTATTACTCTTGTACCCTATGGGAGCGCCAAACTGAGGATAACAGAGTTTCCCGTTATAGATCTGAATCAGATGAATGACGTCTTCTCTTCCAGCCAGGATCGCTCTTCGCGGGTCAGATAGGTGCTCAGTTTATCAAAGACTTCAGTATGATATGAATTGATCCAGTCAATCTCCTCCCTGTCGAGTAACGATTTATCTATTAACACTTTATCTATATAACATAAGGAGACGGTGTCAAATCTCAGGAACTGCCCGAATTCCGTCTCCTCATCTTCATAGCAGATCATAAGATTTTCCGTTCTTATGCCATATTCACCCTCCCGGTAAATTGCCGGTTCATTGGAAAACAGCATGCCGGGGAGTATTGACACTCTGTTGTCCGCCGGAAGAGACGGGGTTATGTTAACCGGCCCCTCATGGACATTAAGACAGAAGCCTACCCCATGTCCTGTCCCGTGACCATAGTTGAGTCCGTTCTGCCATAAGGCCTTCCTTGCCAGGATATCGAGCTGGCACCCTTTTGTTCCCATCGGGAACTTTGCGGTGGCAAGAGATATCAGCCCTTTCAGAACCAGGGAGAAATCCTTCTTCTGTTTTTCCGTGGGGATACCTGTGGCTATTGTCCGGGTGATATCGGTTGTTCCCTCATAATAGTGCCCGCCGGAGTCAACAAGAAGTATTCCGTCAACACCTGCTCTGGCATCCGACCCGCTTGTAGCACTGTAGTGCGGTAATGCGCCATGCTTGTCGAAAGCAGCGATTGTTTCAAAAGCGGGTCCAATGAAATTTTCCTGTTGCAACCTTAATTCAAGTAGTTTCTCAGCAATCTGAAGCTCGGATATCTCTTTCTTTTCCGGATTATTTTCGAACCAGAAGAAGAATTTTGTCAGGGCTACACCATCTTTCAGCATTGCCTGCCCTATGTTCCCTGTCTCCGTCATGTTCTTGACGACCTTTAACGCTGAGGGTATGCTTATCTCTTCGATGATCCTTACACCAGCCGGTATTGAATCATAAAGGGCTGTTGAAGTGTTTAAGGGGTTCAGCAGCACTGAAGAACCTTCCTTTAAAGCTGCCAGTTTGTACGATGTTCTATGGTATGGAAGGATATCAATTTTAAGTGCTTCCAGGTCTGCCAGCAGTTTCTCCGGAATCCTGTCCCTGTCGGCAAAGAGTCTGAACTCCTCTTCACCAATCAGCGCAAAGGATAGGAAAAGCGGGCTGTATCTGATATCGCTGCCTCTGATATTAAGAAGCCACATAATATCGTCTGATGCAGTTAAAAGCTGATAATCAGCACCCTTGCTTTTCATCAGTTCACGTACCTCGCCAATTTTTGAGACTCTGTCGCGTCCGCAGAACTCAACCGGGAAATCATAAGCCGGAGAAGATGGCATTGGAGGCCGGTCATCCCATATCCCTGAGATCAGGTCGCAGGTTATATCGATGTGAATATCCTTTCTTTCAAGACGCTTACGTATTTTTTCAGTCGTGGTTTTTGAAAAAAGCCTGCCGTCGAACGCAAGACGGCTGCCGTCTTTCAGGTTTTCCTCAAGCCACTCAAGATAATCGGAAGACTCATAAATCATCGGCCGTATCAGTTGAAATTCACTGTTTCCAAGCTGTTCCTCAGCCTGAACATAGTACCGGGAATCAGTCCAGAAACCTGCGAAGTTATGGGTTATGATTATTGTTGCAGCTGACCCGGTGAATCCTGTAAGCCATGGTATTACAAGCCAGTGATCAGGTATATATTCGCTGAGATGCGGATCGGAAGAGGGTATGAGATAAGCATCGACACCATTCAGCAGCATGGCTTTCCGGAGCAGGGCAGACTTTTCGTCATGGGGAGAGTCCGTCTGAATCATTCAAAATTACATTTACAAATTCTTAACCTCATTTACAAGGTTCTGAAGTGTAGCTTTGGCATCACCGAAAAGCATCCTGGTTTTGTTGTTGAAAAAGAGCATGTTCTCAATTGCTGCATATCCTTTTCCCATGCCGCGTTTCATGACGATTATGTTTTTTGCTTCACGGGCCTTAATAATTGGCATCCCGTATATCGGGCTTGCCGGATCATCTTCGGCGGCAGGGTTTACCACGTCGTTGGCGCCTATTACAACAAGAACATCGGTATTGGGAAGGTCGGGATTTATCTCGTCACTCTCTGTCAGCTGTTCATAGGGCACATCAGCTTCGGCCATAAGAACATTCATATGACCGGGCATCCGGCCTGCGACCGGATGGATGGCATATTTAACCTCCACACCTTTCTCATCAAGCAACTTATCAAGCTCGTGACATATATGCTGAGCCTGTGCGACAGCCAGGCCATATCCCGGGACTATCACAACCTTTTTCGAGTAGCTGAGGAGGACAGCAGCATCTGACAGGGATATCTCCCTGACAGTACCTCCTGCTTCGGCGCCAGCCTGCCCGCCCCCTCCGAAGACTCCTGCAATCACATTAAAAAGAGACCGGTTCATGGCCTTGCACATAAGGATTGTGAGAATAGTGCCTGCCGATCCCACGAGTATACCTCCCGTGAGCATTGCCTGATTATCGTAAAGAAAACCACCCATAGCAGCGGCTACTCCTGTGAAAGAATTAAGAAGTGATATAACAACAGGCATATCGGCTCCCCCGATAGGCATGACAAAAAGAACGCCATATACCACGGCAACAGCAAAAATGATGTAAACAAAAGGCATCAGTTCAGCGCTTGCACCGGGTTTTTGTGCCATGATAAAAACAATAAGGCCAATCAGTCCTGCCAGGATTGTCAGATTGACATACTTCATCCATTTGATTCTCAGATCACCGATCCAGCCGTCGAGCTTGCCGAAGGCAATCATGGAGCCTGCCCATGATATGGTTCCGATCATCAGTCCGAGAAGAATTGCGAGCACATGCCCGTTAGCCATTCCGCTTTTTACTATCAGATCGTGACTCACATGGGGGAACTCCATCATCGATATAAGTGCTGCCGCGCCACCTCCCATTCCGTTAAAGAATGAGACGAGCTGCGGCATGGCTGTCATCTTAACTCTATTTGCAATAACCCAGCCTATAATTGTTCCCACTATTATTGCCGCCACAATTAACCCTATGTTACCGATCGGTTCACCATCTTTCCTGTGAAGAACTATCGTTGCTATTATCGCCATTACCATACCGGTTGCCGCAATAAAATTACCACGCCTGGCGGTGAGCGGATGAGAAAGCATCTTCAGACCCAGTATGAACATTACTGATGCAATAACATATATAATCTCAAGTATTGAGGCGTCTGTTGAGAACTGAGATAATTCGTTCATTGTGAGTTTCTTTTGCGTTGATTACCCGATTAGCTTTCATTTCTTCTTAAACATTTCCAGCATCCTGTCGGTAACGACAAAACCCCCGACAACGTTAAGGGTGCCCAGAACAACTGCAAGAAAGCCCAGGATCATTGCACCGGTTGTATTAGCATGACCCATAACGATAATGGCTCCAATTATTACCACTCCGTGTATGGCATTTGCACCCGACATAAGAGGTGTATGGAGGATCGCAGGCACATGGCTGATAACCTCAATTCCCAGAAATATTGATAGGATTACCAGGAAAATTGCTTCCCTGTGTTCGAGAAAAAAACCGAGAATCTTTTCCATTAAGAGTAGTTATTTGATATTCAGTATTTGCTTTATTCTTTCACTTATATATTCTTTTTCATGCACTGCGGTGGTACCATGTATTATCTCATCCTGCAGATTAAGTTTCAATTCACCCTGACCTCCGATCATTATCTTAAGAAGGTTCAGGATATTGTTTCCGAACATTTTGCTTGCATCGGCAGGCATTTCGGAAGGGTAATTACAGTTGCCGGCAATTGTTACACCATTCACCACTATTACCCTGTCCCTCTCCGATAATTCACAATTACCTCCGGTCGGAGCAGCCATGTCAACGATTACGCTACCGGGTCTCATCGCTTTAACGGTATCTTTAAAGAGGAGCAACGGCGCTTTTCTCCCGGGTATCTGTGCTGTTGAAATAACCACGTCTGCGCTGGCTGCATGACTATGTATAAGTTCCTGTTGTTTCTTCCTGAATTCTTCGGTTTGTTCAACGGCATAGCCACCGGCCGTTGCATCCTCCTTTGCTCCCTCCACCTCAATGAACTTTCCCCCAAGGCTTTTTACTTCCTCTTTCACGGCTGACCGCACATCGAACACTTCCACCACCGCACCCAGCTTCCTGGCAACAGCAAGAGCCTGGAGTCCGGCTACACCGGCACCCAGAATAAGAACCTTTGCAGGTCTGATCGTTCCTGAAGCAGACATGAACATTGGGAAGAACCTGGGTAGCAGCGACGCTGCAGTCAGTACAGCCTTGTAGCCCGAGACAGTTGCCATTGAAGAGAGAATGTCCATCGACTGCGCCCTTGTGATACGGGGAACCAGGTCGAGGGCAAGCATTGTCAGACCATTTAATCTCACCTTTTCAAGCCACTCAGAATTGGTAACCGGATTAAGCATTGAACATATAACAGCCCCTGCCGAAAATTTTTTCAGATCATCTTTCACGGGTGGATTGATTGCCAGAATAAGATCTGCCTTTCGTATCACCTCGCTCCGCTCTTCGGGCTTTGCTCCCGCCTTTATATAATCGTTATCATTCGCGTAAGCACGTTCCCCTGCACCGAATTCAACCAGTACTTCAATTCCGGTCCTTATCAATACAGAAACCTCGCCGGGCAGCATCGCAACACGGTTTTCTGTTTCGGGTTCTCTGAGAATGCCTGTTATCATGAGTATGGAGTGTGGAGTTCGGAGTATGGAGTTAAGATTTAATTCATTTGCCGAAGAAGTTTTCGAGCCAGAAGTTATATGCTTCGTTCCTTGAATGTATGGCTTTGGCACCTGTGAATCCGTGGCGGTTACCGGGATAGAGCATGAGCCGGAATCTCTTCCCTTCATCCTGCAGTTTTGATATAAGATAAATCGTGTTCTGCATGTGAACATTATCGTCCATGTCACCGTGGGTCATATAAAGTACCCCCTTGTAATCTGCAGCAAAAGTAAGTGCTGATCCGTCGCGGTATCCTTCGGGGTTATCCCGGGGAGTATCCATATAGCGCTCGGTATATATGTTATCGTAAAGGCGAAAATCAGTTACGGATGAGCCGGCAAAGCCGTGTGTCCAGTATTCCGCACCCTTTGTTAGAGCAAGACATGTCATGTAACCACCGTAGGAGCTTCCGGTTATACCCATTCTTTCCGGGTCGACATAAGGCTTTTCCCTCAACCATTTAACAGCGTCAATATAGTCGAGTATCTCCCATTTACCGAACGATCTGTGCATGTAATCGAGGCCCCTCTTGCCGAAATGGCCGGAAGCCCTATGATCGACGGTGAAGGTAATTATGCCGTTCTGTGAGTCCCATGAGGGATTTTCTCCCTGCCACCTGTTACCGCTAATGTTCTTCGAATCAGGGCCCCCATATATCCTGAAGATCACGGGATATTTTACAGAGGGGTCAAAATTAACAGGATAAGTTATTAAAGCAGGCATATCAAAAAGCCCGTCGGCGGTTTTAATCCTGATGAATTCAGGTTTTGAATGCTTTGAAGGATCAAAGACCTGTTGTTCAAACCTGTGAATTTCTCTTATCATCCGGCCTCTTCTGTCATATGCAATTATTTCACCGGGGGTGGTTATATTACTCCATGTGTCAATGAAATAGGATCCTCCGGGTGAAATGCTGACATTATGCACTCCCGGGCCATTTGTTATCCGGAGGAGATTCCTGCCATCAAGACCTACCCTGTAACAATGATTATCAGTTGACTCGGGGCCGGTTCCGGTGAAGTAGACCATTCCTGCATCCTCATCAACCCTTACAATGTTGTTTACACGCCAGTCAAAGCCGGTGAGCCGGGCTTTCAGATTGCCATCCCAGTCGTGGTAGTAGAGATTTTCCCAGTCATCCCTGTAGCTTCTCAGCAAAAATCCTGTTCCGTTCTTCATTACATATATATCTTCGAAAAACTCCACCCATGTCTTCCTGGTCTCACGATAGATCTCCTTATAATCGCCGGTTGCAGGGTCAGCAAGTATAAACCTCATATCGTTCTGGTCGCGGTTAAGCACCTGTATGGCCAGCTTCCTGCTGTCGGGTGTCCAGAACGGCCATGCTATGTACTGGTCCACGTTATCATCCGTTTTGACCCATACGGTATGGGCAGTAGCTATGTCGGCTATTCCCATTTTAACTTTAGGATTGGGGTCACCTGCTTTAGGATAGGGGACCTGTTCCAGGGTGCCATGTATTCCGTCGGGTTCGTCGAGCCTGTTAAGTGTGAATACCGGAACTTCCGTTTCATCGGTCCTGAGGTAAGCGATCTTTGATCCGTCAGGTGCCCACCAGAATGCTGCATATCGGCTCTGGCGTCCCAGTATCTCCTCCATATAGACCCATGAGGCATATCCGTTATATATCCTGTCGGCTGCGTCGAAAGAGAGCCTTATCTCTTTCCTTGCTTCAAGGTCATAAACATACAGATCCCTGTTCTTTGTGTACGCTACTTTCCTGCCATCGGGTGAGAATCTTGCATTAACTTCAGGCTGATCATCCTGTGTCAGCCTCCGGAGATCCCTGTCCCCCTTTCTGAAATAAAAAAGATCATTATCCTTTACGAAAATCACACCATTATTATCGGGGCTCACAACGTCATTAAAACCGATTGTGACACCCGAAGGAAGAGATTCTTCCAGGATCTCGCGATCACTCTTTGCAGGAGGCACCACCACACCCCTCCCCGTCCGGATATTAACACTCATAGTTATTGGCCGGCGGTCGTCATCAAGGGTCTGATACAGATAATGGGTATCATCAGCCCACCCGACCACCCTGGGAGTGGCGCCCTGCTGCATTGGCCTCTGGGCATGTGAGTTAAAGGCAAATGCAAGTGCCATTAATATTAGGAAAAACCTGATTGACTGAACAGAGATACTTTTCATTATAGATATCGTTAGGATGAATTAGGGTTTATGGAGAACAAAAATAAGAAAAGAAAAACATGATGGCATGACAAGGGTCATAAAAGAGCTATATTAGCCGAATATTTCCATGATTATATTCGAATGAAAAAGCTTATTTTACTTCTGATTGTAACTGGCATTGTATCGCTGCAGACATTGTCGCAGACCATTAAGTCGCCGGATGAATTCCTTGGATATGAACCAGGAACAATGTTCACCTTTCACCACCAAATTGTTGATTATTTCCGGTATGTTTCCCAAACATCCACGAAGGCAGAACTGATCGAGTACGGTAAGAGTTATGAAGGCAGGCCACTGGTGGTATGCCTTGTATCATCTGAAGAGAACCTGAAGAATATTGAAGAGTATAAAAGGAACAATCTTATAAAGACCGGACTGGCAGAAGGTCAGTTTACCGGCAGACAGATACCTTTTTTGTGGCTGGGTTATA